>Ga0335078_10018813_pt1 | contig 10271 bp, 8 predicted proteins | sample Lox_Sample_32_FD_206711 | JGI IMG/M metagenome (GOLD analysis project Ga0335078, IMG submission 206711) | Soil microbial communities from Loxahatchee National Wildlife Refuge, Florida, United States - Lox_Sample_3.2 | ecosystem: Environmental > Terrestrial > Soil > Wetlands | place: USA: Florida...
CCGCGTTGATCTGGATGATGTTGTCGACGGCCTCCACGGGGTTGGGCAGCGTGACGCCCGCAACGTGCATGACCGGGACATCGAGGGTCTTCGGTGTTCCCGGCAGCCCGGCGACCGCGGGGTCGCAGCCGGTGAAGAAATAGACGTCCTGGTGCTGGATGGTCTCGTAGCGTGAGAAGCACGCACAGAAGATGGCGAGGGCGATGCACCCTGCCGCGACGTAGTGGAGGATCGCGCGCGGGCCCGCCGCGTGGCGCCACATGATCGTCTCCGCGCGTCCCGGTCCCGCGAGGCGGCGCAACCACGGCACCACACCGGCGAGATAGGGTGACAGCCCTCGCGCGGCGATGAGCCCTGCGGCGACGACGAGCGGCGCGAGTGCGGTGAGCTTCGCGCCGAACGCAAGACCTGCGACGCCGGCCATCACGTAGAGCGTCGTGCGCCACTGCGTTCGTGTTCGCGCCTGCCAGTGCAGCAGGAACACGTAGTAGAAGAGCGCGACGAAGAAGATCGCGATGGTGTCGATCACGCCGGTGCGCGACTCGACGAAGGCCAGCCCGTCCACGCAGATGAAGAGCGCCGTGACGATCGCGAAGAACCGGTCGCGGCGCAGACGCAGCGCGACCAGGTACATCAGGCCGACGAGGAGGCTGCCGAAGATCGTCGTGCTGAGCCGCCAGCTCCAGCTGTTGAAGCCGAACACCGCGATGGGGGGCGCCATCAGCAGCTTGGCGAGCGGCGGCTCGGGGTCGAAGTAGGACTCGGCAGGCTGGCGGAGGTCCTTCGCCGCGTCCACCGGGAAGTAGATCTCGTCGAAGACGTACCCGCAGACGCTGACGTCGGTATGGCTCACCTTCTGGCCGTCGACCACCCCGGGCGGTCCGACCGGCACGGGGGTGCATTCCGCCCCCGGCCCGGAGGTCGTCGGGTACCCGACTCCGAGCGCCGTGACGGCACCGCTCCCGCTCAGGAACCCGGGGAAGATGGGGCTGGCGAAACGGAGGACGAACGCCAGGAGCACCAGCACAACCACCGCGATCACGTCAAAGCGACCGAGCTCCAGATACCCGCGCAGGCCCGCCCGAACCAACGGCGGACCGCCGTCGGAGACCGGTCCGGCGAGATCGGGATTCACTGGTTTCTCTGACATCTCTTTACAAGCTTTAGATGTTTCTTTACTGCTATCCTGAGAAGCGCGGAGTATTCTCAAGCCCGCAGCCGATGGGCTGTCCACGTTCGAAACTCATTCCCTTCCTGAAAGGCCGGAGGTTTACCCCTCCGGTCTTTTTTTGCCCTCGAAGCCTCATGGCGCCACCGGCGGACGGGTCCGGACGCGGTCGACGGCATCGAGCCAGGCCGCGTAGGCGGCGGCCGGACGGCGTCCCGGGTCCGCCGGCGCGAAACGACGGCCAGGCTTCCAGGCGGCTGCTGCCGCATCCGGCCCGTCGACGAGCCCTTCACCGACGGCCGCGAGCATCGCCGCTCCGAGACCGGTTGCCTCCGCGGTCGCAGCTCGCGCCACCGTGACGCCGAGCAGGTCGGCCTGGAACTGGCAGAGCGAGTCCATCACGCTCGCACCCCCGTCCACCCGGAGCTCCTGGAGCGGCTGCCCCGATGCGCGCTCCATCGCCTCGACCACGTCCCGGGTCCGGAACGCCATCGCCTCCACGACGGCCCGGACGACGTGCGCTCGCGTGACCCCGGCCGTGAGGCCGAGCAGCGCTCCTCGCGCTTCCGGATCCCACCACGGCGCGCCAAGCCCCGCAAGGGCCGGCACGAAGATGCACCCCCGGGTGTCCGGCACGGAGTCGAAGAGTGGACCCGCCTCGCCGGCCGCATCGATCAGTCCGAGGCCGTCGCGCAGCCAGGTGAGCCCGGCGCCCGTGACGAAGATGCTCCCCTCGAGTGCGAACGTGTCCCGCCCGTCGATCCGCCAGGCAACGGTCGCCAGCAACCCCGGGCCCGGGTCGGGCACGGCGTCGCCGGTGTTCACGAGCAGGAACGACCCCGTCCCGTAGGTGTTCTTCGACATGCCGGGCTCGACGCAGGCCTGCCCGAAGAGCGCGGCCTGCTGGTCGCCGGCGACACCGCTCACGGGAAGGCTCACACCGGGGAATACGGCGGGATCGGTCATTCCGATCCGGCCCGCGCTCGGGTGAACCTCCGGGAGGATGGCGATGGGGATGCCGAAGAGCGCGCAAAGGTCCGGGTCGAACCCGCCGCGGGCGAGGTCGTAGAGCAGCGTCCGGCTGGCGTTGCCGGGATCGGTCGCGATGACGCGCCCACCGGTGAGCCGCGCGATCAGCCACGTGTCGACGGTGCCCGCGCAGACCTCTCCCCTCGCGGCGCGCTCGGCGAGGGATCGGTCCTCGCGCAAGAGCCACTCGAGCTTGGTCGCCGTGAAGTACGGGTCGAGCAGCAACCCGGTCCGCCGCCGGATCTCGGGCTCCTCGCCGCGAGCGCGATGCTCCGCGCAGATCCCGGCGCTGCGCCGGCACTGCCACACGATCGCAGGCGCAAGCGGCTCGAGGGTGCGGCGATCGAAGACGACGAGCGTCTCGCGCTGGTTGGTGAGCCCGATCGCGACCGGCGGCGCCGCGACGCCACGCAGCACCTCCTCGCAGGTGGCGACCACCGACCCCCAGAGCTCCGATGCGTCCTGCTCGACCCAGCCCTCCCGCGGATGCCGCACCCGCACCTCGCGATGCGCCCGGGCCGCGACCCGGCCGTCGGACGATGCGAGCAGGCAGGTCGTGCTAGACGTCCCCTGATCGATGGCAAGCACCAGGGGTTCGCTCACGGCACGGGATGCTGACATAGCCGTCCGCCCCGCGGACGGTTGCCAGGTCAGACGGTGGCGGCCACCGGTGACGCCGTGCTCGGGACGATCGCGAGCATCCGGTCGATCGCGCGCCGAGCCTGCGCCGCGATCTCGGGGTCGACAGTGACCCGGGGCGCCATGCGGTCAAGCGCGCGAGCGACCTTCTCGAGGGTGATCTTCTTCATGTAGGGGCACACGGCAGCCTCCGACGCCGCGAGGAATCGCTTGCCCGGGGACTGCTGCCGCATCCGGTGGAGGATGCCGACCTCGGTGGCGACGATGAAGGTGGTCGCCGGTGATGCCGCCGCCCGCCGGACCATTCCCTCGGTGGAGGTCACCACCGTGGCAGGGCCGGGCAGGTCGCCCGAGGACATCCGGTACAGCGTGGACGAGGTGCACCCGCACTCGGGATGGATGAGCAGCTCGGCGTCGGGGTGCTCGCGGCGCATGGTGTCGAGGCGCTCGGGTGCGATCCCCGCGTGGACGTGGCATTCGCCCATCCAGACGTGCATCTTCCGGCCGGTGACCCGCTCGATGTGGGCACCCAGGAACATGTCCGGGCAGAACAGGATCTCCTGGTCGGCGGGGATGGAGCGGATGACCGCCTCGGCGTTCGACGAGGTGCAGCAGTAATCGGAGAGGGCCTTCACCTCGGCCGTCGTGTTCACGTACGACACGACCACAGCGCCGGGGTGCTCGGCGCGCCAGGCTCGAAGCTGCGCGGCGTCGATGGTTGCGGCGAGAGAGCATCCGGCCTCGACATCGGGAAGGAGCACGGTCTTCTCGGGCGAGAGGATCGCGGCCGTCTCGGCCATGAAGTGGACGCCGCAGAACACGATCACCGAGGCGTCCGTGGCCGCCGCCTGCTGCGACAGTCCGAGCGAGTCGCCGACGAAGTCGGCGATGTCCTGGACCTCGGGCCGCTGGTAGTTGTGCGCGAGGATCACCGCGTTGCGCTCGCTGCGGAGCGTGCGGATCCGGTCGAGGAGGTCGGTCCGGCCTCCCGTCGTCACGTCGCGAGTTGCTGTGATCACCCCGCCACCTGTCCCATCGCCTGGGGTTGTGGATTTAGGTCAGATTGACCTAAGCCAAGTATAGCAGGGTCGACCGCTCGAGTCGGAGCAGTTGCGGGCTCGGAGTCGGGGTCACGACCGGCTGGTCGAGGTTGGTGAAGTCGCTCTCCTTCCAGACCCCTCCCGTCTCCTCATATTCCTGGAGCAGGTGCAGCGTCCGGCCCACCTCGGGGTCATGGTGGTCGACCGCGCCACCGGTGTTCAGGTAGTCGTCCTGCACGAGCGTCTCGGTCACGCGAAGGGTCAACGGCTGCCCCTTGCATCCCCCCTCCACCACCACGATCCCGTCGAGCCTGTCGACCTCGCGTTCCGTGAGTCCCTGCTCCACCAGCTGATCGTGCAGGTAGGTCTCGATCTCGGTCAGCGCGTCGCCGGTGGTCACGCCGGACAACCCCGCGTGGTTCGGGTCGAGCTCGATCGCGTTGATCCGGCTGTCGATCGCCGTCCAGATCCGGACGGCCTGGGTATTCGTGACGCAGGCGGCGGAGGACGGCGACCCCCCGGCACCCGGGGTCGCCGAGCACGCGGCGAGCATCGCCGCCGGCACGGCGACGCCGGCGATCAGGAGCACGCGTCGCGGGCGGTCCACGCTCCGATTGTCGCGCCGCCGTGCTCGCCCGCAACCGTCGTCACACCGGTTCGCACCGGCTTTGCGTGGTCTACCGTTGGCGCCGTGACGGTGATCGGGATCCTGGTCCGGCCGAGGACCACCTTCGCCGGACTCGCGGCATCGCCACGAGTGGCGTTCGGCTTCGCGGCCGTGCTGGCGAGCGGCGTGGTGGCGCTCGCGCTCGGGATCGTCGCCAATCAGCTCGACCGTGGCGGCACCGACGGCGTGATCGTCTCGCTGCTCCTCCCGCCGCTCTTCCTGGTGTACTGGGTCGCCGCCGCGCTCATCATCGACGCCGGCGCCGGGCTCTCCTCCCGTGCCGGCCGCTGGCGCCGGTATCTCGCCGTGAGCGGCTTCACCTTCGTTCCGTGGATCGCCTATGCGCTGCTGGCCGTCGTCGAGGCCGCCGTCGGGCCGGCGACCGCGGCAGGGTCGGTGATCGAGTGGCTGACCCTCCCGCTGCTCGCATGGTTCCTCTACCTCACGACACTGGCGGTGCACGCCGTCTTCGACGTCACGCCGTTCGTCGCGCTCGCGCTCGCCATGCTCCCCGACGCGGTCCTCCTGTTCGTGCTCATCGCGGTCCTCACCGCGACGAGCCTCTGAATGGCGGCAGCAACCGCCGGGGCCCCACGCGAGCGCGCCCGGCCATTCAACGCCGGGTACGTCGCGGCCGCATACGCCCTGCTCGCGCTCCTCCTCACCATCAGCGTCTGGCGAGCACCGTCAACGACGTACATCGGCGAAGGACCCGACCCGATCTCGGCGATGTGGGGGATCGGCTGGGTGCCGTTCGCCATCGCTCACGGCCTGAATCCGCTGGTCTCGACGGCGCTGAACCATCCGACCGGCATCAACCTGCTCTGGAACCAACCGGTCGCGATTCCGCTCGCCGTCCTCTGGCCGGTCACCGCACTGTTCGGCGCCATGGTCACCTACAACCTGGTGATGACGCTGAGCCTCGCGCTCGCGTCGTTCTTCGCGTTCCTCGTCATCCGCCGCTGGGTCCCGGGAGCGGTCGCCGCGGCGGTGGGCGGTGCGCTGTACGGCTTCTCCCCGTACATGACCGGACAGCTGCTCGGCCACGTGAACCTCGTGCTCTCGGGTGTGACCCCGCCCCTCGCGCTCATGCTCCTCGACGAGATCCTCGTGCGCCGGCGCCGCCGGCCGATGACGCTCGGGTTGCTCACGGCACTCCTCGCGGTGGTGCAGTACTTCATCTCGCAGGAGGTGCTGCTCACCGAGATCATGGTGGCGGCCATCGTGATCCTCGCCCTCGCGATCACCTACCGCCACGATGTTCGCGAGCGCGCGGGATACGTCCTTCGCTGCCTCGGCTGGGCCGCGCTCCCGGCCGCGGCCGTGCTCGCCTACCCGGTGTTGTTCCAGTTCTTTGGTGCCAATCATGTCGTCAACTCGGGAGCGATCCACGGCACCGACATCTACGTCACCGACCCTGCCAACTTCGTGGTGCCGACGGTGGTGCAGCTTTTCTCACCGGCGGCGGCCACCAATATCTCGTCGCATTTCAGCGGCAACGCATCCGAGTGGGATGCCTATCTCGGCATCCCGCTGATCCTGCTGCTCATCATCGCGACGGTGCGCGGCTGGCGTGTGCCCGTCATCCGCGTCGCGGCGATCGTCGCGGTCGTCGTCGCGGTGCTGTCGCTCGGACCGCACATCAACGTGCAGGGGCATCCGCTGCTCGCCGTCCCGCTGCCGTGGTGGATCCCGGCGCACCTCCCCGTGCTCGACGACATCCTGCCGAACCGGCTCATGGTGTACGTCGACCTGGCTGCGGCGATCGTGGTCGCGTTCGCCCTCCGCGCGCTCTGGCTGATGCGCACACGGGTGGTCCTCAACGTCGCGGTTGCGGTGGTGATCCTGCTGCCGCTGGTGCCGACGCTGCCGGCGCCGGCCACCCCGCTCACCGCTCCATCGCTGTTCGCGTCCAGCACCCCGGCGGCGAGCGTCCAGGGCGGCGTCGTGCTGTTCGAGCCGTACCCGAGCAACGACTACCCCGAGGCGATGTTCTGGCAGCTGACGTCCGGGTTCGCGTTCTCGATTGTCGGTGGGTATACGGTCGGTCCCGCGGCGCCGGGGGCCGACGGCATGCAGCGTCGCATCCGCACGCTCACCGCGACGCCCACCGTGACGCTGACGGGGAGCGACCGCGTCGCCCTCATCACCGCGCTGCAGTCGCTGCACGTCGGCACCGTGATCACGGGCCCCGGTGCCACACCGGGTATCGCGTCGCTCTTCACCCAGCTTTTCGGACGCCCACCGACGGCCGACGGCGGCTTCCGGATCTGGCAGGTCCCCGTCTATCACGCCTGATCAGTCAGGTCTCCGATCGATGACGATCGGTTCCTCGCCGGGTGGTTCGCGCCTATCCTTGGGCGGTGACTCCCGAACCGCCGCGCGGGGCCGCCCCCGTGGTCAGCGTGGTGATTCCCACCCGCAACGAGGCGAGCAACGTCCCACCGCTGGTCGAGCGTGTCACGGCGGCACTCGGCGACACGCCCTTCGAGATCTGCTTCGTCGATGACAGCGACGACACGACGGGCGATCTGCTGCTCGACCTGGCACAGTCGAACCCATCGATCCGGTGCCTGGTGCGCCATGGAGCGGACCGCGCCGGCGGTCTCAGCACCGCGGTCGTGGCGGGGTTGCGGATGGCTCGCGGCCGCTACGTCTGCGTCATGGACGCGGATCTGCAGCATCCGCCGGAGCTGATCCCCGTGCTCCTCGCCGAGGCCGAGCGTGGCGCCGACCTCGTCGTCGCGAGCCGCTACGCGCCCGGCGGCAGCCACGAGGGCCTCGGCGGCACCGCCCGCAGGCTGGTGAGCCGCGGTGCGACAACGGTCGCGAGGGTGCTCTTCCGCGAAGCGCGTCAGAGCGCCGACCCGCTCTCGGGATACTTTCTCTGCCGCAGAGCGCTGATCGACGGGATCGAGTTTCGCCCGGTGGGCTTCAAGATCCTGCTCGAGCTGCTGGTCTGCGTGCCCGAGCTGCGGGTGGTCGACGTCCCGGTGACGCAGGGACCGCGAACCACCGGGGTGAGCAAGGCGACCGCGCGCCAGGGACTCCTGTATCTGCGCCACCTTCGCTCGCTCTTCTTCGACGTCCCGGGATCGGCTCGTTTCTGGAAGTTCGGCCTGGTGGGGCTGAGCGGCCTGTGCGTCTTCCTCCCGGTGCTGGCGATCCTCATCGGCATCGCCGGCCTCAACCCGTTTGTCGCCTTCGTGCCCGCCTTCGTGTTGAGCGCCGCATGGAACACCGTGATGAACTGGCGCCTCACCTTCGGCGACCAGCGACGCGGCGGTGGCGGATCGCGCCACTACCTCGAGTTCGCCCTGCTGAGCGGATGCGTGATGTTCGCGGTGTTCGCATTGCTCGTCGACACGGGGCTCGCGTCGGTGCTCGCGGGCCTCGCCGCGGCGGTCGTGGCGATGCTCATCAACGGCCTCGTCAACCGCGCCCACATCCACCGCAGCCCGTCGGTCTGGACGGCGATCGCCATCGACCAGGGGGTGCAGGGTGGCCTCGCCAGGCTCGCAGCCGAGGTCGGCGCCGATCGTGCGTACCTGCTCCCCGCCCGCGGTGCCGCATCATCGAGCCTGCCGGCCGGTTTGCTCGACCACGTCATCGCGCACCGCCGGCCGGTGCTCATCACCGAGGCCGCGTCACGCCGTGCGCAACGGCGGTCGAACATCGAGACCGCCTCGCGAATGCTGCTGCCCGCCGTTCGCGACGACGAGTTGGTCGCCGTCGTGGTGTGCGAGCGATTCGCGCCGGGTGGCTTCGACGCGGCGGCCCTCGAGAAGGCGACCCTCGCCGTCGCCGCCATCGAGCCGGTGCTCGTCGCTGCCGCTGCCGACCTGCCGGAGCGGCCCGACGTGGTGCCCGCCCGTACCGCGCCCGGAACGGCGAGGTAGTCCCGACGGCGGCGGGGGCCCCCGCGGTCGCGCATCCCGGGGACGCGCACCGCGCACGGATGCTGACCCGCGCGGGACTCTGCGCCGGTGGGATCGTGGTGGCGGTCGCCCTGCGCAGCGCGGTCGGGGGACCGCAGGCGGCGGCGTCGCTGCCCGCTGCGCTCGTCTTCGCTCTCGCACTGGGAACGCTGGCCGCCGCCACGGGCTGGCGCCCGGCGCGACCACGCCGGGCCGCGATCATCCTCGGCGCGGCCGGCGGCGCCGCGCTCGTCGTGGCCTGGCTCACGGCGCGTGGCGTGCCCGGCATCCACCTGGCGCCGGTGAACACCGCGATGGTGCTCTGGACTCCGACCGTCATGGTCGTGGCGACCGCCGAGGAGGTGGCGCTGCGAGGCGCGCTCTACGACGCGGTGCGCGCCGCCGGAGGCGAGGTGCCGGCGCTGGTTGCGACGACACTGCTCTTTGCGCTCATCCACCTCCCGCTCTACGGGGTCGGCGCCCTGCCGCTCGACCTTGCCGCCGGGCTCCTGCTCGGCGGCTTGCGAGTCGTGAGCGGCGGCGTGCTCGCGCCGGCGATCGCCCACGTCATCGCGGACCTCGCAGGAGGCTGGCTGCTGTGACGCGCCGTGGCGGGTGGCTGGTCGTGCTCATCGCGGTCGCCGCGCTCGTCGCGGTCTGGCGCGTGCTCCCGACCGGGTCGCCGCCCCTCTACGACGGCATCTGCGTCGCCGACCCGTACGAAACCCTCGGCGGGAGCCCCGCGCCTGCGCCCGCGTCGAAGACGTTTCCCGCGGACGGCAGCTTCCCGGCAGCGGAGATCTTCACCGGCGAGAGCCCACCCCAGGCGCAGCTGCTCATGCAGGCCGGCACGTTCGACAACACCGCGACGCTGACGATGAGCATCACCGCGGTGCAGCCGCCGTCGGTCAAGCCGCCGAACGGCACGATCGAAGGCAATGTCTACCGCTTCTCGGTCCTCTCGTCGACGGGTGCGGAGCTCCAGCCCAACGCCCAGCTGCCGGTGTACATCGTGCTGCGCGGCACCAAATCGATCCCCGCGCCGACCATCGACCGCTTCGACGGCACCTCGTGGACACCCCTGAGCACGGTCAACGCCGGGTGCGGCAACACGTTCGAGGCCCAGTCGACCAAGTTGGGCGAGTTCGCCGCGGTGGGTCCGGCCGGTGGGACGCCGGCCCCGTCCACGTCGAGCGGGGGGATCCCGGCGGCCGCGATCATCGGAGCGCTGGTCGTCCTGCTGCTCCTTGCGATCGTCGTGCTCTTCAGCCTCGACCGCAGCCGCGGTCGCTCCCGGCGGTGATCCCCGGGTGCCGCGTGTCAGGCGCGAAGCCGCGGAGTCCCGAGCCAGCTCTCCATCTCGATGAGCCAGCGCTCGCCGGGCGGTCCCATGCCGGCGCCGGGAACGCCGAGGCGCTGCAGGAGCGTCTTGCGACCGCCGAGCCGGACCGTGAGGCGATGGGGTATCCCCGCCAGCTCCCCGGCAGCGTCGAGCGCGGCGTCCTCGTCATCGGCAAGCCCGTCGATGAGACCCAGGTCGACCGCCTGAGTCCCCAGCCAGACCTCGCCGGTGGTGACCCTGGCCAGCGCCTCGTCGTCGTATCCGCGGGCAGTGCGCACGGCGCCGGTGAACCGCGTGAAGATCGCGTCGACGAGCTCGCGCTCGCGGGCCTCGTCGGCTTCGGTCGGTTCGCGCCATGGAGCGCCGAGGTCCTTGAACTGACCCGTCTTGGTCACCACCACCCGCGCGCCGGCACGGCGCAGCGCATCCACGAGCACGGGCCGGATGCTGATGACGCCGATCGACCCGA
>Ga0335078_10018814_pt1 | contig 10271 bp, 6 predicted proteins | sample Lox_Sample_32_FD_206711 | JGI IMG/M metagenome (GOLD analysis project Ga0335078, IMG submission 206711) | Soil microbial communities from Loxahatchee National Wildlife Refuge, Florida, United States - Lox_Sample_3.2 | ecosystem: Environmental > Terrestrial > Soil > Wetlands | place: USA: Florida...
TCGACTCGCAGGATGGGATCGCCTTGCAGTGGCTGGAATGGAAGGGGATCAAGACGGGCGTCATCAGCGGGCGCCTCTCGCCCGCCACCGAGGAACGCGCGCGGCAGGTGAAGATGACGTACGTCTACCAGGGGCATATCGAGAAGGTGCCCATTTTGGAAAAGATTCTCCAAGACGCCAAAATCGACGGCAGCGAAGCGGCATATGTGGGAGACGACCTGACGGACGTGGTGATCATGCGGCGCGTGGGCCTGGCGATCGCCCCGGCGAACGCCAGGGAAGAAGTGAAGCGCGCCGCGCATTACGTGACGCAAGCTTCGGGCGGCGAGGGTGCGGTGCGGGAAGTGGTGGAACTGCTCATGAAGGCGCAGGGGACGTGGGCGGAGATTCTGAAGCACTACGAAGTGGGCTGACGGTAAGCGTCATTGTAGATTTGGATGTATTCCGGGCCCCACCAAAGAAGCAGAGGGAATCGGTTAGCAAGCAGAAACCGGACCATCATCCGCAGCGCGGGAGACCATGCCTCGGGCGCACCGATCGCCGTCTGATCCCAATCGAAGGAGCGGATCAACTCCCCCAATTCTCCGCCGCCCGCCAAGAAACTAAGCTCGTCCTGACGCTGAACCGACGCCGGTATCATTTCCGCGGCTACTCCTTTTTTGCAGTGGTTTCCTGGCGGGGCTCAAGCGTTAGTCTGGCCATACGGGACGGATCCGCTGCAATCTGCGTATTCTGCCTTGCCGCACGATAGGCCAGCGATCTACGAATCTAATCAAACGGCCCCGGGAGACAACTGAGTCACTCTTATCTTATTGACAAATGCTACTGGCGAATGTGAGATGAGGCACCAGCGAAGGGTGGTCGCCGCCACGGGTGTGGCTCTAGTGTATACTCCTATCCAGCTTTCGATTGGAGGGGATCCTTCGATGCGCAACTGGAAACGTCTGCTGCTGATCCTCGCCGCCGCCGGGTTGCTCACGGCTGCTTACGAGCGCACTCGCCCCGAGGATGTCATGAGCAGCGCCGCCAAGGCGTACCTCAATGCGCTGACCCCGGAGTTGCGGGCGCGCACCCAGTTTGCCTTCAACGCCGACGAGCGCCTGAACTGGCATTTCATCCCCATCGAGCGCAAAGGCGTGGCGCTGCGCGAGATGACATCGGCGCAGAAACATCTGGCCGACGCGCTCCTGTCCGCCGGGCTCTCGCAGCAGGGCGTCATCACCGCCCATACTGTGATGAGCCTGGAACAAGTTTTGAAGGACGTCGAGAAGGGAACGGGGCCGGAGCGCGATCCCGAGAAATACTACGTTTCGATTTTCGGGGAGCCGTCCGGGCAGGGCACCTGGGGTTATCGTTTCGAAGGCCACCACGTCGCGCTGAACTGGACCATCGTCAACGGCCGCATCGCTTCCAGTCCCAACTTCTTCGGCGCCAACCCGGCGGAGATCAAGCAGGGGCCGCGCGCCGGCCTGCGGGCGCTGATGCGCGAGGAAGATCTGGGACGCGAACTGGTGCAAGCGCTCGACCCCTCGCAGCGCGCGATGGCCATCGTGGAGAAGACCGCGTACCAGGACATCCTGACTTCCGATTCCCGCAAGGCCGCGCTTAGCGGTCAACCGAACGGCATTCCCTTCGCCAAGCTGACGGCGCCGCAAAAGGAGATCCTCACGCAACTGGTATCCGAGTATGCTTCCAATTTTCCCGCGCCCATCGCCGACTTCCGGATGGAACAGATGCGCAAGACCGAGGCCAACCTGTACTTCGCGTGGGCCGGTGGCATTCTCCGCGGTGAGAAGCACTACTACCGCGTGCAAACGCCCGCGTTTCTGATCGAATACGACAACACGCAAGACGACGCTAATCACATCCACAGCGTGTGGCGCGATTTCGATGGCGACTTCGGACTGGATCTGCTGGCGCAGCATTACCAGGCGGCCCATCGATAGGCTAGCGAATGTTCTTTTGGAAAAAGACTTCGTTGCCGCGCTCGTTGTACAGCAACTCGTCCACCAGCTTGCTGGCCATGAGAATGCCGAAACCGCCGGGCCGCTGACCCTGCTCGGCGCGGATCTCCACGTGGCGGGTCGGATCGTCTTCGGGGTTGCACACCGCGGCGTGCTCGATCTGATCGAGCGCAAATCCTTTGCCCGGGTCCCGCAGATGAACGATCAGCGATTGCGATGTCCGCAGCACGGATGTGTGAATGCGCTTGCGCGGATCGGATTTGCAGCCGTGTTCGATGGCGTTCATGAGCAGCTCGTGGAAGGCCACCGTCACATCTTCCGTGACCGCCGGCTCCAGGTCGGACGTCAGCTCCCGCAGCAACTGCGTGGTGCGTTCGGCCGCCTCCATCTTGCAACGCAATTCCAGCGTGACCCACTCCGGCCGGGCCGATCGCACCTGGATATCGTGTTTCCAGGAAGACGAGGAAGCCAGCGCCTGGCGGACGATCTCGGCAAACGGGGCCGGTGTCAGCGGCTTGTGGAAATAACTGTAGGCGCGGGCGCGCAAAGCGGCAATCGCCTTTTGCGGATCTTGCGCACCCGTCAGAATGATTTTTGCATCCGGTTGGACCGCCTGTAACCGCCGTACCAGCTTGCTTCCATCGGAGCCGTTCCGTCCGGAATCCGCCACCACCAGGTCGTAGGGGGTGGTTCGCAGCAGGTCGAGGGCCTCCTGGCCCCCCGCAACGCCTTGAACGGTCCGGTCTTCCTGTTTTAGAAGGTCGGCCAGGAGTTCGTGGACGGCTGGGTCGCCGTCGACCATGAGGAGCCGGCGTGAACTCACAATTTCAACCTATCCCATCCAAGGACCCGTAACCGGCGGCCCTCCCGAAACATCTCATCACTTACAGTGAAGACAATCGTACTATACCTAAGTGCGGTGTGGCTTGCTGGAGCGCAGGTCCCGCTTCCTGGCGGAGGTTATCCGACAGGCATTCCCGGTGGTTATCCGTACCCCGGGGGAAATCCATACCCGGGGGGAAATCCGTACCCGGGCGGGGGGCGCAACCGGATTCCGGCCGGCATCCCCGGAAAGAGCGGCGGCACTTCCAACGTGATGCCCAACTTCCGGGGCAAGCTCAAGCAGATGGATTCCAAGTCGCTGAGCCTGGAGCTGGACGACTACCGCGTGCTGGAATTCACCGTTAACGGCAAGACCAAGTTCTTCAAGAACGGCAACGAAATTAAGGATCCAAAGTTTAACCCTGGCGACCAACTGTCGGTCGAGGGGCCGCAAGACGCAGCGGGTTATCTCACCGCCGTGAACGTGTACTGGGAACGGCCCGCTGCGGCATCAGACCAGCAAAAGAAGGACGGGGGCGTCGATACGTGGAAGGATGCGAAAGACGCTCCGAAGGAGGGAGCGGCGCAGCCGGCCCCTGCCGCCCCGGCCAAAGAAGCCCAGAACAAAGATACTCCCGATGATGCCGTCCCGAATGTCGAGCTTCCCCCGCCTCCCGCGGATCCCGACCGGCCCGTCTTGAAGCGTGGCAAGCCCGCCGCTAAATCATCCGAACAAGCGGATCAATCTCCACCTTCGTCACCGGCGCCTTCTGCGGCGACGCCATCTCCCGCCGCTCCCAAAGAAGTCGCGGTGAATCTGCCGCCGGCGAACGTTGGGCTGCCTGAGCGATCCAACGCAGCGCCGCCCGCCGTCGACCAATCGCCTCTGGGTTCCCATCAGGAAGACCCGCTGATCGCCAAGGCGACGGACGCGGCGCTGGAATTCACCGAGACGCTTCCCAACTACATTTGCCAGGAAATGGTCTCCCGCTATCAGAGCGAATCCCACCCCGCCAGCTGGAATGCCATCGACGTCGTTTCCATGGATCTGGTCTACGAGAACCGCAAGGAAGACTACCGCAACATCAAGGTGAACGGAAAGGCCGTGAACAAGACTCTGGACCAGATTGGAGGCGCCTGGTCCACGGGTGAGTTCGGTACGATCCTCATCAATCTGTTCGCCCCCGCCAGCCAAACCGAGTTCCACGCCCGGCGCAATGATCGGATCGCCGGAGTGGAGGCCAAACTCTACGACTTCGAAGTGCAGCGCGAGAATTCCAACTGGAACGTGCACATGGGATCACAGACGTACGTTCCGGGTTACGGGGGCTCGATCTGGATCGATCCCAAGAATGGACGCGTCTTGCGTATTGAGATGCAGGCACGCGGCCTGCCGTCGCAGTTCCCTACGGATCACGTGGAGGCCGCGCTCGACTACGAGTATGTGCGCCTCGGCGGCACCGAACAATTCCTGCTTCCGGTGCATTCCGAGAATCTGGCTTGCCAGCGCGGCAGCCAGCTTTGCACCAGGAACGTCATCGACTTCCGCAACTACCACAAATACGCCGGCGAATCGACTATCGAATTTCACGACGCGAAGTAGACGGCGTTTCCCGCAGCATTCGTAGCACAACTCTGCATGCAGCCCGAAGCCGGGCTGCGCGTTAATTTTCCGCGATTTCGCCGTGATTTCCCTTGACGCAAGCCTCTGGCTGGGATAGAATCGGCCTACGTTTTTTGCATAGACCAGGGTGACTCAGGGTGACTAATTTTATTCCTTTCTCATACTGCGGTATTAGGTAGCAAAACGGCTTCTTAGGTCACTTGGAGGTTTTTCGGAATGCGCCACATCGCACGCTTGGCGTGTCTCTTAGGCGTAGTGTGTACCGCGTTTGCCCAGTCCGATCGCGGAACCATTACAGGTACAATCTCGGATCCGGCGGGAGCGGTCATCGCGAACGCCGCTATTGAAGCTAAGAACCTTGCAACCGACGCCATTTATCCGGTGGCTTCTTCGGCTACGGGCAACTACACCATCCCCCAATTACCGGCAGGCAATTACGAATTGACGGTGACGGTACCCGGATTCAAGAAGTTCGTCCGGACAGGTCTGACCGTCGAGGTGGCTGGTACGGCCCGTATCGACGCCGTGCTGGAGGTAGGTTCCGCCACGGAATCGGTAACGGTGGAAGCCGCGGCTCCCTTGCTGAAGACGGAAGGCGGTGAGGTGAGCGTCAATCTTCCCACCAGCCTTCTGGACGATCTTCCGATCTTTACCCTGACCGGATCGGCCGCCAGCATTGGAAGCGCCACCAGCTTAGGCAACATCCGGAACCCGCTCTCCGCGGTCGGATTGCTCCCCGGCGCCCGCATTCAGACGGATGCCATCCTGCGTATCAATGGCATGCCTTCGAACTCGCAATCCATCAACATCGAAGGACAGGACGCAACCAACGGGTTCTTTAAACAGCAGAACCAGGTTGCCCAGGCGGGGGTCGAAGCGATTCAGGAAGTCGCCATTCAGACCAGTAACTTCGCGGCGGAATATGGGCAGGCCGGTGGCGGCTACTTCAACTACACGATGAAGTCCGGCACCAACCAGCTTCACGGCAGCGCCTACGATTATTTCGTCAACGAAGCGCTGAACGCCGGCGAGCCGTTCACAGACGCAGGCCAGACCAACTCACTGAAAGATGGGCAACACGTCCGTAACGCGCTACGGCAGAACGATTACGGCTTCACGCTGGGCGGACCGATCGACATTCCCAAAGTCTACAACGGTCACGACAGAACCTTCTTCTTCTTCAGCTTTGAGCAATTCCGGCAAAGCGCGGTGACCACCAACACCTACGGCATCGTGCCGACGGACGCGATGCGGCAAGGAAACTTCCAAGGGGCTCTGACGGGCACGTGTTCCGCTGGGGCAATCGATACAGCCAACCAGCAGGTTTGCCAGAACGAGATCTTCGATCCTTCGACCACCCGGCAGGTGGGTACGTCCCTGGTGCGATCTCCGTTCGCGAATAACACGATTCCCCTCACCCAGATCGATCCGACGGCAGCGATCATTCAGAAAATGATCCCGGAGCCGAATACCGCAGGCCTGTTTAACTATACTGCGCCGGCGTATTCGAATTTCCGCCATACCACGATCCCTGCCTTGAAAGTGGATCAGACGCTTAGCGCGAAGATGAAGCTGGCGGTTTATTACTCCGCGACCAAGACCTACTCGCCCCAGACCAACGGCTTCCCTGAACCGTACACCGCGTTGCAGCCGCAGAATGCTTTGAACCAGACGATCCGAGTCAATTGGGATACGACACTCAGTCCCACACTGCTGTTGCACGTCGGTTTAGGTTATCTGCACACGTCCAATCCGCAAGGTGCTCCCACTTACGATCAGCATCAACTGTTCCCCAAGGGGATCCCGTTCACCGCCAGCAACTACTTCCCGTACATGGCGGGAATGTATAGCCTGTTCGGTGGCGGCTGGACCGGGGGAGTTGGATTCCCCTTTAGTAACACCGGTGTGGCGTTTACCCTTACGCCCGAGGCGAACGACTTCAAGCCGACCGGCAACGTCAACCTGACCTGGGTCAAAGGAAACCACACGTATAAAGTGGGAGCCACGCTGCTGTTTGAAGGTGTGCAGAGCATCAACGACAGCCGCGCCGACGGTCAATTTGGATTTGCCCAGGCCCAGACTGCCGATCCCTGGCAAAACGGGCAGCCCTTTGCCAATGTTGCGGGCAGCGGCTTTGGATACGCCAGCTTCTTCCTGGGAGTCACCAACTCGGTATCGACCGCGGCCCCGGCGGATGTGCGCCTGGGCATGCACTCTATCGGTCTCTTCATTCAGGACAGTTGGAAAGTGACCCGCAAGCTGACCTTCGACTACGGCCTGCGTTGGGATTATGCCAACCTCTGGACCGAGCAATATGGACGTCTGCAAAACGCCGCCTTCGATCAGCCCAACTCCGAAATCGGCGGACGCATCGGCACGGTGGAATACGGCGCCACCTGTCACTGCAACTTTGCCAATGCCTATCCCTTTGCGATTGGACCTCACTTAGGTGTCGCGTATCAGATCACGCCCAAGACGGTTTTCCGCGGGGGCGCCGCGATATCCTATGCGTCGGCTGTAGACCAGGCGGGCCTCAACAGCAGCGCGGGCGATTTCTACACCATTACACCGGCGAGTTATGGTTTCTCGGTTTATCCGCTAGCGGGTGGGGATCCTTATGGACCCGGCAACCCCTACGGGAACCCCACCATCCACTGGCCGAATTTCAATCCGACGTACCCGACTCCGGTTTCTCTCAACCCGTTGATCATTCCGCCGTCTTCGCCGTTCGTGTCGATCGCCCCCAACACGGGCCGGCTTCCGAGGACGTTCCAGTGGAGCTTCGGTTTCCAGCGCGAACTCACCAGCAACATCGTGGTGGAAGCGGCCTATGTGGGCAATCGCGGCGCATGGTGGGCCGGACCCCTGCTGGCCGGCCTCAATTACAACGCACTCACGCCGCAAATGTTGACGGCTGACGGGATTAACCTCCTCAGTCAGACCGACAGAAACCTACTCCTCACGCCGATCAGTTCGCCCTCCGTCATCGCTCGCTTCCCGTACCTGGCCAATCCGGCTAGCGTGTATCCCGGATTTCCAGCTGGGTCCGCTCTGATTCAGGCGCTCCGGCCGTACCCGCAATGGAATGGCATTCCGCCGTTCCTCGGGCCCCCGGATGGGCGTACCTGGTACGACTCTCTCCAGGTCAAAGCGACCAAGCGCTTGTCGCATGGCTTGAGTATGCAGGTGGCCTATACCTGGCAGAAGGAACTCACGGACGGCACCAACTCCAACACTTCGTACGTGACGCCTTCGCCACCGCTCATCAACGATGTATTCAATCCGGCGGTGGATAAGCAGATCTCGGGCTTTAGCATTCCGCAGACGCTGGTGATTGCAGGCAGCTATGTGACGCCCAAGATCAACGTGAATAAGGCGGTATCGTGGCTGGCTCGCGACTGGAACTTGCAGGGATCGTTCCGCTATCAGAGCGGGCAGATCTTGCAAAGCCCATTCTCGAATAACAACCTGCTGACGTACATGGGGCGTGGTCCGGCGAACAACCCGGCTCTCTGGGGCGGCGGCTACACGTTCCTGAATCGGGTGCCGGGACAGCCGCTGTTCCTGGTGAATCCCAATTCCAATTTCGATCCGACCAAACAACTGGCGCTGAACCCGGCGGCGTGGGTGGAGCCGACCCCCGGCACTTTCGGTGAGTCGGCGGCCTACTTCAACGACTTCCGCTGGCAGCGGCAGCCGGCTGAGAACCTGGCTCTGGGGCGTACCTTCCATATCAAGGAACGGGCTTCGTTCATGATTCGGGCGGAGTTCCAGAACATCTTTAACCGGTTGTTCTATCAGATTCCGGCCGATGGCCAACCGTTCGGGTCTCCGTTCACATCGGTGGCCACGCCAACTGCCCGCACCAACAGCTTGAGCGGTGCCACGGGTCTGTTGTCCGCGGGCTATGGATATGTGAACTGGGTCAACGGCGGCACAACGGCATTGGGAGGCGCCCAACCCAGAAGCGGCCAGATCGTCGCTCGCTTCACGTTCTAAATCGCGAACCTAATTTCGGGCCTCCGTCTCGCGCGCACGGCGATGCGGAGGCCCGAAGTGTTTTTGGGGCCGCATACACCGGCGGCGAAGACCGCCGGCGTTACCAGGGCAATTGCCGGTTGGTGAACTTCCTCCCGATTTCCGCTGCCTGTTGACTCGCCGGCCCTACCATCACGCCTTCCTTAATCATGTCGATCACGTTGTTCGGGTTCATCGAATTCAGGAAGAAGATGTGATTGGCTTTACATGCCGCGAAGACTCGCGCGCGCGCCGCGACCATCTGCGGATTCTTTTCCGCATTCGGGCCGCGAACACCGAGCGATAGCGCCATGTCGCCGGGACCCCATTCGGCAAAGCCGATGCCGGGGATCTTGAGGTTCTCTTCGGCGTTGGCCAGCGCGTACTTGTCTTCCAGTTTCACCCCCAGCAGGAGCTCACCGTTGGGATTGAGCGGCCACACGTCCGCTTTATCCAGGTACTCGTCGGCGGAGATGCCCCAAATCTCGGCCGCTGTCGGCGCGCCGTGAACCCCGCGGCGGCCTTCGCTGATTCCGTGATCGACTCCCTGCTTGTGGATGGGCAGCCGTACCGCTTCCACGAACGCCCGGATCGCGCCCGGCGTATCGGCATGCGTCAGCATGATGCCGTGGACGCCGGTGGCCAGCACCTGCGCGAACATCCAGGCATTGGCGCGGACGGTTGCCTCGTCGGTGCCGTTCACCGGCACGTTGACGATGACCGCCGGTGTGCGGTGACCGCTGCGCGCCGGGCCGCCAGCCACGAGGCCGCGCATGTACTCGGCCAGCCCCTTGACGTCGAAGGGGGCGTGCTCCATGTCGTAGCTGATGTAATCGGCGTAGGTTTGGGCGTCTTTTTTGCCCTGTTCGAAGCTGCCCTCGGTGCCCGAGTGCGAGCCGGTGTAGTAAATCGGCTGGCCTTCGGCCAACAGTTCGATGGCCCGGTTAATGCGGTGAGGCTTGGCTTGAGCGAAGAGCGCGGCGGCGGTGAAAAGCAGAGCAAACGAAAGCAGGACACAAAGCAAGGCGGTCTTGATTTTCATAGTTGGCTTCCTGAGGGGAGAGTATATACCCAGTGCCAAATCGTATAGTGGGGCCGGCCCTTCCGGGCCGCCGCCGAGCTTCTGCTCGGCGTGGTCTGTAGTCTACGCACGACGCCGGGCAGAAGCCCGGCGGCAGGCCAGAAGGCCTGGCCTCACATATCCCGGCTACAAAGCTTGCTGGACGGCGCTTTGGATCGCGGCTTCGGGGGTGAAGCCGTCGAAGCGCTTCAATGGCTTGCCGGAGCGGTCGAAGACTACCGTCACGGGCAATTCGTCGAGCTTGTATTCCTTCGACAGCGCCGGCGACCCTAACGTAACGGTGTAGTCCATCGGATGCTTTTTCAGGAAAGGCTGGACGCGCTCCAGGCCTTCCTCATCCATGGCGACCCCGATCACGGCCACGCCTTTGGAGCCGAACTCGCGGTTCAAATGGTTGAAGCCGGGAATCTCGCCGACGCACGGGACACACCAGGTGGCCCAGAAATTGACCACCACTACTTTGCCGCTGAGGGACGCCGCGTCGAGCGCCGCGCCATCCAGCCTGGTGACCTGCGGCAGATCGCCGGTCTTCGCGGCAGCTTCGGCCGGGGCTGTCGGGGCCGGCGCAGCTTGCGTACCTTTGCCGAGAAACGCCAGGAATTCTTGCGGGTCTGTCGTTCGTCCCTTGTCGAACCGCGAGATCACATTTCCGTCGCCATCCACGATGGCGTAGAACGGACTCGCGACGGTGCCGAATTTCTGCGACTCGAATTTCACGTTCTCATTGGAGGCGGCGTCGTCACCGTCGGTGTACAGTTCCACC
>Ga0335078_10018815_pt1 | contig 10271 bp, 14 predicted proteins | sample Lox_Sample_32_FD_206711 | JGI IMG/M metagenome (GOLD analysis project Ga0335078, IMG submission 206711) | Soil microbial communities from Loxahatchee National Wildlife Refuge, Florida, United States - Lox_Sample_3.2 | ecosystem: Environmental > Terrestrial > Soil > Wetlands | place: USA...
GTGATCTCGAGCGTTCGGGACCCGAAGGTAGGCCGGGGGTCGGCGGCCCCGGCCCGCGCCCGATAGCGCACCATGCTGTAGCCGACCAAACCTGCCACAATAAGGAAGATGACCGCGGCCAAGATGAGAAAATATCCGAACAGGGCGGAGATGGCATGGATCTGTGGCGAGTGCGGAGTGAACAGAGCGCCGATCGCCATGGAAGGGCCAGTCTACTACCCGGCTTGCAGAGGGGTCAAGAAAACGGCGGTCACCAGCGGTCACTGACCACGGAGTACAATTTCATGGACATGCGAAACACTCTCCTTCTTGTTGCGTTGTCGGCGGCTTTGCCGGTGTTCGGGCAGAGCAAAGCCGAGGCGGTGCCGAATCCCTCGGCGCCCGGCAGTTTGCAGCCGAACTGGTCGACCACGCCGGATGGCAGCCCATTGATGAGCTGGGTGGAGCCGTCCAAGAGCGGTTCGCTCAATCTGCGATACGCCGTGATGCACGGCACGAAGTGGTCGGAGCCGCAGACGGTGGCGACGAACCGGCATTTCTTCCGGCATCCCGCCGAGGTGCCCGAAGTCATGCAACTGGGCGCGAACCAGTGGATGGCGCACTGGGTGGAGATGCCGAACGAATCGAGTGAGGCGGAGTTTGTGTACGTTTCGTCATCGACGGACGGCGCACATTGGACGCCGCCGGTGATGGCGCACAAGGACCGCAGCCAGGTGGAGCATGGGCTCGCATCAATGGTGGTCAGCAAAAATGGCGAAATTTCGCTGTTTTGGCTGGAGACGCCGCAAGGCGAGGACGGACCCGGGTACCTGATGCGGACCGTGGTCGACGCCACCGGCAAAGAACTCAAGGAAGAAAAGCTGGACGATGATGTGTGCAACTGCTGCCCGACGGCGGTGGCGCGGACGAACAAGGGCCTGGTGGTGGCGTATCGCGACCACACGCCGGATGACATTCGCGACATCGCGGTAATTCGGTTCGAAAACGGCAAGTGGTCGCAGTCGAAGATTGTCCACGCGGATAACTGGAAGCTGAATGCGTGCCCGACGAATGCGGCCGCGGTGGCTGCGAAGGGCGACCGCGTGGCGGTGGCCTGGTACACGAGCGCGGACAATAAGCCGCGCGTGCAGATCGCATTTTCGACCGATGGCGGGGCCACGTTCGGAAACCCGACGGTGGTGAGCACGGGACATGCGTTTGGGTACACGTCGCTGGGGCTGGATGACCAGGGCAACGCCGTGGTTTCGTGGCTCGAACAAGGCGGCGCGGCGGGAACTCGCGTGCTGGCGCGTTCGGTGAACGCTGCCGGAACGGCCGGGCCGGTGATTCAGGTGGCGGAGGGCGGACGGATGGCACTGGGGTATCCGCGGCTGTTCCGCTCAGCGGCGGGGACTTTCATTGCCTGGGGCAACGGGCGTGAGGGAGTGAAGGCAGACACGGCGCGGCTGAATCCGTAAAGGCGGGAGCCAGGCGGACGTCGCCTGTGCTGCCAGGCGGAAATCCACGCCGGATCCAAAAGGCCGGCCGAGGGCCGGCCGCGGACCGCGGGTCCGCCCCACAACAGAGAACAATCTAGGGTACACGGCTTAACTCAACGCACCGGCGCGACGCATTCTTGCGGTAAAGGACTATTACTAATTCACAAAAGTCGCAGGTATATACCGGGATTTGCATGCGTGGCCAGATTTGATATAATCGAATCTGAAAATAGCTTATGTTTGTACACACCGCCGATACAACATATAGTCACTGGCGCGAGACGGGGTCTGCACCCCGACCGCGGCACAAAAGCAGCCCCCTCGATTCCGCCATTGCGTTTGAACGTTATCGCTTGTCCGTGGTGTCGCGCTGGCCGGATTCCGACGAAAAGTCGGAGAAGTCCCGGTTGATTGAGCGCACCTTGAAGCGTCTGGAAGCCGAGCGCGTCTCCTAGCACGCGTGCTCGCCAAAATTGTCGAGCCGATACCGGGCTGTGGTACGCTCGGAAGTTATGTTGTTCGAGTCGGACAAGGTGATGTTCGAAATCTACCGCGAGACCGAGTACAGCGGAAAATACCGCGTCGTGTATTTCACCGAACTGCAGGATCACAACAAAGAAACCGAAATTAATCACGCGATGGCCGGCGAACACTTCTTCGATGGTTTTATCAAAAACTATCGCAAGGACGAGGCCAAGGAAATCATCGACTCCATTCTCAGCCGGCTCAATGAAGGCGAACGCCTGGCTCCCGAAGAAGTCGAGCGCGCCCTCGGCGAGCACATGGCCTGAGCCCGCCTTGCGCATCACGCGTTTTCCCAGTCTCACCGAATCGCAGTTTCTCGGCTGCGCCGCCGCATTTGTGGATTCACTCACGGGCGAACTGAACGCGGCTGCGCTGGCACTGCGCCGGCTAGAAGGGCGGGCGAAAGGGTCGGGCTTCTCGTTTGAGATGGCGCTGGACGCGCATCGCTACGGCGCGTTGATCGTGATCGACCGCTGGGCGGACCTGGTGCGGCGGTTTGGGCCGCACGTGAGGCTGTCGGAGGAGTTGCGGATGATTGAGGAATGCCCCGCGCGCGTGCAGGCGGCCGAAGATGTGCTTGGCCGGGCCAACCAGCTCCTCGACGTGAGTGCTGGCTATGACTCCGGCGTCGTCGAGGCGTGCCTGCTGGCGTTTCAATCGGTCGCCTCGAACTTCTCCGAGGAGCGGGAGTCCGCCGAACGCTACGCGCGGCTCGGGCCGCTACTGCCTGGCGAGTATTCCGACGCGCGGCGGATCTTTAGCGAGGATTTAGCGGCGCGCTAGGCAGGCCGGAGAGCTGCGGCAGGGTATTCTGAAAATAGTGATGACTAAGGGTTATGAAGGGCTGCGCAACGGCGCGGCTTGGCTGGATCTCTCGGCGCGGGCGCGGTTTGTGGTGCGGGGGCGTGATCGCGCGCGGTATCTGCACAATGTCACGAGCAACGAGATCAAGAAGATGACGCCGGGGTCGGCTTGCTATGCATTCCTTCTGACGCCGCAGGGGCGGATTCAGGCAGATGCGGATGTGTTCTGCTTTCCGGAGCACTTTCTGCTCGATACCGAACCGGAGATGCGCGGAAAACTTCCGCCGGTCGTGATGAAGTTCAAGGTTGCCGACCAGGTGGAGCTCGAAGACATCACGGAAAAGACGGGCTCGATCGGAGTGGAAGGCCCGCGGGCGGCCGACTTGCGTGCGGCATTTGCGAATCAGCCGCTGTTTACGGTGGTGGATGCCACGGTGACGGGACAGCCGGGGTTCCGCGTAATTTGCGCTGCCGAGCAGTTCGCTCAACTCATCAGCGCTGCCGAACGGGTGGCGGCCCAGGCCACTGCGGACGATGCGCGCGCGGTGCGGATCGAGAACGGGAAACCGCGGTACGGCGAAGATATTCGCGAGACTTCGCTGCCGCAGGAGACGCAGCAACTGCAGGGCGTGAGCTTCACGAAGGGCTGCTACGTCGGCCAGGAGATCGTCGAGCGCATTCGTGCTCAAGGGCACGTGAACAAACTTCTGGTGCGGCTGGAGGCGGAGAGCTCCGAGCCGCTGGCTGGCGGCGCGAAGGTGACGGCCGAGGGCAAAGAAGCCGGCGAGATCACGTCATCGATCCGCTCGCCGCAGTCCGGCTGCGTGGCGGCGCTGGCGATCGTGCGAACGCCGTTCGCCCAACCGGGAACGCGGCTTCAGGCAGGCGAAGTCAGCCTACGCGTGGTCTGAGCTGATCCATCAGGTCGGCGGGGATCTGCAGGTTGCCGTGGTATCCGGTGCCCAGGTATACGCCCGGCTTCACCGCGCCGTGAAAATCCGACCCACCAGTCACCATCAGGCCGTAGCGCTCGGCGAGGGCGAGGTAGAGTTCGGTGTCGCGCGGTTCGTGGTCGCTGTGATACGCCTCGATCGCGTTCAGCCCGGACGCGCATAACTCGGGGATGAGCGAGGGAATATCGGCTCTGACGCGCACCGGATGCGCCAGCGAGGCAATCCCTCCCGCCTCGCGGATCCGCTGCACGGCCTCGGAGAATTGCGGCTCGATGCGGTGCACATATCCCTTTGCCGATTCATCCAGATATTCATCGAATGCCTCGCGGATGTTCGACACGTATCCCTTTTCGACCATGAGCTGCGCGAAATGGGGGCGGCCGGTCATGCCGCGCCCCCGCGCTTCGGCTTCTTCGAGCGTGATCTCAAAACCCAGGTCGCGCAGACGCGCCGCCAGCCGCACATTGCGCTCCCGCCGCGAGGCTTGCATCTCCAGCACCCAAGTGCGGAAATTCTTAAGCCCGTTGTCGCCCAAGAAATACCCGAGCAGGTGAACCGACTGGCCGTTCAACTTGGTGGAGAGCTCGATTCCGCAGACCGCTTCGATGCCGGCCTGACGGGCCAGAGGCGCGGCCTGGTCGAACCCGCGAAAGGTGTCGTGGTCGGTGATGCCGAGAACATCCACGCCGGCGCGCACGGCTTCTTCGACCAGCTCGGCAGGCGAACAGGTGCCGTCTGACTCATCGGTGTGAGAATGAAGATCGATCAACGGATACGAGACCTAAGCTCTCCAGTGTAGCTTAGATTGAACGCTCTCTCGGCGGGAACGCTATCCTTCGTTACCGTTTCCACGCAGGGAGCCTCGCTGGACCGAACCGTCGGGAGCGAAATGGATGCCGCACTCGCGGGCTCCGCCTTGCTCCCACCACCAGCGGCCGGCGCGCTCCGGCTCGCCGGGTTCGATGGCGCGGGTGCACGGCGCGCATCCGATGCTGGCGAATCCTTGCGCATACAGGGGATGCACCGGCACGTGGTGGGATACGGTGTACTCTTCGATTTGCGCGCTGGTCCAATCGGCGAGCGGGTTGAGCTTCAGGCGGCCGGCAGTTTCTTCGGCCTTGCGGATGCCTGCCCGCGCCTGCGTCTGTTCGCGTCTCAGCCCTGTCGCCCAGGCGCGGAATTCGGCAAGCTTCCGTTCGAGCGGATGCACTTTGCGGACCTCGCAACACAGCTTTCGGGCCTCGATGCTCGAATAAAAGAGGTTCGGACCTTGACTGGAAACCATGCGTTCCACCTCGTCGCGATCGGGGAAGGCAGGCTCGACGCGAACCCCATAGCGCTCCCGGACGGTATCCATCATTCGATAGGTCTCTTCATGAAGACGGCCGGTATCGAGCGTAAAAACGCGGAAAGGGCCACCGGCGCGGGAGGCGAGATCCACCAGGATCATGTCTTCCTTTTGGAAGCTATTGCTGATCGCGAACGAGGCGCCATAGGTGCGGACAGCCCAGGCCACCAGCTCCGGGGCGGGGTAACATTCCAGTTCTTGCAAGGTGGTCAAGATTCTTCGAGTGTAGCGCAGCAGCCGGGCGCAGGAGCGTAATACCCTAGTATGAGCGGCATAGCCCCGGCGCACGGCATCGCGGTTTTCATCGCAGGCGATGAGCAAATTCCGCCCGTTCCTCGCGGAGCCGGACGAGATCGAGTTCATCTGCCAGGGACAGGTCGAGGACTCTGACTCGCTGCCCTTCCCGCATCTCCTGCAAACGGACTTCGCGTCCATTGCAGAAGCGTACGGCATCCCGATAACTATTGACGGCGGCAGAGATCTGGGTGAAGGTCACGGTTTCGCACGGGCCTACCCCCAGCTCCTGCTGCACCCGGACCGGAATATCCTGCAACTGCAACCGGGCGCCGGGCGGGATGCAAACCGCCGGAACCGGTTCGGTCCGAGGCGGGTCAAAGAACTCGGCTACCCGGCGCCAGAGGTTCTTCCGGCTGGGCAGCGGTGGTTCGGTTGCGTGTTTCAGGTCCGCGGGTGACGCCAGACCCAGGGATCCTGAGGGAAACCGGTGCGCGACGAGATCTTCCCCCTCCCGAGCAAGCCGGTTTGGAACTGCCATCAGAGAGTAATCACACATGCTTAAGCTCCCCTCCTAACTTGAGTTTCAACCTCATAGCAGCGAAATGGCAAGATCGGGAACGGTGGCTTGGCCGCAGGGACCGGGCGATTCCGCACAATTGGGAAACAAGTGGGGCAAACTGGGCAGTCGACAGCGGCGCGGGCGGACAGAACTCTATAATTGACTGGAACGCACACGATGTCGCGCATGATGAAAGAGATCCGGGAGCAGCCGGAGGCGCTGGCCCGGACGCTGGCGGGCAGCCGCCGCCGGGTGGAAGCATTCCGCAAAGTGGTGGCGCGGCGGAAGCCGAAACTGATTGTGCTGGTGGCGCGGGGCACATCGGACAATGCGGCGCTATTCGGCCGCTACCTGCTCGAGATCACGACGGGAATTCCGGTGGCGTTGGCCGCGCCTTCGATTGTGACGTTGTACGGCGCGCAGCCGGATTACCGGGACGCGCTGGTGGTGGGGATTTCGCAATCCGGGGAATCAACCGATACCAACCGGGTGATGGAGAAGGCGCGCACCCAGGGCGCGCTGACGCTCGGGATTACCAATGAACGCGGAAGTTCGCTGGCGCGCATCGCCGAGCACGTGTTTCTGGTTCGCGCCGGAAAGGAACGAAGCGTCGCCGCGACCAAGACCTACACCGGCCAGATGTTGATGGTCTATCTGCTGGCCTATTCGCTCGGCGGCGGCATCCGGATGGCTGATCTGGAACGCGTGCCGGAACTCGTGGAGCGGGCGCTGGGGCTCGAAGACGAGATCCAGGAACTTTCGGAGCGGTACCGCTTCATGAGCCATGCCGTGGTGGTCGGGCGCGGGCTGAATTATTCCAATGCCTTCGAATTCGCGCTCAAACTGATGGAGACCTGCTACGTGGTGGCGGAACGGTTCTCCTCGGCCGACTTCTTGCACGGCCCGATCGCCCTGGTGGAACCGAGCTTCCCGGTGTTCGCGTTTGCGCCGCTTGGCGTGACGTGGGCATCGATCGGCGAGACCCTGACGAAGCTCCAGAGTCTGCGCGCCGAAGTGGTCGCGATCACCGATGGCGCGAACCGGGAGGCTGCCGGCCGGGCCACGCGCGTCATCCGGCTTCCGGGACGCATGCGGGAAGTGCTGACGCCGATTCCCTACATCGTGCCGGCGCAGATCTTCTCCGCGTGCCTGGCGGTCAAGAAGGGTCTCAATCCGGACCGGCCGCGGATGCTGAGCAAGGTGACGCTGACGCTCTAATTGCGGCGGGCGGCGGCTTTCCGGCCGTTGCCTTCGACGGTTTGAACGATGTCGGCCCGGCGGCTGCCGGCCATGGTATCGCGGTCCTCGACAATCACCCGTTCTAGAGCGAGTTCCTCGTCGGCCAGCGTCGCGGCTTCCGCGTCCTCGGCTTCGAATTCCTTACGCATGGCGAGGATGCGGGCCTCCAGAGCATCGAGCTTGCGTGTTCGTTCCCGTTGGCGGGCTTCGCGCTCCTGCCGGCGGGCCAGCGCGGCGTTCCGCTCCCGCGTGATTGGGCGCGCGTCGGGAGAGTACCGTTCATTACGTTGCGGTAATCCGCGGCCTGGTTTTGCATAAGGCGTCGCGTGCCGATTGAAAAGTGCCTTGCCAGCGGGTTTCGCGGTGATTGCGCTAGCATCGAAAGCCGCTTCCTTCTGATCGCGGCTCAGCAAGGCACTCCGGTTCCGCGATCCAAGGAAGCGGTGCTTCCGTTGTGTGTTTGCGACAGGCTGCTAGTGGGTCTCGCGCGGCGAGTATTTGTTCAGCTCGGCAATCAGCTTCGAAGCCGCGGCAGGCGGTTTGGCGCCGCTCATCAGGATCTGTTTATTGTCCCAGCGCTGGCCGTACATGGCCTCGTTTTCGTCAATGTCGTTGCGCATTGTCGCGCCGTCGAGCGAAACACCAGCAAACAGGCCGCGGGAGCGCGACCAGGAGAGGATCTCCGCGGTGAGCAAGGCATCGGTCTGCGCAGTCGCATCGCGCCCGACCGGGCCGGCCGCCGCGGTGGCTTCACCGCCGATTGTGAATTTGCTCGTGGTGAGCCGCTTCATGCCGCGTTCGTTCATGATCAGCAGAATGACGTCGGTCGACGAAACCCCGAGCTGAAATCCGAAGCTGCCGCCTTCGATCCGGATGGCTGCCGGCGCACCCCAGCCGGTACCGGCGCCATGGCGGCAGAGGGCGAACCCGCGGCCATATTTGGCGGCAATCACAAAGCCGCCTTTCTTCAGCCCGGGAACCAGAACGATACAGTAGGCCTTGTCCACCAAGTCCTGCGGGATCGCTTTGTCCGGCGTGCCCATGACTTCGGAAAAAAGCGCGGCGGAATCATCCAGCCGTTCATCAGTCTTGGCCTTTTCATCTTTTGCGAGTAGCGGCAGGGACGCGACAGCGAGCGTGAGAGTGAACGCAATGAAACGCATGGCTCTATGGTATCGCGGGACACCGGCGGCCCTGGTTGAAATCGTCACGGTTGGCGATGCGGTGTATGGTTCCGCACAGTGGAACCTCCGGGCCTGACCAGGAGGTAGACAATGGCGAACACCACAAACCAAACGGCCGTCAAGACGGCGACCCGCACGTGCAAGCCAGAGACGACCCCGGGAGCCACGACGGCCGCCAAAATCAGAATGTGGATGAATCTGGCGATCCAGCTCGCTTCTTTGACCGATCGGATGTCCATAGGGCTCCTCCGTGGGGGCTCGTGACGAATGTCTGGACTTCGCGCAGCACCGTCCGCCTCGTTTGACATGAAACGTAATGATTGACTACTCGGGTCTGGCGCCGCCGAGTGACGCCGTGGCCAGTGTGCCGCCAAGGCCCATGGTTTCGACCGCGGAAGAAGGCACGATCACCATCGAGCCTTTCTCCTTGATGGCTTCGTAAAGCATGTTCATGGCGCGCAGGTGCAGCGCGACCGGATTATCGCGGTAGGTGGCGGCAGCTCGTGCAAAACTGTCGGAGATCTCGGTTTCGGCGAGGCCGAGGATGGTGCGGGCGCGGCGTTCGCGTTCGGCCTGGGCCTCACGCGACATGGCGTCCTGCAACTGCGCGGGGATCTGGACGTCGCGGATCTCGACCGATTGCACGGTGATGCCCCACGAGTTGGTCTTTTCATCGAGGATACGCTGCAACTCGCGGCCGAGCATTTCGCGCTCGGCGACCATCTGGTGCAACTCGTGGCGGCCGATGGATTCGCGCAAGGCGGTCTGCGCGCTGAGCGAAATCGCCTGCTCGAAATCCTGCACTTCGAGGATCGATTTTTCGGGATTCCAGACCATCCAGAAGACGATGGCATCGACGTTGACCGGAACGGTGTCACGGGTGAGAGTGGACTCGGCGGAGACATTGGCGACGCGGACGCGCTGGTCGACCGAACGGCTGACGGTGTCGACAATCGGAATGATGTGGAAGAGGCCGGGGCCGCGGAGGCCGATGTAGCGGCCGAATCGCAGGACCGCCACCTTCTCCCACTGATCGGCGACCCGGATGGCAAAGACAAGGTAGAGGCCCACCGCCAGGCCCGCCAGCACGCCAACCGGCGCCTGGAGCACGGCCGTGATGGCCCCTCCAATGGCAAGGCAGGCGACCAGTAAGGCAATTCCAACGCTGCTATTTCCTCGTTGCACTAGTTCCGGTTTCATGACGCTATCTCCCTTTCTTTCGCGGATCGACCTGCAAATCGCGCAACCCTTCGATGAGATCCTGGATGGTAAAGCCCGCCCCGCCGGCGCGGCCTACGAAATCGCTCAGGAGTTGGGCGAGCTGGCGCTGGCGTTCCCCTTCGCCGTGCTTCACTTTTTTGTCGGTGATGAAGGTGCCGGTTCCCTGTTGGGTTTCTAGAACGCCGCGGATTTCGAGCTCGCGGTAGGCCCGGACTACCGTGTTCGGATTGATCGCCAGGTCGACGGCAACCTGGCGCACGGTAGGAAGCTGATCGCCGGCCGCCAGAAGGCCGGCCGCCATGCCGCCGGTCACCTGATCAATGAGCTGGCGGTACACCGGCACTCCGCTGTGCGGATCGAGCCGGAAGCCGAAAGGCCGTTTGCCGTTCTGGGCCGTGCTCCTCATCTAATCTGATAGTGTACTAGTTGACTAATACAAGTCAAGAGGTATTTTTTGCTGGCGGCTTCCGTGACCGAGGGTTAGTTCACGCCAGGTCGGCCGGGGGCTGGCGCCCTGGGGCGGGTAAACTTCCAACGATCAGCGGTTTTCTCTTTCAAACGCACGCAGTTCGTCGATCTCCCGCTGAAGATTCTCTCGCCCGAGCTTCTTCTTCATGAAGAGGAAAGCAACGACCCATATGGCGAGAACCACGAGAAAGGGAAGAGCATTCAGCAATGGGTGCTGCAGTGCAGCGTTTCGTGCCCCGGTTCCCACAACAGCCAT
>Ga0335078_10018816_pt1 | contig 10270 bp, 6 predicted proteins | sample Lox_Sample_32_FD_206711 | JGI IMG/M metagenome (GOLD analysis project Ga0335078, IMG submission 206711) | Soil microbial communities from Loxahatchee National Wildlife Refuge, Florida, United States - Lox_Sample_3.2 | ecosystem: Environmental > Terrestrial > Soil > Wetlands | place: USA: Florida...
CCGCTGGAACGGAGGTATCGACATGAACAGCCAGCACTCGTCCGAGCGACCAGAAGGCTCGCCGTCTCCCGATGGGCACGCGGCATCCGCGCATATTCCGGAGGCGCCAGAAAAGAACCTCAATCACTACGCGCGCGGCGATGTGGCCCACGAGACCACCCGGTATCTCGCCGCAGCAACCCAGCTCGACCCCGGGTACGCGCGAACGGTACGGCGCCGGATCGTCAGCGACCCGTTCCACACGCTGGCGCCGGTTTACGGGGCCGACCCGGCGGTAATCGCATGCTGGGCGCTGAGCGCCCTGCGGCGCAGATTCCGGCGTGACGCCCTGCTGGCGATGATGTTCCTCGGCGCGGTCGGGATTTCCCTCATCGTATGGGCCGCACAGCCGCAGCCCGCCTGGATCTTGGCCTTCGCAATCACGTTGCTGATCGCCGTGATAGGGGTGGTCACATGGGAGAGATTCCAGATCCGGCAGACTCTGGTGACGCGCATGCGGCGTGAGGTGTTCAATCCGGAGGATGCGCCGCAGCCGCGAAACGCGAAAGTATCCCGCAGGCTCGCCACGGTGGCGGACCGGCGTGACGGCAATCTGGTGATATTCCAGCACGATTCGCCTTTTGTCGGCTCCGGCAAGCCGGTAAATTCGTGGAATCTGGTGCTCGACGTGAGCCGGGGGACGAAACTGGGCGACGGGACCCGGCGGCAGCCGGCCGAGTTCACCAGCACGGACCTGCATGCGGAGCTCATCGACGCGTTCCGCCAGATGGGGCTGCCGGACGCGCACGTCGAGGAACGGCTGTTCGTCAACGGCCGACACGTCCAGCACAACCCGGCCCTGCTGCCGGGCTGGACACCGCCGGGACCCCCGCCCGCGCACGTGGCCGACAGGGTGCTCAGGCAGGCCGCGCTGTACCCGACCCCCGATGCGCGCGTCTATGTCTGCCTGGAGATGCCCGGCTGGCAAGGCCAGCTCGTCACCACGCTGTTCGCCCGGGCCGTGCACGCGGGCGGCTCGCTCTATATCGAGTGGAACTTCCACGTCCTGCCCCCGCTCAGCAAGCTGTTCCCCGACGTCGACGAGTTCTATGACGAGCCCGCCGCGGAGCAGATCGGCAAGGCGGTCGGCCATGGGCTGCTGCACGCGATCCCGGCATTCCTGAGGTCACCGCTCGCGCTGGCCTGGTACGGCTGGCAATGGGGCAAGAAGAAGGTGCGCCGCGGCATCCAGTCCTGGAAGATCGGGCGCGGCCAGGTGTTCGACTACGGCGCCGTACGGAGCATCCGGGAGGATGCCAGCGGGTTCGGCAGCCCGCACCAGGACTACTTCGTCGAACATGATCAGAACATGGCCATCATGCTGGCCCAGGAGACACTGCTGCAGGCGGTCGGCGGCTTCCTGGCGCGGCACCAGGTCGATCTCAGCGAGTTCGAGCACCAGGTGCACGTCATTAGCTATTCGACGCAGAAGAGGTTCAACGCCGGGAGTGTCTCCGGCGCCGGGATAGTCATCGGCGACAGGCCGGCGGTGACAGATGCCGTCCCGGTGCAGGCGCCACCGAGCGCGCACCTCGCGGGCTGACCGGTGCCAGCGGGGCTGCCCGGAGCCGTTATTTCTTCTTGCGCTTGCCGCCGCCGCGGAAGGCGGCGGGGATGTTGCCCTGCGGGCCTGGCGGCGGGAAGTTCAGCCCGGACGGCGGCAGCTTGGACAGCTGCTCGGCCAGGTTCTCCGGCAGCCCCTCCGGCAGGCCGCCGCCAAGGCCGCCGCCCAGATTCCCCAGTCCCGGGGCCTGACCCGGGCCGTTGCCGCCCTGATCCGGCTGCCCGCCACCGCCGCTCGCGAGCTCCGCGGCACGGCGCGGGTCGCCACTGCGCGTGGGCTTCTTCTTGCCACCCTTCTTACGGGCCGACTTGCTGGCCCGGCGGGCCGCGGCACCCATGCCCGGCATCGCCGGCATCCCGGGCATGTTCCCGCTGAACATGGCCTTCATCTGCTTCTGGCCCTCATAGAAGTTCGTGACCAGCTGGGAGACCTCGCCGATGGCGACGCCGGAACCCTTGGCGATGCGCGCCCGGCGGGAGCCGTTGATGACCTTCGGGTTACGCCGTTCCTCCGGCGTCATGGACCGGACGATGGCCTCGGCCCGGTCCAGGTCCTTGTCGCTGACCTGCTCGATCTGCTCTCGGTACCGGCCCGCGCCGGGCAGCATGCCGAGCAGGTTCCCGATCGGGCCGAGCTTGCGCACCATCGCCAGCTGCTCGACGAAGTCCTCGAGCGTGAAGCCCTCGCCCGAGGCCAGCCGCCCGGCCAGGTTCGCGGTCTGCTCGGCGTCGAAGGCCTTCTCGGCCTGCTCGATCAGGGTGAGCACGTCGCCCAGGTCGAGGATGCGCGACGCCATCCGGTCCGGGTGGAACAGGTCGAAGTCCTCGAGCTTCTCCCCCGAGGACGCGAACATGATCGGGCGCCCGGTCAGCTCCACGATGGACAGCGCGGCACCGCCGCGCGCGTCGCCGTCGAGCTTGGTCAGCACCACGCCGTCGTAGCCGACCCCGTCCAGGAACGCCTGCGCGGTGGCCACCGCGTCCTGGCCGATCATCGCGTCGACCACGAACAGGATCTCGTCCGGCTGGGTGGCGTCCCTGATCGCGATGGCCTGCGCCATCATCTCCGCGTCCACGCCCAGGCGGCCCGCGGTGTCGATGATGACCATGTTCTGCTGGCGGCGCCTGGCCTCTTCCAGCGAGTCCCGGGCGACCTTCACCGGGTCGCCGACCCCGTTGCCGGGCTCCGGCGCGTAAACCGGGACGCCGGCCCGCTCGCCGACCACCTGCAGCTGCTGCACCGCGTTCGGCCGCTGGAGGTCGGCCGCGACCAGCATCGGCGTGTTGCCCTGCGCCTTCAGCCAGAGCCCCAGCTTCGCCGCCAGCGTGGTCTTACCCGACCCCTGCAGGCCGGCCAGCAGGATCACGGTCGGCGGTGTCTTGGCGAACCGCAGCCGCCGCGCCTCGCCGCCGAGGATGCCGATGAGCTCCTCGTTGACGATCTTGACGACCTGCTGAGCCGGGTTCAGCGCGCCGGAGACCTCCTCGCCGCTGGCCCGCTCCTTGACCCGGGCGATGAACTGCCGGACGACAGGGAGCGCGACGTCCGCCTCGAGCAGGGCGATGCGGATCTCACGGGCCGTCGCGTCGATGTCGGCGGGGGACAGCCGGCCGCGGCCGCGCAGGGCGGAAAAAACCTGCGTCAGCCGGTCAGAAAGGGTCTCAAACACAACACCCAGGCTACCGAACGGTCGCGGGTATCCGGGTCCTCCGCCGCCTAACCGCCCTCCTGGCCTTTGTCGTCTCGTCGCCCCGTGGTCAATTACCGAGCGCGGCCAGCACCGAACCCGCGATCGTGCGGCGCAGGTCACCGTCGGTCAGCGGCTTGCCGTCGCCGTCGGTCACGTAGAACACGTCGACCGCCTCGGCGCCGAGCGTCTCCACCCGGGCCGCGCGCACGTCCAGGCCGCACTCCCCCAGCGCCCGGCCGACCCGCCAGAGCAGGCCGGGCGCGTCGTGGGCGCGCACCTCGACCACGGTGGCGGTGTCGGAGGCGTCGTCGACCAGGCTCACCTTGGGCGCGGGCACCGCGGCGGCCCGCGGCCGGACCGCGCGGGCGCGGCGGTCGAGCCGGTCCTCCACGTCAAGCTGGCCCTTCAGCATCCGGCGCAGGTCCGCCGCCACCAGGGTGGGGTCGGGCGGGTCGCCGAACTCGGGCTCGACGTCGAACACGGACACGGCGGTGCCCCCGACCGAGGTCGCGTTGGCGCTGCGCACCGCCAGCCGGTGCGAGGCCAGCACGCCCGCGGCACGCCACAGCAGGCCGGGCCGGTCGGGCGCGACCACGGTCACCTCCGAGCCCAGCACGGTCGCGGCCGGGCCGCCCTCGGCGGCCAGCGCCAGCTGGTCCTGGCGCAGCGGCGCGGGCTGCGGCATCGGCTCGCCGTCCAGCACCGCCTCCACCCGCCGTACCAGGTCCGCGACCAGGGTCGCCTTCCAGTCGTTCCAGGCGGCCGGCCCGGTCGCCAGCCCGTCCGCGATCGCCAGGGCGTGCAGCAGCTCGAGCAGGACGCGGCTGCCCACCGCCGTGGCGACCTGCGTCACCGTCACCGGGTCGTCCAGGTCGCGCCGGGTCGCGACCATGGGCAGCAGCAGGTGCAGCCGGACCGCCGCGGCGACGAGCTCGGCGTCCGGGGCGGGCAGGCCCATGCGGCGCGCGACGTCCCGCGCCACCACCTCGCCGGTGACGCTGTGATCTCCCGGCCAGCCCTTGCCCACGTCGTGCAGCAGCGCGGCGAGCAGCAGCAGGTCGGGCCGGGCCACCTCGCGGGTCAGCGCGGCGGCGTGCGCGGCCGCCTCGGCCAGGTGCCGGTCCACGGTGTAGGTGTGCAGCGGGTTACGCTGCGGCCGGTTCCTGACCCGCTCCCAGTCCGGGATCAGCGCGGTCACCAGGCCCTCGGTGTCGAGTGCCTCCCACACGCCGACCGCGGCCTGTCCGGCCCCGAGCAGCGCGAGCAGCGCGTCCCTGGCGGCCGCGGGCCAGGGCACCGGCAGCGGCGGGCATTCGGTCAGCCGGTCCAGGGTCCGCGGTGCCAGCGGCAGCCCCGCCTGCGCGGCCGCGGCGGCCGCGCGCAGCACCAGCGGCGGATCGCTGGCCGGGTCGGCCGCCCGGGCCAGCACCACCTCGCCGTCCTGCTCCACCACGCCGTCGGCGAGCGGACTGCGTTCGGCCGGACGCCGGCGCAGCCGGCGGCCCTGCCAATTCCCGGCGCCCGGCCGGCTGATCAGCCGGTCGGACTGGCGGAAGGCGTGGTCGACCGCGTAGGCGATGGTCCGGGCCGCGCCGGCCAGCATCCGGAGCAGCACGTCCCCGTCGAGCAGCCCGAGCGCCCTGGCCACTTCGTCCTGCTCCTCGAGCACCAGCCGGTCCAGGCGCCGCCCGGTGATCTCGTGCAGCGCGTGCCGTGTATCGAGGATCTGCTCGTACGCGGTGCGGACCCGCGGACCTGGCGCGGGCGCCACCCAGGCGGCCGCCACCGCCTGGATCGCGTGTACGTCCCGCAGCCCGCCCCTGGCCTCCTTCAGGTCGGGCTCGAGCAGGAAGGCGAGCTCGCCGCTGGTCCTGGCCCGCTCGTCGTGCGCGGCGTGCAGTTCGGCCAGCCGCGCGGGCGCCGCGGACCGCCAGTCCTCCAGGGCACCCACTCGCAGTCGCTCGGTGAGATCGGGGTCACCGGCCACGTGCCGGGCGGACAGCAGGCCGAGCGCGACCTTCAGGTCCGTCCGGGCCACCCGCCTGGCCTGCGGGACGGTGCGCACCGCGTGGTCGAGTTCGGCCCCGGAATCCCAGACCGGGTACCAGATGCGGTCCGCGATGCCCGCGATGTCGTCCCGGCCGCCGTGCAGCAGCAGCACGTCCAGGTCGCTGCGGGGCAGCATCTCGCGCCGTCCGTACCCGCCGACCGCCACCAGGGCCACGTCGGCCTCGGCGCCGAGGAGTCCGGCCAGCCACCGGTCCACCTCGGTGGTCCGGCGGGCCCGATCCGCGGCGAACGATGTCATGGGTTCCACCCGCGTCCCCCCGGCCGCTCCATGAGGGAGCCGGTCAGATGGCGTCCGGCCCGCGTTCCCCGGTGCGGACTCTGACCACCGTCTCGACCGGGACCGACCAGACCTTGCCGTCACCGATCCGGCCGGTCTGCGCCGCCTTGACCACCACGCCGATCAGGTCGTCGGCGTCCTCGTCCTCGCACAGGACCTCGACGCGGACCTTCGGCACCAGGTCGACCTGGTACTCAGCCCCGCGGTAGACCTCCGTGTGCCCGCGCTGCCTGCCGTATCCGCTTGCTTCGGTGATCGTCAGGCCGTGGACGCCGAACGCCTGCAGCGCGGACTTGACGTCATCCAGCTTGAACGGCTTGATGACCGCGGTGATGAGCTTCATCTGGTGTCCCTTCGGCAGCCTGTACCGAGGTTCCGATGCCGACGTTTCATCCGGCCTGCCGGCGTGTGTCAGCCGCGTGAAACACCACGGGCGCTTGTTACAAGCATGTTTCTTCGGCGGCCCTAGCCGAGGATGGCGTCCACGAAGGCGCCGGGGTCGAACGGGGCCAGGTCGTCCGGACCTTCGCCGAGACCGACGAGCTTGACCGGAACGCCCAGCTCACGCTGGACCGCGATGACGATGCCGCCCTTGGCCGTGCCGTCCAGCTTGGTCAGCACGATGCCGGTGACGTCGACCACCTCGGCGAACACCCGGGCCTGGCGGAGCCCGTTCTGCCCGGTGGTCGCGTCGAGTACCAGCAGCACCTCGTCGACCGTCGTCTTCTTTTCGACGACGCGCTTGACCTTGCCGAGTTCGTCCATCAGCCCGACCTTGGTGTGCAGTCGGCCAGCGGTGTCCACGATCACCACGTCGACGCCGGTCTCGATGCCCTCGCTGACCGCCTCGAACGCGACGCTGGCGGGGTCGGCGCCCTCCCGGTCGGCCCGCACCGTCTTGGCGCCGACCCGCTGCCCCCACGTCTGCAGCTGGTCGGCGGCTGCCGCGCGGAACGTGTCGGCCGCGCCGAGCAGCACGGTGCGCCCGTCCCCGATCAGCGCCCGGGCGAGCTTCCCGCAGGTCGTGGTCTTGCCGGTGCCGTTGACCCCGACCATCAGGATGACCGCGGGGATGCCGTGGTTTGGTGTGGTGCGCAGCGACCGGTCCATGCCCTCGTCGAGCTGGGTGAGGAGCTCGGCTTTGAGCAGGCCGCGTACATCGTCGGGGCTTCGCGTGCCGAGCACCTTGACCTTGGTCTTCAGCTCGTCGACCATCAGCCGCGCGGGCACCACGCCCACGTCGGCCGTGATCAGGACCTCTTCGATCTCGTCCCAGGTGTCGTCGTCGAGGCGGTCCCTGGACAACAGGTTCAGCAGCGCCGAGCCCACCGAGCTCTGCGACCTGGCCAGCCGGGCGCGCAGCCGGACCATGCGGCCCGCCGACGGCGGCGGCCGCTCGAGCTCGAGCACGCCGGTCGCGGCCGCCGGCGTATCCGGCACGGCGGACGACTCGGCATCCCCGCTCCCGGCCGGAGCGGTCGTGGCCTGGTCCGCGGGCGGTGCCTGGGGTTTGGGCGCTTCGAGGGTCCGGCCCCGGCGGGGGCGGACGAACAGCAGCCAGCCGCCGGTGCCGACGGCCAGCACGGCGATGACGATGATCAGGATCACGTATTCCATCAGGCCTCCAGTCTTGCAGACCCTGCGCCCTACCGTAGCCGCCGGGCCGCCGGGCCAGGAGGCCGCTGCGCCGGCTCCGCACGTACCTATGCCCGACGGCTGATCATCGAAGCGGGGCGGCAGATGATGCCGCCCCGCTTCGATCTGGACCTGTTCTGGCCTGTGCCGGGCCTTTCTGGGCCTGTGCTGGCTAGCTGGTGCGGGTCAGTGCGGCACCAGCTCACGGCGGTCGCCGGGTACCAGCTCGCGGATATCGTCGGGTATCTGCTCGTGGATATCGTCGGGTACCAGCTCGCGGATATCATCCGGTATCAGCTCGTGGAAGCCGTCGGGTTCGGGCTGCGGATCCTGTGGTAGGTGACGCCGGTTTCCGCCGCGCGGCGTCGGGCCGGTCCCCGGTACCGAGCGCGGCGCCAGCATCATCGCGGCCGTGTACGCCAGCGTCATGGCGATGAGCACCGCCAAGATCAGGATTACGTCATGGAAGAGCTGCGTGTCGATCATCTGAGTCCCCGTAGTGATCTGTTGCCCCGTGTTGATGCGTTTACACCGTTTACTGAGACGATTATTTCGTGCCTCAGTTAATACCGTCAACTGAATTAAGCGTTGCTAACGCCGGAGGGAACGGCGGGATACCGGCCCGGATGCGATGTCGCCAGGCCAGCGGGCGTAACGGGGACCGGGCCGTGGACGCGGCGGGCCTGGCCAGCGGACACGGTGCGCGATGACTGCTGGTTCCGGTGTGGCATGTGAGGCGATCGCGGGGGCGCCCGCCGGGGTCATCGCGACATACGGCGCCGAAATATGGGCCAGATCCCACGAGCCGACTAGAGCGCCGGTCAGGTAGCGGGCGTAACCCTGCCCTCCCCGGCATCACGGCTACCGCGGATCCCCCGCACGCCGTCCATCTGGAGGATTCGCTCCGTTTACCGCGGTGGATCCGGGCTCTGCGGTTGATCCGGGGGAGCGGGGTACCCCCGGATCAACCGCATAGCCCCGATCAACCATCTAAACTCCCGCACAATTCGGACAAAAGGGATGGATTTCCCCGGATGGGCGGCGCTCAGAGGCTTGCTGCTACCTGACCGAGGCTCTAGGCGGGCTGGCGGGCGGCTATCTGCTGGCTGATTACGGCAGAGACGCCGTCGCCGCGCATGGTGATGCCGTAGAGGGCGTCCGCGGCCTCCATCGTGCGGCGCTGGTGGGTGATGATGATGAGCTGGGAACTCTCCCTCAGCTCCTCGAAGACCAGGAGCAGCCGCTGCAGGTTGGTGTCGTCCAGGGCCGCTTCAACCTCGTCGAGCACGTAGAACGGCGAAGGGCGGGCCTTGAAGATCGCGAAGAGATAGGCGATGGCGGTCAGTGACCGCTCCCCGCCGGACAGCAGCGACAGCCGCTTGACCTTCTTGCCCGGCGGGCGCGCCTCGATCTCGATGCCGGTGGCGAGCATGTCGTCGGGTTCGGTCAGCACCAGGTTGCCCTGGCCGCCGGGGAACAGGCGGCTGAACAGGTGCTCGAACTCCCGGGCGGTGTCGGCATAGGCGGAGGCGAACACCTCCTGCACCCGGTCGTCGACCTCCTTGACCACGGTGAGCAGGTCACGCCGGGTCTTGCGGAGGTCCTCGAGCTGGGTAGCCAGGAAGGTATGCCGCTCGGTGAGCGCCTCGAACTCCTCCAGGGCCAGCGGGTTGACCTTGCCCAGCCGGTCCAGCTGGCGCTGGGCGTCGGCGGCGCGGCGCTCGGCGGCGGTACGCTCGAACCTCGACGGCAGGGCGTCGTCGTCTCCGATCACCGGCACGGGCACCTCGGGGCCGTACTCGGCCACCAGGGCGTCCGCCTCGACGCCGAACTCCTCCAGCGCGTGCTCGGCCAGCTGCTGCAGCCGCAGCCGGTGCTCGGCCCGGGCGATCTCGGTGCCGTGCGCGGTGTTCACCACGGTGTCCAGGTCGGCGGCCAGGTCGCGGACCCGGGCGCGGACCGCCTTCAGCTCGGCGGCGCCACCGGTGCTGGCCGCCTCGGCCTCGGTCCGGCGGGCCAGGGCCTGGTTCACCGACTGCTCGGCCGCCTCGACCGCGTACCGCGCGCCCAGCGCGACGGCCCGGGCCACGGCGGCCTGGGTGGCCCGGCGCTGACGGCGCTCGGCCGCGCGCTGGCGGGTGGCGCGCTCGGCCGCGGCCGCGGCGGCGAGGGAATCGGCGCGGCCGCCGATCGCCCGCAGCCGCTCCTCCGCGGTCCTGACCTCGAGCCTGGCCTCCATCTCGGCGTTGCGCGCCGTGGTACACAGCTCGGCGAGGTCCTCGCGGGCCGTCTGATGCTGCGGCTCGTCCGGCTCATCGATAGCGTCGAGCTCCTCGGCCTCGGCGAGCTCGGCGCGGAGCTGCTCCAGCCGGGCCAGGTCCTTCTCGGCCGCCTGGCGGGCCGCGGTGATGGCGCCATCGAGCCGCGCGGCCTCCTCCCGGGCGGCGCGGGCCGCTCCGGCCAGCCGGCCAAGGCGGCCGGAGACCTCCGCCGCGGCCGCGTCGACCTCGTGCCTGCGGGCCTGCGTCCGCGCCACCGCCTGCCTGGCGTCCTCCTCAGCCTCGGCCGCCACCGCCAGCTGGCGGGCCGCCTCATCGCAGCGCAGTTCGGCCTCGGCGAGTCCCGCGGCCGCCTCGTCGGCGGCGGCCCGCATCTCGAACAGGCTCTGCGGCCGGGCGCCGCCGCCCTGCGCCCAATAGGCCCCGAGCAGGTCACCGTCCCTGGTCACGGCCTTAAAACCAGGATTGTCCCGAACGTACCGGCGAGCCTGCTCCAGGTCCGCTGTCACCACCACGTCGCATAGGAGCTCGGCCGCGGCCTCCGCCAGCCCGTCGGGCGCGCGCACCAGCTCGTTAGCCGGAATGGGCCCTGAGCCGTGTGGGGCTGATGGGGTTGCGGACGTGGACGGTGGGGTTGATGGGGTTAGCGGGGCGGGGGTGGCTTCGTCGGCGACGGGCGGGATGGCGCCTTTGTCCGCGATGACGAGGGAGGCGCC
>Ga0335078_10018817_pt1 | contig 10270 bp, 5 predicted proteins | sample Lox_Sample_32_FD_206711 | JGI IMG/M metagenome (GOLD analysis project Ga0335078, IMG submission 206711) | Soil microbial communities from Loxahatchee National Wildlife Refuge, Florida, United States - Lox_Sample_3.2 | ecosystem: Environmental > Terrestrial > Soil > Wetlands | place: USA: Florida...
GGCCAACCATCCAGTTGCCTTCACTCTCTAATGCGGATAACCGCGCCTGAAAGTGGCATCGCCCGCGAAAATTCCCGCCGGGAAAATGGCGAGCCGCGTGCAACGCCTGGAACCCGTTCCGCGCCCGCTCGCGTATATCAGTTGTGGTGTATCGCGCCGGGGAAAGGCGGATGGCGATGCGCCGGCCCATGTGCTACTTATTAAAGAGACTCAGGTCCGATTCGGTGGTTTCCGGCATGGAACCGTCAACCCACGAGGTCACGCAGTTGCTGCGCGCCTGGGGCGAAGGAGAACAGGGCGCGCTGGACGAGCTGGTACCGCTCGTGTACCAGGAATTGCACCGGCTCGCCCGGCGGTACATGTCGCAGGAGCGGTCCGGCCACACCTTGCAGACCACCGCGCTGGTCAACGAAGCGTACCTGCGGCTGGTCGATACAACGCTGGTCGACTGGCAGAACCGCACCCACTTCTACGCCATCTGCGCGCAGGTGATGCGGCGGATCCTGGTGGACTGGGCCCGCTCGCGGCGGGCGCTGAAACGCGGCGCGGCCATCGAGCCCCTGGAGCTGCTCGAATCGCTGGCGGTGGCGGCGGGGCCGGGGCCGGACCTGGTGGCGCTGGACGATGCGCTCGAGGCCCTTTCGGCGCTCGACCGCCGCAAGGGCAAGGTGGTCGAGCTGCGCTATTTCGGCGGCTTGAGCGTGGAGGAAACGGCCAGCGCTTTGCACGTCTCCCGCGAAACCGTGCTGCGCGACTGGCAGTTCGCCAAGAGCTGGCTGCGCCGCGAGCTCAGCAAGGAGAAGTCGCTTGCAGTCCGAACGCTGGCAGCAAATTGAAGGCCTGTACCACGCGGCGCTCGAACGCGATGCCGCCGAGCGCACCGGATACCTGCGCCTGGCGTGCGCCGGCGATGAGGAGCTCGAGCACGAAGTCGCGTCCCTGCTCGAGCAGGCCGAAGCCGGCACCGACTTCCTCGAAACACCGGCGCTCGACGCCGCGGCACGGGCCATGGCGCAGGATGAGGCCCAATCCGCCGGCGCTCGACGCAGTGGGGCCGGGCTGGTAGGCACCACCATTTCCCATTACCAGGTTCTCGAGCAGTTGGGCGGCGGCGGCATGGGCGTGGTCTACAAGGCGCTCGACACGCGCTTGGGGAGGCCGGTGGCGCTCAAACTCCTCCGCGCGCCGGGGATCTCCCATTTGGACGATCAATCGCCGCAACATCTCAGCGAGACGCTGGAGCGCTTCCGGCGCGAGGCCCGCGCCGCTTCCGCGCTGAACCACCCCAACATCGTCGTGGTCCACGACGTGGGCCAGCACGACGGCCAGCCGTTCATGGTGATGGAGTTTCTTGAAGGGCGCACGCTGAAGCAAGTCATCGAGCACGAGCGCCTGCGCCCGCAGGCGGTGATCGACCTGGCGATCGAAATCGCCGACGGCCTCGCCGCCGCTCACGCCAAAGGCATCATCCACCGCGACATCAAGCCGACGAACATCTTTGTCACCGGCGCGGCCGGCGGCAGCCCGGGCCAGGTGAAGATTCTGGACTTCGGCCTGGCGAAATCGTGGACGCCCGAAGACAGCTCCGGCGGCATGCCGGCTTTCACCGACGCCGGCACCGGCTCGCCGACGGCCGTGGTGGACGAGGTTTCGCTCACCAGCCCCGGTATGACGGTGGGAACCGCGGCCTACATGTCTCCCGAGCAGGCGCGGGGCGAGGAGCTCGATGCGCGCACGGACCTGTTCAGCTTCGGCATCGTGCTTTACGAGCTGGCAACCGGCGAACGCCCGTTTCAAGGGGATGTCGCGGCCGTCGTGCTGCACCGGATTCTGGCCGAAACGCCGTCGCCGCTCGCGCAGTGGAATCCGCGGCTGCCGGCCGAACTGGAGCGGATCGTCAGCAAGGCGTTGGAAAAGGACCGCACACTGCGCTACCAGTCGGCCGCCGAAATGGGCGCCGATTTGAAGCGGCTCAAACGCGACAGCAGCTCGGGCCACGAGCCGGCCTCATGGACCGGCGGCGCCGCGCGGCTGAGCGGGCGGGCGCGGCGGAGGATGCGCCGCCTGGCAGCCGGCGCCGCCGTCGTGCTAGCCGCCGCGGCGCTGGTCACCATGGCGCTGCGGCCGCGGCCCATCCCCAAGGTCACCTCGTATACGCAGCTCACCAACGATGGCGGCATGAAGGGCCTCATCGGAACCGACGGCGTGCGCCTCTACTTTTACCGCAACAGCGGCGCCAGCCACTGGGTCGGCCAGATCGCCGTGGCCGGCGGAGAGCCGGCGCGCGTGCCGCTGCCCTCGCCGTCGTTCATCGTCTTCGACCTCACTCCGGACGGCGCCGATTTGCTGGCCGCGGATATTCCCACCTATGGCGAAGGTCCGCTCTGGAGAGTGCCCATTCTGGGCGACGCGCCGCGCCGCATCGGCAGCCTCGCGGGATCTTCGATCGTCTCGTCGAACGACGGCGCGCAAATCGCCTACTCGAAGCACGGCGACCTGTTCGTCGCGCAGCGCGATGGAACCGGCTCGCGCAAGCTGGCCAGCCTCGCGGGAGAGGTGAACGGACCGGCATGGTCGCCGGACGGGAAGCGCATCCGGTTCACGGTGTACGACGAACCGCGAAGGCTGGCCGACCTGTGGGAAGTTTCGCTCGAAAGCGGCGCGGCGCACCCTCTTTTCAAAGATGCGCAATCCGGCGATTGTTGCGGCCGCTGGACGCCCGACGGCAAATACTACGTCTTCGCCAGGGAGGGACAAATCTGGGCCTTGGCCGAGCCGCGCTGGCTGGCCGGGCGCGGGGAACCGAGGCCCGCGCAGATCACCAGCGGCGCGGTGAGATTCGTCCAGGCGATCGCTGCCAGGGATTCCGAGCGCCTGTTTGCGGTGGGACTGGCGCCGCGCGGCGAAGTCGACCGCTTCGACACGCGCACCGGGCAGTTTGTGCCGCTGTTGGCCGGTGTCTCGGCCGACTTCGCGACGTTTTCAAAGGACGGCCAGTGGATCGCTTACGTAACCTTCCCCGATGGCATTTTATGGCGCTCCCGGGTGGATCACAGCCAGCGGCTGCAACTCACCCAGATGGCGTCGAGCACGTTCGTCACCCTGCCCCGCTGGTCGCCGGACGGGACCCAGATCCTTTACTCGGCCGCCGGCGCCGGCCAGTTCTTGCGGATCTACCGCGTGCCGGCCGATGGCGGTCAGCCCCAGCTGCTGCTGCCGAATTTCGACCAGGTGAATTCGGACGCGAGCTGGTCTCCCGACGGGAAGCGGGTCAGCTTCGGAGGCGCTACCAGTGGCGGCCGGGACGCCGGCCCGAACATCCACATCGTCGAGTTGGCGACGGGCGCGGTCAGCGACGTGCCGGGCTCCGAGGGCTACTTCTCGCCTCGCTGGTCGCCCGACGGGCAGGCGATCGCCGCTTTGAGCCTCGATTCGACCCGCCTCGCGCTCTTCCGCTTCGCGACCGGCCGCTGGGAGGACCTGGCCAGAGGCAGCTTCAGCTTCCCCTGCTGGTCCGAGGACAGCCGCATCATTTCCTACGTGCAGAGCACCAACAACCCCGCCGTCATGCGTGTCCGCGTGGCGGACCGCAAAGTCGAGCGCGTGATCGATCTCAAAGACATCAGCCTGACCGGGTTCTACGGCCACTCATTGGCGCTGGCCCCGGATAATTCGCCGGTAATGACCCTCGATGGCGGCTCGATGGAGATCTTCTCGCTCGACTGGCGCACGCCGTGATGCCGTGCCGAGCGGCCTGCGTGAGGTTCCAGCTTCAGCTTCGGACTTCGGCGCGGGCGCGGTCGTTGCGGTAGCCAGGTCCGTGCGAAACCACGTCCAGGTTGGCGGGACGGCTGCTGATGCCGCCGGCCACCACGCGCAGTGCATAGATGGCATCGGGCAGATTCGCCGGAAGCGCCACGTCCACGCGACACACACCCGCCCGGCCCGGCACGGGACCGGCAAACCGCGGCTCGAGGCGGATCGGCCCCAGCCAGACTTCCAGCGGCGAAACCGGCGCAGCGGATGCGAGCGGCTCCGCGGCGCCCGGGCCGACGTCCCCTGCGGCGCCGCCCAACCCGGTCAGGTAAAGGGCCAGGCGATCTCCCGGCCGGGCCGGATTCGCGCCGCAAAAAACGCCGTGCTGCGAAACAACCTTCAATAACGACGGCGCCGCCGGTGAAACCGAAATGGCGGCCGACGCGCTCCCGGCCGGCGCGCAAACCTCGAGCGTAGCCGGGCCGCTTACGCGGTAGGGAATCTGGGCTTCGATCAGGGTGGGAGACACGGACAGCAGAGACACCGGTTGTCCCGCCGCCGTCACCGACACGCTTTCCAGGCCGGCGGGAAGCGGATCGCCGGCTCCGGCGGCGCTCGCCGCGGCGAGGTTCTGTCCCGTGATGGCGACCAGCGAGCCGGGCGCGATCCGCGGCGTGTAGTCGCCTTTACTCAGCACGCTCAAGATGGCGATGCGCGGCGATGTGCCGAGCGTCACACGGTCGATCCGGCTGCCGTCGATGCCGATCGCCGATATCGTCAGCGAGGGTCCTTCCACGTCCACGCGCAGGTAGTTGAAAGCCTCCACCGAGAGCGCGCATTGCGGGATTTCTCCGACCGATTCGAGGTTCCCGCCGCCGCCGCCGGTCACCACGTACAGCGTGGACGGGCAGGATAGTCCAACCGGTTCGTTCGCGGCCAGCGGGTAAGTGCGCTCGTAGGCGTGTTCGTGTCCGGCCAGCATCAGTTGCACGCCGTGGCTCTCCGCAATCGGGTTGACCAGTTGTTGCACGGCCGCGCACGCGGGATCGCCCAGGTGATAGCCGGTCGGGTAGGGAGTGTGATGCAGATAGACGATGCGCCAGTAGAGGCTGGTGGCCGCCAGATCGGCATCCAGCCAGGCGAGCATCGCCGCGGCGCGCGACGTCGACAGCAGGTTCGAATCCACCGATGCAAAATGCGCGTTGCCCCAGTCGAAGGAGTAGTAGCGGCCCAGGTCCGGCTGCGGAACGCCGCACTCCGGCGTGACAATCCCGGCCACGTACGCCGCCGCGGAGTCCGTGTTGTAGTCGTGATTGCCCGGGGTCGGAAAAAACGGCATTCGCGACATCAGCGCCGCGTTGGCCCCAAAGTACTCGTCCTCGAACTCTTCGAAGGTGCCGTCCGTGTAGGCCAGGTCTCCCGTGTGGATCGCGAGCGAAATGCCCGGTTCGGCCGACATCAGTTGCACCACGGACTGCTGCTGCGAGGAGCCCGCCCCGCTGTCGCCGAAGACCAGGAACGAGAACTTCTCGCCCAGCCCCCTGTCGCTCGCGCGAGGATCGGTTCCCGCGGCCGGACTGCGCGGAGCCGTCCGAAAGTGGAACCGGCCGGCATCCGCCGCCAGGCTCTCGCCGTTGAAGCTAACCGCGTAGCTGTACTCCGTTCCCGGCCGCAGCCCGGTAAAGTCCGCCCGGTACTGGTAATACGCCGCGGCCAGCTGGGTTTCGGAGGGTTGAAACGACTGCATGTCGGCCGGTACGGTGTGCGATGTGCCGTCGCCCGCCGTCACGGCCGCAAAGCAGGAACCGGGCTGCCTGGTAGTCCAGAGAATCGAGGCGCGGTCGGTCTGTACGTTTTGCAGGTACGGCTGCCTCACCAGGGTTGCCCCGCGTGCCGCGCGGGTGAGGCATAAGGCGGCGGAGCCAAGCTGAAGGATGCCCCGCCGGGAGATCCCCGCTGTACGTTTCATTACTTTTATTGTGCTCACAGCTTGTCCGCAAAAGCGATTGAACATGCGGGTGGACCGCCGAACCGGGGCGGGTGTTCCGGATGGGCACACCTCGAAGCGCTGGTTTCACCTGCCGGACCTGGTGGCTCCGGTGAGTCCGGTCAGGTAAAGCGTTAACGGATGTTACTTAGCGGGTAGGCGCTGAACACGGCGATCCCCGCCCAGCCATCATGGCCTGCCGGCAAGGACCTTGTGTGCTGTAGAATACCATCGGCGCGGCGCTGCTGGCGGCGTAGTTTGCATCCCCGGAGTAGCTGGCAGCAATGGTGTGCAAGCCAGCCGCCGCCGGCCTGGCATAGTAGCTGGCGTTGCCCGTGCTGTCCAGTGGCACTACCGTCCCGGTGCCCAGGTCCACGCTGAAAGTAACCGTACCGGTGGGAACGCTGTTCTGCGCGTTGCCGGTGACCGACACCGAGAAGAATCCGGGTGCCGCTCCTCCTGCCGCGAGCGGGCCGGCGAGCGCGGTTACCGAGGCCGCCAGCGGGTCTGTCACGCTCACCGTCTGCGCCGCGGATGCCGAAAGAGCATTCGCGTCGTCACCGCTGTAGACAGCTTGCAGGCTGTCGGTTCCCGCGGGCAGGTTGCTGATGGTGAGGCTCGCCGCGCCGCCGCCCGCGAGCGGGCTGGTGCCGACAACGACCCCGTTGGCCAGAAACGCGACGAAGCCGCCCCGCGCCGCGCCGCCCGTAACCTGCGCGGTCAGCGTGGAGGGCGAGCCGCTCGATAACGTTCCGCCCGGAACGCCCAATGTAGTCGAGGTCGGCTGCTTGCTGTTGAACAGCGAATCCAGGTAGGCGATGCGCAGCGCCAGCCAGTCCAGCATATAGCGGACTTCGCCGTTGTAGCTGCCGGCTGCCTCCGTGTTCGGCCACACTTCGATGCCCAGCATCGGCCAGCGGCCGAAATTGTTCACCTCGGTCTGCGCGAGGCTTGCGGCTTCCTGCTCGATGGCGGCCAGCCACGCTCCGAACACGCCGTTCGTCTTGAGTGCGTTCCATTGTGTGACAACGTCCGCCTGAAAGCCGGGATCCTGAAACCACTGCCGGTACCAGGGCGCGTTGGTCTGCATCCAGGGGACGGCCGGATCCACAATCGTTTCGTAATTGACATTCCCTGCACTGATGTCGAAGTCCCAGATGGGCCCCATGTAGATCAGGGGGTTGTTCTGGTCTTTGTACAGATAGATGCTGCTGTAGAAATCGCCTCCATCCACATTGCCCATGACGTCGTTGACAATGTAATAGTTGATCGCCGCAGTCTCGTCGAAGTAAGCGCGCCATCCCTGCGCCGGATCGCTGAAGTTACCCGCGAACAGAGCCGTCTCAGCGGTGTCGACATAGTTGGAGATATAAGAGGTCTGTTGCGGCACCTCTGGCGAAAAATCGGGATCGATCAGGCCGACCGGCAGGCTTTGCGGCGTAAAGAAAAGGAAATCCTCGTCCTCATGTTGGTCGATTTCCAGCAGGTAACCTCCGGTAACCGCCGGCGGCTGTGTGTCGGTACCCGCCATTTTGTTGATGTTCACCCGGTGGCTGTCGATCTTCACCTCTTCGATGAGCTGGTAACTGCCCTCGTATTCTCCATTCAGATACAGCTCGACGAAAAGCGAATGCGGCGCCCACGGCATCAGGGCGCCGGTGCCGCTGGGAGTCGGCGAATTCGCGGGTGAGTTCAGATATCCGTTCCCGATAGGGATCGCGTTAGCCAGCGCCGAAGCCGCCCAGTCGCGCAACAGCGTTTTATCGTCATAATTGGCAAGCAGGATGTAACTCTTGCTCTTATCGCAGGTCGCATTGCCTTTGTTATCGGTGATGTAGGGGCACTGCAATCCCATGGTGTTCAGTAAGTCCAGGCCTGTGTTCAGACTGATGTGATAGGGTAACTTGGGCATCAACGCGGTCGAGGTGCCATGCACGTGAAAGGTGGCGGTGTTGTCGGTGTCGTTCGAGTTGGGCAGATACGAGGTTTGGCCGTCGGCCGAGGTGATGGTAATCGTGCCGGAAACATCGGTCGTCTTGCTCACGATGGCCACGCCGTTCGTATCGATATTCACCACCGGCAGATTGATCGCCGGCGGCGTCGGAGCGAACGAAGGATTGGAGATGGATATCGTGAGCAATAGTTGCGATGCGGCCTGGTCGGAGCCGGCCGTGCCCGCGACCGTCACCGGAGCCGTCCAGCTTGTTGTCGCCGACGGGCCGGAGGGCGAAAAACCCTCCTGCCCGGCCGCCAGAGAGGCGCTGAGCGTCAGCGTCCCCGAACTGTCCGGCGCGAGCGTCAGCGGAGAAGCCACCACGCCCGAGGGCAGGCCGGTCAATGTAATCTCGATGGGTCGGTCGCCCGCGCCGCCGGTCGCCCGGACGGTGACCGGAACGCCCTGCTGGCCGGGACATATCGTGACCGAGTTGGGCGTCGCCTCCACGGAGAACGTCTGGCCATAGCAGACAGAAAGTACGAATAGCGCGGCGATCGCACGCAGCATAGGCTGTCGAATCATGCGCAGCGAGAGCCTTCGGCGCCAGGCCAAAGACCGCTTCGCCTTCTCGAGGGTTCCGAACGGCTGGAACTTAGCCCTGAAATTGCGCCAGCTTGGACTGCTGGTCCGGCGTCAGAAGCTGAAAGAAAGCCGCATTGGCCATCGCACCGCTCGAGAAACGCTGGCTCATCAGGACGCCCAGCGCCGCCGAAGTCCGCGAAATGGCGGCGCTATCGTTGTTTGTCACCGCGGCGGCAAGTTGCCGGTGCGCGGCCTGCAGGTTCGCGTGGGCCGCAGTCCGCGCGCTGGCGGCATTCGCAAAAATGGCCGCTGCCTGCTCCTGCTGCGCCGGGGTGAGCGACAACAAAGCGGTCATGCTGTTCAGATACTTCACCTGCTTCGCCGCGCTCTTCGGCACCTTGTAAGCAGCCTTCGCCCCGCTGTGCTTGGTCAGCGTCTTGCGTGACAAGCGCAGCGAAGCGCCCTCGCTCACCGCTGCCGTTTCCTGTGTTTGCCCAAACGCCCTGTTGGCAACCAGCGCGCCAATTCCGGGGAGAGCCAGTAAGAATCTTCGCCTCATTTTTCGGACTCCTTTAAGATAATGTTGTCAAGCCACCGCACCAGGCCATCCCCGTCAGAGCAATTTATGCAACCAGCCATCAGTTCACCCGGCGGCATTACCCCGGCGGGCTGCATGGTCAGAACACGGCCCGCCTGACAAAGCTCCCATCGATTTCGCGCTAGCCGCCGAAGAAAGCGTGTCTGAATAGATTCACGATCTCGACACAAAAGTTCCGCGGATCTCCCGCGCGACAGTGCTAAACAGCACAACGTTAGGGCTTTTCGCGTTGGGTGGAAGCCAGATTGATCGACAGGAATCGCGCTTCGTCAAACCAGTCGAGTTCCGCGACACCGCGCTGACTCAGCAAAGCGGACGCTTGCGGATCGTCGGCGCGCAGAACAGGCAGGTTGTAGTTGTGATAGATGTATCGCAGCGCGCCTTCGCACCCGGCTTGCGAATAGCCCGGCGGCAGGCCCCGGTAGACCGCGCCGTCGATCGCCGGGTGCGCGCGTGAAAACTCGACAATCGCCGCCAGCCAGTTCCGCGTCGCGGCGGCCTGGCGCATGGTCAGGCTGCGCTCGGTCGCCAGCACGTGCGCGTCGAGCGGCGCAAAAGCGAGCAGGAAAACCGCGGCCGGTATCCATTTCCCGAGCGGGGCAATGCCGCTGAATGCGATAGCCAGACCAATGAACGGAACATAGCAGTAGGCGTTGAACATCCTGCCGGGGAGGAACAGCAGCGGAACGAAGAACAGGACCATCGCCGCTAAACCGAACCAGGCGCGGCGATTCCTGGCCGCCAGCACGCCCACCGGCAACAACAAATACAAGTAGGGCCGGAGAAATACCTTCGCCGAATAGAATTGAAATGTCCGCGACAAAGCGGCCCCCGTGAAATGAAACGTGTAGTCATTGTCGACGTTGGGATTGAGCAGGATGCCCTGCAGCCCGAAAGAAAGCGATGCCAGCAGGAAAGGGACCAGCGGTTTCCAGTTGCGTTTGCCGAACCAGATTTCATAGGCGGCCAGCACGAAAGGAAGCATCACGGCGAGTTCCTTGGCTTTGTATGCCAGCCAGAAAGCGGCGAAGCTGAGCACCCAGCGGCCGCGCGCGTACAGCAGCAGGCTCATCAGGCAGAAGGCGGCGCACAGAAGATCGAAAACGTACATCGGTTTCCAGAACACGTCGAACAGCGCCATGTGAAACGCGAACAGCAACGCCCCGCCGGCCGCCGCGAGCGGCGGTGCGCCGAGCCTGCGCGCCAGCAGCCAGACGAGCCAGACATTCAGCAGGTGCAGAGCCTGGATAACTGCAACGTATTTCCAGTACTCGAGGCCGAAATGGAGAGCGGCTTCGCGGAAAAAGAAGTGTCCGACAGGGCGGAAATTGTTGGCTTGAAACAGGGGGCTGAGCGTCGCCTCGAGGTAGCGCAGCTTCGGAACCAGGCCGGCCCATCCGATGTTGTCCAG
>Ga0335078_10018818_pt1 | contig 10270 bp, 7 predicted proteins | sample Lox_Sample_32_FD_206711 | JGI IMG/M metagenome (GOLD analysis project Ga0335078, IMG submission 206711) | Soil microbial communities from Loxahatchee National Wildlife Refuge, Florida, United States - Lox_Sample_3.2 | ecosystem: Environmental > Terrestrial > Soil > Wetlands | place: USA: Florida...
GCAGGCTGACCATGAACCCGCGGGTGCCCCAGTCCAGCGTGGTGTCGAACCACGCGTCACAGCACATCAGCGTCGCCACGACGATCAGGCAGGTGATCAGGACCTGCCGCCGCCGCCAGGCCGCCCAGGTGGTGGCCGCGAACACCAGCAGCAGCCCGATGTCGAAGCCGACCCAGGCCGCCCGCCAGCCGCCGGCCCGGTAGTGGCGCGGCAGCTTGACCTCGAGCACGCCGATCCAGACCGCGAGCACCAGCATGCCGGCCAGGCCCGCCGCGACCAGCAGCCAGCGCCTGCGCTGGCTGAGCGGCGTGGGGGCGAGGCCCTGGGCGTTGATCCGGGCCAGGGCCCGGGCCAGCTCGGCCCGCTCGTCCGGGCTCATCCGCCCGAGCTCGGCCTCGTCGACCACGCCAGTCCCTCCTCCTCTTCACCTAAAGCACATACCCCGCCATACCATTCCGTCCCGGCCGGGATGCGCGGCACGTTCCCCGCCAGGCCGGGCCCGCCCGCGCGGCACCCGCCCGCCAATACCTTCCGGCCCCGGCCCGGCGCGGGGATAGGCTGGGCAGCGTGCACGGTGAGCTGGTCTTCGCCCACGCCGGTTTCGGCGCGTATGCCGTTCCCTACCTCGATGGGTGGGACCTGCAGCGGCGGCTGCATGACCGCCGGGTGGCCGGCCAGATCCCCGATACCTGCCTGTTGCTGGAGCACGAGCCGGTGTACACCGCGGGCCGCCGGACCGAGCCGCTGGACCGCCCGCTGGCCGACCCCGGCATCCCGGTGATCGACGTGGACCGGGGGGGCAAGATCACCTGGCACGGGCCGGGGCAGCTCGTCGGCTACCCGATCATGGCGCTCGACGAGCCGCTGGACGTGATCGCCTACGTCCGCGCCCTGGAGGAGGCGCTGATCCGGTGCTGCGCCGACGCGGGCGTGGCGGCCACCCGGGTCGAGGGCCGCAGCGGGGTGTGGATCACCGGGGGCGGCGCCCCGGACCGGAAGGTGGGCGCGATCGGGGTCCGCGTGTCGCGCGGGGTCACCATGCACGGCTTCGCGCTGAACTGTGACTGCGACCTCGGCTGGTTCGACAAGATCGTGCCCTGCGGGATCCGGGACGCCGGGGTCACCTCACTGTCGGCCGAGGCCGGCCGGCCGGTCACCGTGACCGGCATTACCGGGCTGGCCGAGCGGCACCTGGCCAATGTGTTCGGCGCGGCCTCCTGGCGGCGCGTGGCCGGCGTGGCCGGCCTGCTTCAGGACCCCGTGGCCAGCCCGGCGAGGTAGCCGGCCAGCCCGGCCAGCGGGACCGCCGTCTGCTCCCCCGAGACCATGTCCCTGACCGTGACCGTCCCGGCCTCCTCCTCGGCGTCGCCGTAGATCAGCGCCCAGCGCGCGCCGGCCGCGCTGGCCCACTTGAGCTGGCGGCCGAGCTTGCCCGAGGAGCCCAGATATACGCTCGCCCGCAGCCCGGCGGCCCGCGCGCCCGCGGCGAAGCCGAAGCTGCGCGCGGCGTGCCGCTCGTCCATGATCGTCACGGCTACGTCGAGCCTGCTGTGCCCGGCGTCGGCCGGCGGAAGCAGCAGCAGGATCCGGTCGATGCCCAGCGACCCGCCGGTCGCGGGCACGTCGGGCCCGCCGAGCTGCGCGATCAGCTGATCGTAACGGCCGCCCGAGGCGATCGACCACGCGCCTCCCCGGGCGGTGACCTCCCAGATCGGGCCGGTGTAGTAGCTCAGCCCGCGGACCATCCGCGGCGTGAACGCGACCCGGTCTGCGGGCACCTGGCCGGCCAGCAGCGACAGCAGCGAGTCCACCTCGTCCAGCCCGGCGGACCCGGTGTCGCTGCGCTTCAGCGCGGCCCTGATCTGCTCCACCGCGTCGGCCGCCGTCAGGGCGCCGACCAGCGACGACGCTCGTTCCGGCGGGAGGCCGCGCCCGGTGAGCTCGGTGATCACCTCCGCCGGGGGGAGCTTGTCGAGCTTGTCCAGGGTGATCAGCACCCCCGGGCCGAGGCCGGCGGGCACGCCGAACGCCTCGAGCAGCCCGGTGAGGACCCGGCGCGAGTTGAGCAGGAAGCGGAACCCGTCCACGCCCAGGTCGGCGAGCACATCGTGCACCGCGCAGATGACCTCCGCGTCGGCCAGCACCGACGAGGTGCCCAGCGTGTCCAGGTCGCACTGGATGAACTCACGGTAGCGGCCCCGCCCGGGCCGGTCGGCGCGCCAGACCGGGCCGATCGCGTAGCGCTTGTACGGGGCGGGCAGCTGGCTGCCGTGCGCGGCCGCGACCCGGGCCAGCGGCACGGTCAGGTCGTAGCGCAGCGCAAGGTCGGCCTCGCCGGTGCCCTCGTGCTCGCCGCGGCGCAGGATCTTGAAGATGAGCTTGTCGCCCTCGTCCCCGTACTTGCCCATGAGGACGTCCAGCCGTTCGAACGCGGGCGTGGTGAGCGGCTCGAACCCGTAGCGGGCGAACACGGCCCGGATCCGTGCGAAGGCGGCCTCCCGGGCCTCCGAGTCGGCGGCGAGGAAATCCCGGGTGCCCGATGGCGGGTCGAACTGCGTTGGCATGGGCCCATGCTCCCCGACTTCGGCGGCAAGCGCACATCGGTTGCCTGCCTCGGCCCCGCCGCCCGCGGCGCGGCAGAAGTACCCTGGAAGGGTGGTACTCGCACCTGAGGGGCGCAGGCTGCTCCGCATCGAAGCCCGCAACAGCCAGGTCCCGGTTGAGCGCAAGCCGCCGTGGATCAAGACCCGGCTGCGCACCGGGCCGGAGTACACGGCCCTGCAGGAGCTGGTCCGGCGCCAGGGCCTGCACACGGTATGCCAGGAGGCGGGCTGCCCGAACATCTTCGAGTGCTGGGAGGACCGGGAGGCGACGTTCCTGATCGGCGGGGACGCGTGCACCCGGCGCTGTGACTTCTGCCAGATCGCCACGGGCAAGCCCGAGCCGCTGGACACCGGGGAACCCCGCCGCGTGGCCGCCTCCGTGGCGGCGATGGGGCTGCGGTACGCGACGGTCACCGGGGTCGCGCGCGACGACCTTGCCGACGGCGGGGCCTGGCTGTACGGCCAGACCTGTGCCGAGATCCACGCGGCCGTGCCCGGCTGCGGGGTCGAGCTGCTCATCCCCGACTTCAACGCCGAGCCCGGCCGGCTGGCGGTGGTGTTCGGCGCCGGCCCGGAGGTGCTGGCGCACAACATCGAGACGGTGCCCCGGATCTTCCGCCAGATCAGGCCCGGCTTCCGGTACGAGCGATCGCTGCAGGTGCTGGCCATGGCGGCCGGCGCCGGGCTGGTCACCAAGTCCAACCTGATCCTCGGCCTCGGCGAGGAGGACCACGAGATCGGCCGGGCCATGGCGGACCTGCGCGGAGCGGGCTGCGAGCTGCTGACGATCACCCAGTACCTGCGGCCCTCCGTGCGGCACCACCCGGTCGCCCGCTGGGTGACCCCCGCCGAGTTCGAGCGCTGGGGCGAGGAGGCGGCCGGGCTGGGCTTCGCCGGGGTCATGTCCGGCCCGCTGGTCCGCTCGTCCTACCGCGCCGGACGGCTGTACGCCGAGGCGCTCGCCCGCCGGGCCGGGGAGCCGGTTTCCCCCTGACCGCCGGCTCTCGTATCCTGCCCTCCATGGTGAATAAGCCCGCGGGCGCGGCGAACCAGGCTGGCGCGGCGGATCCCGCCAGCATGGGCCGCATCAAGCAGATCCGGTTCGCGGCCGGGATGGTCCGCAAGGCGAATCCGTGGGCGCTGCCCATCGTCGCCGGCGCTGGCCTGGCCGTGCTGGCCGTGTTCGTGATCGTCGGGCTGCTCACCGGGCTGATCGCGCTGCTCGCGCCGCTCGGCGTCATCACCGGCGCGCTGGCCGCGATGATCATTTTCGGCAGGTACGCGCAGTCCGCCCAGTACTCGGCGATCGAGGGCCAGCCCGGCGCAGCGGCCGCGATCCTGCAGAACATGCGCGGCGGCTGGACCGTCACGCCCGCGGTGACGGCCAACAGGAACATGGACGTGGTGCACCGCGCGGTCGGCAAGCCCGGCGTGGTGCTCGTCGGCGAGGGCGCCCCGAGCCGGCTGCCCAGCTTGCTGGCGGCGGAGAAGAAGCGCATCTCCCGGGTGGCCTACGACGTGCCGATCTACGACATACAGGTGGGCGACGGCGAGGGCCAGGTCCCGATCCGCAAGCTGCAGCGCAAGATCATGCGCCTGCCGCGCAACCTCAAGGGCCAGGCGGTGGCCGAACTGAACTTCCGGCTGAAGGCGCTGCCCGGGTCGCTGCAGGCACCCAAGGGCCCGATGCCCAAGACCGGCCGGATGCCCAAGCCCCCCCGCCCCCGCTACCGCTAGCAGCCCGCTGCCGCCCCTCCGGTAGATTTTCACCGTGGCTGGTGTGGGTCACTGTCACATCCACGCGCTTTCCGGCGCCAGGCGGACACGATAAGCGCCTCCGCCATGCAGGGCAGGTGAAACGGGAAATGGCGATTATCCCGGAAACGGCACCGGCGCCCGCATTAGCGGCGCCCCGCTGGCGGCGCTTCCTGGCGCCGTGGCGCTCGCCCGCGGACCAGCCCCGCTGGGCGCGGCCGGCGCTGCTGGCCATCGTCGCCGTCGCGGCGGTCGCCTACGCCTGGGGAATGGCCGGCGCAAGCGTTGAGTCGTTCTACGGCGCGGCGGCCCGCAGCATGTCGGAAAGCTGGCACGACTTCATCTTCGGATCGTTCGATCCGGCCGGGACCGTCACCGTCGACAAGCTGCCCGGCGCGCTCTGGGTACAGGCCCTGTCGCTGCGGATCTTCGGCTTTCACATCTGGGCCCTGGTCCTGCCGCAAGTGGTCGAGGGCGTGCTCACCGTCCTGGTGCTGTACCGGGCGGTCCGCCGGCTGGCCGGGCCGGTGGCCGGCCTGACCGCCGCGGCGGTGCTTGCCGTCACGCCCGTCACCGTGCTGCTGGGCCGCGGCAACGTGTCGGACTCGCTGCTGATCCTGCTGCTCGTGCTCGCCGCCGACGCCACGTCCGCCGCGCTGCTCACCGGGTCGCTGCGGCAGCTGCTGCTCGCCGGCGTCTGGGCCGGCCTGGCGTTCCAGGCGAAGATGATCCAGGCCTGGCTGGTACTGCCCGCGCTCGCCGCCGCCTACCTGCTCGCCGCGCCCGCGGCGCGGCTGCGCACCCGGTGCGCGCATGTCGCGCTGGCCGGGCTGGTCACCGCCGTGGTCTCCCTGTCCTGGATGACGGCGGTCTCGCTGGTCCCGTCCGGCGACCGGCCCTACGTGGACGGCAGCGGCAACGATTCGGTGTACACGCAGGTCTTCGACTACAACGGCCTGGGCCGGCTCACCGGAAACTGGGTGCGAGTCGCCGGCCCGCCGTCACCGCTCGTGGGCGCGGCCGTGGAGAGCGGGCGTTCGCTCGTCTCCGAGACCATCGGCATCAAGCCGGGCTGGCACCGGCTGCTGGCCGGCCCGTTCGCGGCCGACAGCGGCTGGCTGCTGCCGGCGGCCGTTGCCGGCGCGCTGGGCGCGCTCATCGCCCGGCGCCGCCAGGGCAGGCGCGACCCGCTGCGCGCCGCCGTCGTGCTGTGGGGCGGCTGGTGGCTGGTGCTCGCCGTCTTCTTCAGCGCCGGCAGCTACCTGAACGCGTACTACGTCGCGGCGCTCATCCCCGCGGTCGCCGCGCTGTGCGGCACCGGCCTCGCCGCGTGCGGGCCCCGCCCCTGGCCGGCCAGAGTGCGGCTGCTCGTCGCCGGGACGGTGCTCGGGTGTGCCGCCTACGGCGCCTACCTGATGGCCGGGACGGCATCCGGCCCGGTCGTGCTCACCCTGGTAGCGGCGATCGTGGCGGCCACCGCCGCCGCCCAGCTGCTGCTGCCCGCGTCCGGCCGGACCGGGCACCTGACCGCGGTCGCGTACGCCGGTGCCGCCGTGCTCCTGCTGCCCGCGGCGGCGGCGGTGAGCTGCGTCATCCGCGGGCTGGGCCCGTTTGACACCCCGTTCGAGTCGGCGCAGACCGCGAAGGTCAGCCGGGCCCTGGCCGCCGCGGCGCCCAACGTCACCCGGACCGCCCGGGTGCTGGAGCTCAGGACGCCGCCCGGTGACGCCCTGCTGGGCACCGACACCTCCGGCCTCGCGCAGAGCCTCATCCTGTACAGCGGCAGGGAGGTGCTCCCGATCGGCGGCTACCTCGGCAACGTGCCAGCCCCGACGCTGGCAACGCTGCGGGCCGACATCAGCCGCGGCTACGTGCGGATCTTCCTGCTGCCGGTGTCACCGCCGGGCCCGGACCCGCGGGTGCGGTGGATCGAGTCGCACTGCACCCGGGTGCCGCAGCGCCCGCACCGCGGCCCGGCCCCGTACGCGAACTTCGTCTGCGGGGCCCCCGGGGCCCGGCCGGCGGGCCAGGCAGTAGCCCGCACCAGCCCTCCTGCTAGAGCCTGATCACCACGGTGTTGGCGGCGCGGTCGTGCAGGCCGCGCAGGTCCCGGTCGGTGACCAGCGGCGGGACGACCGTCAGCAGCAGCAGCGTGCGGACCAGCGCCCAGCCGATCCCGACGGGCTTGCCGTCCAGCCGCACCACCCGGATCCCGGCCACGCGCTTGCCGATCGTGAGCCCGGTCAGCGCGGTGAGCGCGCAGTCCTGCACGGCGAAGACCGCCAGGGTCCAGTACTGGGCGGAGTGGAACACCGCCAGCGCGATGAGCGAGCAGACCAGCCAGTCGATCAGCAGGGCGAGCAGCCGGCGCCCCATGCTCGCGACCGAGCGTGAGCCGTCCTGGGGCAGGCCGAACCTCTCACCGGGGTAGGCGGGGCGGTCACTGGGGGCCTTCGCCCCGCCGACCGGGGAAGCGGACACGCACTCACGGTATCCCGTGCCGGCCGGGGGTTTGCCGCTGGCCGGCCTTCTAGCGTCTGACCTGGGGAAAGGCACGCGTAACACGCGTGAAACACTTGGGACACCGCTTGGAAACGGCAACCGCCTAGCGTGAGGCCGGGTCCTGAGGCAAGCGCAAACCCGCGCGGGCAGGACACGGCCAGCCTCCAGGGAGGGTTGATGTTTACGAACGCCGACGAGGTACTCAAGTTCATCGGCGACAACAAGGTGGAGTTTGTCGACGTCAGGTTCTGCGACCTGCCCGGGGTTGTGCAGCACTTCACCGTGCCGGTCGAATCCTTCGACGAGAAGGTCTTCGCCGACGGGCTGATGTTCGACGGGTCCTCGATCCGGGGCTTCCAGCAGATTCACGAATCCGACATGCTGCTGCTGCCCGACCCGGCCACGGCCGTGCTCGACCCGTTCCGCCAGCACCCCACGCTGAACCTGTCGTTCTTCGTGCACGACCCGCTGACCGGCGAGCCCTACACCCGCGACCCGCGCAACATCGCCCGCAAGGCGCAGGACTACCTGCGCGGCACCGGCATCGCGGACGTGGCGTTCTTCGGGCCCGAGGCCGAGTTCTACATCTTCGACTCGGCCCGTTACGAGACCGGGCCGAACACCGGCTACTACCACCTCGACTCCATCGAGGGTGCCTGGAACACCGGCCGGGACGAGGAGGGCGGCAACCTCGGCTACAAGCCGCGGTACAAGGGCGGCTACTTCCCGGTCCCGCCGATGGACCACTACACCGACCTGCGGTCGGAGATGGTGCGCGCGCTGATCCGCTGCGGGATCCAGGTCGAGATGCAGCACCACGAGGTCGGGACCGCGGGCCAGGCCGAGATCGACATCCGGTTCGCCCCGCTGCTGGAGATGGCCGACAAGCTGATGCTCTACAAGTACGTGGTGAAGAGCGTGGCCCGGGCCGCCGGCAAGACCGTCACGTTCATGCCCAAGCCGCTGTTCGGCGACAACGGTTCGGGGATGCACTGCCACCAGAGCCTGTGGAAGGACGGCGCGCCGCTGTTCTACGACGAGGTCGGCTACGCCGGGCTGTCCGACATCGGCCGCTACTACGTGGGCGGCCTGCTCCGGCACGCTCCCTCGCTGCTGGCCTTCACCAACCCGACGGCGAACTCCTACCACCGGCTGGTCCCCGGGTTCGAGGCGCCGGTGAACCTGGTCTACTCGCAGCGCAACCGCTCCGCCTGCGTCCGCATCCCGATCACCGGCGCCAACCCCAAGGCAAAGCGGCTGGAGTTCCGGGTGCCCGACCCGTCCGCCAACCCCTACCTTGCCTTCGCCGCGATGATGATGGCCGGCGTCGATGGCATCAGGAACAAGATCGAGCCGCCGGAGCCGGTGGACAAGGACCTCTACGAGCTTCCGCCCGACGAGGCCCTCTCCATCCCGCAGGTGCCCGGCTCGCTGGACAAGGTCCTGGACACGCTCGAAGCCGACCACGACTACCTGCTGGACGGCGGGGTGTTCACCCCCGACCTGATCGAGACGTGGATCGACTACAAGCGCACCAACGAGCTCGACCCGATCCGGCTCCGCCCGCATCCGCACGAGTTCGAGCTGTACTTCGACATCTGATCCAGCACCTGGCACCGGAACTGGGGTGACGCCGGCCGGCGTCACCCCAGTTCTGTGTGCATGACGGCGGGCGCGTCCCGGCCGGGTGTGGTGCGGCCGGGCGTGGTGCAGCCGGGCGTGGTCCGGCCGGGTCAGTCCCGGTGCGGGGCGAACAGGCCGAGCGGGCTGGGCGCGGTGACCTGGATGCGGAGGACGGCCTGGCCGCCGGGCAGCCGCACCGTGGTCACGCTGGCGGGCCGGAACTGGTTGTGCTGCGCGTGCAGGAACAGGACCAGGGACCGCACGTAGGCCGCCTGGCGGCTGCCCGGATGGCCCGTCTCCGCCAGGTCGGCGGTGCGCAGCGGCATCCGCGGATCGGCGCCGGGGTCGGGGCGGCCGAAGTCCACGATGGCGATCGGATGCACCCCGGCCAGGCCGGCCAGCGCGATCAGCAGCCGCGAGTCGACCTGCCCGGCGGCCAGTTCCCGGCGTGCCGCGGGCGTGACCGCGATCCGGTTGCTGTGCAGCAACTCGGTCCCGGACGCCTTCCGGCTCGCGACGTCCGCGTTGAGCAGGGCCTGGTAGGCGGCCGCGCCGTGCTGGGCGGTCTGGCGGATATCGACCCGCTGCGCGCCGGCGCCGAAGCTGGCCATGACGACGGGCGCGTAGACCGTGCTGAGCAGGCTGCCGAAGTGCGCGCGGACGGTCTGCGTCGCGACGATGATCTCGGAGCGGCCGGGATTCGTCGTGTCCAGCCCGAGCCGGTACAGGCCGCTCGCCGGGAAGCCGTGCGCCTGGAGCGCCCGGCACATCACCGGATCGCAGGCCACCACGGCCGTATGGCTGACCTGGCTGGACACCCAGACCGCCGCCAGGTTACGGGCGGCGAGGCCGTCCTGGCCCGCGGCGCGGGCCCGGTTGCCCTCCGGGCTGGCGCGGCCGGAGAGCACCAGGACCAGTGCGCCCGCCACGGCCAGGACGATGACCGAGATGATCACGCCGATGACCCGGTAACGCCTGCCGGGCCGCCGTGGCCCCTTGGCGGCATGCGGCTCGCGCTGCCCTGGTGCCGGGGAGGGCGGCGGCGGGGCAGGTGAGCCCGGCGCCGGAGCCCGGTCCGGCGGGGCCGGTTCCCGGGCCGGCTCTGCGGCCGGTGGTGCGGCGGGGACTGCTGTGGCGCTGGGGCCCGCTGGCTCGGTGGGGGCGGATGGCCCGGTGTAGGTCGCTGGCTCGGTAAGGGCCGATGGGCCGGGGCGGCCCGCTGGCATGGTGGGGGCCGCTGGCCCGGTGAGATCCGCTGGCGCCGGGGCCGATGGGCCGGGGCGGCCCGCTGGCATGGTGGGAGCCGATGGCCCGGTGAGATCCGCTGGCGCCGGGGCCGATGGCCCGGGGCGGCCGGTGGGCACGGTCGGTGCCGAGGCTGCGGTTGCACCTGGCGAGCCCGTCGCCAGAGCGTCATCCCCGGCCGGCGCGGTGGTCCCGGCAGGCCCGGGAAGCTTGGGGATCGGCTGGGTGAGGTCGTCCGCGTCCAGCCGGCGTCCCAGCAGCGAGGGCGGCAGGAAGTCGCGCCGCACCTGTGGCGGGGGCCGCCGGCCGCCGTTGGCACCGGGGGCGCGCCGCGGCAACGGCACGGCCTTGCCCGGCGCCTCCGCGCCCTCCCGCGCCACACCGGCCTCAGGCTCCGCCACACCGGTCCCGAGTTCCGCCACGCCCGCCTCAGGCGCTGCCACCTCCGCCTCTGGCTGCGCCGGCCCCGGCACCCGGGTCTCCACGCCGTTCAGCGCCGCACCATCGCCCGGCGCCAGCAGCCCGTAGGGCGCCGCCACGTT
>Ga0335078_10018819_pt1 | contig 10270 bp, 7 predicted proteins | sample Lox_Sample_32_FD_206711 | JGI IMG/M metagenome (GOLD analysis project Ga0335078, IMG submission 206711) | Soil microbial communities from Loxahatchee National Wildlife Refuge, Florida, United States - Lox_Sample_3.2 | ecosystem: Environmental > Terrestrial > Soil > Wetlands | place: USA: Florida...
GTTCCTGGGCGAGGTCGCGCCGGCGGGAATGGTGAACGTGAAAGCGCGTCTGCTCTCGGAGCAAGGCGGCCAGCAACTCACCTTCGATTTTGACTCCGGGATTGACCATCTCACCGTTAACGCCGCCAGCAACCACATCTCCGACGCCGCCATCACCTTGCAGGCCAGCGGCAAGGCGGCCAACCTCAAACAGTTCAACCTCACCAGCTACAAGCTGGAAGTCGCGCGGCAGAGTCAGACGCTGGTGTCGGTATCCGGCTCCGGGACCTATGATATGGCGAGCGAGGCGGCTGATATGCAGGTTGCCGCCAAGGCGATCCTGTCGCCGCTGCTCCAGGCGCTGCCTCAACCGAACATGAGCATCGCCTCCGGCACGGTTGATTTGCAGGCCCACCTCACCCAGAAGCAGAAGGCCCAGTCGGTCACCGGCACCCTGGCGCTCGCCGATTTCTCCGGGCGTTTTGGCCAGAACGAGGTCCGCAGTCTCGGCACTACGCTCGACTTCGACGTAGGCAAGACCCTCCAGCAGGTTCAAATCCGCAAGGCGACGGCTAAGTTCACGCAAGGCGCCAATGCCGCCGGAAGTCTTGACCTTACCGGCACGTGCGACCCCGATACGAAAACCACGGACATGCAGCTCGCCCTTCAGTTGGCGTTGGCCCCACTGCTCAAGGCCGTGCCGCAAACGAACATGACCGTCACCGCCGGCACGATTGACCTCAAGGCCCACTTCACCCAGCAGCAGAACACCCAAGCCGTCACCGGCAATCTGGCGCTCGCGGATTTCACCGGCCAGTTTGGCAAGAACGCGGTCAGCAGTTTCGGCACCGCCGCCGACTTCGACGTAGCCGTAACGCCGCAGCAAATCCAGCTTCGCAAGGCCACGGGCAAGCTCACGCAAGGCGCGAAGGCCGGCGGCAGCTTCGATTTCTCCGCGACCTATGACCTGACGAACAAGACCGCCTCCCTCACCGCCAAGCTGGCGGATCTTAACCAGAACGGCTTGGGGCAGTTCCTCGAACCCATGCTTACGGATAAGAAGCTCGTGTCGGTCGCCATCAACGCCAACGCCACCGCCCAGTACGATCCGAACGGCGCTTCCGCCCTCAAAGCGGATTTGCAGGTCACGAACCTGCTGGTGAAGGATCTCAAGGGCCAGTTCCCCGCCACACCTTTGCAGGCCAGTATGCAAGTAGATGCTTCGTTGCAGAAGCAAGTGGCCGACGTCCGCCAGTTCCAGCTCAACCTGACGCCGACCGCACGCGCCACCAACCAGGTGCAGTTGAGCGGCCGGGTGGATATGTCCGACACGAACGCCACCCAGGGGAATCTCAAGCTAGTGGCGGACTCGCTCGACTTTACCAGCTACTACGATCTGTTCATGGGCGCGAAGCAGCCCCCCGCGACCCAAGCCGCTGCTCCCACCGCCCCTGCGCGTTCGCCTTCGACTGCAGCGGTGCCTCCGCCATCAGCCGCACCCGCTGGTACCAACCAGGAACCAGCGGCCATCAAACTACCGCTTCAGAACTTTACCGCCGAGGCCTCCATCCACCGGCTCTATTTGCACGAGGTGGAAATAGACGACTGGCAAACGACCGTGAAGATTGACGGCGGCCACGTAGTGGTGAACCCCTTCAAGCTGACCCTCAATGGCGCGCCCGCGAGCACGACCCTCGACCTGGACCTCGGAGTGCCGGGCTGGAAATATGATTGGGCTCTCAGCGCGCAAGCCATTCCGCTGGCGCCACTGGTGAATACGTTCCAGCCGGACCGCAAAGGACTGCTTAGCGGCACCCTGACGGCGCAGGCGAAGTTGGTGGGAGCCGGCATCACCGGCCCTAGCCTCAAGAAGAACCTCACCGGCCAGTTCGATCTGGTCTCCACCAATCTCAATCTCTCGGTTGATAACATCCAGGGGAAGACCTTCTACACGCGCCTGCTCAAGACGCTAGTCACCACCATTGATGTCATCCCCGACCTGGCAAAGAACCCCGCCAGCACCGCCACCTCCTTGCTCTCGAGCCTGGCCGGACTGGGCGGCAGCAGCCCCAACAGCAGCGGCGGGTTGACTGCCGATCTGCAAAAGTCCCCCATCAATTCTATCGTCCTGCACGGTACCGCCGGCTCCGGCCTCGTGAACTTGCCGCAAGCCGACGTGCAAAGCCCGGCCTTTGAAGCCCAAGCCCACGATGGCACCATTACCCTCGCCGACGTGTTGACCAATTCCCCTGTCCAAATCCCCATTTCGGTATCACTCGAACGGGCGGTCGCGCAACGCATCAATATGGCGGGCAACACCCCTGCCGACGCAACCTACGCCAAGCTGCCGGACTTCCTGACGATCAAAGGTACCCTCGGGAACTCCAAAGCGGATATTGATAAAGTCGCCCTGGCCAGCGCCGTCCTGCAAGGGGTGGGCGGCAAAGGCGGTCAGGTCGGCAGTGCCCTCCAAGGCCTTGGCGGCCTGTTTTCAAAAGGCACGAACAATACCTCCAATGCCGCCACGAACCAATCCGGCGGCGTAGGCGGGCTCTTGAAAGGCTTCCTGGGCAACAGCGCGCCAGCGGCAACCAACGCGCCCGCCACCAATCAATCGCCCGTCAAAGGCCTGCTCAAAGGCTTCCTTGGGCGGTAGGCTCCGTGGGAGGGCGAACCTCCCCGCAAGCCCTGATTTCCGCGGGTCGCCTGGCAATGTCAGGGCTCGCGGGGACGCTCGCCCTCCCTGGCCTTACACGACCAGAATCCCGCCCTGGCTCGCGTTGCTCACCTGCTTCTGGTAACGCGCCAGCCAGCCGGACAGCTCGCGCTTCACCGGTTGCCATGTCTGTTTGCGCGCCACTAATTCGGCTTCGGGCACCACCGCCTCGATGCGCCGGTTGGGGAAATCAATGCGAATCCGGTCCCCGTTCCGAAGCAGGCCGATCGGACCCCCTTCCTCGGCTTCGGGTGAGACGTGGCCGATGCAGGCCCCCGCCGTGCCGCCGCTGAAACGCCCATCGGTCACCAGGGCCACCTTGTCGCCCAGTCCCAGGCCCACGATGTAGCTGGTCGGCGAGAGCATCTCCTGCATGCCCGGCCCGCCGCGCGGACCTTCGTTGCGGATGACGACCACGTCCCCCGCCTTGACCTTGCCGGCGAGGATGCCTTCACACGCCTCGTCCTGGCTCTCGAAGATCACCGCCGGACCCTCGAAGACGAAGCCCGGGCCACAGTTCTGCTTGAACGTGTCGCTGATGCCGGCCGTCTTGACCACGCAGCCATCCGGCGCGAGCTGGCCGTAGAGGATGGCGAGGCCGCCGTCCTGCATGTAGGCGGTGTCCTTCGTGCGGATGCAGTCGCGCGCGTCGAACATGAACGCCGAGTCGTAAGGCATCAGGCCGCTCGGCTGCGCCTCTTTGATTTGCGCGGGCCGACGATCGTGGTGCGCCTTGTGGATCTGCCAGCCGCGCAGCCGGCCCATGCGCACCAGGCAGCCGACCTTCTTTTCCTCGCCCTTGGCGTATTGCCACATCACCAGCACCGGTGTCTGCTTGAGGTGTCCCAACTCGGCGCGCACCATGCCTTTGATCTCCGCCAGCTTCTCTTTGAGCCCGGCTTCAATGGCTGCCCGGCCTTTCCACGTCGTGGTTTCGTCCACCTGGAATTCGCCCTCGTCGGTGAACAAAGCGGCGACGGTGGCGGCGTCGCCCGCGTTGAACGCCGCAGCGAATCGCCACAGCGTGATGGCGCGCACGTCGCCGGGGAAGAACAGCAACGGCTTCGGCGCCAGGTTGCCGCTGGCGGTGCGGCCGGCCGGGCCGAGCTTGTCGTTCGGGTCGAGCACGAGCGCGGAGCAGCCGGCAACGCGCGAAGTCTTCGCCCAGTCGGTGCACTTCTCCGAGCGGATGTCCCATTCGTCAATGTTCTCGCCAATCGTCTTGCCGGTCACCGTCTTGCAGGTCACGGTGAGCGCGCCCATGCGCTTGAGTTCACCCAGGATCGTGTGGATGCCCCCGGCGCGGTGCACGTCCTGCACGTGGTAGTTCGAGGAGGGCGACACCTTGCACAGGCACGGCACGCGGCGCGAAATGTCGTCAATGCGCTTGATGTCGTAGGGAATGCCCGCCTCGCGCGCAATGGCCAGCGTGTGCAGGATCGTATTGGTCGAGCCGCCCATCGCCACGTCGAGGGCAATGGCGTTGTCGAAGGCTTCCAGCGTCGCAATGTCACGCGGCTTGAGGTCCGCCGCCACCAGCTTGACGATGGCGCGGGCGGCGCGCTCATACAGCGCTTCGCGCTCCTTCGAGACGGCGAGGATGGTGCCGTTCCCCGGCAGCGCCATGCCGAGCGCCTCGCAAAGGCAGTTCATCGAGTTGGCCGTAAACATTCCCGAACACGAGCCGCAAGTCGGGCAGGCGCTCTGTTCGAGCTTCTGCAAGTCCTCGGCGGTAATCTTGCCCGCCTGCAATTCGCCCACGCCTTTGAACACAGAGATCAGGTCGGATTTCTGCACTGCGGGCTGGAGGTAGGCAGGCAGGTCGCCCTCAGCCGCCTGCTGCGCGACCCCGGCGGCCATCGGCCCGCCACTCACAAACACCGTCGGGATGTTCAGCCGCATCGAGGCCATGAGCATGCCCGGCACGATCTTGTCGCAATTCGGGATGCAGACCATCCCGTCCAGGCAATGGGCGCGCAGCATCGTCTCCACGCAATCGGCGATTAACTCGCGCGAGGGAAGCGAATACTTCATGCCGCCATGCCCCATCGCAATGCCATCATCCACCCCGATGGTGTTGAAGATGAAGGGCACGCCGCCCGCTTCGCGGACCAACCGTTTGACCAGCATGCCCACCTCGTTCAGGTGGGCGTGGCCGGGGATGCAGTCCGTGTAAGAGTTGCAGATCGCGATAAACGGCTTGTCCCAATCCGCCTCAGATTCAATCGAGCCGGTGGCCCGCAGCAGCGAGCGGTGCGGCGCGCGTTCAAAGCCTTTCTTAATGATGTCAGAGCGCATAGTTTTCAAATTCCTGGTTGCAGTTTCGGTAACCAAAACAACGGCGCAACCTAGCAGGCGCCGGCAGCCTTGTCACGCGCAGGAAATTATGCGAAACTAGGCCATCACAAGATGACATCACATTCAAGCCATTCCGACCCTGCTTGTCATTGTCAACGGCAAGGTGGTGAAGACCAACGTTGGCGTGATCAAGAAAGAGGCCCTCCTCCAACTCCTGGATGAGGCAACCCGAAAGAAGCCGCAAGCCTGAGATGAAGGGAGATCGCTAAAGGGTATCCGAGGTGCCAGAGAGGATGAGGTTTACCGCGGGTGTCTCGGGATCGCTGATAGTGAATGCAATGGGGGCGGTAGGCGTGTCCATCGCTACGACGAGGTTGGAGATGCTGGAAATGGTAGGCGGCAGGTTAAGCGGGTTGACAGTGACTGTGAAGGCGCGGGAGATGACGTTGTTGCTGGCGCCGCCGTCATTGACGGTGACGGTGATGGTGGCGGAGCCGTAGGCAAGGGCGACGGGGGTGAAAGTGATGGAGCCGGTGGCGTTGGGACTGGTGTAGTTAACCAAGGGCGTCGGGATCAGGCCCGTGTTGCTGGAAGAGGCCGCAACTTGGAGTGTCTGGTTCTCGTTAGGGGCACCGGAGGAGATACCGGAGAGGTTGACGGTCTGGAGGCCGGCACCTTGGTTGATAATGAGGTTGGATAGCGGGTTGAGGGTGGGCGGCTGATTGGTAAGCTTAACGGGGATTACAGTGGAGACCTTGGTGGAATAATCACTTTCCGAGCCGTTGGTATCAACGCCCGTGGCGGCGAAATAGTAGGTGGCAACCGCGGCAATAGGGGCCAGGGCGAAAAGACCGACCGAGAGAAAAGGGATGAGAGCCGCGCGGCTCAACCGAGAAGAGGACACTGCATGAAACACATACTGCCTCGCCCCTTGCATAAACGTTGCTAACCCGCAGGCCGCCACCCACCGGGGCGAAAGGTGTGAAGATTGGGCGTGGGGGAGGGTGAAGTGAAGCTAATGCCAATGCCCAGCCAAGGCCCTGCGTTTAGGGGCTTTGAGTGTTCGATTTGGGGCACTCCCCCGGAACAGGGTGATTTGCGACGCCCCCTGCGGCACCCCTCCGGCGGCTGTCCATTGAAGGCTTTTCAGACAGCCTGTCCCGGAAAAGAGCAGGCGTACAGAACGGTTGGGTAAGGAGGGGGCGGGTTAGACGGGCTTCCCCCGGGCAGCAGGGCTCCGGGGCATACGCCCGGGCGATGTCCAGCCGGTCGGCTTGAATAACGGGCCGTATTAGACCCTGTCAAATCGTGCCGGTCCATTTGATAAGTTTTCCCGACAGTGCACATTGTGGTAGGATTCAACCGAAGGATCAGAGTGCTGAGATAGAAGAGTCGAAGCTGAGCTTGGAAACTGCGAAGGACTATGAACACACAATATGATCTTGAGCGATGCCGGACGTTTATCAATGCCCATCTGCAGACCGCGGGCAAGGCGGGGGCTGCGGCGAAGGCGGGAGTGGCGCGGCGCGCCGTGACGCTCTCCCGTCAAACCGGCTCCGGCGCGCATAGCGTGGCCGAGAAGCTGGCCGCCCGGCTGCAGGCGCTTAGCCCGAAGGACGGCTGCCCGTGGACGGTCTTCGACCGCAACCTGGTGGAGAAGGTCCTTGAGGACCACAACCTGCCCCAGCGGCTGGCCCAGTTTATGCCGGAAGACCGGGTGACTGAGATTGCGGACACGATGGATGAGTTGTTCGGGTTGCACCCGCCCTCCTGGACGCTGGTGCACCAGACCACCGATACGATTCTCCGGCTGGCGGAGCTCGGCAACGTGATCCTGATTGGCCGCGGCGCCACCGTCATTACGAGCAAGCTGGACTATGTTTTTCACGTCCGGCTCGTCGGCTCGTTGGAGCGGCGCATCAAGCACGTGCAGGAGACGGACCATCTGAGCAAAGAGGCAGCGCTGGACCTGATCCGGAAGGAAGATCGTGGCCGGAAGCGCTACTTGAAACGGTATTTCAATACTGACCTGAACGAACCGCTGCTCTACCACCTCGTCATCAACACGGACCTGATCTCGTACGACGAGGCCGCGCGCATCATCGCGGATGCGATGCTGGAACGGGCCTGATCGTTGCACCCGGTTCCGCGGGGCGTCGGGCGCCGACGTGCAATCCCGGCTCGACAATTGCGCATGGCCGCGCAACATTGCCGCACCGATGACCGCCAACCCCGATACGCCGCTCGATCTGCTCTGGCAAGAGTACAGCCTGGGATTCCGCGATTTCGATGACCTGACCCTGGCGCGGTGGCTGGCACAAACGCTGGGCCAGCTTAAAGGGCGGGCTTGGCGGCTTTCGCATCCATTGCTCGGGGCCTACCGCCTGGCGGCGCAGTTGGCCCATGAGCGCCAGACGTGGCTGAAGCGCCTGGTGGCGATACCGCCGGCCTATTCGGAATCGGCCTGTTGCCGCGCGCCCATGCTGCCGCTGTTGACCAGGGATGTGCATGAGGTTGGCCTGATTTGCCAACATTGCAGCGAGACGCTCGTGCCGTTGAACGAAATTCCGTCCCGGCTACGGGACGATCTGAAGGATTGGGCGGCGCGCTACGCTCCGGTCCACGCGGTCGCCCACTGGGACGACCGGCAGCGCAAAGCCGCCGGCGATTACGACCACGCCTACGAGCAAGCCGCGGAAGAAGCGGAAGGGTTGCTGGGGCAGGCCGGCCGCCAACTCGCGCCGCGGCTGCTCGAGTTCTATGCCGCGGCGGTGTGGGAAGACCAGGATGAGTGCCTGGAAGTGCGGCCGGAAGACGTGCAACTGTAGCCCCTTACTGCACGGTGCGGCCCGTAAACCCGGCGAGTAACACGCCGATTGTGTCCAGGTGCCCGCGCGCGGGGCGGGCTTCGTAGTAGCGGTTGACCATCAGGGAGAAGATCAGGTGCTCGCCCGCCGCGGTGGTCACATAGCCTGACAGGCAATTCGCCCAGCTCAGTGTCCCGGTCTTGGCGCGCAGGTTGCCGGCGGCGGGAGTGCCTTTCATTCGGTGCTTCAAGGTGCCATCCACGCCCGCAACGGGCAGCGCGTCAAGAAACACCCGGGCGCACTTATGCCGGCCCATGAACTGGAGCAAGGTCACGGTGGCGCTGGGCATTGTGAGGTTGTCGCGCGAGAGGCCGGAACCCTCCTCGAATATCACCTCGCCGCGCCTGAGGCCGGTTTTAGCCAGGAACTGGTTCAGCTCGCGAATCCCGAGGTCTTCCGAAGTCTCGTCAGGGGACGACTCGGGTCGCCGGCGTTGCTCGCCGACATGCGCCAGGAGCAAATCAGCGTAAAGGTTCTGCGAGGGCTTTTCCACTTCACGCACGAGGTCTTGCATGGGCGGTGATTCTATGGAGCCGAGCTCGACCAGGTTGTCGAGATTGAGCGGCTACGCCTGCCGGTCCAGCCAATTGAAGCTGCGCAGCTTGCCGGTGACCTTGATTCCCTGGCGGGCGAGGGCTTGTTTGAAGAGCGAGACGAAGAGGCCGGCGGGATTGTGCAGGGTGACCTCGTTCGTATAGCCGGCAGCGTTTATGGGCATTGGGCCGGAGATGAAGATGACGTTCTGGCCGAGGGGATGGTAGAAATGCACCTTGCGCGCCGTGCCGCTTTCGACAGTCTCCGCCCGGTTGATGAGCGAGAGCCAAGGGGTGGCGGGCTGAAGTGACAATTGGCACCGGAGGCCCACGCGCGACCCGGCTTTGACGACAACTTGCAGCGTGTTGTCATTAATGGTGAGGGCTGAAATCTCCGCGCCGTAGTAGTACTGCAGATCGTCCCAAGCCCAACCTGACCCGAACGGCGGACCGTGGAAGTAGCTCTCATCGCCCACGAGGTCGCCGGCGATGCGTTTCACCCCGGCGTTGGTCAGGGCGGACACCAGGGGTTCAAGCGCCTTGAAGATGTCGTCCCTCCGACAGCGACTCTGGTGCCAATACCGCGCTTTGGGCCGCCGGCTGCGCACGATGACCTCCCAGGGGCCGCTGACCCCCGGCTCGTTCTACCTCCTGCGGCGCAAATGCGGCAAAGCCTCCTGCCGCTGCACGCGGGGCCAACTCCATGCCGTCTGGGTCCTGACCCGCAGCGAGGCTGGCCAACACAAACTCTACACCGTGCCCCCGGACCAGCGGGCTCAAGTTCGGCAACTGGCGGCGGCCTGGCGGCGTTACCAGTGCGCGCGCGCACGCCTGCTCCAGCAAATCAGCGCCCTGCTGGCTTTGGCCGACCAACTCGCCGAGTCCCAGCGGGTGGACTGGCCGCCATGAACCAAACCTTTATCGAATACCAACCCCAGAAGGTCTTGGCCGCCTTCCGCCAGGGCGAGTTCGATGGCTTGGAAGTCATCGGCCAGGCCAATGAGCGGGATTTCTTCCAACGCTGTTTTCAGGAACGCCTGCTAGTCTCAGACTTCCTGATCTCGGGGAAACAGACTTGCGACCGGGCGTCGAGCAATCATGCGGTTTGGCAGCAATGCAGTGAAGCCTCGCTTGCGGCTTACCCTTCGCAAGTCACGGGACGTCAGACAGCAGCCTCCTGATTACTGTGCCGGCGGCTACTTACTTCTCCGGTGAGAAGACCGCGACGGCCCCACCTGCGGGCGCCAGCTTCAGTTGCAGCGTATCGGACGGGCTTGCCGTTCTTTCGATTCTGACCAGGTGCTCCGCGTTCTGGTCGCTGTCGGGCGCGTCTTGCCACATGGTGACATTCCATTTGCCCGCTCCAAGGAATGTCAGTGGTACCGGCAACTCGCGGGCGTGGCGGTCAGTGAGAGCGCCGAGAAACCACCGCGTGCCGTTGCGGCGGACGATTATGACGTGCTCGCCGACGGCGCCATCCAGGACACGAGTGTCGTCCCAAACGGTGGGGACGATTTTCAGGAAATCAAGGCCGGGTTGGTTCCGGTAGTGGCTGGGGTGGTCGGCGGCGTTGATGATGGGGCTTTCCAGGCAGACGAACAGCGCGAGTTCGGCGCAGCGGGTGCCCTGCACTTCCGTGGGCCGGACGTTGAACCGGAATTGATCGAGCTGCCGGTTGAGAAAGCCGCCCGGCGTGAAGTCGGCCGGGCCAGCCAGCAATCGCGTGAACGGCAACGTCGTTTTGTGCTCTGGCGTCACGCGCGCGCTCCAACGGTTGTATTCATTGCCGAGGATGCCTTCGCGGGTGATCTGGTTGGGATAGGTTCGGATCATGCCCGTAGGTTTGAAGGCGCCGTGGAAGTTAACCATCAAGTGAT
>Ga0335078_10018820_pt1 | contig 10269 bp, 6 predicted proteins | sample Lox_Sample_32_FD_206711 | JGI IMG/M metagenome (GOLD analysis project Ga0335078, IMG submission 206711) | Soil microbial communities from Loxahatchee National Wildlife Refuge, Florida, United States - Lox_Sample_3.2 | ecosystem: Environmental > Terrestrial > Soil > Wetlands | place: USA: Florida...
GGCGGATAGCTTCCACCAGTGCGGCTTCGTCGATTCCAATGCCGGTGACGACGTGATGGATTCGAACCGTGGTGAAGACTTGCGGCGGTCGCTCTGCCTGATCAGCCTCGACCCGCACCTGATATCCGGTGACTTTCTGGTGGTACTTCTGACGAAGCACCGTGATGACATCAAAGGCAGTGCATCCGGCCAAGCCGACCGCTACCATCTCGATCGGTTTCGCGCCAGTTCCACCCGCTGCGTCGTCCAAGATCAAGTTGTGGCCGCTCCCGGACCGGGCCACAAACTGGCGTTGCTGTTTAAATGCCTGTGCAAGCTCAACTTGCGCTGCAATCATGTGTGCCCTCCCACAAAGTCCATCGGCAAGGAACACGAATAAATGCAGGACGTCGGAATTTGTTACAGGAACTTTTCGGAGATCGTCTTCAGAACGTAGAGGGTCCGGAAACCGACCTGAGTGCCGCATTTGCCTTGTAGTACTTTTCTAGTAGCTCTTGACGCAGCTTGGCAGCTTTACGCGGAGGACACGCTTGGCCCGAAGTACGGCACTGCTCGATGGTTGCTTGCAACGTAGCAATAAATGCCTGGCATGGTTGACACCCCGTCGTGTGGCGCTCTAATTCTTCGCAGAGCGAATCGTCCAATCGTTCATCGAGATAATCTGACAGCTGCGCAAACATCGCCTTGCAGCGTGCCGGCCGGTTTTCCTGGTGCCGCTTCCGTTGTGGGCGAACGCTTTTGCCGATTCCTGCCCAAGTCCGCATTAATTCTTTTCTGACGAACAAGCGGGCCCGATGCAAGCGCACTCGAACGGTCCCAGCACGAATACCGGTGATTTCGGCCACCTCATCATCCGTAAGCCCTTCCATGTCGCGAAGCACCAGGACGATACGATATTGAGCCGGCAACGTTTGTACGGCCTCGCGCAGCCGCCAAGCCTCCTCGCTCCGGATTGTGAGTGCCTCGGGATTGACTCTGCCATCGGCTGCCAGTTGTTCCAGTTCTTTACGATCCGGCATCAACTCTTCCAATGAGAGTTCGTGTGCCGGAGCAAACTTGCTCTTACGGCGATTCATCAGGCAGCGACTCTTTGCTACCTTGTAGAGCCATACCAGCAAAGCTTTAGGACTGTCGAATTTGGGCAATTGCGGGACGGATTTCAGTAGAACTTCCTGCATCGTATCTTCGGCATCTTCGCGGTGGCCGCAGACACGCATGCTGAACGAGAACACTGTGTTCTGCAGCAAAGCCAGCGCACGTTCGATGCTTCGATCATCTCCAAGGTGCATTAGCTCTACCGCTTCTTCAATCTCTGCCCGCATGCAGAGAATCTACCATGCGGGCGTTCCGGCGGCCGAAGTTGGGCATTCTGATGGTCCAGTTCGCGGTTCGCGTTCCCCAGATGCCCACCACCACGCAATAGCTCAGAGCAGACATCATCGGACGTTGGTATAACCAATACCTTTGTCCAATGGACCCAAGCGCTTGCTTCTGGCTTAATGAGAGAGCCGAAAATACCACCCTGTGGCGAAGGGTTGCAGGAATCAAAGTGGCGAGACAATTGCTCGAAAAATTGTAGCGCCCCAGTTTCAACGCCCTCCGTCTGACATATCGTCGCCAGTCGCCAGAACTCATTTCCAGCTGTCGAGGCTCTGTTTATCACACGGGGCTCAGACCTTAACCAATGCGAATCGAATCGCGTGGGCCCAACAAATTCTGAACGTGAAAAGAGGAGATGAACCATGAGTAACATGCCAAGTCAGGACCAAAACTCGGTCGTTGCAGTTTTCGGTCAACACTCCGGAGCGGAAAATGCCATCAAGGAATTGAAGGGTGGCGGGTTTGACATCAAGAAGCTGGCCGTCGTCGGCCGTGACTATCAAACGGAAGAGGATGTCGTCGGTTTCTATAACACAGGCGACCGGATGAAATACTGGGGCAAGTGGGGCGCCTTTTGGGGAGGGCTCTGGGGTCTGCTCGTCGGCGCCGCGTTCTTAATCGTCCCAGGCGTCGGGCCTGTTGTTGCTGCCGGCTCCATTGTCGACTGGATCATCGCGGCCCTGGAGGGAGCCGTGGTCGTGGGAGGGCTCAGTGCCCTCGGGGCGGGACTCTTCAGCCTCGGCATTCCCAAAAACAGCGTCGTAAAATACGAGGCGTCGATCAAAGCCGGCAAGTTCGTTCTGGTCGCACATGGAACCGCCCAGGACGTGGCGAAAGCCCGCGACATGTTGAAGACTTCAGGCGCCGAACAGATTGACAGCTACGAGCCTTCGACCGGAGCAAGGAGGGCGGCGTAGCCGGACGGAGTCATTCAGGGAGTCGGCACGATTCACTCCCCACACCCAACACAGTGGCCTTTTTCAGAGGCCACTGTGGTTTCAAAGCCCGCGCCTCTTCCCCAGAAACGACCCCCAACTGAAAACTTCCGAAGGTAGACCGGCGAGACCGGAAAGGCCCTAAGAGTTGCGAGTCACTTGCATCGAACGATACGAGTTGGAATCGTTCTTTTCTACGCAAACGGCCAAGTACAGCCAGAGTACGATTCGCAGTAGCCCAGGTGAAATGAAGCTTGTTACGAGATCGATTCTTATCGATATCAACCCCTGCAATCTTGCCTTGGAAAGGGTTGGTGAGCGCGGAAGGAATCGAACCTTCAACCTACTGATTAAGAGTCAGTTGCTCTGCCAATTGAGCTACGCGCCCACGGTAGGAATCTCGCGGGAAGGACAAACGAAAATTATAGCATCTGCTTTTTGATTTCGTCTGCACATCGCGCTTCAGGATCATCGAATAAATGTTCCCGACACCATACTCGCGCGCGTTTGTCCACAGGAATTCGCGCCGCTCCGTGCACTGAAGGGAGAACCCAAATAGCACCTTACACGCGCTCGTTCTCGCGTTACCCTATATCAAATCTCTTACGTCCGTGGGGACCGCACTTTCCGGAGGTGTTTCCATGTCCAAGAAAGTTCTTTGCTCGTTCATCTTTCTTTGCGCCGGCGTCGCGATTGCGCAGAGCACTCCTCCACCTTCGAATCCGCCGTCACCATCAGGCGCGGCCCGCCGCGGCGGTGGTACTCCTTGCTGGCAGCAGGCCGGCATTGAAAAGTCGGTGATGGAGCAACGCTGGTCTCTCGAGCGTGAAACTCATTCGCAGGTTGAGGCTGTCTGTTCCAACTCGTCTCTCACTCCGCAGCAGAAGCAGCAGCAGGTTCGCGAACTTCACCAGCAGGCTCACCAGAAAATGGAAGGCCTTGTGACTCCCGAACAGGAAAAGGCGCTCACTGCGTGCCAGCAGGAACGTGGCATGAATCATTCAGGCGGAGGAATGGGCGGACACCAAGGCAACGGCGGTGGCTGCGGCGAATGGCGCGGCGGTCAGAACGGCGCTCAAGGGAACCCGAATGGCGGAAACAACAATCCTCCGCCGTCACACGAATAATTTCTGATTTGCCTTCGAAGGAATTGTCCGCGCTCAACACATAATCGTCGCAGCGAGATTCGTAGAGGATCTCGCTGCGACAAAACTCTGTTGCGCTAGGGACGCTGTTGGGCTTCTGCGGCCAACGCCGAACGATCGCCCACCGGCGGACGCCGCGGGGGTTGACTCTCCGTAATCGGCGGACGATGCTCCACTGTGCCGATCACCGGTGCTTCGTCCATATGGTCTACGTACGCCATCGAGGCAAAGCGCTGCTCGCCGCACATGCGGTCGATCATTCGCTGTTGACGCCGGCTCAAGACGGCGTGAGGAAGAATGGGAAAATTGCGAAACATCCAAAGCAGATAAATTCGCTGTGCAAATGATGGCACTACATAACGCGGCCCGATCGGCGTTTGCACTTGCACCACGCCTGCCGCGAGTTTCTCGATCAGCATACTGTTGGGCCCACCTAGGAACCTGAATTAGCCAGAGCAATTCTAGGGCCGCCATTATTGCACCACCTACGATGCAATGGAAAGCTTTTTTTCACAGGCTTGCGGGAAAAAGCCCTCTCCGGCGCCCCCGCCTTGAACTTTTCGGGAATTATAGCTGGGAATCGGTTCAGAAACGGGCCCCTGGTACCTATTATTTTCGTCCCTAAACGGCGACTTCGGGGAGGATGTCCATGCGGCGGATCTGGGCCGCCACCCCGAATTCGGAGCCTTCCTCTTCGACGCGGACGATGGTCGCCTGACAGCAGACCCAGCACTTCTCTCCGGAGGTCAGTTCGGGCGGGAGGATGAGGACCAGTTCGACGTCGCTTCCCTGCTCCATGCGCGACTTGGTGTACATATAGACGCCGTTGGCGCTGACGTCGCGAGTCTGGGCGTTGTGATCCTGGCCTTGCGGGGTACGAACCCGGGTGGGGACGCGGGCGCTGATTCTGGTTCCGGAGCGGCGCTCGGATTCGGCTTTCACAGCCCAACTACTCTACACCAACCGGTCAACGGCGGCGAGGAATTCCGGTCCGGGGTCGTCACCGGTCGTTCGGGAATGGGACTGAACAGGAGAACCTTGGCCACCGATTGGCACGGATCTCTACCGATCAAAAGCAAGAGAACTGGATCCGTCAAGATCGGCGCAATCCGTGGGCCGAGATTCGAAACGCTTTGATCTCTGTTAGATCTGCGGGCGCTTCAGGCGGACCGCGGGGACAACCAGGGCCTGCTCCATGGTCGGAACATTGGTGCCGCGGAGCTTGGCTTCAGCTTCGTGCAGCTTCTCGGTCTGCATCGTCTGGTAATAGCCCTGGACCAAAAGTTCGAGCGAGAACGGATTGTCCTGATCTTCTTCGAGACAGGCGATGGCTTCATCCCACTTCTTCTGATCCATCAACAAAGTGCCTTTCGCGCCTTGGTACGAGCTCTGGATGACGCGGTTGCGGCTGCCGTTGGCCAGTGTCTCGAGTTGGTGCAGGGACTTGTCGGCGACTTCTTTATTACCGGCGCGCTCCGCATGGATAACGCGATTGCGCAGGATGCGCGATAACTCCTCATCACGATCCGAGGCAGAGATGGTCGCACGATGCGACAAGGATTCTTCCGCCAGCTTGAGGTGCTTCAGTGCGATGTTGTCGTCGGCCTGATATTCCGCCATGTGGCGCAGCGCCTGCGCTTCCTGCAGGTCCTGCTCCTTGGCATGGGCATCTTGTGCGATGTCCTGATACTGCTTGTCGGCCTCGGCAAAGTTGCCATCGCGGACGTAGGTCATGGCCTTCTGCATCTGGTAGGTGAGACGATCGGCCTCGTTGTGTGCGTAGCGGATGGCCTTGTCGTATTCCGCACGCGCCTGTTCCTGATTGCCCATCAGGGCGTAGGTGTCTCCGAGTCCGAGTTGCGAGGTGACGAAGTCGGGATCGAGTTTGAGAGCGGCGCGATAGTGTGCCAGCGAACTCTCGAAGTCTCCGGCCATGCGCTTGAGCTCACCGTAAGAATCCTGCGGATTGGGCTCTTTGGGCAGCAATGCGACGTAGCGATCCATGGCCGAAAAAGCCTTGTCGAACTTGCGTTCACGCGCGTAGGAGTACGCGAGATCGTTGAGCGCGGGCGGATAGTTCTTATCGATTGCGAGCGCCTTCACCATCATGCGCTCGGCCTGCTCGGGCCCGTTTTCTCCCATGAGCCAATTGCCGGCGAGATAGTAGAGGTGCTTGTCGTGGGGATACATCTCAAGCATGTCGTTCATGGCGGTAATTCCGCCGATGAAATCCCCTTCCTGCACCTTCACCACCCAGGCAACCATGAGCTGTTCCCCAGGCGTAAGTTTAGGGGCGATCTCTTTGGCCTTGGCGCGAGCCGTGCTGACTTCCTGCGGATTGCCGCTGTTAAAGGCAATCCAGGCCCACGCGACGGCGAGATTCGGATCTTCTTTCACCGCGGCGCGCCAATCCTCGTTGCAGCGCTCGAGGTAGAGATTCTCATAGTCCTCCATGCCTTTGTAGTAGAGCTCGCGGGCTTTAGCCGACGAAGTGGTGATGGGCATGGTCGCCGATTTGCTCTGATTGACGTGGTGCGCGAACACAGGCGCGGCACAGCAAAGTGCCAGCAGGATGACAGACGACTTCATGAAAGCGGCGCGGCGCATTCGAGTCTCCGGTTACAGACGCATTGGGGAGGACTAACGGAAAAAGGGTAACAGTGGAGTAATGCGCAGACGAGGTGACGAAAGACGGTGGGCGAGCGAGTGGGGGGGATTGAGCGATTGAGCGATTGGGTGATTGGGTGATTTGGGAATTGAAGGGCGATTCGGGAATGCTTGAAAATTGTTTTTTTGCGGGCTTTTCGATTCGGACGGTTGTTTACTGATTCGTTCAGTACCCCCCTCCCCCTCCCGATCCATTGGAATCTTTGGGTTAGCGAAAAATCTCCGAAAAATCCATGAGGCTCAATGATTTAGGGGCAAAATCTTGAGCCCGTGGGACTTAGCGTCTTCGTTCGGTTCGACCGGCGTGTTCTTTGTAAACTCCTTGGCTCCCCGATGATGCGATGTGTGGGCTGTGGAAGGCAAGGACATGCGTCACATCGGGTTGTGGATATTCTTGGGCCGGGGTGCCGTCCGCTAAGGAGGACTCTCGCCCGGCGTGGCGCGCCGCCCAGTGCTTACGCGCTGGGCTCCGTGGTTGGCCCTCCCAAGGAAAGAAAAGCCCCTGCCGAGGCAGGGGCTTTCTTTTCATAGGAACAACTAAGGTTAGAACTTCATGATGACCGCGAACTGCGCTCCGCGCGGGCCGCCGCCTCCCAAGAACGGGTTGCCGATACCCACGTCGCCGGTGGCGCTGAGGGTGTAATAGTTCGGAAGTCCGCTGAAGACATATCCACCGGTTGCGGGATTCGGAGCACCGATATCCGCAATGAAATTCGGCAAGAACGGATTCGAGAAGTTCGGGTGATTGAGGATGTTGAAGAACTCGGCGCGGAACTGGAGATTCAATTTCTCCGTAAGGTACGTGTCTTTAAAGAGCGAGAAGTTGAATTCCTTGAAACTGGGTCCACGAAGCGAGTTTCGCCCTAAGCTCCCGAAGTGACGGGTACCGGGAACGCAGTTGCTTTCGTCACTCGCGCCAGGATTCTGCGCCGGGTTCCAGGTGCACGGAGCGGCAAACGAAGACAGGTTGAGGAAGTGCAGCGGGTCGTGGAAGTTGTACTGAATCGGCCCGATGACATCGGGACGATCATATCCGTTTCCAGCGCCGGAGTAGTCTCCCTCGAACTCGTAGTTGAGATGCCACGGCTGACCGTCCTGCAGGTTGAGAATTCCGTCAATGCCCCAGCCGTTAATGAGCTTGGCCATGCTACCAACGTGGGACTTCGGGAACTGGTATACGAAGTTCCAAGTAAAGCGGCGACGGATGTCGAAGCTCGAGTTACCGCGATCGCCGGCCGGGAAAGTGCTGTTCTGTGGTTGCGCCTCGTTGGGCTCGAAGTCTTCGAGGTCACTGGCCGTGTCGATGGAGTGCGACCAAACCATATTCGCCTGCGAGGAAAGACCGTGCCACGCATTCACTTTCAAGCTGGCCTGAAGCGCGTGATAGATCGAGTTCGCCGATGACTTCTCCTGGTTCAAATAGAAGAAGTTCGATGAGATAGCCCGCGGGACGCCGTAGCTATTGATGCAATCACAACCCAAATCGGCTGCGGTAATCTGCGCCTGGCTGGGCTGGTTAATGTCGAGGAACTGGAACAGCTTGGTTCCCTTCGAACCGACGTAGCCGACCTGCAGGACCATACGACTTCCAAGCTGCTGTTGAAAATTGAGGTTGAAATTCTGAACGTACGGAGTGCGCATCTTCGGATCGACACTGAAGAAATCACCCTCCGGACCGTAGCCGCTGTAGACCGGAACGTTCGATGTCAGAACTGAACCAACCGTTACGGCTCCTGTTGCAAGAGCATTCTGCCCGATACCCGGGTAGGCCGGCCCAGGACAGAATACGCAGTTCCACGGCAAGTGGCCGAGGAACATATCCTGCGAGAACGCGTCATAGAAAAGGCCCCATCCACCGCGGATGACGGTCTGTCCTTTGCCGGTCAGATCGTAGGCAAATGCGAGACGGGGAGCGAAGTTGTTGTAGTCCTTGGCGTAGAGCTGGCTGGTAGCAATGTTGTTATCCGTCGTGGGATCGTAGGTGTAGAACTGATTTCCCTTCTCGCCCGTCACACCGAAATAATCCCAACGCACGCCGTAGTTGAATGTCAACTTCGAAGTCGCCCGGTAACTGTCCTGCACAAAGAAGCTGTGGCTATTCTGGAAGGTGTGGCGCTTGGAGTTACCCGTCACCTGCTTGCCACCGTCGGGGATCATCTCCAGAAACGCCTGCAGTGAAGTGAGTTGGTTGTCCGAAACCGGGCCATTCACGTCATTGCCGAAGCTGAGAGTGCCGCGGAAATTGTGATCGATGACTTGCATGATGGTCGTGCGGCGGAACTCATAACCGAACTTCACATCGTGCTTGCCTGATTTCCAGGAATAATCGTCGATGAAATGCCAGTTGGAATCGACGCGGTTACGAGGAATCGAGCTGGTGGCACCGATCTGAGAAAACCCGCCAACTCCAATTGCAGGAAGACCGCCATCATAGTTACCAACCCCGGTATCCAAGCCAATGGTGTTGGGATTGAATGCCTGATCCTGCGGGAAAAATCCTTCAGCAAAGCGATTCCATCCCAAACGGGCTTCGTTCACCTGGTTTGTGTTCACCACTCTGACGTAAGAAAGCGAAATCAGCTGGACTCTCGTGGGAGTCGTTGTGTTGAATCCGGGAAGGAGTCCGCCGGCCAATTGAGCAAACGGGAAGCTCTGGCTGCTGTCGCCGAAATAATAGCGGCCCGTCAGCATGTTGTTGGTGTTGAAATTCTGGTCGATTTTTCCGATGAAGCTGTCGACGCGGTTAAAGAAGCTGGTCGATGTCGAAAGGTTGGGGTTATCGCAGCCGTTCTGCGGATCGCTCTGAGTACCGCCGATGTTTGGAGTCGGCCAAGGATTGCGCGCCAGGAGCGCAGTGGCGATGGGACTCACTGTCTCTCCATTCAGGGCAATCTGCGCCTCGGCGGCAGAAATGGCGGCCGGATCGGGCACGCAAGTCGTTCCCGCCTGGCCACCGTTTTCGCGCTGACCTTCGTAGTCAACGTAGAAGAACGTCTTGTCTTTTACGATCGCTCCACCCAGCGACCCGCCAAACTGGTCATTGTTGAACGGGCTCTTCGGATCGGGAGCGAAGTTGAAGTAATTTCGAGCACCCGTCTTCCCACTGCGGTAGTACTCGAGCAATCCACCGTGCCAAGCATTCGAGCCGCTCTTGGTCACGATGTTGATGACGGCGCCGCTATTGCGTCCGTATTCGGCTTCGTAGTTAGACAAAACGCGGAGTTCAGCAACCGCATCAATGGGAAGAATCGTAGCGGGATCGCCGAATACGCCCGCCTCGTTGATGGCGGGGTCGTTACGGTATCCGTCGTTCATATCGGTACCGTCAAGGAGGAAGTTGTTGGAGCGGCCGCGGGAACCGTTCATCGAGAACGTGCCATACGATCCAGGCGAGTCAGAGATCTGATCCGGTGATCCCGCGATTCCAGGGTTGAGGTAAATCAGCTTCTGATAGTCGCGTCCGTTGACAGGCAAGCTCTCAATCGTGTCGGCCGTCAGCGTTCCGCCAAGTTCTGCCGAGGTCGTTTCCACCTGCGGCAGAAGATCGCCTGCTACTTCAACACGGGTGGAGACCTGGCCGGCTCTCATGGATGCATCGACGCGGCGTTCGGCGGCGACGTCCACGGCTACTCCGGTGGCGACAAAGGTCTGGAATCCGGTCTGGGTTACAGTAATCGTGTAGGTGCCGATGGGGAGTTCGGGCAGGCTATAGCTGCCGTCGGCGCTGGTTTCGGTGGAGCGCTCCAGTCCGGTGCCGGTATTTTTCACGGTCACTTTGGCTCCGGCAACGACCGCGCCGGTAGGGTCGGTCACGGTGCCGAGGATGGTGCCACGGAAGGTTTGTGCCATCAGGCTCACAGTGGCCAGAAGGACAAACGCCAAGATCATGCGCGCTCTCATGAGGTCTCCTTGAAAACAGGTTCAGTTTTGTGTGGGGAGTGTAAAGGTCTTTGCGAAGGTCCGGCGTCTCAGTTCAAGTGGTGCGAGTGCTGAGAAAACGTCAGTTTCTACTGTTTTGTGTGCACATCTGGGAGCTTGCAATTCCTTGCATAGTAACGAGATGCGCCGCCCACAAAGGCCTTGAGGAACATTATCCAAAGGTTATCGCCAGAGTCAACTAAAGAGTTGTGATGGTTACCATA
>Ga0335078_10018822_pt1 | contig 10269 bp, 6 predicted proteins | sample Lox_Sample_32_FD_206711 | JGI IMG/M metagenome (GOLD analysis project Ga0335078, IMG submission 206711) | Soil microbial communities from Loxahatchee National Wildlife Refuge, Florida, United States - Lox_Sample_3.2 | ecosystem: Environmental > Terrestrial > Soil > Wetlands | place: USA: Florida...
TCCGGCCGGCATCGGCGCCGGCTGGTTCCAGGCCGTCTGCGGCTCCTGCACCAGGTACGACGTGTACTCGGTCAGGATGCCATACCGAAGGCCGAGATCGCGCACCTCGTCCACCAGCGCGGGCGAGGCGCCCTCGAGGCGGATCTCACGCGTCAGCTCGCCGATGCGCCGCGACGCCCAGAGGCGGGGCACGAAGTCGTTGCCTGCGGCGCTGGCCGGGAACTCCGCGTCGGCGGTGAACCGCTCGGTGCGGCCGTTCCGCTCGCCCGTCACGACGACCGGCCCGGCGCCGGCACCATGGTACCGCCCGAGCACCACCAGCTCCTCGCCGTAGAACAGATCCGGGAGCTGCGAGGGATAGGTGCGGTCGAGCGTCACCGGTGCGCTCACGATGCGCAGGTTGGTGAGCGCGGGGTGCTGGATCTTGCCCAGCAGCGCGCTCATCGCCGTTTCGACGTTCGCGTCCGGCGCCACGTAGTCGGAGCTGCCGTGGCCCTCGACGGCGAGCCGGTCGAGCAGGTACGTGTTGACGTCGAACCCCACCCCGACGGTGAACATCCGCGCGGTGCCGATCTTGCCGCCCTCGAGGGCGGCGATGCGCTCCGGCGCCTGCTCGCCCACGGTGGGCACGCCGTCGGTCACGAGCACGACGATGGGCAGCCTGCCCTCCTCGGCCGTGCCGTCCAGGACCGCGTCCAGGGCGCCGGCGATGTTGGTGCCGCCGTCGGCCACGAGCCCGTCGAGGAACGCGCGGGCGGCGTCGAGGTTCTCCCGCGTGCCCGCCACGAAGCCGTCGCGGAAGTTCACGACGCGCGTCGAGAAGGCCACGAGGCGGAACCGGTCGGCCGGCTGCAGGGTCGCCAGCGCCTGCCGCAGCGCGGCCTTGGCCTGGTCGATCTTGTCGCCCGACATGGAGCCCGAGACGTCGAGCACCAGCGTCAGGTCGCGCGGGACGGCCGGCCCGGCGGCCTCAGCCGGCGGCGCGACGAGCAGCATGAAGTAGCCGTCCTCGCCGCCCGGCGCGTTGGTGACGACGCTCGTGCCCACCAGGCCGCGGCGCAGCGGCACGAAGATCTCGACGTCGCCCGAGGCGTCCGGATCGAGCATGATCTCCAGCGCGCCGCCCTCGCGCCGGCTGGTGATGCGGTGGGTGGGAGAGTACGGCGTGCCGTACGCGTCGGCTCCCGGCACCGTGACCGTGTAGCGGAACGCGTCCGCCGGGCCCGGCGTGGGCTGGTCGAAATAGCCGCGGCCGGCCGTGGCGGGCCGCTCGCCGATCGAGTAGCGGAGCCGCAACGCGTCGCCGGCCCGCTGCAGGACCTCGGTGTACCGCAGGACGACCTTCCGTGTCTCGCCGGGCCGGATGGGGAAGATCCGGGCGCGGACGAGGCCGTGGCCCTCGAGCGTCAGCAGGGCGGGGTCGCGCAGCCGCCGGACGATGTCCTCGTACACGCCGCGGGCCTGATCGGCGTTCATCATCTCGCCGCGCACCTGGTCCTCGCCGATCCACAGGGAGAAGTCGGTGAACACGGCCTCGCCGGGCATCGGGTACAGGTACATCCCCTCGGCGAGGCCGCCGCCCGCGTTGCGGAATTGCTCCTCCACCTCGACGCGGGCGACGCGGCCCTCGATCGTGGTGTGCACGGTGGAGCTGACCCTGACGACGGGGGAGGGGCCGGGGTGGAACGGCCGCACGTCCTGGATCCAGCCCTGGGCCGCGAGGCCGCGGGCACAGGCGGCCGCCAGGGCCGCGGCGAGTGCAAGGTGCCTGAACATGAGAAGTCTCCCGGTTGAGGGTTCTGACCGGGAGACGCCCGAACTCGGAGAAGTTGCACAACGGGGAGGTGATGAATGTGATGAAGGTGATGATGCGATGAGGTGAGGAGGACGGCCCCCTCATCACTTCATCACCCCATCACCTCCATCACTTCATCCCCTCCCCGTACGGGGGGGGGAGGCCGACGCCTAGTACGCCAGGCTCACCGTCCCGACGTCCTTCGTCTTCTTCGTCGACGACAGCTGGAAGACGCCCGGATCGTTCTTGACGACCAGCTTGGCGAGCTGGCCGACGCCGGTGCCGTCCGGAGACAGCAGGGCGAGCTGGTAGTACCCGTCTCGGAGGCCGGTGAAGCTGAACCGGCCGTCGGCGCCGACGTTGGCGGCCGTGACCATGGACGACAGCACGGCGCCCTCGGAGCGCGGGGCCTGCACGGTCGGGTCGCTGCCCGCGCCCGGCTCGTCGGCCACGAGGAGCGCGATCCTCCAGCCGGGGGTGCTGGTGGCGATGCGTCCGCTCACGACGCCGTCGGTGTAGGCGGGCCGGGAGCGCATGGTCGCCAGATCCTGCGGCGTCAGGGGCGTCACCGCCCGCTGCCGCCATGCGACCTCGGCCACCGTATCGCCCGCGAGGCGGGCCAGCTCGACGAACCGGCGGGCCGCCTCGAGGCCGAGGGCGTAGCGGGTCGTATCGCCCAGGGCGGCGATCTCGCCGCGCAGGAAGGCGGGCGTCGGCGTGCCGACGCCGGACATCGCGTACAGGTAGGTCAGGGCCCCGATGCGCTCGGGGTGGCTGCTCAGGAAGATGCCCGCCCGGGCCGAGTCGGGCTCCCACAGCAGGGCCTGCAGCGCCGCGCGGCAGCTCGCCACGCGGATCGCCGTGCCGCTCACGTCGTCGGGGTGCGTCTGCAGCCACTGCGTGAGCTTGCGCACGTTGCTCTCGGTGCGCGCCGGCAGCACGCGCGACTCGCCGCCCGGGTGCATGCAGTCGTCGGAGGTGGTAGTCGGCTGGATCAGCGGCCGCGCGACGAGCCGCTTCGGCGCGGGCGTGTTCTGCCCGATCAGCAGCACCGGCGTGCGCTCGGGCGCGGTGCGGTCGAGCTGCAGGTCGCTCACGACGTTCACGTTGACTTCACGGGCGCGCGCCTGGGTGGTGCTCCAGGTGGTCGCGGCCACGACGATCAGGAACAGCGCGATCACGCCGGCGACGATGGAGCTGCCGCGCCGGTTGCCCGGTCCGAGGGACTGCGGCGCCGTCACGATGAGCAGCGCGCCGGCCAGCGCCAGCGCCGTCGCCGCGGTCAGCACGTCGGAGGAGACGGCCCAGCCGGCCGTGGCGCCCGGCGTCCCGTTGGCGGCGTCGATGGTGAACAGCGTGTAGAAGGTGTCGAGCCCGCTGGAGAGGAACGCGCGGGCCTGGCTGGAGAGCAGGGTGGCGATGGCCACGGCGCCCCACACCGCGATCCCGCCGAGCGCGCCGTGCGAGATCCGGAGCGGGATGCGGCGGCCGAAGTCCTTCGGCCCGATGAACGACCAGATGCCGCCGAACAGGATGGCGCAGAGCGCCCCCAGCCCGACCAGCTCGCGACGCGCGCGGTCGGGGTTCGAGGCCAGCGTGTCGAACGAGAACAGGTTGTCGACCGCGATGACCAGGCGGTACATGACGAAGGCGAGGATGAAGGCGACGACCACCGTCGTGATGCGCCGGGCCGGGGAGACGTACTGCGGGCCCTGCCGCACCAGGAGGTCGGGGTGCATGACCACGATCAGCGCCACCGCCATGATCACCGTCGCGAGGACGGCGAGGAACGTCTCGGCGTTGGCGAGGGCCGACGGCCAGCGGGCGGCGCCGGACCACAGCGACACCGCGAGGCCCCAGCCGCGCGGATAGGCGAACCCGAACACGTCGCCGGTCTGCGACGACAGGTCGGGGGGCGCGGCTGCGGCCGCGCGGGCCAGCGCGTACAGCGCGCCGAACGCGGCGAACAGGATCGCGACGAGGACCGCACGCCGGGCCTCGCGGCCGGGCGTGGACGGATTGAGGACGGGCAGGTCGGCGAGCGTCATGGCTACTCCAAACGGGTCCCGGATGTCCTGCAAACAAAGAAACAGCCGCGGAAAGAATGGGGTTTGGCGGGCCGGGCGTCAACGGTATAGCTTGTGCCCGGATTTCACGGAGCGGGGATGAACAGGCTCACCGAGGCGGACCGCCAGCTCGCCGAAGTACGGCGGCGGCTGACGACGGCGGGAATGGCGGTCCTGGCGGTGTTCGCCGTCGGCGTGGCCGGCTACACGGTGATCGGCCACGGCAAGCACCGCTTCCTCGACAGCCTGTACATGACGGTGATCACGCTGACCACGGTCGGCTACGGCGAGATCATCCCGATGGACGACAACCCGGCGGGCCGGATCTTCACCATGATCCTGATCCTGTTCGGGATGGGCATCCTGGTTTACTTCGCCTCGACCATCACCGCGTTCTTCGTCGAAGGGCAGCTCGAGCACGTCTTCTGGAGGAAGCGCATGCGCCAGGCGATCGCCGGGCTCAGGGACCACGTGATCGTGTGCGGCGCGGGCGTGGTGGCGGGCCACTTCATCGACGAGATGTTGAGCGTGCGGCGCGCCGTGGTGGCCGTGGTGCCCCAGGCCGGCGTGCTGCCGCCGCTGAGCAGCGGCCAGGAGCTGCTGTACGTGGTCGGCGATCCGTCCGACGAGGAGGTGCTGGCCGAAGCGGGGGTCGGCCGCGCGGCCGGCCTCGTGGCGGGCCTGGAGTCGGACCGCGACAACGTGCTCGTGATCCTGACCGCGCGGCAGGCGAACTCCGCCCTCCGCATCGTCGCGATGCTGGTGGACGACCGCAACGAGCCCAAGCTGCGGCGCGCCGGCGCGGACGCCGTGGTCTCGCCCTTCCGGATCGGCGGGATGCGGATGGCCTCGGAGATGATCCGCCCGATGGTCGTGACGTTCCTCGACAAGATGCTGCGGGACCGGGACCGCAACCTGCGCGTGGAGGAGCTGCGGGTCGGCCGTGGCTCGCCCGCCATCGGCAAGTCCGTCGAGGACCTCGACGTCAACGCGATGCCGGGCCTGCTGCTCGTGGCGCTCCTCGCACCGGGATCGGCCGCCTGGGAGTTCAAGCCGGATCCCCGCACGACCATCCTCGAGGGGGCGACCCTGATCGTCATGGGCGATCCGAGCGGCGTAGGGGAGCTGCGGGCGCGCTACGGCGGAGAGGCCTACGCCCGGCTCGCCGGCGGCGCCGGGACCCCCGCCGCCTGAGCCGGCTCAGTCCAGCATGCCTGCGTCGCGGTACCAGGCCGCCGTCGCCGCCACGCCGGCCTTGAGGTCGTAGCGGGGCCGCCAGCCCAGCTCGCGCTCGGCCTTGGCCACCGACGTGCCCCAGGCCGGCGCCAGAAACTCCGCCATCTTATCCGCCGACACGACCGTCCGCCGCCCGGCGGCGGCGGCCGCCGCGCCGATCAGGCGCACGATGGGGGCGGCCACCGCGCCCGGCACGGGCACGATGAAGGGCGCCCGCCCCGCCCGCACGGCGCGCCCGATCTCGAGCGCGAGATCGCGCGAGCGCACCACGTCCGGGTGTGCGAGGTGGTAGGTCGCGCCGAGCGCCGTCGCCGCCGTCGCCGCGGCGACGAGGCCGGCCGCGAGATCGGTGACGAAGACCAGCGACAGCTCCTGGTGGCCGAGTCCGAAGACCGGGGCGAATCCGCGCCGCGCGATGCGGAAGAGGCGCAGCATCTCCCGGTCCCGGGGCCCGTAGACGACGGGCGGCCGCACGATGGTCCAGCGCAGGCCCTCCGCGCCCCTCACCACCGCCTCGCCCGCGAGCTTGCTCCGGCCGTAGGGGGTGACGGGCCGGCAGAGCGACTCCTCGGTGAGGCGCTGCCCGCGCGCGACGGGGCCCACGGCGGCGATGCTGGATACGTACACGAAGCGCGCGAGGCCGGGCGCCGCGGCCCGGACGGCCTCGAGGAGGCGCCGCGTCCCGCCCTCGTTCACCCCAAGGAACTCGCGCTCCGAGCCCGCGGCCGTCAGGCCGGCGACGTGATAGACGCACTCCACGCCGCGCACGGCGCGCTGGAGGCTCCCGGCGTCGTCGAGCGAGCCGGGGACGACCTCGGCGCCGAGCGATGCGAGGAAGGTGGCGGCTTCGGGCTTGCGGGCGAGACAGCGTACCTGGTCACCGCGCTTCGCCAACGCTGCAGCCAGGTGGCTGCCCACGAAGCCGGTGGCGCCGGTGATCAGGACCGTCACAACCGGCGGTCGTACACCCGGTAGGTCTTGTAGACGGTGAAGCCCATCCGCTCCAGCGCGTTGCGCATCGCGGCGTTCGTCTCGAGGATCCAGCTCGACTCGCCCCAGGGATAGCCGAGCGCGTGCGCGTGGCGCCACAGCCACTCGTACATCAGGGCGTCGGCACCGGTGCGGCGGTACTCCGGCAGCACGCCGAGCGTGATGACGCGCGCGCGGTGGATCTTCCGCTGGTTCCAGAGGATGCGGAACAGGCCCAGCGGGAAGAGCCGCCCCGAGCGGTTGGTCCGCAGGGCCACGTTGAAGTCGGGCAGCGCGATGGCGAAGCCGATCAGGCGCTCGCCGATGGAGGCGAACACCACCAGGTCGGGGACGACCACCGGCTTCAGCTGCTTGGCCAGGTGGTTCATCTCCGCGTCGGTCATCGGGATGAAGCCCCAGTTCTTCTCCCACGCCTGGTTGTAGAGCTGCTTGACCCGCTCCACCTCGCTCCAGAACTGCTTCATGTTCAGGGGGCGGAGCGTGATCTGGTGGCGCTCGGCGAGCCTGGGCGCGGCCTCGGTGAGCCGCTGGGGAATGCCCTCGGGGCCGCCCTCGTACGCCAGGAGGTCCATCGCCTTGGCGAACCCCGCGCGCTCCAGGAGCCCGACGTAGTAGGGCGGGTTGTGCGGCATCATCACCACGGGCGGCGTCCCGAAGCCGTCCACCAGCAGGCCACAGTCGTCGTTGGTGGAGAAGTTCATCGGTCCGCGCATCACCGTCAGGCCGCGGTCCTTGAGCCAGGCACCGGCCGCCTTGAACAGCGCGTCCGCGGCGGCCTGGTCGTCCTCCGACTCGAAGAGCCCGAAGAAGCCGACGCTCGCCTCCTCGGGGTGGGCCCGGGCGTGCGCGTCGTTCTTGATGGCCGCGATCCGGCCCACGGGACGCCCGCCGTTCGCCACGGCCAGGAAGTAGGCCGCCTCGGCGTGCTCGAAGAAGGGGTTCTCGGTGCGCGAGATGAGGGTAGCGACGTCGCGCCGCAACGGCGGCACCCAGAGCGCGTCGCCGCGATAGTGGCGGTACGGAAAGTCCACGAACGCCCGGAGGTCGGCCGCCGTGGCGACCGGCCTCACGGACACCGCGCCACCGGTCAGTGGATGACTCCCAGCTGCCGGCCGACGGCCGCGAACGCGTCGAGCGCGAACTCGATCTGCTGCGGCGTGTGCGTCGCCATCACGCTGGCCCGCAACCGGCACTGCGACGCCGGCACGGCCGGCGGCACCACCGGGTTGGTGAAGACGCCGACGTCGAAGAGCTTCCGCCAGAACAGGAACGTCCGCTCCATCTCGCCGACCAGCACGGGGATGATCGGCGTCACGCTGAGCCCGAGATCGTAGCCCAGGGCCTTGAGCCCGTCGGCCAGGATCTTGGTGTTGGCCCACAGCGTTTCCCGCCGCTCGGGCTCCGCCTGCAGCACCTCGAGCGCCGCCAGCACGCCCGCCGTGTTCGAGGGCGGGAGGGCGGCGGAGAAGATCAGCGGCCGCGCGTGGTGCTTCAGGAAGTGGATCACGTACTCCTGGCCCGCCACGAAGCCGCCGATGGACGCCAGCGACTTCGAGAACGTCCCGACGATGAGGTCCACCTCGTCCGTCATGCCGAAGTGCTCGGCCGTGCCAGCGCCCGTGGCTCCCAGCACGCCGACCGAGTGCGCGTCGTCCACCGCCAGCGCGGCGCCGTACGTGTGCGCGAGCTGCGCCAGCTTGGGCAGGTCGGCGATGTCGCCTTCCATGGAGTAGATGCCGTCCACGATGATCATCGCGCCCTTGGGGCGGTTGTCCCGTGCCAGCATCCGCTCGAGCCCGGCCAGGTCGCCGTGGTTGAACCGCACCACGTCGCCGAAGGAGAGCTTCGCCCCGTCCACGATCGAGGCATGGTCCAGCTTGTCCAGGTAGACGATTTCGCCGCGCCCCACCAGGCCGGAGACCAAACCGAGGTTGGCCTGGTAGCCGGTCGAGAGGACCAGCGCCGCCTCCTTGCCGACGAACTGGGCGAGCCTTGTCTCCAACGTCTCGTGCAGGTCCAGCGTGCCGTTGAGGAACCGGCTGCCGGTGCACCCCGACCCGTAGCGCTCCAGCGCCTGGCGGGCGGCCTCGAGGACCTTGGGGTGATGGGTGAGGCCCAGGTAATTGTTGGACCCCATCATTACCTTGCTCTTGCCCCCGATTTTCACCACCGTGTCCTCGGACTCCGAGATCGGCGTGAAATAGGGGTAAAGCCCGGCAGCCTGGGCTTCCTTGGCCTTTGTGAAGTTCTTGCACTTCTCGAATAAGGCTATGCTCTGCACGACTTGGGTCGTGGCCACCGGCTCCTCCATGAAACACGAAGCTCGCATTGTACCGTGGACTAGGGCAGGAGGCAAGTTGCGGCGCGCCTTGACATTCGCCGTTTGCCTCGTGCCGCTCCTGCCCCTCGCGGGGCGGGCGCAGCAGCCCTCTCTGCGCTTCCGGATTCACCCCTGGTCGGACGGGGCAGTCGTGGCTGCGGGTCTCACCGCCGCCCTGGTGCCGATGCTCTGGCCCAACGCCTTTCCCCACGCAACCTGCGCGCCATGCGACCCGGCGGCGCTCTGGTCCATCGACCGTGGCACCGTGGGGCCGGCCCTGAGCGGCCCCGCCGCGCTGAGCAACGGCACGCTCGGCCTCGAGGCCTTGCTGGGCGCGGCCTTCCTCGCCTCGTCGAGAAAAGGGGAGGGGGTCGCCGCCTTCGCGGAGGACGCCACCGTCATCGCGCAGGCCCTCACGACGACGGCCGCAGTGACCTCGTGGACCAAGGTCCTCTTCCATCGGCCGCGCCCATTCCTCTATGTGCCCACGGCAACGGGGCCCGTGGCCCCCGAGGACGGGCAATCCATGCCCTCGGAACACTCGAGCATCGCGTTCGCCGCGGCGGCGGCCTACGCCTCCGTGCTCCACCGGCGCGGCGTCGCCGGAAGCCACAAGCTCCAGATCGGGGCCCTGTTCGCGGCGGCGGCGGCCACGGCCACCCTGCGGGTCGTCGCGCGGCGGCACTTCCCGACCGACGTGGTTGCAGGGGCGGCCCTCGGCTTCGCCATCGGCTGGACTGTCCCGGCCATCCATCCGGTCATACCGTAGGACCTACTGACCGTCGATTGGGGCACTTTGTCCTCGGGATTCCCCTGAGGACGGGTCTCCGTTCGTGTGTCTTCCGGCACGCCGGATGCAGCGACTGAGACTGGGATTCAGTTGGGAGCTTCGTGAGCACAGCGATACGTCCTGACCGCAGGGAGCCGGTCGCAGGCCAGGCCAAGCTGGTCCTGGTCGGCGCCCCGAACGTCGGCAAGAGCGCGCTGTTCGGGCGCCTGACCGGCATCTACGCGGTCGTCTCGAACTACCCGGGTACGTCGGTCGAGATCACCCGCGGCCGGCTCGTCTCCGGCGGGCGGGACGTGGACGTGATGGACACGCCCGGGATGTACACGCTGCTGCCGGTGTCGGAAGAAGAGCGCGTCGCCCGGCGCGCGGCGCTCGCGAGCGACGGGCAGACCATCATCCACGTGATCGAAGCGACCCACCTCGAGCGCTCGCTGCCGGTCACGCTTCAGCTCCTTTCGCTCGGGCGCCCGGTCGTGGTCGCCTGCAACCTGCTGGACGAGGCGCGCCGGGAGCACCGGGCGCCGGACCTGGCCGTGCTGTCCGCGCGTCTGGGGGTCCCGGTCGTCGGCACGGTCGCGACCACCGGCGAGGGCATCGAGGACCTCCTGAAGGCGGCCCTCGAGGCGCAGGTCCCGGTGGACGGCTGGACGCTGCCGGAGCCGTTCAGCCCGCTGGTGACGCAGTTGGCGCAGGCGGCGGGACCCGCGGGCGAGGGCGGCTTCCGGCTGCTGGCGGAGCTGGCGCTCTCGGGGGACGAGGGGTGCGAGCGGAAGGTGCGGGACGCGAGCCCCGTGTGGGCCGGAGTGTCGGCGGCGCGGGACCAGCGCTGGGCCGGCGCCGAGGAATTCGCGGTGGCGGTCGCGACGGCGCGGCGCAGGATGGCCCTGGCGCTCCTGGACGACGTGGTGCCCGCGGCCGGCAACGGCGACGCGCGCTCCCGGCTGCTCGACCGCATGGCCATGTCGCCGTGGACGGGCCTCCCCCTGGTCGCACTGGTCCTGTACCTCGGCTTCTACAAGTTCGTGGGCGGCTTCGGGGCGCAGACGGCGGTGGACTTTCTCGACCGGGTCGT
>Ga0335078_10018823_pt1 | contig 10269 bp, 11 predicted proteins | sample Lox_Sample_32_FD_206711 | JGI IMG/M metagenome (GOLD analysis project Ga0335078, IMG submission 206711) | Soil microbial communities from Loxahatchee National Wildlife Refuge, Florida, United States - Lox_Sample_3.2 | ecosystem: Environmental > Terrestrial > Soil > Wetlands | place: USA...
GCGAGCTTAGCCGGGGCGCAGGCCAGCCAGCCGTCGGTCACCGCTTCGCGCAGCGCCTGGCCGGAGACTTCCCGCAGCTGGATGAGCACGGCCGAGTACCCATCGAAGTGCGGGATGGTGAAGAACACGGCCGGGTGCGCGGCCAGGGCCGCTTCTTTTTCGCCGAGATCCCCGGTGCGGACCGCGAGGATCGGCCCGGCGGGCGGGGTATCGTCACCGAACCGCCGCAGGTCGGCTTTACTGAACGGCCGTTCCCAGGCGAACGCCTTACCGGCCACGAACCAGGTCCGGTTCCCGTGCCGGTCACCCTCAGTGGCCTCGGGCAGCGCCGAGGCCAGCCGGGCGACATCATCGAGGCTGGCCATCCAGCCACCGTAAGCCGGCTGCTGGCCGGCCGGTCAGGCGACCCGCCGCCAGCCCAGCTCGCCTGCCTTCCAGCGGGCGATCGCGGTGTGCTGGCTGACCACTTTGACCTCCCGCAGCCGCAGGCCGGGGCGGTGCATGGCCTCCTGGGCCTCGATCATCCCGCTGTCTGGCGAGTCCTGGGGGATCTGCCGCTTGACCCCGGACTGCTCAATAAGTATGAGATTGGCCGGCTTCCTGGCCGCCTCGCTGGGTGCACTCACACCTCGTACGACAGCCGCCTGCGGCCGGGTATTCCCGCTTGAGACCTGAGATCTCAAATTTCTGGGACTGACCAGTATCGCGGCCTACCGCGCCGCGGCGCGCTGCGCGGCCAGCAGCGGGATAGCCGCGATCTTCTGCTCGGTCAGCTCGGCCCAGCTGATCGCGGCCGCCGGCCGCGGGCCGCGCCGGGGCCGGCAGTCGATGACCCGCTCCGGGGTGACGATGAGGTCGACCGGCACGTCGTGACCGGTCACCGGGATATCGCCGGCCGGCCGGATCTGGAGCTCGTGCACGGTGGTGGCGGTCACGGTCCCCGGCCCGATCAGGCCAGCCGCACTGGCCAGGGCGAATTCCAGATCGGCGAACCCGCCGCCCTTGCCCAGCCGGCCGCCGTCCCCGCTGACCGCCACGCTGCCCATCACCACCAGCCCGACCGGGGACAGCCCGGCCAGCGTGACCCGCCGGGCCGACCGGGCCGCCCCGCTGATCGAGGCGGCCTGGCGCGGTGACCCGGTCAGGTGATCTGGGTCCAGCGCGAAGAACGGCTCCCGTCCGGCCAGCCGGGGCACCGCCATGTATACGGTCTTGCCGTCTTCCAGCGCGCGCTGGCGCACCGGCCACTGCGCCGCATCCGGGTTGGCCTTCAGGGTGTGCGCAGCCTGCCAGGCGGCCGTGCCGCGCAGCCGCTCAGCGGCCGCCTCGGCACCGGTGAAGTTAGGGATGCGGCCCTGCGCGCCCGGGAAACGGGCCACCCGGGCCGCCCGCATCGCCGACCACACCTGCTGGCGCAGGCTGGCCTTGGCCGCCAGCACTTCAGCCGGGCCACCGGCGTCACGATCGTGCCGGGGCGCGGAACGGGGCATGCCCGCTATCCTGCCGTAGGTCCCGCGGCCTGGGCTGGCTGCCCCCGGGCCGGCTGCCCCAGGCGGGCAGCGCCCGGGCCAGCCGAGGTGGCCAGTGCCCTGGAGGTGATGTGATGGCCGCGCGGCCGGGATTCCCCGAGCTCCGGACGGTGGTGCTGGACACGACCGACGCACGGGCGCTGGCCGAGTTCTACCGGCAGCTGCTCGGCTACGGGTATCGCCCCGGGGACGAGCCACCCGCGCCGGGCGAGCCGGACCCGGCCGGCCATGACTGGCTGGTGATCAAGGAACCCGGCGGCACCGCCCGGGTCGCGTTCCAGCAGGTGCCGGAGCTGCCCGAGGCGACCTGGCCGGGCGGGCCGGTGCCACAGCAGCTGCACCTGGATCTCACCGTGACTACGGCCGCCGACCTCGACGCCCAGCACCGGCGGGCGCTGTCCCTGGGCGCCCGGCTGATCTACGACCGGACCGATGACCCCGAGGAACCGCTGCGCGTCTACGCCGATCCGGCCGGGCACCCGTTCTGCATCTACCTGGCGGCGTCGCCCGAAGCCTGACCGGCACCCCTGACCGGCACCCCTTGCGGCCGGCGTGCATGAACACCGTCCCCGGGGGCAGCGGCTGCTTACTGGCCGGCCAGCGGCCAGCCCGCTGAGGGAAGGACGGGCCGCAGATGAGTGACGCGCGGCCGGCCCCGGCCGCCAGGGAGCCGGACGGGCAGGCCGGCCAGTTCCGCCGGACGCTCGGGATCATCCCGGCCACCGCGGTGAACATGACCCAGATGTGCGGCATCGGCCCGTTCATCACGATCCCGCTGATCGTGGCGGCCATGGGCGGCCCGCAGGCGGTGCTGGGCTGGATCGCGGGCGCGATCCTGGCCCTGGCCGATGGCCAGGTCTGGGCTGAGCTCGGCGCCTCGCTGCCCGGGGCGGGCGGCACCTACCTGTACCTGCGGGAGGCCTTCCAGTACCGGACCGGCAAGCTGATGCCGTTCCTGTTCATCTGGACCGCGATGCTGTTCATCCCGCTCATCATGTCCACCGGGGTCATCGGGCTGGTCAGCTACCTGCGCTTCTTCCTGCCGCAGCTGAGCTCGCTGCAGGGGCACCTGATCGGGGTGGGCGTCACCGCACTGGTCGTCGTCGCGCTGTACCGGCGGATCGAGCGGGTCAAGGTGCTGACCACCGTGCTGTGGGTGGTCATGCTGGCCGCGGTCGCGCTGACCATCGCCGCCGCCTACAGCGGCTTCCACCCGTCACTGGCCTTCACCTATCCGGCCGGGGCATTCAGCGGCGGCAGCGGGTTCTTCGCCGGGCTGGGCGCCGGCCTGGTCATCGCGATCTACGACTACCTCGGCTACAACACCACCGCCTACATGGCGGATGAGCTCAAGCAGCCCGGGCGGGTGCTGCCCCGGTCCATCATCTTCTCGATCCTCGGCATCATGGTGTGCTACCTCGCGCTGAACATCGGCGTGGTCGGCGTGATCCCGTGGCGCCAGGTCGCCCACACGACGTCGGTCGCGTCGGTGGTGGTGACGGCCAACTGGGGGCACGCCGCCGCCGATGTGGTCACCGTGCTCATCCTCATCACCGCGTTCGCCTCGGTGCTGGCCGGGCTGCTCGGCGGCTCCCGGGTGCCGTACAACGCGGCCAAGGACGGCGTGTTCTTCGCCGCTTTCGGGCGGCTGCACCCGCGGGGCGGCTTCCCGCACGTCGCCCTGATCGTGCTCGGCGTGATCACCGCGGTGGCATCGTTCTTCACGCTGACCACGATCATCAGCATCCTCACCGCGGTCATCGTCATCGTTCAGGCGGTGGCCCAGATCGTCGCGCTGACCGTGCTCCGGCGCCGCCAGCCTGGCCTGCGCCGGCCGTACCGGCAGTGGCTCTACCCGCTGCCCAGCCTGGCCGCGCTGGCCGGCTGGATCTACGTGTACGCCTCGGCGGGCCGGGTGGCCATCGAGTGGTCGGTGGCATGGGTCGCCGCCGGGGTGCTGGCCTACCTCGGCTGGGCGCGGGTCACCGCAGCCTGGCCGTTCGGCCCGAAGCAGATCCGGGAGGCCTACCTCACCCCGCAGCGCCAGGCGTAGGCCGCCGGGCCGGGACCGGGATGCGGTCCAGGTCGCGGGCGAGCACGATCTGGCCGCCGAAGACGGCGGCCGCCTCACCGGCCAGCCGCTGGCTGTCATCGGCGGCGTACCGCTGCGAGAAGTGGGTGAGCACGAGCAGCCGGGCCCCGGACTCGGCCGCGATGCGGCCCGCGTCCCCGGCGGTCAGGTGCCCGTACGCGCGGGCCAGGCTGGCCTCGCTGGCGGCGAAGGTGGACTCGCAGACCAGCATGTCGGCCTGGTCGGCCAGCGCGAAGGCGGCGTCACACAGCCCCGTGTCCATGATGAACGCGAACCGCTGGCCCGGCCGCGGCTCGCTCACCTCGGCCAGCGTCACCCGGCGGCCACCGGCCACCAGGCTGCCCTCGCGCTGCAGCCGCCCGATGTCCGGGCCGGTGATGCCGCGGGCGGCCAGCTCGCCGGGGAGCATCCGCCGCCCGTCCGGCTCCACGATCCGGTAGCCGATGGCCGGCACGCTGTGCGCCAGGGGCTGGGCGTCCAGCCGGAACGACGGCGCCTGCAGAACAGTTCCGCCGCTGGCCGGGTGCTCGGCCAGCCGGACCGAGTCGCGGAACAGCGCGGCATGCCGCAGCCGCTGGAACACGTCCGCGCTCGCCGCCGGATAGCAGGCGTGCACGAGGTGCGGCACCCGGTCCAGGCTCATCCGGGACAGCACCCCCGGCAGGCCCAGGCAGTGGTCGCCGTGGAAGTGGGTGAGGCAGATGTGCGTGATCTGGCTCGCGGTGACCCCGGCGAACAGCATCTGCCGCTGGGTTCCCTCACCCGGGTCGAACAGGAACCCGTCGCTCTCCCAGTGCAGCAGGTACCCGTTGTGATTGCGGGCCCGGGTGGGCGCCTGGCTGGCCGTGCCCAGGACCACCAGCTCACGATTGGCCACGGGGCGCGATCCTACGCTGCCCGCCCGGCCCGCAACTGCCCGGCCAGCAGCCGCCCGGCCAGCAGCATCTCGGCCGCCAGCGGCAGTGAGACCGCGGCCCGCTGCACGGCCGGGGTGGCCGGCCCGGCCAGCTGCGTCGCGAACAGGGCCAGGGCGGCGGCGCTGGCCACGGCGAGGGCGGCCAGCACCGGGCTCAGCGGACGCCAGCCGGGGTCGCGGCGCAGCTGCGCGGCCAGCACCAGCGGCGCGGCGATCATCGCCGCGTAGGCCACCCCGCTGACCAGGTCGTGCACCTGGTTGTGCCACGATTCACCGGCCCGGCCCGGCCCGGTCAGCAGCAGGTGGTCGCGCCGGAACAGGCCCGCGGCGACCGCGGCCAGGCCGGCCGCCTGGATCAGCCACGGCCCGGCCCGGCCGGCCGCCGGAACCCGGCGCAGCGCGGCGCCGAACGCCACCGAGCAGACGCCCAGCCCGGCGAACCCGGCCATCATGATCTGCGGGTCGCGGGCATCCATCGCGGCCAGCCCGCTCAGCTGTGCCTCGGCCGCGGCGTGGCCGGCCTGCCGCAATGAGCCGGCCACCCAGGCCGCGGTGAACAGCACCGGCCCGGCCAGCCCGCAGCCGGCCGCCACCGCCCAGCCGGCCCGCCGCAGCCGGATCCGGGCGGTCACCGGTCCGGCGGGCCGGGGGTGAGCAGCCCCCGGTTGAACGCCTCGGCCACGGCGGCGGCCCGGTCGCTGACCCCGAGCTTGGCGTAGATGTGCAGCAGGTGGGTCTTGACCGTGGCCTCGCTGATGAACAGCCGGGCGGCGGCCTCCCGGTTGGTGGTCCCGGCCGCGACCAGCGCCAGGATCTCCAGCTCACGCTGGCTGAGTGGCTCGGCGCCGGGCGCCCGGACCCGGCTCATCAGCCGGGTGGCCACCGCGGGCGACAGCACGGCCTGGCCCTGCGCGGCGGCTCGGACCGCGCGCAGCAGCTCGGCCCGGGGCGCGTCCTTGAGCAGGTAGCCGGTGGCGCCCGCCTCGATCGCGGGCAGCACGTGGCTGTCGGTGTCATAGGTGGTCAGCACGAGGACGCGCGCGCTGCTGCCGCGCCGGGTCAGCTCGGTGATCGCGGCCACCCCGTCCATGCCCGGCATCCGCAGGTCCATCAGGATCACGTCGGGCTGCCGGGCCTGGGCCAGCCGGACCGCTTCGGCGCCGTCACCGGCCTGGCCGACCACCTCGAACCCGGGGTCGGGCTCGAACATGCCGCTCAGCCCGTCCCTGACCACCGGATGATCGTCCACGATCAGCAGCCTGATCGGCGCGCCAGGCGCTGGCACCGTCACCGGTGGGCCTCCGCAACGCCGGCTGGGACGCACACCGAGATCGCGGTGCCACCGCCGGGTTCCGATTCGACCTGGACCGTGCCGGACAGGCCCTCGATCCGCTGGCGCATCGCGACCAGGCCGAAGCCGCCCGTCCCGGGCGGGGCCGGGTCGAAGCCGCGGCCATCGTCCCGCACGTCCAGCGCGACCTCGTGCGGCAGGTAGGACAGGGTCAGCCCGACCCGGGTCGCCTGCGCGTGCCTGGCCACGTTGGCCAGCGCCTCCTGCGCGGTCCGCAGCAGCGCGGACTCCGCCTCGGTGGGCAGCGGCCGGGTGGTGCCGGTCGTGGTGACCTGGACCGCGATCCCGTGCAGCGCGGACCAGCGCCCGGCCACGCTGGTCAGCGCGTCGCCGAGGCGGGCCGTTTCCAGCGGCTCCGGCCGCAGCGCGTCTACTGACCGGCGGGCCTCGGACAGGCTCTCCCGGGCCAGCCGGGTCGCGGCGGCCACGTGCCGGTGCCACCCGGCCGGGTCCGCGCTGGCCTGCTCGGCCGCCTGCAGCTGGGTGATGATCCCGGTCAGCCCCTGGGCCAGCGTGTCATGGATCTCCCGGGCCATCCGCTGCCGCTCATCCAGGATCCCGGCCTCCCGCGCCTGGGCCAGCAGCTGGTCATGCAGGCCCGCATTCTCGGCCAGCGTGGCCTGCAGCCTCCGGTTGGCGTCCTGCAGCTCGTCCACCATCCGCCCGCGCTCATCATGCTGGGTTTCGAGACGGTGCAGGAACCAGGTGAGGCCGCAGACGGCGAACACGTTCGCGGCGATCACCGCGAGATAGGCCACCAGGCCGCCCGGAGTGGCCCGGTCCAGGCCCGCCGTCTGCGACGTCGCCGCCGCGACGGCTGCGGCGGCAACGCCGGCCAGCTGCCATGGCCAGGCCAGCAGCAAGATGGCGTAGCTATAGCCGGCGTAGGCGTAGAACCCGAACCACGGATCCCTGATCACCAGCACGAGCAGCAGGGCGATGACCCCGGCGACGAACACCGCCATCACCGGCGGGCGGCTGCGCAGACCCGGGACCAGCACCACCACGGCCCAGACCACGGCGGCCAGCCAGAGCACCAGGTTGACCCGGGCCGAGCCCCAGCTCCCGCCGAGCGCGGAGGGGAGCAAGGCGGCGAGGATGACGTACGCCACGATCGTCGCCCGGACCGGCGCGCCCCGGCGCCAGGCCTCCAGCCGGTAGCGCGATCCCAGACTGCTCATGCACATCCTCCGGCCCGAATCTACTCCCAGCGGAAGAACCTGGCCGCGGCCAGCCCGAACACCACCAGGTAGGCCGCCATGGTGAGCAGCTGCAGCCCGGCCGGCCAGTGCCCGAGCGCCGCGTCCTGCAGCGCGGGCACCGCCGCGCCCAGCGGGGTGGCGTGGCTGATGTGCTGGAGCACCTGGGGCATGTCCGGGATCGGCAGCCACAGCCCGGCGAAGAACATCATCAGGTAGAACAAGACCGCCCCGATCCCCCGCGCCGCGCCCGCGCTCGGCGCCACCGCCGCGACCAGCAGGCCGGCCGCCATCAGCGCGGCCGCGGCGAGCAGGCCGGCCACGATGAACCCGCCGATCTGGCGGGGGGCCGCGACGCCGTACCCGAACCTGGCCACGCCGACGATCACCGCCACCGTGACCACGGCCACGGCCAGCTTGACCGCGAGCTCGGCGGCCAGCACCCGGGCCGGCCCGGCCGGAGTGGTCTTCAGCCGGCGCAGGTAGCCCAGCTCCCGGTAGCTGGCCAGGGTGGCCGGCATGGCCACCAGCGACAGCAGGGCCAGCGCGAAGACCAGCAGGATGGGGATGTACACGTCCAGCGTGGTGAGCCCGCCGAACGCCTTAACCGGCGTGCTGAAGCTGTGGATGCCGCCGAAGATGATGACCAGCAGCAGCGGGAATCCCACGCTCAGGCCAAGCCCGACGGCCGCCCGGCCGCGGGTGAACAACCGCAGCTCGGTCAGCACCAGCTGGGTCATCGCGGAACGCCGCCGCACGGCGGCCGGCGGTGGTGCTGTCGTCACTGTCATCGGTCAGGCCTCCTGCTTCTCATCGCTGCCTGGGTGCCGCCCGGTGAGCGCGAGGAACGCATCCTCCAGGCTGGCCTGATCCACCCGCAGCTGCCGGGCGATGATCCCGCGCCGGGCCAGCACCGAGGTGACCGCGTTCAGTGCGTTGCTGTTGCCGGTGACCACCACGGCACCGCCCCGGTGGCTGACGCTGGTCACCTCGGGCAGGCTTTCCAGCAGCCCACGATCGAGCGGAACCGACGGGCGGAACTGGATCCGCTGCTCGGATTCGACCCGGTCAGCCAGCGTGGCTGGCGCGTCCAGCGCCACGACCCGGCCGGCGTCGATCAGCGCCACCCGGTCGCACAGCCGCTCGGCCTCGGCCATGAAGTGGGTGACGAGCACGATCGTGACCCCGCGGTCGCGCACGCGCTCGATCAGCTCCCAGGTGTCCCGCCTGGCCTGCGGGTCCAGGCCGGTGGTGAGCTCGTCCAGCACAGCCACCCGCGGGTTGCCGACCAGGGCCAGTGCGATGGACAGCCGCTGCTGCTGCCCGCCGGAAAGCTTGCCGAACGGCGTCCGGGCCTTGGCCGTGATACCCAGTACCGCCATCAGCTGCCGCCAGTCGGCCGGGGCCGGGTAGAAGGAGCTGTACAGTTCCAGGGCCTCAGCCACCCGGAGCTGGCCGGGCAGCCGGCTTTCCTGCAGCTGGACCCCGAGCCGCTGGGTCAGCTGGGCCCGGTCCCGCTGCGGGTCGAGCCCGAGCACGCTGATCTGGCCGCGATCCGGCGTCCGCAGCCCCTCGATGCACTCCACGGTCGTGGTCTTGCCCGCCCCGTTGGGGCCGAGGATGCCGAAGATCTCCCCTTCGGCGACGGTGAACGAGACGTCGTCCACGGCCACCGTGTCCTGGTAGCTCTTGTGCAGCTGCTGTACGTCGATTACCGCTGGCATGATGGGCCAGTCCCGGCTCTGGTCGTCATGACCATCAGCCTGGCCGCACCGGGCCCGGGCCCGCATCGCCCGGCCAGCCCCACCTGGCCGGTGACCGGCTGAGCTGGCGGGTCAGCCAGCCTGCCCAGCGGCATCCACCGATCGGCTGATGCGGCGCCGGTTACCCGGCCGGGGAGGGCAGGGTGCGGCGCAGGCCGTCGTGGCCGGCCGTGGTGATCCCGGAGAAGCCCTGCCCGGCGCGGGCGGCCCACTGCGCGGCGGTGATCGCGTCCGGCTCGGCCGGCAGATAGTGGTTGAGGATGAGCTCGCCGACCCCGGCGCGCTCGGCCACCGCGCCGACCTGGCTGACGTCGGTGTGCAGCGCGGCCATCCGGTCCAGCGCCGCCCCGGTAAAGCCGTGCCGTTCCAGGTAGCCCAGGTCGGCGACCTGGTGGACCAGGATGTCGGCCCCGCGGGCCAGGCTGATCAGGTTCCCGGTCACGGTCGTGTCACCGGAAAACACCACCGAGCCGTCCGGGGTGTCGAACCGGTAGCCCAGCGCCGGGACTGCCCGGCCGTGCATCACCCGGACCGCGGTGACCCGGACCCCGCGCTCGTCCAGCACCACCACCCGGGCCTGCGCCGCGCCCGGGGGCGGCAGCGGGATGTCGGTGGCCCGCACCAGCGACCCCGCGTCCGGCATCTGGGCGTCCAGCGGCATCACGTTCAGGTGGTAGGCGTAGCCCGCGAGGATGCTGCCCACCAGGTCCGCGGTGCCGGGAGCGGGCTGCCGGGGGCTGATCGTGGTCTGCCGGCGGAACGTGGCGTCCCCGGCGGGCAGCATCTCCGGCCGCGGCGGCCCGTAGACGCGGACCGGCGGTAGCGGCCCGTCCGGGCCCTCCCGGGCACCCCACGGGTACAGCAGCAGGCCCGGCAGGTCACCCACATGGTCGGCGTGCAGGTGGGTGAGGAACACCGCGGTCAGCCGGGTGAAGCCGAGTCCCGCGTTGGCGTAGGCGGACGGCGCCCCACGGCCGCAGTCCACGACGAAGACCCGGTCATCGACGGCCAGCGCCGACGACGTGCCGCCCCGGCCCGCCACCGGCAGCGGCGCACCGGCCGTGCCCAGCAGCACCAGTTCCGTTGCCATGGCCGCCTTCCTGGTCCCGGTCCATCATCGGGCACGCGGCCCGGGAGGGCCGGCCAGACCCGCGGACAAGCTCTTGACTTTGCGGTGCAAAGTAAACTAGCTTTGCACTGCAAAGTAAGAGAGGTGCCGCCATGAACGAGAGAATGAGCGCGGACGAGGGCACGGGCACCGGCGCCGGGACGGGCCTGGATGCCCAGGGCGCCGCGGTGATCATGCAGGAGGCCGGCCAGCGGGCCCGGCGGGAGCTGGCCATCAATCAGCCGGCCATCCTGGTCACCTGGGCCCTGGTCTACCTGCTCGGCTACGGCACGGTCTGGCTGTCGGTCCGC
>Ga0335078_10018824_pt1 | contig 10269 bp, 7 predicted proteins | sample Lox_Sample_32_FD_206711 | JGI IMG/M metagenome (GOLD analysis project Ga0335078, IMG submission 206711) | Soil microbial communities from Loxahatchee National Wildlife Refuge, Florida, United States - Lox_Sample_3.2 | ecosystem: Environmental > Terrestrial > Soil > Wetlands | place: USA: Florida...
ATCCCGGGGTATAGTACCCGGACGAGCCTTCATGATCCGGGCCGTATGTGGGCCCGGATCATGAAGGCTCACATTATGCTCGCCGCTTCATCTTATTCCCTCGAATAACTTCACCACAGCGCTTCCCGCGGTGGAGATGAGCCCTGCGGCGTGTCTTCTCAAAGCAGTCTCCTCTATTGAACAACATGCCCTGATCGACGTAAGGTTCTCCTCTCTCACTCAACAACTTTGGGTTCAATTCGGCGATGGGTTTTTCGCTCTCGTCCTCTGGAACCGGCTCGGTCTTCAGGCCCATGTGAAAGCCGCCCGGGGGTGCACCGTGACCGAATTCTCTCCAAAAGACGAAGGCGAGCCCGGGGGCTGTCTCCTTATTGCCAAGCCGGGCCCGCGGCACTGATGCCTCTCGTGCCGTGGGCCTACCGTCCGCCGGTGAGCGAGGGGAAGGATCGATGCCTCTCTTTCCTGCCTCTTCACTTATTGAGGTAGTAAATAGTCGTAATACGAAATAATAAACCGGTATTAGTGATATTTTGCTTGACAGAAGGGGCCGAACGAGTTTCTATATATCTAAACAGATATAACGGTACCGGAAGTTCAAGCATATTTAGAGCTGCTGGTTTCTGTTGGCAGCCTCTATAGGTTTTTAAAACATCGGATTTTGCGTTTAGCGCCCCTTCACAAAAGGCTGGCGAGGGGTGCGCGTGGGCCGGTGTCAGGAGAGTCGCCTCCGGGGCTTCTCCGCACCTCGTTCGGCATGGCACGCTTGCGATCGCCCACCTCGAAACGGCGTCCTCCGGCGCTGATCGGACGCGTCCTGGGTGAGACGTGCGGCGGCTGCTGCTGAAAGAGAGCATGGTGACTCAGGAGATTCTAGGGAGAGTTCATTGTCTGTGGTGAAATGAGAGAGAGGAAAAGGAGGAGGGTATGAAGCGGTTATTGGCTGTTACTGCGGCAATATTGGTCACTGTATCACTTACTCCAATGATATGGGCGCAGGAGGCGCCGGCCAACGCCGGCATCGAGGCCCAGCAGGGGCCTACGGGCCTTCCCAAGAATTACGAGGCATACGATCTGGGTGAGATCTACGTGAAAGGCGAGAAGCTGCCCACGTCGGAGGAGGTCACCCAGACGTCGGTGGTAACCCAGGAAGACATCGAGGTGACCCACAGCCAGAACGTGGCCGATGCCTTGAGCCACGTGCCCGGCATCACGATCACCACGGGCGCAAAAAACAACCCGGCCATCTCCCTACAAGGGCTCAACCAGACGGAGACCCTGGTCCTCATCGACGGCGTCCCGTACTACGAAACGAACTATGGATATCTCAACCTGAAGACCATCCCCGTGGATATGATCGATCATATCGAGGTGACGAAGGGCGTCTCATCGGTGTTGTACGGGCCGAACAGCTTGGCAGGCGTCATCAATATCATCACGAAGAAGCCCACGGACAGGCCCTCCCTCGATATGCGTGCAGAGTATGGGGATTACCGGGCGGATGAAGAGAGCGTGTCCCACGGCATGAAGGTCGGCATGTTCAGCTACTGGTTCGGCTACGACCGCCAGGATTCGAAGGGATGGTACCTGTCCCACGACTTTGACCCCCAAGTAACGCAACTCATGTACAAAGGGCCGGGCGGAAAAACGGTTAACGAAGTGATCGAGAACGGCGGTGTCCGGGACAACTCCGATTTTCACATGGACAGCTTGTGGGGCAAGGTAGGCATCGAGCCAACGCCCGGCGCCGAGTACTTCCTCAACATGAATTATACGAGCGCCCATTTCGGGGCCCCGGCCTCGCTCTCTCAGGACATGATCTTCACCAGTCCGGGTTCCCAGTTTTCGCAGCTCTGGACGTGGCCCGCCTACAACAACATAGGTGCCGACCTTTCCGGCCAGCAGCCGGTGACCGACTGGATGACCCTCAAGGGAAAGCTCTTCTATCACTACCATGAGGACGTGGGTGATTTCTATACCGATCCTGCCCTCACCCAAGAGCTAGCGAGGAGCACGTACAAGGACAATACGATGGGCGGCAACATCCTCGATGAGATGAACCTGTCGTCCGTCGATACCTTGAGGGCGAGCTTCATGTACAAGAGGGACGAGCACCAGCAGACAGCGTTGACGTACCTGCCCTTCCAGGAAGCGGTCTCCTATACGGGCTCCTTCGGCGTGGAGAACACCTTTGAACCCTTCAAGAATTTCTCGACCGTGGCCGGCGTCGCGTATGACTGGTGGGACGTGTCGAAGTCGAACCAGGATGAGACGAACAAGGCAGGTGCCTTCACCGGCTTCGAAGACCTCAAGACCCCGAGTGCGGACAGGGTAGATCCCATGGTGGGCGCAACGTACATGTTTGACGACAAGACGAAGCTCTTCGCCTCCTGGGCCGAGAAGATCAGGTTCCCCACCCTGACCCAGCTCTATTCAGGCAATTTTGGCGGCAACACCGATCTGAAGCCGGAGAAGGCTGATAACTACGTGGTGGGAGCGTCCAGGCCCCTCACCCAGTACGCGACGGCCGAGCTTTCGTTCTTCGTCCACGACGTGGCGGACATGATCAACAGAAACGCACCCTCCCCCGTCGCACAGTATCTCAACTACGGGAGAGTGTTCATATGGGGCTCGGAGGTGAGCGGTCAGATCTTCCCCATGAAAGACTTGAGCTTCGGAATCGGCTACACCTACACCAATGCAACGGACGAGAGCCCGAACACCCCGACGAGCAGGGTGACCTATGTGCCGACGAGCAAGGTCGACCTCGCCGGGAAGTATCTGATTCCCGGGATAAAGGTTCAGACAGACTTCACGGCCACCTATGTGGGCCGCATGTGGGATCAGTTGCCGTACGAAGCAAGCCCGTCGACGCCGGCCCTCAGGACGGGCGACTACTTCATCGTGGGGGCGAGAATATCGAGGGTCTTCTATGACCATTTCGAGGGCTACTTCGTCGTGCAGAACCTCTTTGACAAGAACTACGAGGAGGAGATCGGATTCCCCGCGCCGGGCAGGATGCTCTTCGTGGGCTTGAAGTACAGTTACTAGACAAAAGCAGCGGGTCCTGGAAGGACCTAAGGGGGCCTGAACATGTTAAGGAAGAGCGTCTTCATGTGGTTCGTCGCCTTCGCCCTATGGGCGGCGATGGGCAGTACATCGATGGCATTCACCATAGGAGGGGTTGTACGGCAGCCGCTCAACCTTGGTCTGGAAGACCTCGCAAGAATGGAGTCTGTGTCGATAAGGCTCAACGAGGTGACGACCGATAGGCAGTTCCACGGGGTCTTCACGTACCGGGGCGTGCCGCTGCGGACACTCCTCGAAATGGCGAACGTGCAAAAGGAGACACCGGGCTATTCGAAACCCATCGACCTCGCGGTGGTGGTGCGCAATAGGGAGGGCAAGATCACCGTTCTCTCGTGGGGTGAGGTCTTTTACAAGAACCCCGGTGACGTAGCCTTAGCGTTTTCGGCTGCGCCGATCAGGCCACACAGCACGAGCTGTGGAACCTGTCACCCTGCGGACATCGCCCAGCCGGCCCTCGATCAGCTCAACCGGAAGGTTCTTTTCCCAAAGCTCGTGGTGGCGAACGACTTTTTCACCGACCGCAGCCTGGAAGACGTGGTGAGCATAGAGGTGGTAGACCTTAAAGGCCAAGCGGAAAAGAAGAGCATGAAGAAGCTCTTTTCCCCGAAGCTTACCGTCGTTGTCAATGGAAAAGCCACGGAGATCACCGACCTTTCCGGCTATGCCCGCATGGAGGTCCTTGCAAAAGACGTGGGTGACGGCAGAGGATATCATGGATTGAAGAACTTGAGCGGAGCCTCCCTGCGGGATCTCCTTATCAAAGCCGGGGCGGGCCGGGAGACGGGCAGCGTGATCCTCGCGAGCGCCCCGGACGGCTATAGGTCGCTCTTCTCCTACGGCGAAGTCTTCGTCGCGCCGCAGGGAGAAAGGATGATCGTCGCCGACAGACTCAACGGCAGGCCCATAGACGAAAATGGCAGGTTCACCCTTGTTCCGCCCGATGACTTGGCCGCAGACCGGACTGTGAAGGCCGTCGAGCGGATAGAGGTGGTCTCGATGGTCGACCCGGCGCGCGTTTACGTGATCGGCGTCGGCTGCGCCGACACGAGTCTCATCACGCTCGAAGCCATCTCATACATGGGCAAGACGGACGTATTCGTCGCGCCCGAAGACATAAGCAGCCGGTTCGGGAAGTACATGGGGGGCAAACCCATTCTCTTCGATCCCATGGATGACCTCGAACCCGTATTCAGGAAGAAACCTGAGAACGCGAACCTCTCCGACGCAGAGGCGAAGGAGAAGCTGGAGAAGCAGAGGGCACGCCACGCCGATCAGATAAGGGACAGTCTGAAGGAGGGAAAGAGCGTAGCCCTCCTCGATTGGGGCGATCCCACCATATTCGGCGGGTGGCAGCATTGGCTGGAAAAGGAGTTCCGTAACCAAATAAAGGTTGTATCCGGCATAAGCGCGCTCAACGCGGCCAATGCGATGATCGTGAAAAACGTCGCCTGCAGCGGCTCCCTCGTGCTCGCCTCGCCCAAGGGGCTTATCGGGAACGATGGGATGATCAAGGCTGTGGCCGACCGGGGCGATACGCTTGCCATCTTCATGGGCTTGAGAGAGATAGAAACACTCGTCCCGCTCCTTGAGAAATACTATCCGGTCACAGCGCCCGTCTACGTTGCCTACAAGGCGGGCTATAGTCATGACGAGCATTTGGTGAAGACTACCCTGTCCGAGGTCGCACCCGTGGCGGGGAAGGAGCCGGAGCAGCACCTGGGCGTCATCTACGTCGGTTCGTGTTTAACGAAATAGGGCCGCTGGCTAAAGAAGGTTGACGGGTGGGCTGCTGGCCTCTCGGGCACCGTGGATGCCGTCAGGCAGGCCGGCGTCACGAGGATCACCATCGCTGTCAGGCCGCGAGACCACTCGGCGCTCGGGCAACCCGACGCTCTGAATAAAGATCCCCGTGACAAACGAGGATAACCAAAGAGAGATTCTGCTTGACTCGCTGCCTCTTATGTACGATTGTATATTACGGATCGCTATTGTTGTAAGTATCTAACACTCGCGAAAAAGCGGTAAAGAGGGCCGGCATAACCGCTCCTGCCGTGAGAACGGAACTCCTCACGGCATGCGTATGCCCTTAAGAGAAAACTAACGGTAATCGCCGAACGAATAGAGGAGGGGAGATGGAGACGACCAGTCTGGATTTCGAGACCTGTATGGGCGAAGCCAAGGTCTTTCACGGGGACCTCTGCGCCGGGATTATCCTTGGGACCAGGATGGCTATTCTCGGCCTTACCGCCATTGGTATCGACGATCCCAAGGGTGCGGACAGAAAAAATCTCATCGTCTACGTGGAGACGGACAGGTGCGCGAGCGATGCCATTCTCGCGGTGACCGGCTGCCACCCCGGCAAACGCACGATGAAGATACTCGATCACGGTAAGATGGCAGCCACATTCATCAACCTGAAGACAGGCAAGGCGGTTCGGGTTGCAGCCAAGAACAGGGATGGAAACAAGGTCGTGACGAGGGAAGAGATAGAAAAGTCGCCCTATACGGAGACATATGCCATGATGCCGCTCGAAGAGCTCTTTGAAGCGAGCGAGGTACGTGTGGAGCTAAAGCCCGAAGACATGCCGGGTAAGCCGCTCCACATCATCACCTGCGAAGCCTGCGGCGAACGGGTCATGGACATGCGGGAGGAGCAGAAGGACGGAAAGCTCCTCTGCCGTCCCTGCGCGAGGGGGACAAATTATTACACCCTTCTGTAGGGCGCCCATACCGAACAACGAAGCAAGAGGGAGTCAACAGTGCGGCAAGAGGTCATCGATGTGCGCTTGATCGACTGGAACCGTGTATGGCAGACCCGGCGCTCCCGGCGAAGCTCGCCACGACGGGATACCGATTTCTGGGATGGAAGGGCTATCTCCTTTGCCAAATCGCGGGCCGAATCGGGCTACGCGGACCTGGTCCTCGCCATCATGAGCCCCCGAACCGAATGGACGGTGCTCGATATGGGCTGCGGCAGTGGCGTCCTTACCATCCCTCTCGCGCAAGCGGTCACTCGGGTGACTGCTGTCGATATGTCGAAGGAGATGCTGGCCGCAGTGCGCGCACGATGTGAGGACAAAGGGATCGACAACGTGGTGACCCTCCAGGGCCGGTGGGAGGATGATTGGGAAAAGCTTGGCATAGAGGTCCATGACGTGGCTATCGCCTCCCGTTCGATGGTCACAGAGGATCTGCGTTCCTCTGTCCTTAAGCTTAACGGGGCTGCGCGGAAGCAGGTCTATATCGTTACGGTCGTCGGGGACGGCCCCTATGACCGCCGCCTATTCGAGGCGATCGGCAGGCCTCTGAATGCCGAGCCCGATTACATCTACAACTATAACATGCTCTATCAGATGGGCATTCTCGCGAACGTCGCTCTTATCGAAGAACCGCGCAATAGGGCGTACGAGAGCCCCCAAGAAGCTTTTGAGTCCGTGCAGTGGATGTTTGGCGGGCTCAATCCCCGCGAAGAGGAGAGGTTGCGCGCCTATGTGGGGGACCACCTCGTATTTAGCGGCGGGTGCTGGAAGTTTTCGTACGACAGGGTAATCAGGTGGGCAGTCATATGGTGGAAAAAAGGGTGAGCCCCTCTCCGGTGGAGCGCAGCGGCACACAGGCGATCTGGAGCGGATGGCCGGGGCCGAAAGCCCGATGAGTGAGAAGGGACGAGCGTCTTTCAAGATGGGTAGGTCACTATTCGCGCTTCTATCGCTGGTGCTCGTGGTGACGGTCGGTGTGTCGTTGACCCTCGGCAAATACCCCGTGACCATCAGAGACATGGTCTCCTTCTTTCTCCACGAGGTATTCAACGTGGGAAGCATCACCCCCGACGCATACCGTCTTTTCCGTAACCTCTTTCTCGATATTCGCCTGCCCCGTATCCTGGCGGCTGTCGTGATCGGCGCATCTCTCTCCGTATCGGGAGCCGCGTTCCAGGCTATGTTCGTCAATCCCCTCGTCTCCCCCAGCCTTCTCGGTGTTCTCGCCGGGGCGTCCTTCGGAGCGGCCCTAGGTATGGTTTTTCTCAAGAGCTGGGTGGCCGTGCAGATAAGCACGTTCATCTTCGGCTTCGCCGCCGTATCGATAGCCATCGGCATGGCAAGGATGTACAGGGGGAACACGATCCTCCTCCTTATACTGGGCGGCGTCATTAGCAGCGCCCTTTTCACCTCCCTCCTGTCGATCGTGAAATACGTCGCAGACCCTTACAATCAACTCCCGGCCATCACCGTGTGGCTTATGGGGGGACTGTCCATGGTAGACATGCGTACGCTGGGATTCGCCGCTATCCCGCAGGTAATGAGCATTGTGCTCATAACCCTTTTTTCCGGCTACCTCAACGCCCTGAGCATGGGCGACGAAGAGGCGAGAGCCCTCGGCATTCCCGTTGAATGGGTCCGTGCGCTCCTCGTCTTCCTTGCAACACTGGCGAGCGCCCTCACCGTCGTCATGGCAGGCATGATAGGGTGGATAGGTCTCATCATACCGCACATCGGGCGGATGCTCGTCGGCCCCGACAACAAAACGCTCATCCCCGTAAGCGCCCTCATAGGCGCCATTTTCCTCGTCATCGCTGACGACGCTTCACGGCTCGTCTTCAACGTGGAAATCCCCGTCGGCATTACGACCTCATTGCTCGGGATACCCTTCTTTGCCGCCATATTGGGGAAGTCGAGAAGAGGGTGGAGTTGATGGAACCCCTTATCAGGCTTGAGAATGTATCATTCGCGTATGGAAAGGACGATGTCCTCAAAGATATCAGCCTCAGCGTTAGGCGGGGTGAAATCGTCAGCTTGCTCGGTCCCAATGGATGCGGGAAAAGCACGCTCATAAAGGTAATGCTCGGTATGCTGAGCCCCCATCGGGGCCGGGTGTGCTACGACGGGGCAGACGTCTCTGACTTAAGCGCCAAACATCTGGCCCGCCAGATCGCTTACGTCCCGCAGATGCACAAAAGTGCCTTTCCTTACTCGGTCATCGACGTGGCCCTCATGGGACGCATACCCCACAAGACGTTTTTTTTCAAGTACTCGACGCAAGACCTCGATATCGCCTATGATGCCCTTCGAAGGCTGTCGATCCGGCATCTTGCGGAAAGGGCCTATACCGAAATAAGCGGCGGAGAGAGGCAGCTTGCGATCATTGCGAGAGCCCTTGCCCAGGGGGCAAGGACCCTCATTATGGACGAGCCGGCGAGCGGCCTTGATTACGGAAATCAACTGAGGCTCTTAGAGCAGATCAATGAGCTTTCCAGACAGGGATACACCTTCATCAAATCCACCCATTCTCCGGAGCACGCCCTCTGGGTCGCAGACCGCGCGGTCCTGATCAAGGAGGGTACGGTCATGGCCGATGGAAAGTGCGATGAGGTCTTGAACCACGAGAACCTTCTTCGCCTTTACAACGCACAAGTTGACGTCGTGAGGGTCGATGGGTTGTTTCAGGTCTGTGTGCCCCGGAAGCTCAACAACGGGTGCACCGGTGAACTTTTGCGCACCCGAAACAGGTAGGAGATCGCCGGTATGACGTTGAAGCGCAAGAGACCCTCCGACTGGAAAAAGGTGGTCGGGAGGATTTGCCTTTTCTTGTTGGTCTTCGCGGGCCTGGAGACTGCCGGTGGTGCCAGAGAACTGATTGATATCTTTGGCAGGAAATTCTCCATACCTGACATTCCGCAGAGGGTCTACAGTGCCTCCCCGCCCGTCACCTACATGCTCTATGCGATCGATCCGACCACGCTTGTGGGGCTCAATTTTCCGGTGAGGGAGTGGGAGAAGAAATACCTGAACAAGAGGATGCAGAGTCTGCCGGTCGTGGGAGGCTGGTTCGGGCAAGCTCAGACGCCGAACCTCGAGATGGTGCTCAAGACAAAGCCCGACCTCATAGTTCTCATGCGATTTGGCGGCGCCTTCGCGTCGAAGATGAACGAGGAGGCGATGAAGACAATGCCCATGCCGGTGGTCGATGTCGCCTTGGACAAACTTTCAGACTATCCGGATGCGTTCTCGTTCCTCGGCCGGGTCCTCGGGCGGGAGAGGCGGACCAGGGATCTCGTCACGTATGCCCGCAAAACACTCTCGGAAATGGCAGCGTTGGCCGGATCCATACCCGACCACGGAAAGGTGTCGGTCTATTACGCCGAAGGCCTGGACGGTCTGAGCACGGATTGCGATACATCGGGACACGCGGAACTGATCAACGTCGCCGGGGGGCGCAACGTTCACCACTGCGAGACTCGGGACCTTTACGGATTGGAAGCCGTTGCGCTCGAACAGGTCATGCTCTACGACCCCGACGTCATACTTGTCAAAGAACCCATCTTCTTCAAAACGGTGTTCTCGGACCCCCGATGGCAACAATTGAGGGCGGTGAAAGAAAAAAGGGTCTACCTCATCCCCTTCCAACCTTTCAACTGGTTCGACCGGCCCCCGTCCTTCATGCGCCTTCTCGGTTCGAAGTGGCTGGCCAACCTGCTCTACCCGAAAAAATATCCTGTTGACATAGTGAAGGAGACTCAGGACTTCTTCAGGCTTTTCTTAGATGTCGACCTCAGCCCGGAGGAGGCAGGCGCCATCATTCGGCCCTGAGCCCGGCGACCGGCGGGATGGGAAGGATGCGGCCGGCTCAACGGCCGTCAACTCGGTAGAAGGAGGAGAAAGGTGAAGGATAGAGCATCGGCGGGAACCCGACTATCCGCCCAAACCGATGGCCATGTAGCACCGGTCCGAAGCGCGGACTTCTGGGACGGGCGGGCGGCGGAGTTCTCGGAATATGCGGCATCTACCGGTTATTGCGACCGCTTTATTTCACTCATGGAGATCAAGCCCGAGTGGACGGTCCTCGATATGGCGTGCGGAGGCGGCACACTGGCGATCCCTCTCGCGCAAAGAGTGAAGCATGTCACCGCCGTTGACTTTTCCCCGAATATGCTGGCGATCGTAAACAGGCGGTGCCGCGGGAAGGGAATCACGAATGTCGCCACCATTCAAGGCCGATGGGAGGACGACTGGGAGAGCCTCGGAATATGCTCTCACGACATAGCGATTGCCTCCAGGTCGCTCATCGGTGACGACGTGGCACAGTTGATCCGCAAGCTGCACGGGGCCGCAAAAAGGGCCGTATATGTCTCGACCCTCGTAGGTGACGGACCCTTCGACCGGCGTCTCTTCGAGGCGACGGGAA
>Ga0335078_10018827_pt1 | contig 10267 bp, 13 predicted proteins | sample Lox_Sample_32_FD_206711 | JGI IMG/M metagenome (GOLD analysis project Ga0335078, IMG submission 206711) | Soil microbial communities from Loxahatchee National Wildlife Refuge, Florida, United States - Lox_Sample_3.2 | ecosystem: Environmental > Terrestrial > Soil > Wetlands | place: USA...
GCAAAAAACGGCTGGGGCTCGTAGGGCTGAGGGAGGACGTGTGCTGGCTCTACTGGCATTTTCTGGTGAGCCAGCGGCGGGTCTGCGAGCTGCTGGGGATGGCGGAATCGAGTTATCGTTACAGGTCGAGGCGCAACGATGAAGCACTGCGGAACCGTCTGGTGGAACTGGCGCGAGAGAAGCCGCGCTTTGGCTATCGGCGGTTGCATGTGCTGCTGCGGCGCACGGGAGAGCGCGTGAATCACAAGCGCGTGTACCGCGTGTATCGAGAGGCCGGACTGCTGGTGAGACGGAAAGCGCGCAAAAGGCTGCAACGCGAAGGATGCGCGAAGCCGGTGCTGACGGCGGCGAATCAGGAATGGGCGCTGGATTTCGCGCACGACGGGATGGCCAGCGGTCGCGCCCTGCGGGTGCTCAGCGTGGTGGACGCCTACACGCGCGAGTGCCTGGCGCTGGAGGTGGATACGAGTTTCGCGAGCCGCCGAGTGACGCGCGTCTTGGAGCGCATCGTCGGGGAACGTGGCGTTCCTTTGGCGATCCGTTGCGACAACGGACCGGAACTGACCAGCCGGCATTTTCTGGCCTGGTGCATCGAGCGGAAGATCGACTTGGTGCACATTCAGCCGGGACGGCCGATGCAGAATGGACACGTGGAGAGTTTCCACGGCAGGTTGCGGGATGAATGCTTGAACGTGAGTTGGTTCGAGAATCTGTGGGATGCGCGGCGGAAGATTGCCGCCTGGCAGGAAGAATACAACGAGGAGAGGCCGCACAGCAGCTTGGGCTACCGGACGCCAGCGGAGTTCGCGCAACTCGCTTCGCTCGGCTCCGCGCCAGGCGCTCCGCCGAGCGAAGCCCCTAGCTCAACCACGAAAGGCCTCGTATGATCTTGTGCGCGGACACAGGGGGCACGTCACAGGAGATTGGTGCAGTTCGCGGCGTGCTCGGATCGATTCTCACGATGATTGAGGGAGGAGCGACTCACATCGGCGTCGCGACCGACCATGTGATCGAGTCCTTCCGAAACGACCTTTATCCGGGCTATAAGACTGGCGAAGGTGTGGATGCGGCACTCTTTTCGCAATTCCCAATTCTCGAAAAGGCGCTGCAATCGATGGGAGTGCTGGTGTGGCCAATGGTCAAATTCGAGGCCGACGATGCGCTTGCTTCGGCGGCAGCGAAAGCAGCGAAGGATAAGCGCGTCCGGCAAGTAATCATCTGTACCCCGGACAAGGACCTCAGCCAATGCGTCCTTACGTCACGTGTCGTCCAACTGGACCGCCGGCGTGAGGTTCTCCGCGACGAGTCTGGCGTCGTCGCAAAGTTCGGGATAAAACCATGTTCGATTGCCGACTATCTGGCTGTGGTAGGCGACACCGCCGATGGTTACCCGGGTATTTCAGGATGGGGGGCCAAGGCTGCCGCGGCTGTGCTGTCGCGATATCCCCATCTCGAAGATATTCCGAAGGATTGGCGTCGCTGGCATCCCTCGGTACGCAGAGCGCGTCCGCTTGCCGAAGCGCTTTTTGCCGCATGGGACGATGCGGTCCTGTTTCGCACGCTCGCGACGCTCCGCCTCGACGTTCCCGTCTTCAAATCCATAGACGATTTGCGGTGGAAAGGACCTGGCAAGGACTTCAAGCGGACCAGTGAGGGTTTGAAGGCTCCCAACCTCTTTAAACGCGCCTTGGCAAGGAAGGCGAGCTTAACGATCCAGTTGCGGTCCGGATGGCCTGGGAAGCAGCTCTTAGGTAGTTCTTAAGATTTAGTCAACGGAAGCCGTATTGCTACCCTGGCGGATTGAGCCGAATCCTAGCGGGATGGTCATTGCAAGGCCCGTGCTCCATTGCGTCCAAAACCATTTGGACGAGTTCCGCAGCGGTTTCGTCCGAAGTGTTAATCTCTAGGATCAAGCGATATGCCTTGTCGCAGTTACCGCCGGAGGGACAAGCGATGGGATGCGGGTAAACACGTGAGAGATCCCAGGACGCGATTTCCTGGTCGAATTGAGGCAGTCGATCTTCGCGATAGGCCACACCGCCATAGAGTATAGGCAAGGAAGATCTCCCTTCGATTTGCGCTTCGCGCTCAGATTCAGCGATTTGGAGGAGATGAAGCACTTGTTCCAATGGTCGGCACAACGTCCTCCATCACGTAATGAACGAATTGCTTCCCCAGTTCAGTCAGCACATACGGTTTTGTGCTTTCGAACGCTGATTCCATGACCCGGCCCGAACCCGAATGTGACTGTCCACGAGTTTCGCGTTTCAGGAATCTACCGTCAATATCCGTGTCGCGTTCTTGGCGAACGACTCCGCCGGTACTCAAGTCCCGAATTAAATACCGGAAAAGATCAGCCTCCGAAGAATCATCGCGGGGACGATTCGGGTTGATGCCGTCCCAGATTTGGGCCCGGGTAATACCGGGTCGTTTATAGATCTGCCGAATGACAAGGAAATGCGCCTCGTGATACTGGTCGATCCAATTGATGAACAGCCGAATAAGATCGTCAGGGCATAGGTTTTTCGCGCCGGCGTTGGCGATGAGCTTTTTGAGCATTTGCTTCTTTTCTTGCGTATCCGCCTCATCCCAGGAACGAAAGCTCTTCTTTACCAGCGCGAGGTATTGGGGTGATTCAATACGTTCTTGAATCTCAGGACCCAAGCTATCGAGTCGGTCGAAAATGTCATTTAACGTGGCGCCAAGTTCGCGAACTTTCTCTTTGTGCTCTTCGAGCCATAATCTTTGCAGGTCACTAATTTTTTCCTGATCGCGCTCGGCACTCAGGCTCGCAGACGCTGCAATCACTCCTCCCACCCATGGAATACTCCCGAGTGCGGCCATGACAAAGCGGGTGTACTTCCTCCCACGGCCGCCACTCAGCCTCTCGATGAACGAATCATGGGAGGGCTCGACCAACCTCGTATCGCCAGATTCGAGTTTCGGAGTGGAGCTGTCTTGATCGGTCATGTCGACACGGATGTCCCCATACGGCGAAGTCTTCATAGAGGCAGAGTGAGATTGTCGGTCAGCATCACCCGATGAACTGGAACCGGCGGCCGCGGACTCAATTCTCGGGTCGTCGAAACCATAACCACCTTCCACTGCTTTCCTCGTCGAACAAGAATCTGGCCTTTAACGGGCATGTCCATTTCGCCTTGCAGGTCCGGCACGACTTCGTCGCTTTTTTCGTCTCCGTTATAGCGGAAGACGTACTGACATGGCTGGCGCATCGGATCTCCTTTTAGCGAATTCGAGAAGGAGTGTCATGACCGTCTTAAGGGCGAAGGACACTCTGGCTGTGGACATGGGATTTGTGGCGCCAGTTGTTAGCCTATGCTCCAGAACCGTTGAGACGGATATTCCATCTCTGAGGCATACTAACTTAGTGTAATACATGAGGATATATCTATTATGTAGATTAGGCATCTGGGATGTCGCGGCAACTGGAGAGCAGGAAGGTTCGTGAGAAACCCGAACAAAACTCTAAGTGCGAAAAGCGCGCCAGGTTGCGAACTACTCTGAAAGTCCGAAAAACCAGACGGGCCTTAATTATGGAAATGGAGCGGTCGGATTGTGCCATCGCTTGCTAAGGCAGATCATACCGAATTGCTTGCCCATCTCTTTCTTGAACGCGCGCAATGCCTGGCGAAGACGAGAGTCCTTTTGGTGTACACACCACAGGTCGAATGGGTCATTAAGTTGGTCGATCTCCGAAATTTTGAGCCGTCGCTTCTGGATATCCTCGAGAGCCCAAGTGGCAGGGAGAAAGTGATAGACGCGCATCGCTCTTTAGAACTCCTTTCGGAGAAAGTACGCCCGAAGCGGCGATATTTTGACGACGCCCGCGACCAATGAGCCTCGTTCAGGCTGGAGTGGTGGCGAGCAATAGCTCACTGTTCGCGTTGTTCAGTGAAACGTACAGTCCGTTGGGAAACGGTGCGGTTCCGACAATGATCAACAAGAAGCCGTGCAATGTATGCTTGGACTTCACGAAGGATTCGCGGATGCTTTCGGTGTCATCGCGAGATGGATGGGGGATGGGCTCGGGATGGGTGTGCCAGTCCCCAACGTAATGTAGCCCTTTCCTGTGCCAATAATCGATTTCTGGCTGCTCCGCCAAGCGGTCCGGAACGTAAATGGTACGGGTTCGAAAGTCCGAACGGCGCGGTCCTGTCGCGTGGTCGATTATCACTTCGGGCAGCGCGGAGAGACGAGCGAAGAGTTGTCCCCCAGCTTCCGGTAAGCTGGCGCGCTTCTGTTGGTATTTTTGGAAATGCCTGAGCACCGGCCGACTAAGCACAAGGCGCTGCGAGGATTGTCCAATGTCGAATTTCAATTCCTTCTCGCGGAAGAAAGTTAGTTGCATATGGGACAGGTGGTATCTTTGGGCCAGGGGCGCTCTTCCTGAAAAGCTCCTGCTTCACGTTCTACCTTGCCGTTGATCCATTCCTTGGTCCAGGTTCCCCCCGCCTCGGAGAGCAATTGGCGAGGACCGGCCCAGATGCGGTGCGTGGATTCAGGAATTTTTCCGAGCAAGCAATCGAGCACGAGAGCAGAAGTGAGCGCTACGGTCCATGATAGCTCAACCGGTCCGTAGGGCTGGTAGACTGCACCACAGGCTGGCTCTTGGACCTCAGTCTTTTGCGGCCAATCTGTCACGACAACCTTGGAGTCTCCTAGAGGGGAGAATTGACATTGCAGGCAAGCACTTGCTTCGGCGACAGCAACGGCGTGGCCGGCGCAAGCGTGAGGTTCTGTCCAGGCATATATGGCATGTCTGGGAGCTCCCTGGGATTGGTGCCACGCATTCATCGAGCTTTCGACTGTCCATATACCAGTTGCACAAAGAAGCAGGTCGCGATTCGTTAGGATCTGGGGTTCTTTGAGTAGAACTTCTCCAAACGTCTGGACACGACTGTCGAAACAGCTGTGCGGAAAGCTTGATCGGAGTTTTTTCGCAAGAGCGAAAGCCTTGTCGTCGCTGACCGCGTCAGCTCCCAAAGGGTGTCGTCCGACATTCGACCAAGTCAGCAGCTCGGGGTCAATGAGAAGGAGGTCACCAACGCCGGCCATCGCGAGTTGGCAAGCGACGGGGGCGCCTATCGCGCCGCAGCCAATGATGGCGACACGGGAGTCACGGAGAATGGATTGTCGTGCATCGTGGTCGCGTCCGTGAATCCACGAGGCATCGACGCGCTCTACTTTTGTCCGGGATACGGGTTCCGCGCTATTGAAAATACGTTGAGCGATAAGCTTCTGGGGAACGTGACCAGGTCGAAACCCTTTGTTAATGAAATCGACCTTGCGACCCAGTACATCAGTTTTTGAGGATCTGGTCATTTCCACAGCCGCGAAGCACGGCCCATGTGGGCTCATGGCGCCGAGCACGATTGGCCATGAACGTCTTTCGGTCGAGGCAAGGTCAGAAAGTGTTTCGATCCCGCGAGGCACTGAGTTGGCCATGCGCCAAATGTCGGAAGAAAGGTCTGGATACTCGTCCGGGATCAAAGGTTTCTCAAGCCAAAAGAGACAAGAGAGGTCGGTGACGTCAAACTGTTTCTGGGGACCGCCCAGGTTTCGTAGCCAATCGAGAACCGCACTTTGGTCTTCTCCCGCTACAGAGAATTTCTCACCGCGCCAAATGCGTATCGGCCTCGAAGGACCGCCGGGAGTAAGAAGGCTGTAAAGGGTGACCGTGCCGGGAGAGAGCTTCCAATTCCAATATGACAGAAACTCCGAGCGAAAGTCCTCTCGGTTCTTGCCAAGCTCGCAATCGCTGAGCAGTTGATGGGCCATCGGGAAGAGATCGCGCACAATCGCTGACGGTCGAGAGCAGTCAAGCGGTAAGGCTCCGTCGGACAAGCATAAGACTCCATCCTTCTCTATGTGGGGCCAAGTGAGAAAGGCAGGTCGGTCGACCAGCAGAAATCGCGGCATGGAGAAGGGGAAGAGAGCGTCGACATAGATGTTCAGCCGCCGAGTCTCGATGGCCGGCTGCACGGCTAATTGCCAGCCGGCGACAAAATGGCGGCCGGGAATTGCGCGGACATCGGGCTCTGGCAAACGAACCGCGCCGCATTCGACGGAAAGGAAGCGGTCCAGCTCAGCGAGTGCGTTGGTGCGACGCTCAGCCAGAGGCTGGGCGTCAGGCATAGCGGCGGTTGCCTTCTTTCTTGACGGCGGCAGCCTCAGCGGCACGTGCGCCCATAGCGTCGATCATCCCGGAGGTAAGGATGGCAGGCGCACCAGTGAGTTTTTTGGCACCGAGTTCTTCCCATCCCTCTTCGGCGATAACGAATTCCAGGGGAGCCGCAACGTCCCCCGTGCAATGGAACGTGCCCTTCGCTCCCTTGACGATCTTCTCGTATTCGAGCTTTGCACCATAGCAAGGTGGATCGTTGTCATCGTCTTTGATGGGACAGCTACTGGAGATGATGCACCCGCTCGACCGGATTTGCGAAAGGGCGGATTTGGCGGTCGGCGAGACCTTACCCTGGTACCGCTTTTCCGACCAGCTGTCGTAGGAGAGCGAATGCCACGAGCAGTGATGGGGCGTTTGCATCATGTCGTAGGTCAGGACCGAGGGCGACTTCTTGTGTTTGTCCCAGAGGCGCTCCCAGATGGCAACTTCGGCGTCACCGCCCGTAAGAAACCGGCGCCAATTGCGAGGTGAAACGTCATCGGCGAGATCAATGTTCACGATCACGCTGGAATGGTTCTTGCTGAGGAGCTCTTCTTCCTCTTCCTTGTCTGATATCGGAAGGGGAGCCAGCAGGCGGGCCTGGAAGAGCATGTTCTGCGCGCCATTAATTTTGGAAAAGAGTTCGTCGATTTTGATCAAGATCGGGCCGAGGTCATCGGTTTTTCCATTTTCGTCTTCGCCGAGAACCAAAATGCGATCCCCGTCGCCCACACCGGCGAATTTCTTGTCCCGATTTACTTTGACCCGTCGTTTTGCTTCGGCATTGAAATCGAGCGCATCCTGAGAAAGCTTGTTGTCCTTGCTGGCGCGGCGAAACACCAACGGAGAGGACCAGATTTCGCGGATGAAGATGCGCTTTTCACCGTCCTTCTTTTTGTCGTCCGGGTATTCGCTGGGAACGCCAAGATAGAAGTGTTTTGCGATCCCGCGGCAGTGATCCTGGTCAGGATGGGTCTGCAGAAAGGCATCAACGTAAGGACGGCCCTTGCCGTCACGCTTGAGGCGGTAGCGCAAATCCTTCCCAACGTCGCGAGTTGCGTCCTCAGGGTCATCGGCGGCTGCTCGGATGTTGCAGTCAATCAGGATTTTTGTCTCGGCCGCATCACCCAGGGCGATTAATGTCATATCGCCGTTATCGACTGGGAAAAACGTTACGGTTGTCTTGCGTTCCTTACTCATCGCTACCTCCCGGGGCGAGCCCGTGTTCATGAAGTTGAATTTTGCATACTGCTAGTACAGCTGAAATCATGAGCCTGACCCTCCGGCTGGTGCAGGGTCGTTTGTGGTGTTGGATCGGCGCCGGCTCCCCTTCGGTTTTGGATTGGGGTCTTTCGTGCCTGCGGCGCGCCCGCTCACGGAGCCCAGGTTTTCCGAAGCAGCGAGTAGCCGCTCAGCGTAAGAATCCGCAGCGCGTTTTACCCAGCTCGGCGTAATCGCAAACAGCCAGCAAAGTAACAGGAAGAGGCTAAGCGCGAGGAAAATCGCCTTGCCGGTTTCGACCTGATGCGTACTGCGAAACGCCGAATAGAGCGACACGCTCTCAACGGCGGTACAAAGCGAAGCCAGCAAGACCGCGATAGACTTCATGCCGTAGAGATTGCGTCGAAAGCCATAGCTGATTAATTCCTCGAAGAGCAATCGATGGATTTTGGTGTCGCGGGTGCGCTCCAAAAGAAGATTGCAGTAGGCTTCGTAGAGGAAGTCGGCGCCGGCCGGGTCAGCGGCTTCCTCAGCGGGAGTTGGCATGGCTTTGCCCAGGAGTTCGGCGGCTTTCTGGTGGTAGCGAGCGCGCGTATGTGGGTTGAGAGTCGTATCGCGATGACGAAGTTTCCTAATGCTGGGTTTGCCGCCCCAGCTAAGGAATAGTTTTTCCTGCTTCTTTTGACCGGAATCACGACTGAGATGGGCGAAAAGATAGGTGAGGCCAGCGGCGGCCAGGGGACCCGAAACGAGGCCAAGGAGAACGGAAGCGCTCAGCCCCCAACTGGCGGCAACTGCGGCCACGGGCAGGCCAACCAGAAACGCCGGTTTTAGCCGCGCGTTGCGGGCGTATTCACTTGAGATATCAAAGTCACTCTTGGCCACAAAATCCCCGGCCCGAGCTGCGTATTGCAGCTGCACTTCAAAATCATAGCAGCTCCTATATAATTGTCAAGCAGCTGTGTTACTATTTGCAAGGACGTGTTTGTGGCAGACTGATCGTCGTTCGAGGCCACTGCGCGGTTGGAGGGAACTGTGAAGGTGACTTTTTCCGCGATGCGCGGCGTAATCGGGAAGCGGCAATACTATACGACGATGATGGCGCTCTCCGAGATTCCGCATCTTTTCAAGTTCAACGACTGGGAACAAATCACACCGGAACTGAGAGCGCAGCGGGTGCTCGTGAAGTCCCGCGTGCCCGAGATTGTGAAATATATTTTAGATAACGAGGACAGTTACCTGTTTTCGTCGATCACCGCAGCGTACAACACGGACGTAAAGTTCCGGCCGATTGAGGAAGGCGGGGACATTGGCTTTCTCGAAATGGAATTGGAGGATGCGAAGTTTTTAATCAACGATGGGCAACACCGGTGCGCAGCCATCACTGCGGCGTTGAGCATGAATCCAGGGCTCAGCAAGGAAAAAATCAGCGTCTTGCTCTTCCCGTGGGAAAGCCTTGAACGGGCGCAGCAAATGTTTACGGACCTCAACCGTTTTGTTCAGAAAACGTCGAAATCGCTGAATATCTTGTATGACCATCGGGATGTCCTATCCGCATTCACAATGACGCTCACCGAAGCAGTGCCCGTCTTCACGGGTATGATCGACAAGGAAAAACTGACGATTCCCGTGCGTTCCCAGAAGTTGTTCACGCTCTCGACGCTGTATGACGCGAACGAAGAGTTGGTCGGCACGAAGCTCGAAAAGCCGGAGACCAAGGAATATAAGGAGAAGCTCGATCGCGCCACGCGCTACTGGAACGCGGTAAGTCAGGTGATTGTCGATTGGGAGCGAGTTAAGAGGGGAGAGATCACTGCCCCTCAGTTACGGCAAGAAAAAATCAATACACATAGTGTTGTCCTGCGTGCACTAGGCGGTCTCGGTCGGGCTGTGATCGAGGGTTTTCCTGACAGATGGGAGGAAAAGCTCGAAGCCCTTCGAGACATCGACTGGAGAAAGGCAGTTGGAAATAAGGTGAATCCGGAGTGGGAGAACGTATGTATTACGGCGGGTTCAGTGCTTTCTAACCGTCAAGCGCGAGTGGGAACCCTGGCAGTACTCAAACACAAAGTTGGTTTAGATTTGAGCGGGCAAGAAGACTTGTTTATCACGAAGAAGGAGCAGAGAGAGGCGAATGCGGGTGGCGAAAGTGCCAGCTAAGCGTGAAGAGTCTTTGGAACTAGTCACTACGGTTGAAACCGCCCAGCGTGCAGGTTGAAGATCTCCGGGGCTATGGAACCGCGTAGGGCGACGACAATGGAGTACACGTCTTTGAAATCAAGTGAAACGCGCGAGCCTTTTGGAAAAAACCTTTCCACCCCACTGATCCGGTACGCAACCGTCTGACCTTCTGGGCAGTGGATAGGTAGCTCCTTTACCTCGGTATCGTCGAGGAAGAGTCGGTGACCCCAAACGGAGACATGAATATCTTCGTGCGCGACGCTTTGATGATGCTCTAGGCAGCGTCGAAGCGCGAAGTATCCGAGCACAGCTTGCTTTGAGACATCGCATAGACCGTCGAAGCGCGCGAGTTTTTTGGGATTCGTAAGCGTTCTGTCGCTGGCGACCCTTTCAACACTATGCTGGAGCTTGGAATTCAAATAGCTCTGGAGGTCGTCGAGTTGAGTAATCTCATGGTCGGCAACGACCTTAGCAGTAGCGAGATCCTGGAAAGCGATAAGTTTGTCCAAGAAGCTGATGAAGCTGGCCATCACCGAGCGAAAACAGGTTTCGGCTGCCGCTCGAGAGCGCGAGCGGCAAGATGCGTGGCGTCGGGACCGAAATTGGCGGTTACCAGGCCGAAGGACTGATGGTTGGCGTCCTGGGCGTAGGTTCCTTTCTGAACAGCCTGGATGGTATGGG
>Ga0335078_10018829_pt1 | contig 10267 bp, 7 predicted proteins | sample Lox_Sample_32_FD_206711 | JGI IMG/M metagenome (GOLD analysis project Ga0335078, IMG submission 206711) | Soil microbial communities from Loxahatchee National Wildlife Refuge, Florida, United States - Lox_Sample_3.2 | ecosystem: Environmental > Terrestrial > Soil > Wetlands | place: USA: Florida...
GGCGCAGCACCGGCCAGTTGTGTCCCGCGTTGACATATGTCATGGCACCCGTGGCCGGCTCGAGTTCGGCCAGGAACGCGGTGGTGAACCGCCGCCCCTGAAGGCTCTGCTCGCACGCATAGCGATTCACCTGGCTCACCAACTCCGGCAGGGAACCGGGTATCGCCGCCAGGGTACGCAGGCTGGCCTGCAGCGTCGCGGTGAGCAGAGCCGCGGGGATGCTCTTGCCGGCCACGTCGGCAACCACGACCAGCAACCGGCCGTTGGGACGGAAGAAGGCGTCGTGGTAGTCGCCGGCCACCGTATTGGCCGGCCGCGTGGCAAAAGCGATGTCCAAGCCCGGTACCTTGGGGGCTTCCGACGGCATGAGCCAGCTTTGAATCTCGCGGGCGATTTCGAGATCGCGCTTCATGGTGACGCGGTCGGCAAGCTCCAACGCCAGCAACACCAGGAGCGCCACGCCGGCCCAGAATTGAAGCGCCCCGGAATCGAATTCCCGGTCGCCCGAACCGAAGTGGACATGGGGGAAAAGCAACAGCACCAGAGCGATGACGAGCAGGACGCGGCGCGCGGGCGAGAGCTTCATAATCATCGCCCAGAACAAGCCGCGCACGATGCGCCAGAATCTTCTCCATCCGGACGGCTTTTCCGACGGCCCCCAGTCCACCTCCTTCGCGTAGAACCGGTAGCTGGCGCGCGCGTCGGCGCTTAACTGCGCCCAAAGCTGCTGGATCGCCATTCCGTCGCTGATTCTCTGCCAGAAATCTCGAAGCGCCCGGAGCATTCCGATCAAGTATAGCTGGCCGCAATCGGAAAAGCCGAGGCGAATCGCGGTGCGGCGCGTCTGGCGCTCGCGCCACGGCGCGGCGAGCGAAATCGTACCCAATCGCGAGCCGGCGCAGAGCGGGGTGCGGATAATTCTGCGAACGCCCGGCCGTCCTCCATCGTAGAGATCCATATGGGCACACTCGCCTCCGATATCCGGTATGCGTTTCGCATGCTGGGGAAGAATCCGGGGTTCGCCGCCATCGCGATCCTGGCGCTGGCGCTCGGCGTCGGCGTGAACACGGCCATTTTCACCGTGGTGAACGCGGTTCTGCTCCAGCCGCTTCCTTACCCGGAGCCGGACCGCATGGTGACGGTCACCCGCCATTATCCCAACGGCGACGGCGACTCCATCTCCATTCCCAAGTTCATGGTCTGGAAGGACAACCACGTCTTCCAGTGGATGACCGCGTACGCGCCCATCGCGGCCGGAATGAACCTCGGCGCCGGCGACCGGCCCGAGCAGGTGAAGACCCTGCAGGTCTCCGCGGATTTCTTCCGGGTATTTGGCGTCAGCCCGCTTCGAGGGCGCACGTTCACCGCATCGGAAGACATGCCGAACGGGCCGGCGGTGGCGGTGCTGACGAACGAAGTGTGGCAGGCGCGGCTGGGCGCCGACCGGGGCATTATCGGGCGCTCCATCCTGCTCAATGGCCAGCCGTTCACCGTGATCGGCATTCTCGCCAAAGGTTTCCATCTCGATCCCTCGGCGGATATCTTCGTGCCGCTGCAGATGGATCCGGCCAGCACCAACCAGGGCCACTACCTGAAAGTCGCCGCCCGCCTCAAGCCGGGCGTCGACCTGTCTTCCGCGCGCGCCGAAATGAAGCTGGCCGGCGAGCGGTTCCGCAGGCTCTATCCGCAATGGATGGATAAGAACGAATCGGTGGGCGTGATCCCCATGCGCGACTTCGCGGTCAGCGAAGTCAGGACGGCGCTTCTTGTGCTTCTGGGCGCGGTGGGATTCGTGCTGCTGATCGCGTGCGCCAACGTGGCCAACCTGCTTCTGGCGCGGGCGGCGGCGCGGCAGCGCGAAATGGCCGTGCGCGCGGCGATCGGGGCCGGCCGCTGGAGAATCGTGCGCCAGTTGCTCACGGAGAGCGTGCTGCTGGCCGGGATCGGCGGCGCCTTCGGTTACGCGCTCGGGTCCTGGGGCGTGCGCGCGCTACTGCTGCTGGTTCCGACCAATATCCCGCGCCTGATGGATGCCGATGGCATCCGCGCGGTGGCTCCGCCGCTCGATTGGCGGGTGGCCGCTTTCAGCCTGGCGGCCGCCGTGCTCACCGGCGTCCTGTTCGGGTTGATTCCGGCGCTGCAGGCGTCGCGGCTCGACCTGGTTTCCAATCTGAAAGAGGGCAGCCGCTCCGGCACCAGCCGCCGCCACAACCGCGCGCGAGCCACGCTGGTGATTGCCGAAGTGGCCCTGGCCCTGGTGCTGGTGGCCGGCGCGGCGCTGCTGATCCGCACCTTCGTGGGCCTCAGCAACGCGCAGCCCGGCATCGATCCGCACAACGTCCTCACCATGATGACGTCGCTCAGCAGCAACAACTATTCCACCGTGGGCAAGGAGGACGCCTTCACCACCGGCACGCTCCGCCGCATCGAAACCCTGCCCGGCATCGATTCGGCCGCCGCCATGCTGGCCTTGCCCGCCAGCGGCATGGGCGTGGATCTGCCGTTCAACATCGCCGGTAAGCCGCCCGGCAAGGGCGATCAGTACAACGGGGACGAGCAGTGGCGCTACGTCACCGGCCACTACTTCCAGGTATTCCGCATCCCGCTGCTGCGCGGCCGCCGCTTCACCGAAAACGATACGGGCAACTCCGCGCCGGTGGTGATCATCAACGAGAAAATGGCCAAGCGCTACTGGCCCAAGGAAGACCCGATCGGCCAGGTGATCACGATCGGCAAAGGTCTCGGGCCGCAGTTCGACGATCCGCCGCGCCAGATAGTCGGCGTGGTGGGCACCGTCAAGGAGCAGGGCGTAGCTACCGGCGACATCGGCGTCATGTATCTGCCGGAGAGCCAGGTGCCGGAGGGGATCATGGACCTGATCCGTCCGCTGATTCCGCTCTCGTGGGCGGTGCGCGCCACGGGCGACCCGTTGGCTCTCCGCGCCGCCGTCCAGCGCGAGATCCAGTCGGTCGACGCGTCGCTCACGATTTCGCGCGTCGTGACCATGGACAAGGTTCTCTCGCTGAACGTGGCGCGGCAGAACTTCAACATGCTGCTGCTGTCGATTTTCGCCGCGATCGCGCTGCTGCTGGCGGCGATCGGCATCTACGGCGTGATGTCTTATGCGGTCGAGCAGCGCATGCAGGAAATCGGCATCCGCATGGCGCTCGGTTCGAGCCGCGGCGATGTGCTGCGCCTGATGCTGAGCCACGCTTTGAAACTGGCCGGCACGGGAGTGGCGATCGGGTTGGCGCTGGCCTACCTGCTGACGCGCTTCCTGGCCAGCCTGCTGTTCAACGTCAAAGCCGGCGACCCGTGGACACTGGCCGCGGTGGCCGCGATCCTCGGCATGGTGGCCCTGCTCGCAAGCTACATCCCGGCCCGCCGCGCCGCCGCCACGGACCCGGGCAGGGCGCTCCGGTACCAGTAAGAGCGGAGGCTGTGTCAGCGCACCGCCGCAGTGGCGGGCTCAAACCGCCGGGCTGCCTCGCCAGCGAAGCCCCGCATCCGAAAGCGGAGATCCGTGTCAGGGCACGGCCCCAGCCGTGCAGCGGACAGCGCAACCCCCAGGGCCTCAACCCCTGCATCTGCAGGCTTAGTGCGGTTGATCCGCCTGTGGGCCCACGACCGCAGGGGCTAAAACCCATTGCACTTCAGCTCGCACGGCTGAAGCCGTGCCCTGACACAACACGATTTGCTTCCGGCGTCTGTGCGATAAAGAGCTCACTCGCTCCCGAAGCCGACTTCGGGATCCAGGCGAAGCCGTTGCCGGGCTCCGCGCGTTATTTCACGCCCACAGCCGACAGCTCGTTATTCCGCCGAGCCGGGGCAAGGTCGAAGCGATCGAGGTTCATCACCTTGCTCCACGCAGCCGCGAAGTCTTTCACAAACGTCTCCTTCGCGTCGTTCGATGCATAGACTTCCGCGATTGCCCGGAGCTGGGAGTTGGAACCGAAGACAAGGTCGACGCGGGTGCCGGTCCACTTCAGTTTGCCGGTCGCGCGGTCGCGCCCCTCATACACGCCTTCGGACGTGGAAGAGGGTTGCCACTTGGTATTCATGTCGAGCAGGTTGACGAAGAAATCGTTCGTCAGCGTCTCGGGCCGGTTGGTGAAGACGCCGTGTTTGGATTGCCCGAAGTTGGCGTTCAGGGCGCGCATGCCGCCGACGAGAACCGTCATCTCGGGAGCGGTCAGCGTCAGCAACTGCGCCCGATCCACCAGCGTCTCCTCCGCCGGCGTTTCGAGTCCCTGGCGGAGATAGTTGCGGAACCCGTCCGCCAACGGCTCCAGCACGGCGAATGAGTGCACGTCGGTCTGCTCCTGGGAAGCATCCGTGCGCCCCGGCGAGAAGGGAACCTTCACGTCGTGGCCTGCCTTTTTCGCGGCTTCTTCGACGGTGGTGCAGCCGGCGAGGACGATCAGATCGGCCAGCGAGACCTGCTTTCTCTTGGATTGCGGGCCGTTGGTGTGCGAGCGGTTGAAGTCCCTTTGGATCGCCTCGAGCGTCTTGAGGACCTTCGCCAGCTCGGCGGGCTGGTTGGCTTCCCAATCTTTTTGCGGCGCGAGCCGGATGCGCGCCCCGTTCGCCCCGCCGCGCTTGTCGGAGCCGCGGAACGTCGCCGCCGACGCCCAGGCAGTCGCGACCAACTGTGGGATCGACAGCCCGGATGCGAGGATCTTGGCCTTCAAAGCGGCGATCTCACGATCCCCGATCAACTCATGATCCACCGCGGGAACCGGGTCCTGCCAGATCTGGGGCTCGGTGGGAACCAGCGGGCCCAGGTAGCGCGAGATGGGCCCCATGTCGCGGTGCGTCAGCTTAAACCACGCCTTGGCGAACGCGTCCGCGAACTCCTGCGGATGGTCGAGGAAGCGCTTGGAGATCGGCGCATAGATCGGGTCCATCCTCAGTGAGAGGTCCGTCGTAAGCATCGTGGGAGCGTGCCGCTTCGACCGATCGTGGGCGTCGGGAACCGTGCCGTTCCCCGCGCCGTTCTTCGGCACCCACTGATTGGCGCCGGCCGGGCTCTTCGTCAGCTCCCACTCATAACCGAACAGGTTTTCCAGGTAGTTGTTGCTCCACTTCGTTGGAGTCGTGGTCCACGTGACCTCCAGGCCGCTGCCGATCGTCTGCGAGCCGTTGCCGCTGCCAAAGGTATTCTTCCAGCCCAGGCCTTGCTCCTCGATCGGCGCGGCTTCGGGTTCGCGGCCGACATACTTTTGCGGATCGGCGGCGCCGTGGGTTTTACCGAACGTGTGCCCGCCGGCGATGAGCGCCACGGTCTCTTCGTCATTCATCGCCATGCGGGCGAAGGTCTCGCGGATATCCCGCGCCGCGGCGACCGGGTCCGGCTTTCCATTGGGCCCTTCCGGATTCACGTAAATCAGGCCCATCTGGACGGCGCCGAGAGGATTGTCGAGCTGGCGATCGCCGGTGTAGCGCTCGTCCCCCAGCCACTTGGCCTCGGGGCCCCAGTTGATGTCCTCATCGGGCTCCCACACGTCCTCGCGCCCGCCGCCGAAACCGAAGGTCTTGAAGCCCATCGAGTCCAGGGCGACGTTGCCGGCGAGAATCATGAGGTCGGCCCAGGAGATTTTCCGGCCATACTTCTGCTTGATCGGCCAGAGCAGGCGGCGCGCCTTGTCGAGGTTCACGTTGTCCGGCCAACTGTTGAGGGGCGCGAAACGTTGTGTGCCGTGGCCCGCGCCGCCGCGGCCGTCGGCGATGCGGTAAGTGCCGGCGCTGTGCCACGCCATGCGGATGAAAAACGGCCCGTAGTGGCCGAAGTCGGCCGGCCACCACTCCTGCGACGTCGTCATCAGGGCGTGGAGGTCCTTGATCACGGCATCCAGGTCCAGGCTCTTGAATTCTTCCGCGTAATCGAACTCCTTGTCCATCGGATTGGACAGGGCGGAGTGCTGGTGCAGGACCTTCAGGTTGAGTTGATTCGGCCACCAGTCCGCGTTCGTAGGCCCGGAAGCAATGTGCATGCGAGCGCCGTGCGCTACCGGGCATTTGGATTCGGTTGACGAGTTCTGGGGGACGGACGCCCCCGCTTCAACGGTGAGTTCTTTTTCCATAAGTTCCCTCCTTCGAATTAGTCAAAAAAGACAGCGACGAACCCGGAGGCCATGCCGGCTTTCCGATTCGCGCAATCGCCTGCCGCCGCGCTTTCCGGCGCGGCATTCATCTCCTGGATCGCACACCCGCGGCACCTAACGAGAAGCCTGCCGCCGGGCGCACTTCGTACAGAGCCCGCGGAAAATAAGTTCACACTCGCGAACCACCCGCTTGCCGAGGGAGCCCGCGGCAGGCTTGGGCACGTCGTACCACTCCACATCCTCAACATTGCCGCAGCGGTCGCAGACGAAGTGGTGGTGCCGCACGCCCTTCGCGTCGAATCGCGCGGCGCGGCCTTCGACGGCCACTTCACGCACCAGGCCTGCCTCGACCAGGTCCCGCAGATTGTTATAAATCGTAGCCCGGGAAGAACGCGGATCGAGGCGATTCACGGCGTCGGAGATTTCAGCAGCCGTGGGATGCCCGGTGTGTTCCATCAGGAACGCCATCACGGCATAGCGCTGCGGAGTACACCGCAATCCGCTGCCCTCCAGGGACCGTTTGATCGCCTCCGCGTCCATATAACTATTTAGATTATGTCTAATATAATAGTTTGTCAAGACTCGAGTACGGATCGTAGGGATCGCCCTGCGGCACGGTCAGCGCGTGCAGTGTGGCGGCGACTGAATCGCCGTCGCATCGAAAGTCCACCTTGAGGGTATCGAGGTGACGGGGCCGCACATGTGTCTCCGGGGCTAGAATACCGCGCCAAACCCCGGAGATCAATCCACGGCCGCTCGATCGGCCGGCCCGGTATCGCGCGGGACAGCGGTCCCTTTCAGCCCCCCGCCCGGAGGCGTTCCGGCGCGCGCTTCCACGCAGGCGCGGCGCAGGCCCGTGCCTCTCGCACGCGACCCGGGCCGCGCCTGGGTTTCTGCTCTCTCAGCGGAACAACAGCATGGTGGAGGTCTGGTTCATGTGGCCCAGGTATTCCTCGCCGTAGGTGCTGAAGCCGGCGGTTGGGATACCGGCGAAGAGGGCCTCGTACTCCTGGCACCGCTTCTCCTGGCGAAGCTGCAGCGTGCGCAGGATGCACTGGAACTCGATCAGGCCGCGGATCTCGCCCGCCACGCCCTTGCGAGCCTCGAGCGCCCGCCGCGTGTCCGCCACGATATCGGTCGCCTCCAGCACGTCCAGTTTCATCCCCTGCTTGATCTGGCAATAGAAGACGATGCTGCTGCCGTCGGCCCTTTGCGGACTGCGGACGAACGGTTCGCCCCGTACCATCAGGCCGAGAGGGTGCGAGAAGAACCGGCCCGGCGCCTCCGCCGGCGGGAGCCCCAAGACCTCCGCGTAAGCCTCCAGCGCCGGCTTGTGGTTGAACTCGATCACGGTGCGGCGCGCCTCGTCGGCCGCGGTCGCCACCAGCGACTTGCCGGTCGAGCGGAAGCTCTGGGCTTTCATGATCTCGAAGCCTCTGCGCAGCCGGAGCAGCATGAGCACAGCGCTATCCGTATGAGCTTCGCCGCCCGCCCAGACGTGGGTCGCCTTGAACTTCAGGTCGTCGCCCGCCGCGCCGCCGACGAAGAAAATATCGGTGGCGTCGCCGAGCTTCTCCATCAGCCTCTCCTCGGCGCCGCTCAACCCGTCCACCAGCACGAGGCCGACGTATTTCTCGCGGTCCCAGGCGCTCCGCGGGGCCCGGAAGTGTCCCTCCAGCCTGGCGAATGGGTCGCCCAGGTCGATGCCGGCTCCCAGGTCCTCGACCACGGCCGCGGCGGCGTCCTCGACGATCTCGTCGTCCAGGAATATGCCCGCCACCGAGCCGGTGAGCATCCTGCCGGCGATTTCGCCCGCCGTGGTACAGCCCGCGATGCACGCATCCGGGAACGCGCTTCGAACCTGCCGGCTGAGCGCTGCGGTATCGTAGTCGGACGACGCGAAGAAAACGGCCGCCTTTGGCTTGAGCCCTCGCAGTTGACCGCGCAAGTCCGCCACCGCATCCGGCAACGGCTTTGTGGAATAGGCTGTTTGTGCATTCATGGTGTTGTGTTGTCCCCGCTGCGCTATACGTGCGCTCTCATTTCGGAGGCCACGGCTCGCAGCCTCGCCAGGATCTCCGGATCGTCTGGCGACCAGGCGTCGAACCGCGTCGGGTCGAAGCCCCTCAGTACCAGCTTGGTCTCCGTGGTGAGGGCAAGAAGCGGGTCGCCCTGTGCACGCTGCGCAATAATGGACTCGATGATCCGTTTGATTTGCCCTGCCATATGTGTGGTTTGGCCCCCGGCCCCCGGCATCCCGGAAGGCTCGTTCCACAATCACATATCGGTCGATCCGGGCGGGAGTTGAATTCGTCGTGAGCTCGCAGCAGTGGATCGTGCCGGCGCAGAGACCGGCTCCGCGCCGCGCTGCCGGCCGGGGGACGCCGCGATCGGCCGTGCCGCCCCGGCTCAGAATGAGGAAGCGAAACTCGACCAGGATTCCTGAATCGAGGGGCCGCTCACCGGCGCGATGTTGATCCTCAGTTGATAGTACTTGCCGTGCAGCGTGTCGTTGTTGGGGCCGGGTGTTCCGCAGTTCAACGTGATGGTGCCGGCGGTAACCGTCGGCGGCGTGGTCATCGTGGAGCCGCTGATCCAGGCCAGACCGTTGTTGATGTTGGGCGCTCGCTTCGGGCAATGCGTGGTGAGCTTCATAATCAGCAGCGGAACCAACTGGTCTCCCTTCAAGCCGGACACGTCCTGCGGAGCCTTGCTGATCCAACTTACGGCCTGATTATCGAACGACACCAGGCCCAGTTCCTTGTTGTCCTTCGACCAGACCGCGATCCCGTCGTCCGGATGGCCGCTGATGGTCTCTATCACCACGCAACAGGCGGCCATTTGAGTGAGCACCGTAGGCTCGGACATGCCGAGCCTGAGATCCGCGAAGGAAGGCGTCGTGTGTGACGCAGACTGCGCAGCCGCGATGGTGCAGAAAAGCAGAAATGTGACCGTTCGCATAGCATGGAGATCTTACCACAGGACACCGCTGTTACCTTGCGGTCGCGGTTGCGTCGCGTCCATCTTGCAGCCGGCGGCGAAAACGTTGTACGGGGCCGTCGCCCGGAACTGCCGGCAGACCGCGCGGGAAGCGGCGCCGCGCTCACGGAGTGGACAAAGTATGCGGCGCAGCGCCGGAGATGTTCGCGATCAGGGTGGGCGCAACCTGCTATACTGCGTCACCGGATTCCGAACGCAGAAAAGGAGCGCTTCCATGCGCAACACCGTTTGCAGCGCCGCCGCGGCGTTTTGCCCCAGGGGAGCTTGTCGGTCACTCGCAAGCTCTCTGCTCGCATTCAGCGCGATGGCGTTTCTCTTCACCGGGCCCATCGCCATCGCACAGGATTCCAAGACTCGCGCCGAGCTGCCCGCGCCATCCAGCGGCAAAGCCATCGTCTGCATCTACCGCGTGTACAGATTTACCGGCTCGTCCTCACACGACGAACTTTATGTCAACGGCACTCACCTCGCCAAGCTGCTCAACAGCGAGTACGCATTCATGGAAGTGCCGCCGGGGACCGTTGTGATATCCGGATTGCCCAAGGAGTATTACGGAAGCGTCATCATGTCCGCCGGGGCGGCCCTCAATCAAGCCAGGCAGAAAGAAAACGAGCGGGCCCGGTTTGAGGCGGAGGCGGGCAAAACCTATTACTTCAAATGGACCGCCGGACCCATGGCAACCGGGATCAAGGTCACGCCTGAAGATCCCGGGGTCGGGGCCAAAGAGATACGCAAACTCCATCTCTCCAAGCCCGTTGACGACAAGGAAGAAGCGAAACCGGAAACGAAAGGCAGCGACAAACCGACCGAGTAGCGTGGGCGCCAGCGGAAACGCAGCGGCGGCCTGACGAATCGGGGACTCCACTCCAATGCTGTCCTCGCTGCGCCCCGGTTCCGCGTCTTGAAGGGGCGCCACCGTCATCCGCGTGGCCGCCGAAATCGGCGCCGAGTTCACCCCCCCGAACGCCTGGCAGGCGACTCAGCGCGCGCGGTTGGCCCGGTCTACCCCCGCGTGAAATCGCGAACGGCTGGATTCCTGGTATCGCCGATTACATTCACTGCCCCTGGGTTCTGACGGCCGCGGAGTCCGTCGGCGCCCGCGCAGCATCCTGACGAGTGCGGGCGGCGAATCTTTTGGCGGGCCCGCGCCGCAAAGCAGACAG
>Ga0335078_10018830_pt1 | contig 10267 bp, 7 predicted proteins | sample Lox_Sample_32_FD_206711 | JGI IMG/M metagenome (GOLD analysis project Ga0335078, IMG submission 206711) | Soil microbial communities from Loxahatchee National Wildlife Refuge, Florida, United States - Lox_Sample_3.2 | ecosystem: Environmental > Terrestrial > Soil > Wetlands | place: USA: Florida...
CGCGGCGGCGGGCGAACGGCCACGTTGGCGTCCCCATGTCTGCGCCGTCTGACCAGCCCTTGGACCGCTTTTCGCTGCCTGACGCTGCGGGCCATTTCGGTCCGTACGGCGGCGTATTCGTGCCGGAGACGCTGATGACGGCGCTGGAGGAGCTGGCGGCCGCCTATGCGGCGGCGAAGCACGACCCGGCGTTTCAGGCGGAGCTGGCGCAGCATCTGAAGCTTTTCGCGGGGCGGCCCACGCCGCTCTATTTCGCCGAGCGCCTGACGGCGCACGGCGGGGGAGCGAAGATCTACTTCAAGCGCGAGGACCTGCTGCACACCGGCGCGCACAAGATCAACAACGCCCTCGGCCAGGCGCTGCTCGCGCGGCGCATGGGCAAGCGGCGCATCATCGCCGAGACCGGCGCCGGCCAGCACGGCGTGGCCACGGCGGCGGTGTGCGCCAAATTCGGTCTCGAGTGCGTGGTCTACATGGGCGCCGTCGACATGGAGCGCCAGGCGCTGAACGTCTTCCGCATGCGCCTGATGGGCGCCGAGGTCCGCCGGGTCGACGCCGGGCAGCGCACCCTCAAGGAGGCGATCAACGAGGCGATGCGCGACTGGGTGACCAACGTACGGTCAACCCACTACATCCTCGGCACGGTCTACGGCGCCCACCCGTATCCGGTGATGGTGCGCGATTTTCAGCGCGTCGTCGGCCTCGAGGCGCGGGAGCAGATCCTCGCCCGCGAGGGCCGGCTGCCCGACGAGCTGATCGCCTGCGTCGGCGGCGGCTCCAACGCGATGGCGCTGTTCTTCGATTTTCTGGAGGACCCGGCGGTGCGCATGACCGGCATCGAGGCCGGCGGCCGCGGGCTCCGGCCGGGCGACCACGCCGCGCGGTTCGCGGCCGGCCGGCTCGGCGTCCTCCAGGGCTGCAAGACCTTCATCCTGCAGAATGCGGACGGGCAGATCGACCTGACGCACTCGGTGAGCGCGGGCCTCGACTACGCCGCCGTCGGGCCGGAGCACGCCTTCTACCGCGACCGGGGCCGCATCACGTACGGTTATGCCACCGACGACGAGGTGCTCGAAACGTTCCAACTCCTCTCGCGCCTCGAAGGCATCATTCCGGCGCTGGAAAGCACGCACGCGGTCGCCTTCGCCCTCAAGCGCGCCCGCGAGCTGCCACGGGATCGCATTTTGCTGGTGAGCCTGTCGGGGAGGGGAGACAAGGATGTTGAACAGGTAGCGCGTTTGCTGAATTCGTCGGGCTGAAACGCCAAACGCCAATCGTCCAAACACCAAAGGCTCCCGATGGCGGAAAAACCGCGAGATCTGGAGGAGCGAACGGCGGTATTCGCCGAACACGTGCGGAGCTTCGTCCGACGGCTGCCTCGGACAATCTCAAATATCGAGGACGTCAAGCAACTGGTGCGCGCATCGGGATCCGTCGCCGCCAACTGCATTGAGGCGGACGAGGCGCTGGGAGCGAAGGACCGAATCATGCGCTTTCGCGTTTGCCGCAAGGAGGCCAAAGAGAGCGGACTCTGGGCGCGCCTCGCCAACACCGGCATCGATCGCGCCCTGGACACGGAGCGAAAGGTGCTGCAACAGGAGGCGCACGAGCTGAAGCTGATTTTTGCGACGATCATCAAGAAGCTGGAACGGGGATTGGACGAATGAGATTTGGTTGGCGTTTGGCGCTTTGGCCTTTGGAGTTTGCCCCATGAACAGCATGACCGGCTACGGCCGCGGCACCGCGGCGCTCGGCAGCCACACGGTCACGGTGCAGGTCAGCTCCGTGAACCGCAAAACGCTCGACCTCACGGTGGCGCTGCCCCGCGACTGGGAGAGCCTCGAGGTCGACGTGACGGCGGAGGTCCGCCGCTCGGTCCTGCGCGGCAAGGTCCACACGGACGTCGAACTCACCGGCGCCACATCGGCCGCGCCCGTCGTCTGGACCGACGAGGGCGTGGCGGAGACGCTGGACCGGCTCCGCGACCTCGCGAGCAAGCAGGGCGTTCCGTGCGAGATTGACGCCGACCTGCTCTGGCGGATCGCCAGTGCCGAGCGGCAGCCGATGCAGCTGCCGACCGCGGAGGAGGGCCGGCCGGCGATGCGGGCGGCGCTGGGCGAGGCGCTGCGCGGATTCACGGCGATGCGGGCGCGCGAGGGCGCGGCGCTGCAGGCCGACCTGCTGGCCCGGATGGCGGTGCTCGGCGGGCAGGTGGATGCAGTGGCGGCGCGCGCGCCCCGGGTTCCGGGCCTCTACCGGGAGCTGCTCTTCAAGCGCCTGCGCGACGCCGGCCTGGACCTCGATCTCAACGACGAGCGGGTGCTCAAGGAGATCGCGCTCTTCGCCGACCGCTGCGACATCAGCGAGGAGCTGACGCGGCTGCGCAGCCACCTGGACCAGCTGGGGCAGCTGCTGCGCGCCGAGGGCGAGATCGGGCGCAAGGCGGAGTTCCTGCTGCAGGAGGTGGGCCGCGAGATCCACACGATCGGCAGCAAGGCCAACGATCTCGAGATCGCGAAGGTCGTGATCGAATTCAAGAACGAGCTCGAGCGGGTGCGCGAGCAGATCGCCAACGTCGAGTGAGCCCGGAGGCGCGGATTTCCGTCGGCACGGCGGCGACCTGGCATTTCCGCCTGGCCGGCGGCCTGTTCGCCGCGGCGGTCGTGGCCGAACTCGGGGCCCAGGTGGTGCGCGGCGCGGCCGGGGGCGGGCCGGCGGGCTGGCTGGCGCTGCTCGCCACGGCCTCCTGGGTCGTGGGTCTGGTGTGGCGCGAGCGCGTCGGGATTCTGCGGGCGTGGCAATGCGGCCTGTGGATCGGCCTCGGAAGCCTGGTGATCACGCTGCTCGCGACGCGCCACGGGTTTCTTTTCGGCCGGCTTGAATTCCGCGGCGGGGAGACGCCGGCGGTGGGGCCGGTGCCGCTCAGCGTCCCGCTGCTCTGGTGGCTGGTGGTGGGGGGCGGTTTCCTCGTCGTCGAGGGCCTGTGGGGCGAACTCCGCGCGGGGGTGTCGGCGTTCACCGCCCTGATCGCGGTGCAGATGGCGCTCATGCTGCTGCCGTTCCTCGGCCGGCTGCGCGGCTACTGGCGCTGGCCGGCGGGCCGCGGCTTCCTCGGCGTGTCGTGGGAGGTGCTGGTGGCGTGGGTGACGCTGTCGCTCGGCCTGGCGCTCGGCCTCGTGATCCTGGGCGAAAACTGGAGCTCGGCGGAGGCGCGCGGCCGGCGGCAGGCGTGGGCGCCGGCGGCCGTGCTGCTGACGCTGACGCTGGTCTGCCTCGTGGCCAGTCTGCAGGCGCGCCTCTGGCTGGCGGTGATCTTCAGCGTGGCCAACGCGGCGGTGTTCGGCACCGTGCTCGGTCGCTGCCTGCGCCCGCCGCGGCCTCCGGGCTAGGGCGGCGCCGGCGCGCTCAATCCGCGCCGCCGGACGGCTCCGCCCGACCAGGCGCCGGCTCCTCCGGCTGCTGGAGCGAGTAGAGCAGATAGATGATCACGCCCACGCAGATGCCGGAGTCGGCGACATTGAAGGTCGGGTAGGTGTAGCTGCCGAAGTGGAAGTCGAGGAAGTCGACGACGTGTCCGCGCGCGATCCGGTCGACCAGGTTGCCCAGAATCCCGCCGCAAAGCAGGCCGAAACTCACCTGCACCGGCCACCGCCGCAGGCCGAGGTGGTGCCGCCACGCGAAAATGGCCACCAACGTCGCCAACGCGAGCGCCGCGAGGAAGGTGCTGCGGCCGCTGAACAGGCTCCAGGCGGCGCCGGTGTTGCCGACGTCCACGAGATTGAAGAAGCCCGGGATGACCTCGATCTGGCCCGGCAGGCCGTAGGTCGGATAGGGCAGGCGGGCGCTGATCCAGGCCTTGGTCGCCTGGTCGAGGGCGAGCACCCCGGCGGCGAGGGCGAGCAGGACCCGGTAGACGAGGACGCGCTGGAGACGCGAGGGCGGCGGGGACGCCGCAGGGGCGGCGGGCGTTGACGGCGGCATGGCCGGATGGCCAGGCGGGGCGGGCGTCATTCTTCGGGCTCTTCTTCGACGAGCTTGCCGCCCTCCTCGGTGGTCGTGTCGGAGAAGATGCCGGCGCGCTGGACGGAGTGGTGCCGGGTTTTCTCCAGCTCCTTCTGCGCCTCGGCGGAGTAGCGGGTGAACGGCACGGCCAGCAGGCGGTCGCGGCTGATCGGTTTGCCCGTCAGCTCGCAGATGCCGTAGGTGCCGGCGCGAACGCGCTCGATGGCGGCCTCGACCTCGGACAGCGCCTCCTGCTCGTTCGACACGAGGCTGAGCGCGAAATCGCGGTCGAACGTGTCGGTGCCGGCGTCGGCCATGTGCTGGCCGTAACCCGACAGGTCGCCCGCATCCTCCTTGGCCGAACGCTTGAGCGTCTCCTCGGAGTGCTGGCCGAGCGATTCGAGGACGTGATTGCGCAGGTCGATGAGCAGCCGGTAATAGCGGCGGTATTTCTCCGGAACGTCGGCCGAGTCGCCAGGCTCGGCGCTGACCTTGTGCAGCTTGGCGGGATTGAAGCCGAGGATGTCGGCGACGGAGGCGGCCTTGATGTGATGGGGAATCGGGGGCCGGCTGGCGCCCTTCAGGGCCTGGAGGGTGCGCGCACCTTCCTCGCCGGCCTTGCCCCCGGCGGTGGCGGCTCGCGTGGTGCGTTTCTCGTTTCGTTTCGCAATTTCCCGTACTTCATCGAGGCTGAACGCGATCGGCTTGGCGGGCTTGCGCTCGAGGAGGCGGCGTTTGAGGTTGGTGGCGCTGGCGCTCTTGCCCGCTGGCTCCGGCTTGGCCGGGGCGGCCTTCCGGGCGGCCGTCTTTTTCGGGGCCGGCGCGGGCTTGGCGGGCTTCTTGGCAGGGGATGTCTTTTTGTTTTTGGCCATGATGAATGGGTGATCGGGGGTGGCGGGACTCAGGCGCGCAGGGCGGTGGCGCATCGCGGGCAGGTGTCGCCCAGGGCGGTTGGCTGCAGGGCCGGAACCCAGCGCCAGCAGCGCGGGCAGCGCACGTAGCCAAGCTCGCGGGCGTGGCGGGCGCTGATCGTCAGCGGGGCGCCGGCGTCCGGCCCGGGGGCCAGGCTGACATGGGAGACGATGAAGAGCTCGGGCAGAAAATCGCGGTGTTTCTCGAGCAGGCGCAAGGCGGCGGCGCCGCCGGCGATCGTCACGGCTGCGTCGAGGGCCTTGCCGATCGTGCCGGCCTGGCGCAGCGCCTCGAGCCTCTCATTCACCGCGGTGCGAACGATGAGGAGCTGCGCGACCTCGGCGTCGACGCCCTCCTGGGTCCAGGCCGCCGGCGGCGCCGGCCAGTCCTGCAGATGCACGGAGCCGGCGGTGAACTCGGTGCCAGCGACGGCGAACGACCAGGCCTCGTCGGTGGTGAAGGGGATGACCGGCGCGAGGATGCGGACCAGCGTGTGGAAGATGTGGTGGATCGCGGTCTGGGACGAGCGGCGCAGGTGGTGCCCGGCGCCGAGGGTGTAGAGCCGGTCCTTGAGGATGTCGTGGTAGGTCGCCGACAGCGTGACGGAGCAGAACTGGTTGCAGAGCTGGTAGACGCGGTGGAATTCGTACGCTTCGTAGGCCGCGGTGCACTGGCGCAGCAGCTCGGCGGTCTGGTGCAGCGCCCACCGGTCGAGGGTGTCCATCTGCTCCACGGGCACGGTGTCGTGCGCCGCGTTGAAGTCGTAGAGGTTGGAGAGCTGGAACCGGAAGGTGTTGCGGAACAGCCGGTAGGTCTCGCCGACGTGGGACAGGATCTCCTTCGAGATCGGGATGTCGTTGCGGAAATCCTGCGACGCGATCCACAGCCGCACGACGTCGGCGCCGAGTTCGTTGACGTAGGCGTCGCTCGTCTGCGGTTTCTCGTAGCTGCTGCTCTTGGAAATTTTCTTCCGGTCCTCGTCGAGGATGAACCCGTGGGTCAGCACGGTGCGGAACGGCGCGCCGCCGTGCGCGATGACGCCGGTCCAGAGCGAGGACTGGAACCAGCCGCGATGCTGGTCGCTGCCTTCGAGGTAGAGGTCGGCCGGCCAGTGCGTGCCGCCCTGGCCGTGCTTGAGCACGGCCGCGTGGGTGGAGCCGGAGTCGAACCACACGTCCAGGGTGTCGCGGCCGCGGGTGAGGTCGCGCGGCGCCGGCCAGCCGGCGGGGAGCTTCACGCCGGCGAGCAGCTGCTCGGGGGTGGACTCGAACCAGAGGTTGGTGCCGTGCTGCGCCACCTTGTCCGCCAGCGCGCGGACGACGCCGGCGTCGAGGTAGGCCTTCTGGTCGGCGCCGTAGAATGCCGGGATCGGCACGCCCCAGGAACGCTGCCGGCTGATGCACCAGTCCGGGCGTGATTCGACCGCGGCGCGGATGCGGGCCTCGCCCCAGGCCGGGACCCATGCCACCTTGCCGATGGCTTCGAGCGCGGCGGCGCGGGCGCCGCCCTGGTCGAGCGACACGAACCACTGGTCGACGGCGCGGAAGACGATTGGCGTCTTCGACCGCCAGCAATGGGGATAGCTGTGGGTCAGGCGCGCGTGCGCCAGCAGCATGCCGGTCGCCTCGAGCTTCTTCAGCACGCCGATGTTGGCGGGCGAGGTGCGTTTCTTGGCCAGATCTTCGACGGACTCGAGCGTGGTCAGGCCGACCAAATCCGCCGGCACGCGGCCATCGTCAACCAGCCGGCCGTCGTCTCCGACCGGACAATAGATCTCAAGGCCGTACTTGAGGCCGGTGAGGTAGTCCTCGAGACCATGGCCGGGGGCGGTGTGCACGCAGCCGGTGCCGCTGTCGGTCGTGACGTAGTCGGCGAGCACGACAGGCGAGGCGCGGTCGATGAAGGGATGGCGGGCCTGGAGGTGCTCGAGCTTGGCGCCCGCCACCGTGAACACGACGGCCGGTGCGGTGGGGAGCTTCGCGGCGTCCGCGACGGCCCCGAGCAGGTTTTGCGCGACCAGGATTCGTTCGGTGCCGAGGTCGGCCACGGCGTACGCGACCGCCGGGTGCAGCGCGATCGCCAGGTTGGCCGGCAGCGTCCAGGGCGTGGTCGTCCAGATGACGATGAACAGCGGCTTGTCGTCGGGCAGGCCGAACTTCCGGGCCTCGGCCGGCGGCACGGGAAACTTGACCCAGATCGAGGGGCTGACGTGGTCCTTGTATTCGATCTCCGCCTCGGCCAGCGCGGTTTCAAACGGGATCGACCAATACACCGGTTTTTTGGCGCGGTAGACCAACCCGCGTTCGATGAACGCGGCGAACGTCCGCAGGATGTCGGCCTCGAAGGCCGGCGTCTTGGTACGGTATTCGTGTTTCCAGTCGCCGAGCACGCCGAGGCGCTGGAACTGCGACTTCTGCTTTGCGATCCACGATTCGGCGAACTCGTCGCACAGCCGGCGCAGCTCGACGGTCGTGGCGGTCTGCTTCTTTTCGGCGAGACCGCGGGTCACTTTTTGCTCGATCGGCAGGCCGTGGCAGTCCCAGCCGGGCACGTAGGGCGTGCGGCAGCCGCGCTGCGCCTTGTGGCGGACAATGATGTCCTTGAGCGTCTTGTTCAGCGCGGTGCCGATGTGGACGTCGCCGTTGGTGAAGGGCGGGCCATCATGGAGCACGAACGCGGGCGCGCCGGCATGCTTCGCCTGCAGGGCGTCGTAGAGTCCGAGCTGCTGCCAGTGCGCCAGCCGGGCGGGCTCGCGCTGCACCAGATTGGCGCGCATCGGAAAGTCCGTCTTCGGCAACTGAAGCGTGTCTTTCAGTTCTTGCGCCATTGGGAAAAAGCGCGTGAGGCTATGCCAAGCCCCTGCTGAGTCAAGGGAAGAGCAGGCCCGTTTCCGGCGGGCGGCCCGCCGCCGAAGTACCCGGGGGCGACGCGGTTGCGTCGGACCGGGTTTCAGCGCGCCCACTGCCTCGCCGCGGCGTCGGCGAGGCGCAGCCCGGCCCCGATGCAGTTGGCCACGGAGATGCCGTCGCGCACGTGGCCGCCGATGAAGAGCCCGGGATGACGCGCCTCCGCCTCGGTGATCGCCGCGAGCACGCGCTCGTAACCGAGGTTGTACTGCGGGATGGCGTGGGGCCAGGCGGTGATGTGGCTGAACACCGGCTCTCCGGTCACCCCGAGCAGGTCGCGCAGGTCGGCGAGCACGCACGGGCGCAGGGCCGCGGGCGGCAGCGCGGCGATCTCGGGCTGGCGCGTGCCGCCGACGTAGACCGTCAGCGCCACATGCCCGTCTGGCGCCCGGCCGGGGAAGAGCGTGGAGGAAAACAGCGCGCCGAGAATCGACCGGTGCTCCACCGCCGGCACGAGCGCGCCGAACCCGTCGAGCGGATGCGCCACCTGCTCACGCCGGAAACCGAGGAAGAGGGACGTTACCGGCGGGTAGTCGACCAGGGCCAGCGGCGCCAGCGGGCGGGCGTCGGCCGGGCCGATCGGCAACGCGGCCAGCGCGGGGGCCGGCAGCGCGAGCACGACGGCGTCGAACTCCTCGGTCGACGCCAGCCCGTCGCGCCGCGCCGCGACCCGCCACGGCCGGCCGGGCGTCAGGCTGAGCACGGCGGCGCCGGTGCGGATCGCGCCGGCGGGCAGCCGCGCGGCGAGCGTGTCGGGCAGGGTCTGGAGGCCGCGGGTGAAGGAGACGATGCGCGAGACGCCGCGTTCGCCGCGGGCGCGCTTATCGCGTATGGCGGCGATCTGCCCGCGGATGAGCGAGCCGTGCGTCTGCTCCCCCTCCCACAGCTTGGGGAACGCGTACTTGGTGGAAAGCGCCTCCGGGTCGCCGGCATAGATGCCGGCCACGAGCGGGTTGATCGCGTAGTCGACGATTTCCTGGCCGAAGTGGTCGCGCACCAGTGCCGCCAGGCTCACGTCGGCGGGGCGGACCCGCGCCCGGCTGAAGGGCTCCGTGAACAGCCGCAGCTTGGAGCGGAGCGAGAACAGCGGCGAGGCGACGAAAGTGTGGGGCGCCGTCGGCACCGCCACGAGCCGGCCGTCGCGCACGAGGTAGCGGTTTTTGGCCGCCCGCTCGGCGTAGCGGCGCTCCGCCGTCAGGTCGAGGCCGGTCACGAGTTCGTCGAGGTGCGCGGACTCGAGCATCGAGTTGGGCCCGCATTCCACGAGCCAGCCGTCGCGCGCCAGGGTCAGGACCGCGCCGCCGACGCGATCCGCCTGCTCGAACAGGGTGACGCGGAGCCCCTGGGTGTGCAGCCGCCAGGCGGCGGTCAGACCCGTGATGCCGCCACCCACGACGGCGATGGACCTGGACTGAGGAGCGGACATGCTGCGGTGCCCAACCAAGCGAATGCGTCCGCCAAAGTCGCGCCTAAACTAACCGCCCGGCCCGTCAGCCTTGTCATCGCGAGGTCGGTTCGCCCGCCGGCCCACCCGACCGTGGCGATCCAGTTCTGAAATTCGGATGTTCAACCTGGATTCTTCGGCATCCCGCCGCAACGGCGGCTCGCCTCGCAATGACACCCCCTATGCCCGCTTCACCCTTTTGGGGTCCCGTTGCTTTCCCGGCTCTCCCGGCCAGGCGGTCACGGTGTCGACGAGCGCCGCGACGCACGCCACCCTGGCCTGCGGCTGGATGCCGTGGCCGAGATTGACAATGTGACCCGGCCGCCCGCGCATCGACTCGAGCAGACGCCGGGTGGCGCGGCGCACCCGCAGCGGCGTGCCGTTGAGCAGCGCTGGATCCAGGTTGCCCTGCAGGGCGACGTGGCGGTTTTGAGTTTTGAGTTGCGGGCTCTGGGTCAACTGATCGTGAGCATCCGGCAGATCGACGGTCCAGTCGACGCTGAGGACTGCCGCGCCGGCGGCGGCCTGGTCCGCGAGGTGGGCGGCGGTGCCCTTGCCGTACAGGATGATCGGAAAGCCGGCGGGCAACGCGGCGATAATCCGGCGGATCCACTGGAGCGACGCCGGCTCATAGTCCGGGCCGGCCACGAGTCCGCCCCACGAGTCGAAGATCTGGATGGCGTCAATGCCGGCCTCGATCTGCATCCGGAAGTAGTCGATCGTGGCCTCGGTGAGCATCTCCAGCAGGGCGTCGAACAGCTTCCGGTCCGCGCGGAAGAGGCCCCGGATCGCCGCGAATTCCTCCGAGCTGCCGCCCTCGGCCATGTAGCAGGCGAGGGTCCAGGGGGAGCCGCCGAAACCGAGGAGGGCCGTGTCGCCGCTCAACTCGCGCCGGAGCAGACGCAACGCCGCCGCGACGTAGTCGAGTCGTTCGCGGAGGCCGCCGGCCGAAAGCCGCCGGAGCTGGGCGCGCGTGCCGAGGCGGAAGTCCATCGCGATGCCG
>Ga0335078_10018831_pt1 | contig 10266 bp, 6 predicted proteins | sample Lox_Sample_32_FD_206711 | JGI IMG/M metagenome (GOLD analysis project Ga0335078, IMG submission 206711) | Soil microbial communities from Loxahatchee National Wildlife Refuge, Florida, United States - Lox_Sample_3.2 | ecosystem: Environmental > Terrestrial > Soil > Wetlands | place: USA: Florida...
GCCATGCAGACGTAGAGGTAGGGCGCAGCCACGACTTCGAGCGTGTCTTCCCTGGCGTTGCCGGAGATGCCGATGATATCCATCGGAGCACCAAGAGACTGATCCACCCACCGCAGATGACGGCCGATGAGGTTTTGGCCGTTGCCGTACATTTCGGCGAATCGGCGGCTGACGAGGGCTTTGGGAGGCGGGCCGGGATTGCGAGGATCGTTGGAGACGGGGGGGAGATCAGGACAATCCTGCCCGGCTATGAGCGGGGTACCGAGCGCAGCGAGATACCCTCGGCTGATACTTCTCTCGCCAATGGTGAGATGGCCGCTGTCGCTAGCGCCCGCGAGGCCCTCGAGCGTGACCTGGTAGCGCAGCGTGGCGCCTGTAGTGGGCAGAAAGTTCGTGTCACCGGCGGATTCAACACCTGGAGTGCGTTCCAACTCAGCCAGGATTGCCGTTTGCATCTGCCCCACATGAGTGCGATCTTCGCTCCAGCCGGCGCCGACGTGGAAGGTGATGGCATGGTCGGGATCGAAGCCGAGGTCGACGTGGGAAAGATTGCGGTAACTGCGCAGCATCAGTCCCGCGCTCGAGAGCAGCAGCACCGTGATGGCGATTTGACCGGCCACTAACGACGATTGCCACCTGTGCTGGCCGGACACGCCGCGGCCGCCCTGCGAGAGCGCCGAGGAGATGCGCGAGCGAGTGGCCTGGAGCGCAGGCAACAGGCCGCACAGTGCGACGGCCAGGAATCCGGCTAAGGCCGCGAATGACAGCGCGCGCCAGTCGAATTGAATGGCTGCGGAGCGGGGGAGAGTATCGAATGCATGCGCCAGAAGATCCACCAGCCATGCGGCCAAGAGGCAGCCGAGTCCAACTCCGGCGGCCGTGATCAGCAAAACTTCTCGCATCACGCCAACAACGACCTGTGTGCGCGTGCCGCCGATCGAGCTGCGGATGGCCAATTCTCTGGCGCGCCGTTGGAGTTGAGTGAGCATCAGTCCGGCGACGTTCGCCACCGCGATCAGCAGCAGCAAACCTACGGCGCCGAGTACGAGGAAGAGAGCGCGATGGTATCCGGCGACGCGTGCTTCTTTAAAGTCGCCGACGACGGCTGACCAGCCCTGGTCCGATTGGGGAAACTCCCGCCCCAGGTCCCGCTGAATGCGCGCCAGGTCTTCCTGAGCCTGGCCGATAGTAACTCCGGGCCTCATGCGGCCCACTCCAATGAGGAAGCGGGCATCGCGGTTGCGCATCAAACCGGCGGCAAGTTGGGCAGGGATCCAAACATCGACGTCCGTGCCGGCCGGTCCTTTTGGCATGACGCCCACGATGGTAAAGCCACGGCCTTCGAGCACCAGCCGCCGGCCGATGACACCCGGGTCCCGGTTGTATTGCCGCTCCCAGAGTCCGTAACTGATTACGGCGGCCGAAGGTCCACCGTCAACTTCTTCGTCTCGTGTGAAGGTGCGGCCGAGGACTGGCTTGACGCCAAAGACGGAAAAGAAGCGCGGTGAAACGCGGCGGGCGGCCAGCCGCTGAGGCTCGGGGCCGCTGGTATCGGTGATATTCTCGCTGTACCAGGCGGCGATCACCTCGAAGGTGCGGTTGCGCCGGTTCCAGTCTTCGAGACGCGCGGGCGCGATCAGGCTGGTGGACTCGTTCTTGGACGGGCTGGCTTCCATGACGGTGACGAGGCGATCGGGGTTCGGATAGGGGAGAGGCTTCAGCAAAACGGCGTCGACCAAAGAGAAGATTGCCGTATTGGCGCCGATTCCCAGTGCAAGGATAGCTACCACCGCGGAGACGAAACCGGGCCGCCGCACGAGCGCACGCCACGCAAGGATCCACTGCTTCATAGCCGGTTGGAAGTGCAATTTTGCGACCGGTCAGCAACTGATTCCGCACCGGCCTGGTCCTGTAGACTCAGGCGACGGGCCGCGATTTCACGAGGACGCGTGTCCGTTCGTGGCACCGGGCTGTGCCGATACCGGACACTAGAGCGTTAGAGCGGATTGCCGTCGGCGTCCAATAATTTGACGTCGCCGAGGCCCAGCTCGCGTATCGGCGCCTCGATTTTGGCTCGATCACCAACCACGACCCACACCAGGCTGTTGGGTCGTACGACCGTGTGGGCAGCGTCTGCCACATCGCCGGTACTTAGCGCTTTGACCTTTGCGGCATAGGTCTGATAGTAGTCGTCGGGAAGGTTGAAGCGGACGAGATCGAGGATGGAATTGCCAACCTCGTTGATGGTTTCGCGTGAGCCCGGCAGTTGCAGAATGACGGTGTCCTGCGCTTTCTTGAGCTCGTCGGCGCTGGGCGGACGCGGCCCCACGATATCGCGCAGCTCTTTGTTGATTTCGGCGAGCGACTCCTTGGTTTTGTCGGTCTGGACAGGGGCATATACGACGAAAGGCTGCTGGCCGCGCGCGTCGATGACCAGACTTTGTGCGCCATAGGACCAGTGCTTGTCTTCGCGGAGATTCATGTTGATACGGGCGCCGAACTCGCCACCCAGGACCGAGTTCATGGTCTCGATGGCGATTTCCTGCGGGTTGTTCTTGGGCGGTGCGACCTCCGCGACAATAATGTCGGATTGCTGGGCGCCCGGGCGATCGAGTAGATAGACGGTCGGCTTCGCGGGCAGGTCGACATGACTGAGGTTCTTGCGTGGGACATCACTTCGTTGCCAGCCGGCGAACAACTTTTCGAGCTTAGGAGTGATCTCGGCAAGCGTGGTGTCGCCAACCACAACCAACGTCGCGTCGTTCGGGCGGAACCAGGTGGAGTGAAACTTCACCAGGTCTTCGCGCGTGATCTTAGCGATGCTGGCTTCCGTGCCGGATCCCGTAAAAGAATTGCCGTACCCATGCGTTTTTCCGTAAACCAACGCCGGAAAGACACGGAGGGCCATCAGGATTCCCGTCACCTTCTCGCGCTGCACGGCGGCAAGTTGAAGCTTTTTCTGGCGGTCGAAATCCGACTGTGGAAAGGCAGGATTGAGGATCACGTCGGCATAGAGCGCGAGCGAGGGATCGAGTTTGGCTTTGAGAGCCGATAAGGTCACGTCAGACTCATCGAGATTCGCAAACGCACCAATCCGTGCGCCGAGCATGGCCTGCTCGTCACTGATTTCGAGGGCGGTACGAGTCTTGGTGCCGCCGTTCAACAGCGCGCCGGCGAGCTTGGCGGTGCCGGGAATGCCGAACTGGTCCGCGGCATACCCTGCGTCAACCGCGAGCCAGAGGTTCACCAGCGGAAGCTCGTGACGCTCGGCCAGAACGATTTTGAGGCCGTTACTAAGTGCGGCATGCTGCACCTTGGGCAGATGTAGCTCCGGCGGCGCACCGGGCTCGGGCAACTTAGAACGGTCGACGTTGGTGGCTACGGTGGAGTATTGCGGATAGGGGTGAACTTCGAGAATGTAGACGCCGTCCGACAGCCAGCGCCGTGCCGCGCTGCGCAGATCCTCGGCGGTGGCTGCCTGGATACGCTTCAGAGTGACTTTATAGGCATCCGGGCTACCCTCGTAAACCTGGCTGCTGGCAAGCCGGTCGGACTTGCCGCCGAATCCGCCGATGCGCTCTATGCCCCGCACGAAATTCGCCATGTACTCGGTCTTGACGCGCTCCAGCTCATGAGCTGTGGGACCAGAATCCAGGAAGCGCGCTAATTCCTCGTTGGCCGCCTTTTCAACCGCGGCCAAATCGCCGCCTGGCTTGGCTGTAGCTTGCAGGAAGAACTGGCCGCCGATTTCGTGATCGGCCATGAATGCGACCGCATCGGTGGCGATCTGATCGTCGTAGACCAACCGCTTATACAGGCGCGAGTTCTTGCCCTGCGACAAGACACTGGCCACGAGGTCCAGGTAGTCGGCGTCGTCCGATCCGATTTGGGGAACGTTCCAAACTTTGTAGACGCGCGCCTGCGGTACGCGATCTTCCACGATCTGCCGGTGCGTGCCGGTCATCTTCGCGATCCATACCTGCTGCTTAGCGATGGGCGGGCTGGCGGGAATTTCGCCGAAGTACTTTTCGACTTTGTCGCGGGCAGTCTTTGCATCAATGTCGCCGGCGATGGCGATCACGGCGTTGGACGGGCCGTAATAGGTCTTGAACCATTGGTGGACGTCATCGAGAGAGGCAGCATTGAGATCCTCCATGGAGCCGATCACGGTCCACGAGTATGCGTGACCTGCCGGGTACGTGTTCTGCGTGATCAGTTGTTCGGTGACGCCGTAGGGCTGGTTCTCTCCTTGCCGTTTTTCGTTCTGCACCACGCCGCGCTGAAGGTCGAGCGTCTTCTGATCGATTGCGCCGATCATAAAACCCATGCGATCGGACTCGAGCCAAAGGGTGTAGTCGAGAGCCGAAGTGGGCACGTTTTCGAAATAATTGGTGCGATCTTCATTCGTAGTGCCATTGAGATCGGTGGCCCCGATGGGCTCCATGGCCTCGATGTAGCGGCGCTTGAAGTGCTCGCTGCCGCCGAACATGAGGTGCTCAAACAAGTGGGCAAATCCGGTTTTGCCGAGACGCTCATTTTTCGAGCCAACGTGATACCAGACATTGACTGCGACGATGGGGGCTTTATGGTCTTCGTGCACGATGACCGTAAGGCCGTTTTTCAGTACGAATTTCTGGTAGGGAATGTCGATGTCGATTCCCTGAGCGGAGGCAAAGCGGAGAAAAAGGAACAAAGAGCCGGCAACGAGTCGCTTACTCATGAGAAACCTCTAATTTAGAAATATTCAGCGAGTATAGCCGTGGCCGCGTGCCGATGGCAAAGGGCCAAAGGTTGAATTCAGCAGACGCCGCGCATCTGGTACGAACTACTACATCAACGCGTAGACGTTACCATCTGTACTGCCGAAATAGATGACGCCATTGTCGATGGTAGGCGACGATAAGATAGAGCCGGTCGTCAAAAAACGGGCCACGCCGAGCACCATATCGTCGTAAAAGTTGCGGTGCATCATGTTATCGAAATCGATTTTGCCGTTGGCTTTTGTTAATGCGGGCGCGTTACGCTTAGAAGCCTCTGTTTGGAATTCCCACAAGATCTCACGCGTTTTCACGTCAATCGCCAGCAGCTTGCCGCCAAAAGTGCCGACGTAGGCGGCCCCCTCGGCGATAGCCGGTGAGGAGTAGACCGGGAATTTCGCATCGACGGTAGCGATGTCCGCACCTGTGGCGGCGTTCACGATGCGCAGCAGACCCGTGTCGGACGTGCCGAAGAAGACTTGACCGTCATGCACGGCAGGCGACGGCATGACCCATGATCCGTTATTGGATACGGCCCATTTCCGAGTGCCGGTCTTGGCATCGATGGCGTAGACATTGGAGTCACGGCAGCCGACGTACACGGTCCCGCCGGAAACCGCGGGTGACGATTGGAAGCCCTGCTGATTACCGACTTGTGGGTCGATGCCGGCCTGGAAGCGCCACTTTCCTTTGCCGGTTGCCGCTTCGAGCGCGTACAGCATACTGTCCCAGGAGCCAATATATACCGTGCCGTCCGCGATGGCCGGTGAGGCGTGCACCACGTCGCCGGTCCGGAACTTCCATTGCAAAGCGCCGGTGGCGGCATCGAGCGAGTACACATTGTTATCACCGCTGCCGAAATAGACGGAACCGTTGTACACCGCCGGTGAAGATAAATAGAAATCCCAAGGGTCGGGGCTGACTTCGCCTGATGGATGCAGCCCGTGAAGATTCTTGTGCGCATAGCGGCGTTCGCCCTCGGTGGCAAACTTCCACTTGAGTTTGCCCGTTGCCGCATCCAAGGCGTAGAAGCTACCGTCATAGCTTTCGAAGTAAACAGTGCCGCCGGACACGGCAGGCGATGAGGAGATAGAACTCTCCGTGGAGAATTTCCATTTCACTTGGCCGGTTTCGAGGTCAAGTGCGTAGAATTGCTGATCCGTACTGCCTACATAGACCATGCCATTCGCGATGGCGGGCGAGGAAATCACCTGGCCGCCAGTAGCGAACTGCCATTTCAATTTGGGTTCATGGCGGGGGGCGGTTCCGGGATAAACGCCGGTATGCTCGAGTCCGCCGCGAAACATGGGTTGGTTGTCGGCCAGACCGGCGGTCGCGGCGAGTAAGACGAGTAAGATTCGGATATTCATGTCGTGATTCTAATCCCGCGCAAGGAGCAAATCCAGGGTGACTCGGTGGTGTTGCCTAAAGTGTGACATCCGCGTAGAATTGTTCCCACTGGGCCCACTTTGCTGATCGGAGGATCTGAGATGCGTACTCTGGTGGCCTCGTTGGTAATCACAGGCGGTTTGTGGGCGGCAAATGTCGAACCGTCCACCGTCACTTTCAACAAGCAGGTCTTGCCCGTGCTTCAAAAGCGGTGTCAGGAGTGTCACCGTCCGGGAGAATCCGCTCCTTTCTCGATGCTAACCTACAAGGACACGCGTCCCTGGGCCAAAGCGATGAAAGAGGCGGTGCTAACCAAAAAGATGCCACCGTGGTTTGCGGATCCGGCCTATGGTCACTTCTCGAACGACCGCAGGCTGAGTGGGGAAGAGATTCGAACATTGGTCTCGTGGGCGGATCAGGGCGCTATCGAAGGTGATGCCAAGGATGCGCCGCCCCCGCTCCAATTCACGGAAGGCTGGACCATCGGTAAGCCCGATATTGTTTATGAAATGCCCGTCGAGTACAAGGTGCCTGCGACGGGGACCATCGAGTACACCTACTTCCTGCTCCCCAAAGCGTTCACGGAAGACAAGTGGATCGAGAAGATCGAAGTGCGCCCCGGATCTCGATCCGTCGTGCATCACGTGGTGATGGTGGCACGCCCGCCGGGATCGACATGGCTTGAGGAAATGAAACCCGGGGTCGCCTGGGTTCCACCCCACGATAGCGAAATCAAACGGCAAACGGATACGGGCGAAGGGGAATTTCTGCTGGGAGACATAGAAATGATTTCCGTCTATGTTCCCGGCGGTGTGGCTTATCAAACTGCGCCTGGCCAAGCCCGCTTTGTAAAGGCCGGAACCGATCTGATCTTTCAGATGCATTACACAGCCAAGGGGAAAGAGACTGTTGACCGCTCCAAAGTTGGAATCATTTTCGCTAAGCAACCGCCTCGGGAACGCGTGGTCAACACATTTATCATGAACGACCGGTTCCGCATTCCGGCCGGCGCGCCGGACCAGGTGGTGGATGCCAGAGTCACTCTCCATCACGACGCCACTTTGCTCAACTTCTTTCCCCATATGCATGTACGTGGAAAGTCGTTCGAGTATCGAGTGACGTATCCGAATGGCAAGTCCGAGACGCTATTCTCAATGCCAAAGTACGACTTCAACTGGCAGATCACGTACCAACTCGCGAAACCATTAGATCTTCCCAAGGGCACAGTGATCACAGCGGTTGCTCACTATGACAATTCGGCCAATAACCCGTATAATCCCGACCCGACGAAGGAAGTATTCTGGGGCGACCAGACGTGGGACGAGATGCTGGCCGGATTCGTCGATTTTGCTATCCCGGTGAATGTGGATCCCAACGACTTGGCTGAACCGCCGAAGAAGGATCCCGGCAAAGATAAGGACAAAGAGCAGAAGTCAGGCGGGTAACAGGGGCGGGACAACGCAAATTGTGTCTGTTTTTAGCGTTCTCATTTCTGGCTGCCGCGCTACAATTAGAATATGGAGTTCCAGCCCGCTAACGCGCGTCCCAGCCTTTTCGGTTCTGATTAGTAACCCTCCTTACTGGTACGTCCATCCCAGGTAAAAAACAAGAAATTTGGAGGATTTATGAAGAGCACGCTGGATGCGGTTCGTCCGGACCTGCCGCTGATCCACGGCGCCCTGCCGGGACCGCGGGCGCGGCAGATTATTGAGCGGGACCAGCGAGTCATCTCGCCGTCCTACACGCGCAGCTATCCGTTGGTGGCCAACCGAGGTGAAGGGGCCATCGTTGAGGATGTCGACGGAAACCGGTTTCTCGATTTCAACGCAGGCATCGCCGTGGTTGCGACCGGCCATTGTCATCCCAAGGTTGTCGCGGCAATCCAGCGGCAGGCTGCCGAGCTGCTGCACATGTCGGGCACCGATTTTTACTACGAGAACATGGTGGCCCTGGCGGAGAAGCTGGCGGAACTCGCGCCGGGAGGCGGCGAGCGGCGCGTTTCGTTCGGAAATTCAGGGACCGAAGCCATCGAAGCCGCGCTGAAGCTGGCTCGCTACTCGACGGGGCGGGAAAAGTTCATTGCGTTTTTGGGAGCTTTCCACGGGCGGACGTTGGGATCGCTGGCACTGACGGCCAGCAAACCCGTGCAGCGTCGCGGATTCAGCCCGCTGATGCCGGGCGTTCATCACATTCCGTACGCCTACTGTTACCGGTGCGCGTATGGGAAATCGCCGGATACATGCGCGGTCGAGTGTGCCAAGGTGATCGAAGACCAGCTCGTGAAAACGATTCTCCCGCCTGACGAGGTGGCGGCGATCGTACTGGAGCCGGTGCAGGGCGAAGGCGGTTATGTGGTCCCGCCGCAGAAATTCTTCGATGAACTGGCGCGCATTGCCAAGCGTTTTGGTATGCTGCTCGTTTTCGACGAAGTGCAGTCGGGGATGGGGCGGACCGGAAAGATGTGGGCGGCCGAGCATTTCCACGCCTCGCCCGACATTCTGGCGGTAGCCAAGGGGATTGCGAGTGGGCTACCGCTGGGCGCGACAGTGGCCCGCGCGGACCTGATGACTTGGCCGCCGGGTGCGCACGCATCCACGTTCGGTGGCAATCCGGTTTCGTGTGCCGCGGCTCTGACGACCATCGAGTTGCTGGAACAGGAATTGGTTGAAAACGCCGCGCGCATCGGGTCATATATCATGGATCGTTTGCGCGATTGGCCGGCGCGTTTTCCGATTGTTGGCGAGGTTCGGGGCTTGGGACTCATGATCGGCATCGAGTTGGTGCGCGATCGCGAGACGCGGGAACGAGCGCCGGTGGCGCGGAACCGCGTGCTCGAGCTGGCTTTTGAGCGCGGCCTGCTGGTGCTGGGGGCGGGAGAGAACTCGATACGGCTGTGCCCGCCGCTCGTGATTACGCGCGACCAGGCCGGCTTCGCGATGGACGTGCTCGAAGAGTGCCTGAAAATCACGATTCAAGAAATGTGAGAGTGCTCGATGTCGGCTGCGGCATCAACAAGCAGCCCGGCGCCATCGGTATCGACCGTAATCCCGCGAGCCGCGCCGACGTGTTGTGCGATCTGAACCGGACGCCCTATCCATTCCGCGAAAACAGCTTCGACAGGGTGGTCGCGATTCACGTCATCGAGCATGTGGATGACGTGATCGCATCTATGGAGGAATTTCACCGATTGGTGCGTGCCGGCGGCACCGTCCGCATCGAGACTCCGCACTACACCGACTTCAGCAGCTTCTGCGATCCGACGCATCGCAGCCACCTGAACAGCTTTTCCTTCCGCTACTTCGGTCCCGATCACGGAGGGTTCGGCTACTACTCGAAAGCACGCTTTCGCGAGATTTCCGTGTATGTGAAGCTGCTGGCCTTCTGGCGCTGGCTGGGATTCGAGTTTCTGGTGAACCATTTTCCGCGCTACCGGAAGTTCTGGGAGTATTACCTCTGCTACATCGTGCGCGGGAAGGTGATGGAGTTTGAGTTCGAGGTGGTGAAGTGAATATGGTCAGATGACCATGTCGGGCTGCTATCATGTACTCATGAAGACCCACACGGTCAGCGCGACAGAATTCAAAGCCAAGTGTCTCGGGTACCTCGACGAGATCGAGGAGAATGGCGGACCGATCACTATCACGCGCCGTGGGCGTCCGGTAGCCGTACTGGGCCGGGCCAAGAAGCTGCGATGGAAGTCACCAGCAAACAGTTGGGCCGGGAAGGTCGAAATTGTGGGCGACATTGTGAGCGATATGGCTGATCTGTGGAATTGCGCGCCCAAAAAGCGGAGGTAGTTCCTGCACCCCGGCCTGCTGCTCGACACTCACATCGTGGTCCGGTGGCTGAGAGACTCGAGGAAGCTCTCGCGCGAGCACGCTCGTTGTATTGAAGCTGCGGTTCGCCGCGAGAGCCGCTTGCTCTAAGCGCCGTCACGTTGTTGGAGATTGCCATGCTGACTGGCATCGGCAAGCTCGGGGCTAAGGTGCCAATGCAAGAACTGTTCGATGACCTTCAGAGCCCAGTCTTCCAGGTGCTTCCACTGAGTTTCGACGTCGCGGCCGATGCAGCGGGCCTAACCGGCCTACGCGATCCAGCCGACCGCGCCATTGTCGCAACA
>Ga0335078_10018832_pt1 | contig 10265 bp, 11 predicted proteins | sample Lox_Sample_32_FD_206711 | JGI IMG/M metagenome (GOLD analysis project Ga0335078, IMG submission 206711) | Soil microbial communities from Loxahatchee National Wildlife Refuge, Florida, United States - Lox_Sample_3.2 | ecosystem: Environmental > Terrestrial > Soil > Wetlands | place: USA...
ATTGCCGATACTTTGGTATCGACCGCCGTGTGTCCATGCCTGAGGCATACGGGCTGCCCTCCATCCTGTCAGCCCGAAAATCAGCCAAAGCGAAGGAAACCTGCTCCAGCGCGTCCGGTACGAACGCATCTCCGATACCATAGTCCAATTGTTTTACTCCCCTCACCTCTGGCTTAATTGCAATCGTTCAAGATGCAAGTTGATGGGGCTTAGTAAACCTGTTTGTGAGGAGAACCACACCATGTCTGAACTTGTGACGAAATCGGTGCCGCAAGAACAAGAAGAGCAGACGACAGAAACACGCACCGCCGTGAGACGTATCGGGGGCCTTACCATCGTCGCGACCGCGGTGGCAGTGTTCGCCGTCCTCGTCGCCGCCGCCCTTTTCGCGCAAGCCCAAGACAAGGGCAAGTACTCGCTGGTATCGCCGGGCGGAATTGCGTTCTCCGATTTCAGGGGATACGAGGACTGGGCAGTCATCTCTTCTGCCCGAACCGACGAAAGGCTCAAGGTGATCGTTGGCAACCCGTCCATGATCAAGGCGTTCAAGGCCGGCATTCCGGGCAATGGCCAGCCTTTCCCGGATGGCTCCATGGTCGTGAAGCTCCAGTGGACTCCGAAGAAGAGCACGGAGGCTCCCTTCGTCGTGGATGTGCCAGACGTCTTTAAGGAGGCTTTCGTCATGGAAAAGGACAGCAAGAGGTTTGCAAAAAGCGGCGGGTGGGGCTACGCGGTGTTCAACTACGATGCCCCATCGGACAAGTTCACCCCCGATGCCAAGAGTCCGTCGGACTGCGGATATGCGTGCCATACGCCAGTGAAGGCGAAGGACTACATCTTCCACCCATACCAAAAGCGTTGAACCGCTGCGTGCTTCGAAATGAAGTGCCCGGCGCGGCGCCGCCGAGTGACACCATCAAGCATGCAGGCCCAACATTCTCCGCTGTCTAACCGGGAATGTGTACGCGCCTAAATTACGAGGAGCGTTATATGCGAAATGAGACAACAGCAGCGATGACGGGAGCACAACAAAGAGCGGTGGCAACCCATCAGCCAGGCCAAGACGTTTTCAAATCGGTCCTGTCCGAAGATATCAACTGGAAGCCCTTCGCGGCGTTCCCACCTTCGGTCCGCCTGGCTGTCATCGTGGGTCAACCCTCGGAGGTCGGACCCTACACGATCAGGGTCCGAGTGCCCCATGGCGTTAAGCTGATGCCACACCGACACCCGGAGGATCGTGTATATACAGTGATCTCCGGCGTTTTCTACATCGGCCTGGGCGATCAGTTCGATGCGGAAAAGCTGGAGGCATATCCGCCCGGAAGCGTCGTCGTTCTGCCGGGCAATACGTCCCATTTCCACTGGGCGAAATCCAGCGAGTACATCACGCAAGTGACCGCGATTGGGCCGCTTGGGCTTGAATACGTCAGTGCGAAAGACGATCCAAGAAACCATAATTCTTAGCAGACATCTGCCCGATTTCCGCGATGCAGGATGGTTAGAGGCATCACGTCGGGCTCAATCGAAATCGTTCGACTGCACGTTGATCGAGCTTAGAAACTCTTTTTGTGAGGGAGAACACACTATGAGCAAGCACCTCGAAGCGCTATACCAGAATCTTCTCAACGGCAAGCTACCCCATAACCTGAGTTGGAGCGAGGCTGTCGAACTGGTCGGGCACCTGGGCGAGGTCCAGCCGCATGGAGGCGACGAATTTGTGTTCCGCGTCGGCAGCCAGCGCGTCTTTTTCAAGAGGCCGCCGACACATGATCTTGGTTTGGAGGAAGTTTCTCGGCTGCGTAAATTCTTGAAGGAAGCCAGACCTGGTTCACAGGCAGAAGAACCGGCCCAGCCCAGCCGCATGATTGTCGTCATCGACCACCACGCCGCCCATGTTTACCAGGATTTCGGTGGGAGTCGCCCAGCAGACGAACACAAGGTGCAACCTTACGATCCTTATAATTTCCATCATCATCTGATTCATCGAAAGGAAGCCCACTACCGTGGCGAGCGCGTACCCGAAGAGGATTCGTTTTATGAGGAGGTCGCGAAAGATATCAGTCCGGCGAATGAAATCGTCCTCATCGGGCACGCCACCGGAAAAAGCAGCGCCGCCGACTTCTTGAAAGAATACCTGAAGACCCATCATCCCGACATTTCTCGACGGGTCATCGCTACCGAAAACGCAGACCTCTCAGCCGCGACCGAGCCTGAAATTGAGGCTCTGGCAAAGCGGCATATGATCGCAGCCGTCTGACAGCGTGGTTGGGTAACCGCAATGAAACCCGACCCCCGCGACAATCGCGCTGGAAGGATCGAAATCGAACCCACACATGTTTGAACGCTGCGAACAATTAGAGCATCGTCACCTCAGTCCCGTGGGAGTCCCGACAAAATGAAAAGGACTCGCTGAATTCCAGCAAGTCCTTTGAAATCTGGCGGGGACGACGGGACTCGAACCCGCGGCCTCTGCCGTGACAGGGCAGCGTTCTAACCAACTGAACTACGTCCCCACTCGCCAAATCAACGAGATGCGCAATCGCCAGTGTTTATGCGGCTTTGCGCGAACTCCGCGACTTGCCCAATTTCCTTGCGGCGTCTTAGTTCGCATCCACCGAGACGAGACTAAGAAGCTGAGCAAATCATTGTCACAAAATATCCTAACAGCTTCCGGCAGAACACGAAAGGCCGGGACGGGCCCTCGGCCAGCTCTAAGCCCTTCAGCCATTGCACGCGGACGATAAAGGACTTGGGCGTGGCGCGGTAATTCTTCATCGCGACTTGCTAAGAAGCCACAATAATTAAGGTTGAGATTTGTCGCTCAATTATTCTTCTTGATCTCTTCAGCGGCGATTTTGAATCCGTGATTGGCTGCGGGAACGCCTGCATACATGGCGGTCTGCAAAAGCACTTCTTTCAGATCGCATGACTCCAGTTCGCTGGCCAGTCCGGCGCGCACATGGAGGGCGAACTCTTCCCACCTTCCCAGCGATGCGGTTATCGCCAGCACCAGGAGCCGGCGGGTGCGCCGGTCCAGTTCAGGACGAGACCAGATCGTTCCCCAGACGTAACGGGTGATCAACTCCTGAAACTCGCGGGTAAATTCTGTCGTCGCTGCAATCGCCTTGTCGACGTGCGCATCACCCAGCGCGTCACGACGCACTTCGAATCCGGCTTGTAGGGGGTCTGCCTTCGGTTGCGGCAGCAGGAACTCCAGCAGTGCCGTGGTAAATGAGCGCGGCCGCTCGAGGTTGGAAAGATGCGCGGCTGACAGGTGGAGCGCTCTTGCTCCCGGAATCTCCTGCGCCAGCCGCTCTCCGTGTCCGCTCCACGGAGTTGCCACGTCGCGGTCGCCAGAGATTACGAGAGTTGGCGTCCTGATCTGTTTAAGGAGGTCCGCGTGATTCATGTCGCGCAGCGCCGCACAACATCCCAGGTATCCAACCGGATCGGTGCCCAGGAAGACGGAGCGGATCGAAGCGACGTGGGGGTTTTGCTTGGCGAGTGTATCCGGCGAGAAGAATCGTTGCATCGCCAGATCGACGACAGCAGCCATTCCGCCCTTCCGCACCGTTGCAATTCGGGCTTCCCAATTGCTGCGCGGAACGAACTGCGCAGACGTATTGGCCAGCACAAGATGGGTGATGCGCTCGGGTGCGTGCGCGGCAACCCACTGACCGATCGCTCCACCCAGCGATAGGCCGCAAAAGGCAAATTGCGAAATGTTCAAGACGTCGGCGAGGGCGAGAATGTCCTGGCCCAACATCTCCACCGAATATTCGCCGGGAGTGGCTTCGGAGGCGCCGTGGCCGCGCGTGTCATATCGCAAAAGTTGGAAGTGCGGGAGCAGGTCCGCTACTTGAGCGTCCCACATCGCGTGGTCCGTGCTGATCGAGTGCGACAGAATCAAAACCGGTCGACCGGCGTTTCCCTGCAGCCGGTAGAACATCCGCGTATTGTGAATGGTAGCGAAGGGCAAATCATTGCTCCTTGTCGTCGTCTTGCGGATCGGAGTCCGAGGCCAGAGTCTTGCGGAATACTTCTGCCGATCCCAGATATTGCTCAGGCGTTTCCAACTGCTTAAGCCCGGCGGGACCCAAATGCGCGATTACTTCAGGAATCTCGGCGAGAACGGAGGAGAGACTCCGTCGCTCTGCAGCACTTTTCTTCACCGCCGTCTGTAGAAGATCGTGAGCAACGTCTCGCCCGAACTTCGCGCCAAGCAGCAGCATGGCGCGCTCGGCAAAGATGGCTCCATTCGTATTCTCGAGGTTGAGGCGCATCTTTTCCGTGTCCACGGAAAGCCCTTCGGCCACTTCAGCCATGGAGGCGATTGCCACTCCGGTCGACTGGACTGCGGCGGCGATGATCGGCCACTCCGCGTGCCAGCCGCCGACACCCCGCTCGTGCTCCTGCACCATCGCAGACAGAAACGATGCCACGAGTCCCGGCAACCGATGCGCTGCGGCCAGCGTAAGCGAACACGCGGTCGGATTGCGCTTGTTTGGCATAGTTGACGATCCACCGCGGTCCTCGCCCGCAGGCTCGGCCGCTTCGCCGACCTCGCCCTGCATGAGCAGACTGATATCGCGCGCCATTTTGCCGAGAGATCCGGTCAGTACTCCGCAGGCGCAGACGAGAGTTGCCAGCCGGTCGCGCTGCGTGTGCCAGGGAACTGGGGGAGGGTCTTCGAACCCAAACTCTGCATTGAGAGTTTGAGCGACCGGAATGCCCTTGTCGCCAAGCGACGCCAAGCTGCCGCTGGCTCCGCCAAGTTGCAACACCGCCGCATTGCGGAATGCGTTTTGTAAACGTTTTCTTCCACGGCGGACCGGCGCCAGCCATCCGGCGGCCTTTAATCCGAACGTGACCGGGGGAGCCGCTTGAAGCAGAGTTCGACCCATCATGATGCTGTTCTTGTGCCGTTCCGATAAATCCGCCAGCGCTGTTTCCAGGCGTTTCAAGTCCCCGCTCAAGATCGGTTTTGCCCGTTTGAGCAAAAGAGACATGGCGGTGTCGGCGACGTCCTGGCTGGTCGCTCCCCAATGAACAAATCGCGCCGCCTCGGCATCGGCCTTTCGAACCTGCTCGGTCAGCATCTTCACCAACGGTATTGCGGGTGTGCCGGCGCGAAAGGTGGCGTCGGCGAGGGCAGGTATATCGAAATTAGCGGGATGTGCGCCAGCCGCGATCGCGTCGGCCGCCTTCTTCGGGATCACTTCGTGTAGCGCTTCGGCGCGTGCCAGCGCGACTTCGAATTCCAACATGGCGCGAAGCACCGACTCGTCGGAGAACAGCGCGGCCAACGCCGGCGTGGTGGCCAGGCTTTCGATCAAACGTACGCTCACGAACGGCTCCGCACAGCTTGCTTCCCTCGGGTTCGGCGACTCGATAGGAAGTGACTAAACATCGAAGAACACCGTCTCGCCCTCTCCACGCAGGCGCACCTCGAAGATCCAATGGCCGGAGCGGGCTGGGTCGGGCTGGGCTAATAATGTGGAGCGCCGTCTTTCCGGCGCCAGAGCCAACACCGGGTCGGTGGCGTTCGCCGGCTCGCCCGCGAAGTAGAGTCGTGTCGACAACCTCTTGAGAATACCCCGCCCCAAAATCGAAACATTGATGTGCGGCGCCTGAACTGTTTCCGCTGGCCCCGGCACGCATCCAGGCCGGACCGTTTCAAAGGTGCACGAGCCGTCTTCGGCGGTGGCCAATCGCCCGAAGCCGCCGAAACTTGCGCCTTCCGCCCCGCCGCGTTGATGTTCGTATTTCCCTTCAGAATCCGCCTGCCACAGTTCGATCATGGCGTCGGGAACTGGCACCCCGTCTCCATCCACTACGCGAAACGTGAGCCATACCTGCTCGCCCTTCGCGCCGGTGCCGGCCACGCGCGAATTACTCCGTGAGTCCGTCAAGCCGAGATGCAAATACGGGCCGACAGTTTGCGAAGCGGTTGGCGTCCAATCCATGTTAGTCCTTCCCTACCTCTCAAACGGGGTTGATTCCCGCCCGCGCAGCACAATGTCGAAGCGATAACCCAGAGCCCATTCGGGCTTCGTCGTTTCCAGATCAAAACTCGAGACCAGACGCTGGCGAGCCCTCTCGTCAGGAATCGATTGCAGAATAGGATCGTAAGCAAAAAGCGGATCGCCGGGAAAATACATCTGCGTGATCAGCCGGGTGACGAAGGCGGGTCCAAACAAAGAAAAATGGATATGCGCGGGGCGCCACGCATTATCGTGATTGCGCCAGGGATAGGCGCCCGGCTTGATGGTCACAAAACTGTAAAACCCCTCGTCGTCGGTGAGCGTTCTTCCCGTGCCGGTGAAGTTCGGATCGAGCGGGGCGGGGTGGTCGTCTTTCGCGTGCGCATATCTTCCCGCGGCGTTGGCCTGCCAAATCTCGATCAAGCTATTCGGTACCGGGTGCCCATCCCCATCCACGACGCGTCCACGGACGATGATGCGCTCGCCCAGCGGTTCGCCCGCGTGCTGAAGGGTTAGATCGCGATCGTTTGGACGAATGTCCGAATGACCAAAGACTGGACCGGTGACCTCCGACAACGTGTGCGGCAAAAAGATCAGCGGCTGGGAGGGCGCCCGCAGTCGCGTCGCCCGGTACGCGGGATAGAGATAGTCCGGTTGTGTGCCCGGCGCATGCCGCCGGAAAGGAATGACATCTCCTGTTGCATTGTGGCTCTTATCCTGGAGCCGGGAGGTGGGCATGCTTATGTCACCGTGTTGAGTATTTGGCGTTGGTTGTCTGGCTGCGCGTTGCCATGCGACCAATGACTAGAGATCGTAGCATCTCGACCACCAAACCGTACGAATGCTGAGGGGCGCAGGTCACTTGATCGCCGCTCCGATACAAATACAAGACCCCTCTCTCTGAAAATGCAACCAATTGCATATCTTCGGGTTTACCGCTTGCGCTCGCCCAACACGCAAGTATCTAAATATAAATGACTTGTGGGAGCGTCAGGGCGGGACTTTTGTGGAGGCTGGATTGCTGGTTTCTCAGGAGTAATGCATATAATGCCAATCCATTTAGTAGACTATAGACGGCGCCTCCGGTAGACACGTGAAAACTCATCCATATGGCGCGGTGGTGGTCGGCGGCGGGTTCAGCGGAACCATGCTGGCTGTCCAGTTGTTGCGGCGCGTCCCGAATCTGGCGGTCGCCGTGGTTGACAAAGGATCGATGCCCGGCCGCGGACTGGCTTATAGCACCCAATATGACTGCCATCTGCTGAACGTTCCGGCTGAGAATATGAGTGCATTGCCCGAAGAACCGGATCATTTTCTGCGTTGGGCACGGGCGAACCACGGGCAATCAGTCCAACCCACGAGTTTTCTGCCGCGTCGGCTGTACGGCCGCTACGTGAATTCGCTGCTGACCGAAGCGGCGGGGCAGGGTAGTGCTGAAAGTCTTCAGTGGATTCAGGGTGAAGTCACTTCGCTCGCACCCGAGCGGTCTTATATAAAGATTCAACTCAAAGACGGCAAAACACTCGTGACCAAAGCCGTGGTGCTGGCGGTGGGCAACTTTCCACCCGCGAACCTGAACATTCCGGGCCTGTCGCAGGAGAGCACGCGATACGTGGCGTCCCCGTGGTCAGCGGCGGCATTGGATAACATCCCGACCCACGGAAACGTTCTGTTGATCGGTTCAGGTCTTACCAGCGTTGACGTAGCGGTGGCCCTGAAGTCCGAAGGTTTCACTGGACGCATTCACATTCTTTCGCGCCGCGGGTTGTTGCCCCGAGTGCATGGCACGACACGGCGCTGGCCAGAATTCTGGAATGGGCACAGTCCGCGAACAGCGCGTGGTCTTCTGCGGTTGGTGCGCGCACAGGCCCGGGCGGCGAAAAAAAATAATAGCGACTGGCGCGGCGTCATCGATTCGATCCGCCCGGTGACGCAGAAGATCTGGCAATCGCTCCCGCTCGACGAACGCAAAAGGTTTCTGCGGCACGTGCGTCCTTATTGGGAGGTTCACCGGCATCGCATTGCTCCGGAGATTGGCGCCGCGATGGCGCAGCTCGCTGACGCGGGAAAGACCACAGTTCATGCCGGCAGGCTGACAGCCTACCGCGAATTCAAGGACCACGTGGAAGTTGGCTGGCGCGATCGCCAGACTCAGACTCAACGCGTATTGCGCGTGGATCGAGTGATCAACTGCACCGGTCCCGAAATCGACTGCCGGCACATCAATGACCCGCTGATCAAGAGTCTTCTCGGTGATGGGCTCGCTCGGCCCGACCGTCTGTCTCTGGGGCTGGATGTGGATGCAAACGGCGCCCTGCTCGATTTCAGCGGCACTCCATCGCAGTCTCTCTACGCAATTGGTCCTATCAGGAAAGGCTCGCTCTGGGAATCGATTGCCGTACCCGAACTTCGTGATCAGGCATCGCAGTTAGCCAAGCATCTGCTGTCTACGCTCTCGCAAAACAGCGACGGCGCGTCCCACGAGTCCGCTGATCTGGACTTGGCCGCGGTTGCGATCCCTGAAGGTCTAAAGTAAGGAGGAGCGCGGCCGGACGTTCCAGCCAGCTGCAACACGTTAAGCCATCGGAAGTCCGACGTAGTTTTCGGCGAAGGTTTGAGCCGCGGCGCGCGAGCTGGTCAGATAATCCAGGTCAGCCAACTGCCGGTGTTCCTCGAACCGGTCGTTCCCCGGAACTCGGTGCAGCATGGTCGTCATCCACAGAGAAAAGCGTTGCACCAGCCACACCCGTCTTAAACAGGTCTCCGAGTAACGATCGAGAAGCTGAAAACTTCCCGACGCGTAGAATTCCGCCAGCGCGGCGGCAAGGACGCGAACATCAGCCACGGCAAGGTTAAGCCCCTTCGCGCCGGTGGGAGGCACGATGTGCGCCGCATCCCCAGCCAGATAGAGCCTGCCGTGCTGCATCGGCTCGGCGACAAAGCTGCGCATCCCGGTAACACCTTTCTGCAGAATGGGCCCCTCGGTCAGCCGGTGCCCGTCGCGCGTGCTGAGGCGCGTCTGTAATTCCTCCCAGATTCTTGCATCGGGCCACAGCGTAAGGTCTTCCTCGGGAGCGCATTGCAGATAGAGCCGGGTGATCTCGGGAGTTCGCATGCTGTGCAAAGCGAACCCGCGATCATGGTAGCAATAGATCAGCTCTTCCGAGGAAGGCGGCGCCGCCGCCAGGATGCCGAGCCAGGCGAAAGGAAAAACCCGTTCATAGATCGTCAAGGCGCTTTCTATGCTCGGGCGACACACGCCGTGAAAGCCGTCACAACCTGCAATGAAATCGCAGAAAACCTCGGATGCTTCGCCATCGTGGCGAAAGCGTATCTTTGGTGTTGCGGAATCGAAGTCATGAACGGTGACATCGTCGGCTTCAAAGAAAATCTCGCCGTTGGCTCCGAGCCGAGCGGCGATGAGGTCTTTCACAACTTCCTGCTGCGCGTAAATCGTGATCCCGCGGCCGGTCAGGGCTTTGAAATCGATGCGATGCCCCAGTTCCCGGAAACGAATCTCCACGCCATCATGGATCAGGCCTTCCCTTTTCATCCGCTCGCCCAAACCCATCTCGATGAGAAGGTCGACGGTGCCTTGCTCCAGAACGCCGGCCCGCACGCGCTGCTCGCAATGCTGGCGGCTGCGGGCCTCAACCACGACGGAATGAACCCCTCGCCGGTGCAGGAGGTGGGACAGAACAAGCCCGGCCGGACCTGCTCCGACAATCCCCACTTGTGTACGTCTTTTCATCGCTTCTTTCGCGGCAATTTCGTACGGGCCTTTGCAGAAAACTTCTCGATTACCTCGCGCGGCACGGGTTTACTTTCGATTCGTTCAGGGTCGGTTTTTGACAGCGCGGCCCAGACTCTGATCTCAAAGCATTCCACCGCCAAAACATTTTTGTTGAACAGCCGGTGTCGGACGCAAAAGCTGCTGCGGCGCCATTCGGTTATTTCGGATTCGACGACCACCGTGTCGGAGAATCGCGATGGCACCTTGAACGATGCGCGCAGATCCACCATCGGAATACCAACAATCTGGTAGGTCTTCAGCATCTGCCGCTTGGAAAGTCCTGCCTTCTTGAACAACGCTGTTGTGCAAGCATCAAAATAGGCCAGGTAGCGAGGGTAGTGGACAATCTGCGCCGGATCGCAATCGCCCCATTCGATGTGAATCGACTTCCGGTTGGTTATATTCTTCTTGCTCACGAGTGACCTCTTACCGCACTTTTCTCAACGTGGATCGGAAACCTGAGGAATCTGAAAATAGAAATGATAGTG
>Ga0335078_10018833_pt1 | contig 10265 bp, 9 predicted proteins | sample Lox_Sample_32_FD_206711 | JGI IMG/M metagenome (GOLD analysis project Ga0335078, IMG submission 206711) | Soil microbial communities from Loxahatchee National Wildlife Refuge, Florida, United States - Lox_Sample_3.2 | ecosystem: Environmental > Terrestrial > Soil > Wetlands | place: USA: Florida...
CACCGGGCCGAACCCCGCCCCCGGCCTCTCCCTGCTCCGCCACGACCTCGACGCTGCGGGTCTGAACGGACTCGACGTGCGAGTCAGCCTGGTCCCGGCGAGCTACCAGCCCGTGCCGAAGTAGCGCGGCAGTGCGGTCGACGGACCGCAGGAACCCATCGGCTCAGGCTGGCGGCTTGTTGTCCAGGCAGCAGCGGACGAAGTCCTGGACGACGGGGTTGGCGTCGTTGACGGGCGACCAGGCGACGCCGACCTGGCTCGGGCTGACGCTGGTGACGGGCCGGTAGGTGATGCCGGGACGGGCGTAGTAGCGGGCGGCGGATTCGGGGACCAGGGCGATGCCGTCGCCGTTGGCGATCACGGCCAGAAAGGCGTCGGGCTGGTCGGTGACGGCCCCGATGCGGACGGGGTGGCCCTGGCGTTCGCTGGTGGCCAGCCAGTAATCACGCCAGAGGCCGGTTTCCGCGGGGGCGACGACGAACGGCTCGTCCCACAACTGGCAGAAGGAGACCTGGTCACGGGCGGCGAGCGGGTGGGTCACGGGGAGCGCCACCCAGCGGGGTTCGGTGATCAGCACCTCGATCCGCACCTCGTCCTGGCCGGGGAACGGCAGCCGCAGCAGGGCAGCGTCGACGTCGCCGCTGGCGAGCCCGGCGGTGGGGTCCGACCAGGCGGCCTGCTGCAAGTCCACTCGCCAGCCCGGCCGACGGCACGCGAACGCCGCGATGATCTGCTGGGTGGCCTCGTTGGCGGCGCTGGACATGAATCCGACCCTTAGCACGCGGGCCGCTTGGCTCGCGGCGGCTCTGGTCTCGGCCAGCGTCTGGTCCCAGCAGGCCAGCACGGCGGGGGTCCGGCCGACCAGCGCCTGGCCTGCGGCGGTGAGGGTCATCCCGGCCCGGGATCGGGTGAACACCTGCACTCCGAGCTGGCTCTCCAGCTGCTTGATCTGCTTGGTCAGCGCGGGCTGGGACACGAACAGCCGCTGTGCCGCCCGGGTGAGGTTTCCTTCCGCAGCGACGGCGGCGAAGTATCGCAGCAGCCGGGTGTCGATATCCATGCCATCAGGTTATGGCTGCGTGTATTGGACGGAGGGCCGACAGCTGACAAGGCTTGATCTGTGACGTCAGGCCGCGTCTGCGAATGAGAGCAATGGGAACGCTCACGAGGGAGTCCTGATGAGGCGAGTGGTCCTGCAGATGGGTGTCACGCTGGACGGATATGTCGCCGGGTCGGGCGGCGAAGGTGACTGGGGGCTTCCGCCCGAGCATCCGGACGTACGCGCATGGAAGGTCGCGTCGCTGCGCCAGGTGGGGACCCACATCATGGGACGCGTCACCTACGAGCAGATGGCCGGGCACTGGCCGAACGCGACTGGCGACTACGCGGCGTTCATGAACAACCTGCCCAAGGTCGTCTTCTCCAAGACGCTGCCAGCCGCCGGATGGGCCGGCTCCCGGATTGCCCGCGGCGACCTCGCGGAGGAGATAGCCGCCCTGAAGAGCGAATCCGGCGGGGAGATCATGGCCCATGGCGGCGCCGCGCTCGTTCAGTCGCTGTCCAGGCTGGACCTGATCGACGAGTACCGCCTGGTCGTCCTCCCCGTCGCCCTGGGAAACGGGCTGCCGCTGTTCAAGGACCTGGCCAAGCCGCTGCGAGTGGATCTCGCCGAGGCCGAGAGCTCCCCCGACGGGACGGTTATCCACGTTTACCGGCCGATCAGAATCACGGGGTAACACCCATCGTGGAACTGTCGCCTTGGCCGGGCATCGAGCTGACCCCTGGACACGCTGCCGGGCACGGGCCCAAATATCGCGTGGGCTGTTTAGCCGGGCGGTCCCCGGGCATGGGCCGTATTCGGACCTGCCGCAGCAATGCGGCTGTACGTGCCGGGCAGGCCAGGAGGCCACGCCAGTGAGGTAGAGGGTGGCCCGGCGCGCTTGGTCTTGGACATACAGATGGGAGGTATCCGATGACCAGTCCGCATGAGCCTCGTCATGTTGAAGTCAAAGACGGCGGCCAGACGGTAGCCGCGGCCGAAGTGACACCGTGTGAGCACGCGGCCGGAACCGTGCGCACGTCGCTGTACCCGTCCTCGGGGCATGTCCCCCCGGGCAGCCGGGCCCGGCTGGTCGATTCGGTGATGGAGCTGCCCGAAGTGCGGGCCAGCGAGCGCCTGGAGGCCACCGTTCCGCTCGGCGACGCTGAAGCGCTGCAGCGACTGCGAGAGCGCGCCAAAGACTCCGTCACGCGTCCGGCCGGCTCTACCGCGCTGCTTGACGCGGACATCGGCGCGTGACGCCTGCCAGGATCAGGTCGCGGGCGTTCGATGCGGTCCCTGAGTTCGGCCGCAGCCTTCTCGGTGAAGGTGAACGCGATCAGGTGCTCCGGGCTGAGGTCAATCACAGAGCTGCGGGGTCGAGCTGACGGCCTTCACCAGCTCGGCCTGGCGGCCTAAGGCTTACGCCCTACCGCGCCCCACTGGATGTTCGGCGTGCCGGCGGCGGCGCTGCCGGTAACCGGGCGCCACTGATGCTTGGGGACCAGGCCCGGCTCGAGCAGCTCGAAACCGTCGAAAAAGCTGAGGACCTGATCCCGGCTCCGCGGCCAGACCCGCTCGCTGGCCTTCTCGTACACCGCCACCGCTTGGGCCAGGGCCGACTTATCGGGGAAGAAATCCGTGCCGATATGGGAGATCGCCAGGTAGCTGCCGGGCGCGACGGCGTCACGCAGGCACGCCACGATCCCCGCCGGATCGTCGGCGTCGGGCAGGAAATGCAAGATCGCGAACAGCCCGATCGCCACCGGCCGGCCGAAATCCAGGTGCGCGCGGACCTCCGGCCTCGCGAGCAACTCCGCGGGACGGCGCAGGTCCGCCTGCACCATGATGCTCAGGTCGCTGACCGCGAGCAGCGCCTGTCCATGGGAGACCACGACCGGGTCATAGTCCGCATAGACCACCCGGACCTCGGGGTTGACCTCGCGCGCGACCTGGTGCACGGCCCCCTGCGTGGGGAGCCCCACGCCGATGTCGAGGAACTGGCTGACACCGGCTTCGGCCGCCAGGAACCGGACCACCCGGCGCAGGAAGCGCCGGTTCTCCTGCGCCGCCCGCCGCAGCCCGGGCACCAGCGCGAGCACCTTCTCCGCGGCGACCCGGTCCGGCCCGAAGTTGTCCTTGCCGCCCAGGTAATAGTCGTACATGCGCGCCACGTTCGGCCTGGTCGTATCCAGGCCCAGCGGGGTTCCCTGCGTGCCGGTCACGAATTCAGCGTATCGGCGCAACGTGCTCAGGCTCCCCCGGCGGGCAGACCCTGACCGTCGTCGACCGGAAGGAGATGAGCGCCAGTTCCGTGCTCGGCGGCCCGGGCGACAGCCACGCGTAGCGCATGGCTGCTGTCCTGACCTGCCCCAGCTGAACGCCTGGCAGAGGCGCCGTGACGGCTCCCACACTCGATCTTGATGGAAGTCGAGTGGCAGGAGGCGTGATGGCTGAGCCGGTGCGGGCGCGGCGGCTGAGTGATGAGGAGGGCCGGCGTCTGCTGCAGATTGTGCGGCGGGGTAAGCACGGGTCGGTCCGGATGCGGCGGGCGATGATCACCATGGCGTCGGCCGGAGAAGCTGGGCCAGCCGTTCACGCACTGGAGCTTGCGCAAGCTGGCGGACTATTTAGCCGGCCACCCGGGCCGGCCGGTGCGGATCGGCCGGGAGCGGCTGCGGCAGGTCCTGCACGCCCGCGGGATCTCCTTCCAGCGGACCCGGACCTGGAAGGAGTCCACCGACCCGGACCGGGACGCCAAACTGGACCGGATCGAGCACGTGACCAGTGCTTACCCGGACCGCTGCTTCGGGTTTGACCAGTTCGGGCCGCTGTCGATCCGCCCGTGCCACGGGGTGTGCTGGGCGCCGCGCAAACACCCCGCCCGGCTGCGCGCGACCTACCACCGCACCCACGGCATCCGCTACTTCCATGGCTGCTACCGCCTGGGCGATGACCAGCTGTGGGGCGTGGTCCGCGAGCACAAGGGCGCCAGCCATACCCTGGCCGCGCTGAAGTCGATCCGGGCCGCGCGGCCCGGCGGGTACCGGCTGTTCGTCATCATGGACAACCTGTCGGCCAGCAAGACCCGGCGATCCGCCGCTGGGCCAAGCGGGAGAACGTGGAGCTGTGCTTCACGCCGGTGAACGCGTCGTGGGCCAATCCGATCGAGGCGCAATTCGGGCCCGTGCGCACCTTTACCATGGGCGGTTCTGATCATCCCAGCCACACCGTGCTGGCCCGCAAACTCCAGGCCTACCTGCGCTGGCGCAACGCCCACGCCCGCCACCCCGGCGTGCTGGCCGCCCAGCGCCGCGAACGGGCCCGCGTCCGCAGCGAACGTCAGCAACGCTGGGGCCGGCCGAAGCCTAAAGCCGCATGACCGAGCCGGTGAACGTTCATCGACAGCGCACTAGCGGGCCTTCCTGGGGAAGCGAACTAGGGAGTCTCCCTAGGGACTGTGGGCTCCAGGTAACCGACAGTGGATCTACCCGCATCAGGGACTCAATTGGAAAAAGGAGAGATCCACCATGACCACCCCTTCCTACCCGGCTGGTGCCGTGCGCGGCCTGGGGGCAGCGGCGACGCCGTACACCCCGCCGTTCTCGGTGCAGGGCAGCTGCGTGCTGAGTGAGGACTACTTCCTGACCGGCAAGGTCATCATGAACGCCACCGACATCGTCCGGCCTTTCGTGCGCGCAGACGGCACCGTCGAAGCCCTGATCCTGTCCGGCGGCGTGGTATCACACCTCAGCCGCAGCGGCACGGCAACGTCCGGGTGGACCTGCACCCCCTTGCCCGTGCCGGCGGACCTTCCCCCGGTGTTGGAACCCGTCGATATCGCGACGGTCACCGCACCTGACGGCACCGTGTGGGCGCTCATACTGAGGAGCTTTTCTGGCACCGAGCTCAAGGTGATGATGAGCTCCCTGCTCAGCCTGGGCTCGTCGGGTACCTGGGAAGACGTCCAAGATTCCGACCTGCCCCGGGGCGGCCTCGGCAGGCTGCAGTCCGGCCTCGATCGAGACGGGGATGTCTACTTCTATGCGTTCTACCTGACCTCGCAGTCCGGCCAGCCCGGTGCGAACGGCACCTTCCTGATGTGGCAGCCGCAGAGCGGCAATCAATCGCCGGTCACGAACAGCTCGCTCGCTGGCGTGGACATGGTCGATGCCAGGCTGCTCTGGGCTCCTGCGGGCCAAGGTGCCGTGATCTGCCTGACGTCGCAGAACGTCATGGAGTGGTACAGCGGCGGAGGCGCGGACTCGCCTGACACGTTCGAGCCGGCGGGCACTGACCAGACCCCGGACGTGGCGGCCCTGCTGTGGACCGGCTGGGTCAACTATCAGAACCTTCCCGGGAACTCTGCCGGGTACGCCTACCAGGTGAAATCCGGCGACATCATGTTCTCCACGCCGGAGAGCGGCACGCTCGGCGACGCGGACCTCGGAACGTTCACCTCGCAGGTGGGGCCGGACAAGGTCGCGGTCTGGCAGGACGGCACCGGACTGTTCGGCTTCGCCTTCCTGATCGGGGACACCGTCGAGATCATCTCCGAGTACGGCAATCCGGGCGACGTCCCGCTCCAGGTCACCGCTGCGATTCCGTTGCAGCCCGACGTCACCGCGGTGTTCAGCCAGCCGGCCGATACCAGGCAGGGCACGCTGTTCGTGGTCCTGGCCGATGCGACGCTGAACGTGCTGGCCAAGGACCCGGTGGCGGGCTGGTCCCTGGTCCCGGTCCAGCAGGACCAGGCCACGCTGCAGGAGCTTGACACCTGGCGGGTGCAGCTGTCGGTCGCCGACGCGAACGGCGCGGCGGTGGCGGGCGCCCAGCTGAGCGTGTCCGCCGACCGGCCCGCCGGCGCCTGGCAGGGCAGCGGCAGTACGCTGCTGGGACCGGGCAGCGAGGCCGCGTTCATCGCTGATGACCGCGGCCGGGTCACCTTCGCCACCCCGGCGGTCGAGCTGGACGCCCCCCAGCTGACCGTGCAGATCGTGCCGGACGACGGCAGCGTTGCCGCCGCGGCGCCGGTGACGGTCATTCCGGACGCGGACGTGCACGAGTTCCTGGCCGGCGCCGCGCCGCTGAACGACCTGGGCTCGCTGTCAGGCAGCTCGCTGTTGCTGGCGAAAAGGGCCGACGGCACCCCGCTGTGCCCGGTCCTGGCCAGCGTGCCCGCCGACCAGCAGGACCAGGCGGCCACCGGAGTGGCCAACGCGATCGCCCAGTGCATAAAGGCCGGGCAGGGGGTCACCCCGGGCCCGGACGATGCCAAGTCGTGGACCCTCGATCTGTCCCCGTCCGTGCCCGTCTACACCAGCTCCACCCAATCCGGCGGCACCCAGCCACCCACGCTGGTCGGTGCGGACCGGCTGGAGTCGCTGTCGGACTGGTGGGACAGCGTCAAGAACGACGCCGAGTCCGTCTTCCAGGGCGTGCGCCACGACGCCGTACAGATCGCCACCTGCACCGCGAACTGGGTCCAGGACGAGGCCACCGGTGCCTGGCACTGGGCGGTCAGCCTGGCCGTCAGCGTGGAAAACCAGATCATCGGCGTGGTCGACTACGTGATCACCGACATGAAATCCGCCATCCACGCGGTCACCGGGTTCTTCGCCAAGCTGGGAGCCGACATCGGCGACGTCATCTCCTGGCTGCGGCAGAACGTGGGCGAGCTGATCGCCGAGGCCGCGCAGAACACCAAGATGATCGAGGGATGGCTGGGGAATCTGCCCGCGATCGTCAACGCCAAGCTGACCGAAATCGGCCAGGTAGCGGACGGCTTCTTCAAGAACCTGGAAGGCGAGGCCAACCAGGCGATCGGCAAGCTGGCCACCGACCTGGGGGACCGCACGTTCGGCAGCTCGGTCCCCAGCCCGCCGTCAGGGACCTTCGACATAACGAAGTTCCTCTCCAGCGCCCAGCACAACTGGCTGCTGGACAAGATCGAGTCCTTCGGCTTCAACGACACCCCGATCGTGCAGAACCCCGACTCCGACCTGCAGAAAGCCTTCGGCCAGCTGGCCGTCGCCGTACAGGACGGCCTGCAGTTCGTGGCCGACCTCGGCGAGACGTTCTATGACGCCCTCAAGACGATCTTCGCCTCCAGCGACTCCTACCAGCAGGCAGAGCTCGCCGGTTTCATCACCCAGCTCAAAGTCACGGTGGACGCCCTGCTGGCGTTCGCCGACGCCGTGGTCCAGGCGCTGATCGGCCTGGCCGAGGCGGTCATGAACGAGCTCGGCGGCATGCTCTCGCACGGATTCGATGACCTCGGGCTGTACTCCAAGCTGCTGGCGCACTTCAACGTGGAACCCACGATCGACGTCGCGCACGTGGTCAGCATGGTCCTGATGTACCCCGCCACCCTGGCCAACCGGATCAAGCGGGGCCCGGCCACCACGCTGTTCCCGGGCGTCAGCACCGGCCAGGGCGTTTCGGCCGCGGAGCTGGACTGGGCCTTCGGGCTGGGCCTGTCGGCCGCCATCGGGCAGGGCATCTGGGGGGTCGCCGACTCCGTCGGCGACCTGCAGCGGGTGCAGGGCAAGGAGCCGTCCGGCATCATCGGCTGGATCGACATCGCAGCCCCCCTGATCCTGGCCATCCTGGAATGGCCCGGCGCCCCCAACGCCGACGGGACCACCGCCCCGCCGTTCGCCAACCCCATCGACGGCTCCGGCCCCGACGGCGCGATGATCTGGCCGAACTGGCTGCTCGGGCTGGTCCCGCCGATCGTCGGGCTGTGCGGCCAGTTCGCCGACTACACACCGCCGGAGGCCGTGCAGGCGACCGACGACGCGCCGGAGGAGTGGCCGGAGATCGGCCAGTGGTTCACCATGACCGCCGCCATCGCCTCCACCGTCCTCGGCAGCATCTACAACTTCAACCCGGATACCGGCCAGTCCGCCGAAACCCAGGCCGCGGGCATCCTCGGCAACGTCTCCAACGTCATCGCCCCGTTCGCCACCAAGGAACTCGCGGAGACCACTGAGGGTGGGTCGGAGATCATCAAGCTGTTCATTGACTACCTCGGCAACCTCGGCGCCGCCGGGTGCATGGGAGCCGCGCTGGAAGCGTGAGGCAGCCCGCGCGGCTGCCCCCACCTTCATGACAGGTTCCCCGCAACAGCCGGAGCCGGCCCGCCCGCCGCGGCGGGCCGGTCCCGGCCGGCCCGTCCTCACGTCACCGAACCAAGATCCACCACCACGCCAACCAGCCGAGGGAGTTTCCCGATGCCGACCGTCTCGTTCAGCGGAGTGCTGATCATCGCCCTGGTGGCGGTGGCCGTCCCCGTGCTGCTCGCCCTGGTCCGGCGGCTGCCCGTCCCCGGTCCCGTCCTGGAGGTCGTCGCCGGCATCCTGGTCGGTCCCGCTGTCCTCGGCTGGGTTCACCTCGATGCGTCCATTCAGGTGCTGAGCGATCTCAGCCTGGGCATGCTCTTGTTCCTGGCCGGCCTGGAGATCGACGTGCAGGGACTGCGCGGGCCGCTGGGCCGGCTGGCCGGCTGGGCGTTCGGCGGCTCGGTCCTGCTCGGCCTGGCCTGCGGCTGCGTGCTGAGCCTGGCCGGCGTGGGCGCCAGACCGGTGTTCCTGGCCGTGGTGCTGACCTCGACCTCGGCTGGCCTGCTCCTCCCGCTGCTCAAGGACGCCGGCCAGCAGCATACGCGGTTCGGGCAGCTGGTGATGGCCGCCGGGGCGCTGGCCGAACTGGTCCCGGTCATGATGTTGTCCCTGCTGTTCTCGGCCACGTCGAGGACCTCAGCGGGCCGGCTGACCTCCCTGGCGACCTTCCTCGCCTTGCTGGCGGTCATCGGCCTGGCCCTGGGGCAGGTCCGGAACCTGGCCGCCCTGGACCGCATGCTCGACCGGCTGGAGGACCGCAGTGCCCAGCTGCGCGTCCGCGCCGCCCTGACCCTAGCCCTGGCCTTTGCCGTGCTGGCCGACCGGTTCGGCTTCGCGTCGATCCTGGGCGCCTTCGCCGCCGGGTCGCTGGTGCGGACGATCGACCTGACCGGCCGGGCTCCTCACCCGCAGTTCCAGACCAAGCTGGAGGGCATCGGCTTCGGGTTCCTCGTCCCCGTCTTCTTCATCACCACCGGTGTCCAGATCGACGTCAGGGCGCTGGTCACCAACCCCGTGGCCCTGGCCGAGGTACCGCTGTTCCTGGCCGCTTTGCTGGTGGTCCGCAGCCTCCCCGCCGTGGCCTACATTCGCCTCATCGGAAGGCGGCGCGCCGCAGCGGCCGGCTTCATGCAGGCCACCACGCTCACCTTCGTGATCGTGGCCGCGCAGATCGGCATCGCTTCCGGGCAGATCACCCGGACCACCGGCGCTGCGCTGCTCGCCGCCGGGCTGCTGTCCGCCGCGCTCTTCCCCGCCGTTTCCCTCAAGCTGCTGCCGACCCCGGCCACGGGCGTCGTACATCGAGATCCTGATCCTGCGGAGGCTGCGGTCCGGCCCGGTCCACGGATACGAGCTGCGCAAGCGCATGACGCAGACCTCCGGCGTCGTGTTGCACAACAACTCGCTGTACCCCGCGATCAAGAGGTTCGAGGAGTCCGGCGTGGTAACCAAGACCGCCGAGCCGCAGCAGGGCCGCTCGCCGCGGTTGGTGTACATGCTGACCGAGGTGGGTCACGAGCCGCTTCATCATATGCTCGCCGAGCTGCCACCCGGGCGGGCGGCTCACGAGGCGGAGTTCCTGGCCCGTCTCGGCCAGTTCTCTCTCGTTGATTCGGCCGATCCGCGGTGCTCGCGTGGCTGGCCGGCTCGGCTGGCGCAACCAAGGGAGGCGACGAGCGCGTGTCCGGCGCCTCGCCCGCGCGCGCCGGGAAGGTGCGCAGAACAGGGCAACCGGCGGGTCCCTGTGGCGGCGGGCTCCCCCTCCCCGTCCAGGGCCGCAGGCATCGCCCGGATCGTCCGCTGGCGGCGCGCGGTGAGGCAGTAGCGGCCATCGGGCCTGAACTCGGCGCCGCCCGGGTCCAGCCCGGGCATCGGCCCGGAGTCCGCTGCGGCATCGTGCTGGGTGTCCAGGAGGATGCCTGCCAGGTCGCAGCCGAAGGTCGGGTTGTCTCCGTCCGGTACGCCTCGCAGTTCCCGGCCCCGCGGAAGGAGCGGGTCTCACCGGGTCACCTGGTAGCCGTCGCTGAGATACCCGGCGGCGCTGAGGCTGTGGTGTGGCGCTGGTACGACGCCGTGGTGCTCGGCGACGAGGCGGGGGCGGT
>Ga0335078_10018834_pt1 | contig 10265 bp, 9 predicted proteins | sample Lox_Sample_32_FD_206711 | JGI IMG/M metagenome (GOLD analysis project Ga0335078, IMG submission 206711) | Soil microbial communities from Loxahatchee National Wildlife Refuge, Florida, United States - Lox_Sample_3.2 | ecosystem: Environmental > Terrestrial > Soil > Wetlands | place: USA: Florida...
ATTCACGACCTGGTAGCCGGAATCACGGGTTTTAACGCGGACCGTGGAGACCAGATTGTCATCGAAAGCCTGCCCTTCGAGAGCACGTTGCAGGCGGAGCCCCCGGTGGACGAAGCGGCTCCAAAGGCGCCCGGTCCGGCCGGCGGCCCGGGATTGCCCGGCCTGGGAAACCTGAAGTGGGACCGCCGGACGGTGCTGATCGCGGCGGGCGCCGGCGTGGGGCTGATTGTGCTGATCGTTGGCGCCGCCAGGTTTTTGCGCCGCGGAAAACGCGCGGTGGCCTCTAAGGTCGACCTTCCCACCGAGCTTCCGGCCGGCGAAACGGCTCCGGCAGCGGGCGCCGGCGCGGAACACCAGATCGAATCCCAACTGGCGGAGCGCGAAGCTTTGCAGCGCAAGCTGGACAGCGAGGCTTTGAGCGCGCTGAAACTGGCGCCGGTGATCACCAAGAAGGCCGAGGTGTTAGCCAAACACCTGCGCGAAAAAATCAACCAGGAACCGGAAGTCTCGGCGCAAATTCTGCGCACCTGGATTCGGGAGGAAGACGTCTGATGGGCACTCCGCTCTACCGGAAGAGCCGACCATGATCCTGAACACCGCATCCAAGCCTGATGAATCGCTGTCGGGGCTGCGAAAGGCAGCCATGCTGCTCATCGTGCTCGGCGAGCAGACCTCCGCCGACCTGCTGCAGCAACTGGCGGAAGAGGATGTCCAGAAGGTGAGTCGCGAAGTGGCCAAAATCACCGCCATCTCCTCGGAGCAGGCGGAACAGGTACTGCACGAATACCATCACATCAGCACCGCCGGCGACTACGTGGCGCGAGGCGGTATCGATTTCGCCCGCAAGCTGCTGATGCGGGCCTTCACGCCTGACGTTGCCAAGCGGCTGCTCGATCGTCTGACGAAGGCGCTGGGGTCGGAAGCCGCTTCCTTTGATGCAATCCAGAAGGCCGACCCTCAGCAACTCGCCAAGTTCATCCACAACGAACACCCACAAACTGTGGCCTTGATTCTGTCGCATCTCAGCCCGAACCAGGCCGCAGCGCTGCTGACGTCCCTGCCGGCCACGTTGCGGCCCGATGTGGCGCAGCGCATGGCCAGCCTCGACCAGATCTCGCCGGAAATCGTTCTAAAGATTGCGGGCGTGATCGGGCAAAAGCTCAAAGCACTGGGCGAATTCAGCCGCGAATCCTACGGCGGTGTCCGGGCGGTGGCAGAAGTGCTGAATCGCCTGGATTCCGCTTCGAGCCGCGGAATCCTGGACCACATCGAACACCACGATGGCAATCTGGCACAGACCATCCGTCACCTCATGTTTGTCTTTGAAGACCTGCTCCTCATCGATCCCATCGGGCTCAAGGAGGTTGTCGCCAAAGTCGATCGTAAAATCCTCACCGTGGCGCTGAAGGGCACCAGCGAGCAGTTGAAAAACCACATCCTGGGTTGCATGTCGCAGCGCGGCGGCGAGATGCTGCGGGAAGATATGGATGCGTTAGGCCCGGTCAAAATCAAAGAAGTCGAAGGCGCGCAGCAGCAGATCATCACCATCGTGCGCGAACTCGAAGCGGAGGGCGTGGTGAGCCTGAAGGGCACCGTGGGCGAGCAATATGTCGTCTAGGGTGCTGCGGGTGGTGGCGGCCGGAATCGCGGCGCCGATCACCTGGCGCCAGGTGGGCGATGCCAGTGAAGGGCCCGAACGCGCCACTACCGAACAAGCTGGCCTGGCGGAGCGTCTGGCACAGATGGAAAGCCAGTGCCGGCAAGCCGTCGAACAGGCGCGAGCGGCCGCCTTTCGGGAAGGAGAAGCAACCGGACGGAAGCAGGCGGCCGCAGAAGTGCAGCCGGTCATCGAGAGGCTGGCACGCAGCGTTGAGGACCTGGCCCTACTGCGGCCCCGCTTGCGGCGCGAGGCTGAAAACGATATGCTCCGGCTGGCGCTGGCGGTGGCCCGGCGGGTGCTGCGGCGCGAACTGGTGGTGGATCCGGAAGCCCTTCACGGCCTGGCGCTGGCAGCCTTGGAGAAACTGGGCACCGAGCAGGTTCAGCGGGTCCGGGTCCACCCATCCATGGCGCCGCAAATGCGCACCTTGTTGGAGAAATCGGCGGCGCGCCAAGCGGTGGAGGTGATGCCGGATCCGGCCCGGGAACCCGGCGCGCTCATCTTCGAAACCGATCGCGGCAATCTGGACGTTTCCGTGGAAACGCAGTTACAAGAGATCGAGCGCGGCCTCACCGACCGCCTCGGGAGGCAGTCATGACGGAGCGCATCTCGCTAACACCATGCTTCGACGAACTGGACCGCATCCCGCCCTGGCGTTGGACGGGGGAAGTGACGGAAGTGGTCGGACTCGCCATCGAATCACGGGGCCCGGCGGCCGCTATCGGCGATTTCTGCGAAGTGCGAACATCGAGCGGCAGGCGCATCCGCACTCAGGTCATCGGCTTTCGCAACGGGCGCGTACTTTCGATGCCGCTCGAAGAGGTCGACGGCCTCGAAATGGGCGACACGGTGGAGGCCCGCAGCCAGGAGGCGCGGGTCGAAGTGAGTTCCGGTCTGCTGGGCCGCGTCATCGATGGGTTCGGCAAGCCCATCGATAGCGGACCGGCGATTACAGCCGCGGACGCTTACCCGCTGAGCGGCCGGCCGGGTAATCCGCTGGAGCGCGAACACATCGTCGAACCCCTGGTGACGGGAGTACGTGCCATCGATGGCCTGCTGCCCTGTGGCAAAGGCCAGCGCATCGGCATTTTCGGCGGCAGCGGCGTAGGCAAGAGCACACTGCTCGGCTCGATGGCGCGCCACAACTCGGCCGATGTGACGGTGATCGGGATGATCGGCGAACGCAACCGCGAGGTGCGCGGCTTCCTGGAAAACGAGTTGGGGCCGGAGGGCCGCCGCCGTTCGGTGGTGGTCTGCGCCACGTCGGAGCGTCCGGCGCCGTTGCGCGTCCGTGCATGCCTGGTGGCGCTGGCCGTGGCGGAGTACTTCCGTGACCAGGGCGCCAGCGTGCTGCTGGTGATGGATTCCGTCACGCGTCTGGCCATGGCCCAGCGCGAAATCGGGTTGGCCGCGGGCGAGCCGCCAAGCCAGAAAGGGTATACGCCGTCGGTATTCAACCTGCTACCGAAGGTGCTGGAACGGGCCGGCAATTTCCAGCGCGGGTCGATCACCGGCTTCTTCACAGTACTGGTGGAAGGCGACGATTTCAACGAACCCATCTGCGACGCGGTGCGCGCCATTCTGGACGGGCACATCATTCTTTCGCGCGCTCTGGCAGCGGAGGGCCACTATCCGGCCATCGACATTCTGGATTCGGTAAGCCGGCTGACTTCGGCCATCGCGACGCCTCCCCAAAAGCAGGCGGCCACGCGGCTGCGGCAGGCCTTGGCGGCCTACCGGGATGCGGCGGATCTGATTCAGCTCGGCGCCTATGTGGCTGGGTCGAATCCGGTGCTCGACGCGAGTATCCGCCTGCGCCCGGAATTGCTCGATTTCCTGCGCCAGGATCACAACGCCCACAGCCCGCTCGGCGAAACGCTCAAGCGTCTGACCGAGTTGGGCGCGAGGCTGGAAGCCAAGCCTCCGGCGGTTCAGACGTGACGGCGTTTCGCTTTCGGCTGCAAAAAGTGCTCGACTGGCGCCGCACCGAGCTCGACCTGGCCGAGGCCCGTTTCAAACAGCAGACAGCGGCACTCGCGGAACTCGACCGCGAGCGCGCGGAGTTGGAAGCCGCCGGAGTCCGGACTGAGATCCTGGTGCGCGAATGGAGGCCGCTATCGGGCGGAGACCTGGCGGCCCTGGGTGGTTTCCGCCTGCAAATCAAGAAACGCGAACAAGGCATCGCCGTGCGCCGCGGCGCATGCGCCAAGGAACTGGCCGCGCGGCAGAGCGCGATGCTGGAGGCGCGGCGCCGTTTGCGGCTGCTGGAGCGGTTGAAAGAGCGCCGGCTGGCAGAATGGCGGGCTGCCCAGAACCGGGAACTGGATGAACAGGCGGCGGTGGCCTACCTGGCGCGGTGGCCGCTCCGGTAGTGGTAGATAATAAACTTCATGACGCCCGAAACGCTTGCCGAAACTGCTCTGCCGCCCGTCCCGCTCACGGTGGAAGGCGCCAGCGTGCTTCACCAGATGATGCGGGTACGGTGGGCGGCGTGGCGGGCACTACCCCCTGCCGAACGCAGCCGCATCGTATCGGAAGCCGCGGCCAGGTTCGCCGCGATTGCGGAGCCCGCGGAGGGCCGGCAGAGCGCGGTCTATTCCATGCTGGGTCACAAAGGCGATCTGCTGCTGCTCCATTTCCGGCGCAGCTTCGAAGAGTTGAACGCCGTGGAACTTGAGCTTGCACGGCTGCGCCTGGGCGACTACCTGGAACCGGTGCACTCCTACCTTTCGGTCATTGAACTGGGGCTCTACGAATCCACCGCCAAGGTATACGGAGGACTGGCGGCCAAAGGTGTGCAGCCGCATTCGGACGAATGGAAGGCGGAAATCGAAGCGGTCCTGGAGCGTCAGCGGCAGGCCATGGCGCCTCGTTTGTGGCCGGAGATCCCCACCGCGAAATACGTCTGTTTTTACCCCATGGACCGGCGCCGCGGCGAATCGGTCAACTGGTATCGCGAGCCGATGGCCCTCCGCCAGCGCCTGATGCACGAGCACGGTATGGTAGGCCGGCGCTACGCCGGCGAGGTGCGGCAGATCATCACCGGATCGATCGGCTTCGACGATTGGGAGTGGGGTGTGGACCTTTTCGCCGAGGACCCGCTGGTCTTCAAAAAGCTCATCTACGAAATGCGGTTCGATGAAGTGAGCGCGCAGTACGCCCTGTTCGGCAGCTTTTACATCGGTCTGCGAACGCCCCCCGCGGAACTGGGCCGCCTGCTGGAAGTCTAACGGCCGGCCCCGCGGGGCTCCGCCTTGCTCAAGTGCCGGTAGAAGCCGAGGTCGGCGCCGGTCAGCATCTTGGTGGCGAAGATGATCTGGCCGGTATGCATGGAAAAGTGCTCCACCACGTGGTAGACGGCATCGAGCCCGGAGACGTCATACCCTTGGATGGTCAGGCGCGTAGCCAGCCGGTCGGGCGTCAGGCCTTCGATCACCTCGGCGGCGTCTTCTCCGGTCTGCCGCAGATGCGCTTTGAGTTCCTCGGTTGACCCGTTGCGAGCGGCGAACTCCGCGGGGCGATCGCGGGTATCCGGCTGCCCGCCGACTCCGGAAATAATCCACTGCCGCACGTTGCCGGTCAGGTGCAGCACCAGGTTGCCGATTGCGTTTTCGTTTTCGCTGCCCCGAGCCCAGATCTGCTCCTGGCTCAGTTGGGAAAGGCAAACGTCGATGCGGTCCATCAGTTCCCGCAGCTTGTGCACGGAACAATCCACGAAGAGGCGGTCGAGTGAAGCCATGAGAAAATCATATCTTAAGGCTCAGGTCGGAGAGGGCCGATAGCTGATGGCGGCACGCATCCATATCATCGGCGGTGGATTGGCTGGCTCGGAAGCGGCCTGGCAGGCGGCGCGGCGCGGCGTTCATTCGGTGCTGTATGAGATGCGGCCCGAAAAACAAACGCCGGCGCACCAGACCGGCCGGCTGGCCGAGCTGGTCTGCAGCAATTCGCTCAAATCGGAGCAGCAATGTACGGCCCCCTGGCTGCTGAAGGAGGAATTGCGGCGGCTCAACTCGTTGCTGTTGCAGGCGGCGGAGCGGGCGCGCGTGCCGGGCGGCCACGCGCTCACCGTGGACCGCGAGGCGTTCGCCGAAGAGGTCACAACTGCCATCGCGGGCGAACCACTCATCGAAGTGCGGCGCGAGGAAGTTTCCGGCATTCCGCCGGACGGTATCGTGATTGTAGCTACGGGCCCTTTGACCAGCGATGCCCTGGCCAACGAGATTGGGCGCTTGACAGGGTCCGGCCGCCTCTTCTTTTACGACAGCATCAGCCCCATCGTGGATGCCGAGACAGTGGATACCGGCGTTGCCTTCTGGGCCTCCCGCTACGGCAAATCCACCACCGGCACCGATGACTATCTGAACTGCCCGCTGGACCGCGCGCAGTACGAGCGGTTCGTGGACGAGTTACTGGCGGCTCAGCCGGTATCGGCGCACATCGAGGCGGATGCGACTCCCTATTTCGAAGCCTGCCTGCCCATCGAAGAATTGGCGCGGCGCGGTCGCGAAACGCTGCGCTTCGGACCGATGAAGCCGATGGGGTTGGTAGATCCGCGCAGCGGCCGGCGGCCCTACGCCGTGGTGCAGCTCCGCCAGGAAAACCTGCGGGTGCAGAGTTTCAACCTGGTGGGATTCCAGAACTATCTGAAATTTGGCGAGCAGGCGCGCATCCTGCGCCTGATTCCAGGCCTGGAACACGCCGAATTCCTGCGGTTCGGGCAGATCCATCGCAACACCTACATCAACGCCCCGGCCTTGCTGACGCCGACGCTGCAGCTTCGGGCGCGTCCCGGGGTGCTGTTCGCGGGACAGATTTCGGGCGTGGAAGGATACGTGGAAGCTATCGCCACCGGCTTGATGGCAGGTTTGCACGCCGCGGTGCTGACCGCGGGAGAGACGCCGCGTGCGCTGCCGCGCGAAACGGCGCTCGGTTCGCTGTGCCACTACATTTCGAGCGCCGACCCGGCCGATTACCAGCCGGCCAACATCACCTTCGATCTGTTGCCTCAGCTCGACGAAGCCGCACGGCTCCGCTTGCGGCGCGATAAACAGGCGCGTCACGCGGAAGTGTGCAGGCGGGCCCTGGAGCGACTGGACTCGGCACTCGAAAATTACCGCCACGTCCATGTCTGAGCCGCCAAGCCAACTCGCCCTCCAGATGGAACGTTACGCCGCGGAACTGGCGCGCCAAGGCGTTTCGCCGCACACGCTGGCAGCCTATGGCGGCGATCTCGAGCAGTTTCTGGAATTCTTCTCGCCGCCCGGACTGGCGCCTCCCGAACCCGCCGCCATCGACCTGCTGCTGCTGCGCGAGTGGCTGGTATGGCTCTACGGGAGGGAGTTGACGCCGGTGAGCATCCGCCGCAAGCTGGCGGCAGTACGCGGATTCTTCAAGTTCCTGCGGCGCGAAGGCCTGGTTGCCACCAACTTCGCGCGCCTGCTGCGTACCCCCAAAGCGCCGCAGAAGCTGCCGGAGGTGATGACACCCGGCCAGGCCAACACGCTGCTCGATGGCGTGCCGGGCGAGATGGAGCGGCCTCATCCGGCGCGCGACCGGGCGCTGTTGGAACTTCTCTATGGCTGCGGCTTGCGGGTGGGCGAAGCCGCCGGCTTGAACCTGGACGATTTGGACCGCAGCCAGGGCTGGTTGAGAGTGCGCGGTAAAGGGCGTAAGGAACGACAGACGCCGCTGCCCGGTAAGGCCGCCGAAGCGCTGGATCGCTATCTGGCCGAGCGCCACGCCCAGGGCGACGAACAGGCGATCTTTCTCAATCACCATGGCCGGCGGCTGAGCGACCGCGGCATGCGCTACATCGTGAAGTTCTATGCCACTTACGTGACGGGAGATTCCTCCATTCATCCGCACAGCTTTCGCCATGCCTATGCCACCCACCTGTTGGCGGACGGGGCCGACCTACGCGCCATCCAGGAGCTATTGGGACACGCGCGGCTCTCCACCACGCAGAAGTACACCAAAGTGACCTTGACGGACCTGATGGCCGTGTACGACAAGGCGCATCCCAGGGCCAAGGCCAACCCCCAGGAGAAAACCTGACCGCGTGACGGCAACGACAAGCAGCGTGCGGCGGGAACTCGGACCGATGCTGCGCATGGCGGCGCCGCTGGCGCTGGCGGAGCTCGGCTGGATGGTAATGGCGCTGGTGGACACCATCATGGCGGGCCGGCTGGGGGCGGCGGCGGTGGGCGCCGGCGGCCTCGGTGGCATGCTCTTTTATCCAATCGCCATCTGCGGCACCGGCATGCTGCTGGGCATGGATACGCTGGTGGCGCACGCTTTCGGCGCCGGCGACATCCAGGATTGCCGCTGCACTTTGATCAATGGGGTGTGGCTGGCGATGCTGATTACGCCGCCGTTGCTGCTGTTTCTGCTGGCTCTCGGTCCGGCGCTCGGAGCCAGCGGAACCAACGCCCGGATCCTCGTTCTGTTCGACCCGTTCGTCAGGGCCCTGGCATGGGGCATCCTGCCGCTACTCCTCTACACTGCCTTCCGTCGCTATCTGCAAGCGGTCAACGTCGTGAAGCCGGTGACCTTCGCGCTGGTGAGCGCCAACCTGATCAACGCCTTGGGGAACTGGGTGTTGATGTTCGGACATTGGGGCGCGCCGGCGATGGGCCTGGAAGGCTCGGGCTGGTCCACGTCGATATCGCGGGCCTATATGGCTGTCGTGCTGCTAGCCGCCGTCCTCTGGCACGAGCGCCGCACCGGCAATCTGCTGTTCGCCATTTCCTGGCATCCGCGATGGGCGCGCATCCGGAGATTGATCGAATTAGGATTGCCTCCGGCGGGACAGATCCTGCTGGAGGGTGCCGTTTTCGCGTTGGTCACCGTATTCGCCTCGCGCCTGGACGAAGCTTCTTTGGCCGCTCACTCGATCGCCATCAACGTGGTGGGCACCACCTACATGGTGCCGTTGGGTATCAGTTCGGCCGCGGCGGTTCGCGTCGGGCAAGCGTTCGGCGCCAAGGACTGGCGCGGCGCCGTGCTGCGTGGCTGGACGGCGCTGGCTCTGGGAGCCGGCTTCATGGGGAGCGCGGGCCTGGTGCTGGCCATGGCGCCCCGCATCATTCTGAGCATCTATACCAATGACGCGGCGGTGATTGCCGGCGGCGCGGTACTGCTGCGTATCGCGGCACTCTTCCAGTTGTTCGACGGACTTCAGGTGGTGGCTACCGGCGCGCTGCGCGGCCTGGCGGATACACGCACACCGCTGATAGCGCACTTCGCCGGCTATTGGCTGATCGGACTGCCGGTGGCCTACCTGCTGTGTTTTCGCTGTGCATGGGGCGCACCCGGCATCTGGGTGGGACTGAGCTCAGCGTTGATCGCCATCGGCCTTATACTGGTTGCGGCGTGGCGCCGGCGAACCGTGCCCGGGGCTTTGCCGGAATAATTCGCTTCCCTACGGCGCACCGGCCGTTCCCATGGCCGAGAACAAGGCCTGGACGCGGTCGGGGGAACCGGTAAAAAGGCCGGCCGGCGGATGGCGGTAGCTCATCATCTGGCGGTAAATGACGTCTTCCAGGCTGGAGTTGATGCCCCATCCGGCCAGGTATTGGAGCCGCAGGTCGCCGTCGCGGTTCAAATCGGCTCCCGCCAGCCAGGGAGCCAGGTCCGACTTCTGGCCGGCGTAGTCGGCCAGCAGGCGAAGCGGCGAATCGATGCCGATTTCGCGCAGCGAATCCACCACGGGGGCGTAATCGGGCTGGGAGAAGCGCCGGCTCAACTGGTCGAGATCGACGTGAAAGCGCTCTGCCTGGCCCATGAACACCATATCGTAGCCGCGGCCATTGATGGTGTTGGCCCAGATAGTGCCGGCAGGGAAGGCCGCGAAAAACGTGGCCAGTTCGCTCTTGATGGTGCGCAGGTCGGTCTCGTAAAGCGGGACATAAAGGGTGAAGATCCCGCCTGGACGCAAATGGCGTTTGACCTCTTCGAAGTATTCCTCGGAATAGAGGGCGGCCGTGCCTTTGACGAAGACGTCCAGCGGGTCGGAGGCGATGATATCGAAACTGTCCGTGGTGGTGAGCAGGTAGTGGCGGGCATCGTCATAGACAATGCGCGTGCGCGGATTGTGCAGCACGTCGTAATCTTCGTTCGCGAAGTACCTCGTGGAAGTGGGTGGAATCACGGGTTCGATCTCGCACACGGTGATGTGCTCGATGGTGGGATAGCGGGTAAAGGTGCCGGCCGAGACACCGGCGCCGAAACCGATCCCCAGCACCGAACGGGGGTGCGGGTGCAGCAGGCCGGGCAGATGGCCGACCATGCGCTGCAGTTTCATATCGTACGGCTCGGAGGTGGCTTCCACGTGGCCGTTGACGTCGATCTCAGTGGCGCCGTCGTTCCATCGCGAGATGGCAACCGAGGAATTGCGTCCCTCGACCGTGTAGACGATCCTGGACTGCCCGGCATTGAGGGCGATACGGCGTCCGTAGGCGATGAGTTCGCCCGGCACGGCATCCACGCCGTTGGCCAGGAAAACGGCCAGCGCCATGGCGCCGGCCAGCGTAGCCGCCAACCCCATGGAGCGGCGCTGGCGCACATGCGGCAGCAGCACCACCAGCGCGCTCAAAGCCGCTGT
>Ga0335078_10018835_pt1 | contig 10265 bp, 8 predicted proteins | sample Lox_Sample_32_FD_206711 | JGI IMG/M metagenome (GOLD analysis project Ga0335078, IMG submission 206711) | Soil microbial communities from Loxahatchee National Wildlife Refuge, Florida, United States - Lox_Sample_3.2 | ecosystem: Environmental > Terrestrial > Soil > Wetlands | place: USA: Florida...
GCCTGATAATCGTTCGTCGCCCGCCGCGCCACTCCTTCGATCAATGCGTGGTCGATGTGGGTGACCTTCAACAATTCCGCGGTTTGCAGTTCGCCCGTCATGCGCCGCAGCCGGTCGACCCGCCGAAAATCCTCGTATGTGGGCAGGCCCTCCGCCCGAGAATTCAGAAGCCAGAAGCTTGGAGTCAGGAGCATGAAAAGGATGATGGCGAGGATTTGTCTCATTCTGGATTCTGAATTCTGACTACTGTATTCTGTTATTCAGATGGCTGTCAAAATTCATTTGGCCCACAAGAAGATCTCCCTGGGCGTCGGCGACCTCGTGGCGGAGCCGTTGGTAAGTGCGGGACGCGTGGCGGGAATGGGCGTGTGGACGCGCCTGGCCATCGGGCGGGAGGCGCACGTCAACCACCAGCGGACCCAGGCCGGACTGTACGAGGGCTACGCGCGGGAGATTGCTGTGCGCTACCAGACCGTCGTCGACGGGTTTGAGGTGACGATCCAGGGGCGCATCGACGGCGTTCATCCGCCGCGTAACGGCGGTGCGCACGTGATCGAAGAGATCAAGTCTGTGGTTGTGCCGCCGCTTGTCTTTGCCGCGCTCGATGAGAAATCCTATCCGCACTACGTCGAGCAACTGCGCCTGTACTGCTTCTTCGTTGAACAGGAGCAGAAAAGTGCGCTCGGCCGTCTCGTGTTCGTGAACGTGGCGGACGGGACGGCGAAAGAAATCGAAATTCACGGGCCGTTTGATGATTGCCAGGGGTTGATCGAGGAGCGGGTTCGCGCGTTGATCGCACAGGCCCAGGAGGAAGAGCGCCGGCGGCAACAACGGCGGATGCAATCCTCGGCCCTGCGCTTTCCGCACGACAAACTGCGGCCGCATCAAGACGAGATGATCGCATCGGTCGAGCATGCCCTGAACGAAGGACGACACTTGCTCGTTTCAGCCCCCGCCGGCGTGGGCAAGACAACGGCGGCGCTCTATCCGGTACTGCGGTACGCGCTCGCCCACGATAAACGCGTGTTTTTCGTCACCGCCAAGAACACGCAGCAGCAGATCGTCCTCGAAACGCTGCGGCGGATGGTTTTGGCCGGGGCCGCGCACCCGAACGCGGTTTTCTTCCGGTCCCGCGAAACCATGTGCATCAACAATGTCTACGCCTGCCGCGAGGAGTTCTGTCCGCATTTGCGCGACTTTCAACCAAAGCTTCATGCGACGGGTGTGGTGGACCGCCTGTTGGCGGAACAACTCATCACGCCGGAAGCCACAGTCGAGGCGGGCCGCGGCGTCAGCCTGTGCCCGTTTGAGCTCGCATTGATCGAGGCGGAGCTGACCGATGTCATCGTCTGCGATTATAATTACATATTCGATCCGCAGGTTTATTTTCGACGGTTCTTCCTCGAGGCGGACTACTCGAATGCCATCCTGATCATCGATGAAGCGCACAATCTCGTGCAACGCGCGCTGGATTATTACTCGCCGAGCCTGTCACGCCAGCAACTCCGCGATTTGAAAGGTGACCTACGACACGTCGAACCGTCACTGGCCAAAGAGTTGCGGAAGTTTCTCGGAGAGCTCGAAGACTTCTTCCGCCGTCAGGTTCGGCCACAGGGCGACGAGTACACCCAACTCGACGAGAGTGAAATGAGCCGGGATAAATACCTGATCCCTTCGCCCCGGGAATTCTTCGAAGAGCTGAAGCCCACATTCAACAAGTTGACCATGCGCTACCTGCTGGACAAAACGACGCGCGGACGCGCCATCCCTGATGATCCGGTCGATGAATTCTTTTCGGCGTTTGGCCAATTTTGCGCCGTGCTGGCGATGGAAGGCGAGGAGTTCTCCTATGTCTACGACACGACGGGCGGTGAGTCGTTGAAGATCGTGTGCAAGGACCCATCGCGGCAACTGGCGCAACGGCTGGACGGATTTCACAGCGCCATCGCGATGTCCGCGACGCTGGAGCCGATGGATTTCTACCGTCAAATGTTGGGATTTGATCCCAAGCGCACCGGTCAAGCGAGCTTCCCGTCACCCTTCCCGAAGGAGAACCGACGGATCGTGGTCGTCCCAACCGTTTCAACAACGTTCCGCGCCCGGTCGGCCCACTACGGGAGAATCGCCAACGTCATCGCCACGACCGCCGCCGCCCGGCTCGGCAATTACATGGCGCTGTTTCCGAGTTACGACTTCCTGCGCGGCGTGGCGGGGCGCGTGCCCCAGGGGCCTTGGGAAGTTCTTGTCCAGGAACCGAAGATGACCGAACAACAGCGGTCGTCGCTGCTGGACGCATTGAAGGAACCACAGCCTCCGAAGCTCATTCTCGCCGTCCAAGGTGGGCTTTTTGCCGAGGGCGTGGATTATCCCGGCGAAACGCTTTCGGGCGTCATCATCGTCAGTCCCGCCCTGCCCCAAGTGAGCTTCGAGCGGGAGTTGATGCGCCAATACTACCAAGATCACTATGGCAAGGGGTTCGAATTTGCCTACCTGTACCCGGGGATGAACCGCGTTATCCAGTCCGTCGGGCGCCTGATTCGCAGCGAAACGGACCGGGGCGTGGCAGTTCTTGTATGCCAGAGGTTTGCGCAAACGCAGTATTCAACGCTTTTTCCCCCGGACTGGTCAGAGAGCATGGCGGACATTCGTGCCGGGTATGATCTGGCAAACGAGTTGGCAGGTTTTTGGGGTTCCTGACCGCTGCTGGCGGGCTTGGTGAATCCGCTTTACAATCCAAGCTCGCTTGCTATAGTTCTTAGTGCTAGGGTGTTAAGGAGGAAACGGCTGAGGAGCATGATTCAGGCAAGAGAGAATCCGTATCTACAATCGACCGACCGTCTTGAGAGCGCCATCGCTGCCGCGCAGGATTGGCTCTTGGGGCAGCAGGCTACGGACGGGCATTGGTGCGCCGAATTGGAGGGCGACACCATACTTGAATCTGAATACCTGATTTACCTGCATTTCATTGACAGGCTTGACCCGGTAATCATTCGCAAGGCTGCGAATTACATTCGTTCCAAAATCCTTCCCTGCGGTGGTTGGTCGATCTACCCCGATGGCCCGGTGGATCTGAGCGCATCCGTCAAGGCGTACTTGGCGCTAAAAATGGCCGGTGACCCGATTGATGCACCCCATATGGCCAAGACACGCGAGGCGATTCTGCTAGCCGGCGGTCTCACTCGATGCAACACATTCACGAAGATCTCCCTGGCGATGATCGGACTGTACCCGTGGGATGGTTGCCCCGCGATTCCTCCCGAGCTGATTCTCCTCCCGAAGTGGTTCAGCTTCAGTATTTACAACATGTCCTCATGGTCTCGCGCGATGCTTGTGCCGCTCTCGATCATCCGCTCGCGAGAGCCTGTCAAACCCTTGCCGCGTGAGTGGCAGATTGGTGAACTGTGGATCGGCGGACGCGGTCGCGCTGACATCCGACTCCCGCGAGATCAGCGGACGTTTACGTGGCACAACTTCTTTCTTGTGATCGATCACCTCCTCAAATTCGTTCATACTCATCATCCGGCGCCACTGGTTCGCCGCTACGCGATGCGCAAGGCGGAACGCTGGGTGATCGAGCATGGGCGGGCTCGCGGCGGCTTGGGGGCGATCTTCCCCGCCATGGCCAATTATGTCATGTCGCTGCACGTCCTCGGGTACAGCAACGAGAGCTACCTCGTTGCCCATGGGATCGGCGAGATGGAAAAATTGGAAATCGAGGAAGGCGACACCCTCCGGTTGCAGCCGTGCTTCTCTCCCGTCTGGGACACCGCCATTACCATCAATGCTCTCCACGAATCCGGTCTCCCGTCCGATCACCAAGCCCTGCAGGCCGCCACGCGGTGGCTTCTGGACAAGGAAGTTCATCGGCCCGGCGACTGGCGGGTGAAACACTCGGAAAGTCATCGGTACACTGAGCCGAACAAGCCCGTCGGCGCTTGGTTCTTCGAGTACGACAACGAGTTTTACCCGGACGTCGACGACACGGTCATGGTGCTCATGGCGCTGAATCGCGTCAGCACGGAGTTTGACCGCGAAAAATCCGCCGCCGTGCGGCGTGGCATCCGCTGGGTACTCGGTATGCAGGGCAAAGACGGCGGCTGGGCGAGCTTCGACAAGGACAATGATAAATGGCTCTTTACGCAGGTGCCGTTCGCGGATCACAACGCGATGATTGATTCGAGCACGTCTGACATTACCGCCCGCGTACTAGAGTCTCTGGGGCATTTTGGGTTTACGATGGAAGACGAGTGCGTTCAAAAAGCCGTCGGCTTCCTCAAACGTGACCAGTCGGCCGATGGCTCGTGGTTCGGACGCTGGGGCACCAATTATGTTTACGGGACTTGGCAGGTGTTACGCGGCCTGCGCGTCATCGGTGAAGACATGCGGTTGCCCTATATCCGCCGGGCCGTGGCCTGGTTGAAGTCATCGCAAAATGCCGACGGGGGCTGGGGTGAATCGTTGCGCAGCTACGATGATCCTCAATTCAAGGGCATCGGCCGAAGCGCCATGTCACAGACGGCGTGGGCGATCATGGGCCTGATCTCGGCCGGGGAAGCGAACTCGGCGGAAGTCACCCGCGCCATTCAGTACCTGCTCAACCGCCAGGAGCTGGACGGTTCATGGGATGAGGAGCAGTTTACCGGGACGGGCTTCCCGCGCGTGTTTTATCTGCGCTACCATTACTACCGCCACTATTTCCCGCTGATGGCGTTGGGCATGTACGCGCGCCACGTCCTGAAGGGCTATGCTCCCGTGCCGCGCGAATTGGAGAAATCGCGGGTCATTCAGTTGTTCTTCAAACAGCCGCGGCTCCTCCGCAAGGTGGCCCGCCTGCGGGCATTGGCGCACCTGACCGAAGTGTAGGTTTCGAAAGCAAACGAGGCACAACATGAGATTCCCATTTACCTTGTCGGCCAAGATGGCCCGGCACATCATCACCAACAAACTCAAGAAGACAGGGAAGTTCGCCCTGGTGCTTCAGTTGGAGCCGCTCCACACGTGCAACCTGACCTGCACGGGTTGCGGTCGTATCCGTGAGTACTCCACCAATCTCAAGGACATGATGAGCCTCGAGGACTGCCTCGGCGCGGCGATCGAGTGCAATGCCCCGATGGTTTCCATCTGCGGCGGCGAACCACTCATTTATCCGAAGATCGAGGAACTCGTCGCCGGCCTTTTGGATCAGGGCCGGATCGTGTACGTCTGCACCAACGGCATGTTTATGCGCAAAAAGATGCGCGAGTTTCTGGCCCGCACCTACAGCGCCGCCGTGGAACCGAAGCTCGACGCGTTGCTCGCACAACGGCTCATCACCGAGAAGGAAGTTGCCGAGATTCGCAAGGGCAAAAACGACGGACGCCCGAGTATCAAGCCGTCGAAGTGGATGTACTGGAACGTGCATGTTGATGGCCTCGAATACATTCACGACCTGATCGTCGAGCGCGAAGGCGTGTTCAAGGAATGCGTCGAAGCCATCAAGATGGCCAAGATTCTTGGCTATCAGGTTGCCACGAATTGCACGGTCTACAAAGAGACTGACATGGACGAGATCGAGAAGATGTTCGATTTCCTGTCGAATCTCGGTGTGGACGGCCACACCATCACGCCCGGCTACGAATACGATGCCGCCAAAAAAGACATGATCAAGCGCCTCAACAGGCAACCCGAGGATTTCTTCCTCACTCGCAAGCTCACGCGCGAGAAATTCAGGAAGGTCGTCGAGTGGGGCCAGAAGTACACGTTTTTTGGCTCGCCCATTTATCTCGAATTCCTGGCCGGCAAACGCGACCTCCACTGCACCGCGTGGGCCATTCCGACCCGCAACGTCCGCGGCTGGAAGGCGCCCTGCTACCTCATGACCGATGGGCACTATGAGCGCTATCAGGAGATGCTCGAAAAGGTCGATTGGGACAAGTATGGGGTGTTCGACGGCGTCGCCCGCGACCCGCGTTGCGAGAACTGCATGACACACTGCGGCTATGAACCGACACCGTCGCTCGGCATCGACACCCAGCGCGGCGACACCTGGAAACTCATCCGCTACAACTTCGGCGCGAAGCCCAAGCCGATCGCTGATGCGTCCCACGTGGATGCCTACAACGGCGTCACCACCGGCCGCGGCCATCTTACCGGCAAGCGCGATTCCGTGCAGGCAAACATTCAGCAAACGTTGGCGAACCGGGAAGTCGCCGCAACTCTGGCCGCGACGCAAAACGGCAGTGGTCACGACGGCTGTTGCGCCAGCTAGCCCGTGTCCACCGTCGTCCCGCTGAGGGCCGAGGGACATGATTGCCATCCTTGTCGCTGTTCGCCAGGAGCTCAAGCCCATCCTGCGACGGGCAGACGCCAACCACGTCGTCCGCCAGGAACACCTTGATTTCCATGAGGGCACGCTCGGTGGCCAGCCCGTCGCGCTTCTGGCCCTCGGCATCGGCAAGGAATGCGCCCGCATCGCTGCCGAGATGACCATTCGCTGTTACCGCCCTGATCTGATCATCAGCGCCGGTTTTGGAGGCGGGCTCCAGGAGTATGTCGAGGACGGCGACATCGTTGTCGGGACCGAAATCCTCGAACTTCGCCGGGACCAGGGCGATGCCATCACATGGGACTCGACCTACAAACCGCTTCGTCCCACCCGCATCCACAGCGACAACGGGGCGGAGATTCGGGTGCACTACGGCAAGATCATGACGACGGATGAGATGGTGCTGCGCGCCGCCAACAAGGCGCGCATCGGCAAGGCCACCGGCGCTCTCGCGGTTGACATGGAAACAAGTGCCGTGGCCGCGGTCTGTGGCGCGCGCAAGACCGACTTTCTGGCGGTGCGCTGTATTACCGACAACGTTTCCGAAGATTTGCCCGATGAGTTTAACGATTTTTTCGTCCTCGGCCAGTTGCGGCCTGACCGGGTCTTTTCCAGTTGCGCCCGTGACCCGCGTGTGGTTGGTGACCTGGCCCGATTGGGCTATCGCGCCAGGCGCTCCGGCGCCAAGCTCGCCCGGTTCCTCGAAACCGCCGTCACGCAGCTCCATCTCCCCGCCCTCGCCGCGCGCAACCTATGAGCGTCCGCCGTCTCCAGCGCGGCGACTTCGGCGAATGGGCGCGGATGCGGCGCATCTTGTGGCCCCACGTTACCCGGGCCGGCTGCCGGAAGGAATGGAACACCGTACGGCGCAACCCCTCGCGGTTTGCGATCTTCGTCAGCGAATCGCCCGATGGCCTGCAAGGGTTTCTCGAAGCCAGCCTCCGCCGCGATTGCACGCATGGTTGCACCACGACTCCTGTGGGCTACATCGAAGGTTGGTATGTCAACCCTGGAGCGCGGCGCCTAGGCGTCGGACGCAAGCTTGTCAGGGCTGCCGAACAATGGGCCCGGACGAAGGGCTGTAAAGAAATGGGGTCGGACACCGAGCTGTCAAACAAGCTCAGTCAGAAAACTCACCGCGCGCTCGGTTACGTGGAATGCGGCAGGTGCGTCCACTTCCGCAAAACCCTGCGCTGACCAATTGCTACACCTTCCAGCCCTTGCGGCGTGCAACTTCTATATAGGCGCGCATAAATGATTCGACATGATGATTAGACAAAGGGGCGGATGAGGCTTTGAATGTCCTCGGGGTGGCGTTGCACATGCTCGAAGGTGCGAAACAAGGCCCGGCAAAGCTGTCGCGGTTGCTCAAAGAATCGGTTGTGGGTGGCGTGCTTGCGCGTGTAGTTCCAAATCCGCTCGGTCGCGTTTAGTTCCGGCCAATAAGGTGGCAACTGGAACACCTCGACATAACGCCGATGTTTGGCGAACCAATCGTAGGTCTCGCGCTTCTTGTGGTAGGAAGCGTTGTCTTGGATCAAATAGATCCGATGGCCGCGACGGTAAAACGCGGGTAGCAAGGCTTGATCGACAAACGCCAGATAGGTTTCCCATTGGAAATAGTCTGGCTGATGCAGGTAGATAAAACGCGCCACCGGCAGGCTGACGGCCCCGAAGATCTTTTGCGTGTGCCGCTCTCCCCGCGTTGGAACCTGCGGCTGCGTGCCGCGCCGTGCCCAGGTCGCCAGCAGCGTGGGCGTCTGTCGAAAGGATGCCTCGTCGGTGAAAACAATCACCGCCCCTTCGATTTTGGCGTTTTTTTTAGATTCGGATAGGTGGCACGTACCCACTGGCGTTTTTGGCGGAGGCTGGCCTGGACCAGTCGCGTCGTGGGCCGTTGCACGGAATAGCCCAATTGCCGTAGCAGTTTGCGGATGTGACCGGGGTGATAGTCCTGCCCAAACTCCTCACGGATGATTTGCGCGATCAACGGCGAGGTCCAAACGCCGGTTTCCAGACCATAGGCCACGGGGCCGCTGTCCAGAATGTCACAAAGCGTTTCCCGTTGCTGGAAATCCAGTCGCGCGGGTCGTCCGGATCTCAGCCCCTCGAAGAGTCCTTGTTCGCCGTGGTAATTAAACTGCTCAATCCACAGCGGCACTGTACTGCGATGAACCTTCAAGAGCCGCGCGATTTCTGGCGGCGTGTGACCTTCCAAGCTGAGGGCGATACCATGCAACCGCTGCGCAATGCGCGGGACGTGATCGTTCATCGCCTCGCGGCGCAGGTGGAGCAGTCGTTGGAGCGTCCGTTGGTTTCCTCGTGCAAACACAGGATTCATACTGCCCGGGCAGTATACCCTCGCGTCCGCTAATGTCGAATTATTTATGCGCGTCTATATAGCATGCCTCAATTACCGTCCCCGACCTGCTGCTGGTCCACGAATGCCCCCATTGCGGGCAAATCATGAAGGCGGCCTGTGAAATGATGGGGGAAGTGGTGTTGTGTCGGTCTTGCCTGTCGGACGTGCGCCTGCCGGGTAATCGCCAGTTGGTCGAGAAATAGCGGTCGTTTTGCCGCAAATCATCAGGTTTTCGAGGTTGCGGGCCTCATTTTGAACCGTTTCCAACTCCACTGCATCTAAACTCCGCAAAGGGTTGCGGTTGTCAGATGTCACGAATTGACACAGGCACTTGTGCGCCGAAAGAACATTTATGGTAACTGACCGATTCAACGAAGGTGGTGACGGTCTCCAGCGTTACATGCAGGAGATCGGAGAGACGCCGTTGTTGACGCCCACGGAGGAGATCCAGTTGGCGGCGCGGGTGCGCCGCGGCGACAAAAAGGCGCGCGAACGGATGATCAAGGCCAATTTGCGGCTGGTCGTAAAGATTTCTTACGACTATGCCAATTTTGGGATGCCGCTGCTCGACCTGATCAACGAAGGCAACATTGGCTTGATGAAGGCCGTCGAGCGCTTCAATCCAAAGAAGGGCGCCAAGCTTTCCACGTACGCGGCGCTCTGGATCAAGCAGTCGATCCGCCGGGCCCTGTCGAACCAGTCGAAGACGATCCGGCTGCCCGTGCACGTCGTGGACAAGGTCCACAAGTTGCATCGCGCGAGCAACGAACTCACCGAGAAGCTTGGCCGCGAACCGAGCGACGCCGAATTGGCCAAGAGCCTGGGCGTTGCGCCGGCCAAGGCCGCCCAGTTGCGCAAGTGCGGGTTAAGCCCTGTCAGCTTCGACGCCCCGCTCGGCGACGAGGACGACAACCGCTTCAGTGACATTGTCCAGGACGAAGGCGCGCTGACCCCATACGAATTGCTGCGCGTCAAGACGGCGCGACAGGAAATTCGGCAACAAATCAAGTATCTGTCGCCGCGCGAAGCCGAGATCATCTCGATGCGCTTCGGGCTGGACGGGAAGGAACCGCGCACGCTGGATGAGGTGGGCAAGAAATTCAAAGTGACTCGCGAACGCATCCGCCAGATTCAGGAAATCGCCCTGAACAAACTTCGCCGCCGCGTCGAAGCGCTGGATAGCGCGAAGCTGGTTGGGAAGTCCTGAGGGCTCTCCCCGACGACGTTGAAATCGCGGAAGTCGCTGAGCGGCATGTGGGCGAGAGGATGTACAATTGCGAAACGAAGCCAATCTCTGCCGCCAAGTTGCATATGTATCCCATGGAGCGATAGGGGAGTGGAGATGCCGATTCATTGGCGTGTGCCGCCGTGAAAGCCTGCGGTTGCAACAGACTCACCCATACGTCTGTCACGGAGCAGCAAATGTCGCGGTGGATCGACGTCTTAATAGGTGCCGGACAGGGAAGGGAATGCATCGGCAACGTTGCGAACTGACACGTTCAACCAAGATGGTGTCTGCCCAGGTTCGCGCTTTCGGTTTCGTTCTGTTCTTTGGCCGCGACCACCGGCCGGAGATTACTGAGCGTTTTGAGGACATTG
>Ga0335078_10018836_pt1 | contig 10265 bp, 10 predicted proteins | sample Lox_Sample_32_FD_206711 | JGI IMG/M metagenome (GOLD analysis project Ga0335078, IMG submission 206711) | Soil microbial communities from Loxahatchee National Wildlife Refuge, Florida, United States - Lox_Sample_3.2 | ecosystem: Environmental > Terrestrial > Soil > Wetlands | place: USA...
ACCCTGGGTTTAGAACAGTTGGAAAGCATGCGACAAGACCCACGTTAGCTCGCAATAACGGCTCGCGAACGAGGGCCACCGGCTTGCTTATTACGTTGCGGGAGTGATAACCAATGTATAAGGTCAGTTTTCAACTCCGTCGAAATCACGACCACGCTCAACGCAGTCATCCATTCCCCAATCAGGCTTGCTTTCTTCTCTTTCTCGGGGGAATACTGCTGGTTCATTCGATGTTTGGCCAGCACGCCGACTTGATTCCCAGTTCGCACCTGATCAACCCTGCCGACCTCGTGGCCTTGCTGCAATCGTCCAAGACGCCGAAACCGCTTGTATTGCAAGTCGGGTCGCACGTGTTGTTTTCACAGGCGCACATCGCGGGTTCGGAGTACGTGGGAGCGGGCTCTAGTCAGGCTGGGTTGGAGCAACTGCGGCAAAGAGTAGAAAAATTGCCTCGCGGCACGGCCATCGTCATCTATTGCGGATGCTGTCCCTGGAACCACTGTCCCAATGTAAAGCCCGCCGACGATGCATTGCGTGAGATGGGCTTCACCAATGTCAAAGTGCTATATATTCCCAACAATTTCGGTTCGGATTGGGTAGACAAAGGCTATCCGGTAGCCAAAGGCGAGTAGCTCAGGAGTGGCATGCGTCGCAAGAACCTGCTTATCCTGCTTGGGATCATTGTGTTCTCGCTCGCGGCCTATTTTGGGTCACATGCCGGGCACTTTGCGCGACCAGCCGCCGCCCAGGGTGCAATTGCGCCGGATTTCGACCTACCTCTGTTGAACGGCGGCCAGCTCAAGCTTTCCACCCTCCGCGGCAAAGTTATCCTGTTGGACTTCTGGGCTACCTGGTGCGAACCCTGCCGCGAGGAGATCCCGCATTTTATCGATCTTCAGAAGAGATATGGTCCCGAAGGCCTGCAGATTGTGGGCATCTCGATGGATGACTCGCCAGATCCGGTGCACGAGTTCTATCGGCAATTCAAAATCAATTATCCCGTGGTGATGGGTGACGCGAAAACAGGCGAGCTTTACGGTGGGGTTCTTGGCTTGCCAATCGCCTTTCTGATCGGACGTGATGGACGCATCCAGGTCAAACATATCGGTGCGGTCAACCTCACGATGCTGGAGGGTGAAATCGTCAAACTATTGCGGGAACGGCAGGATTTTGCCGTCATCCTACAAAGACCCGTACACTAAGGCTTGTGTTACTTGGATCTCGTAGAGTGAGAACAAGGGCCGCGCGGAAACCATGTTCAAGAAGATCCTCATAGCAAATCGTGGAGAGATTGCGGTGCGGGTGATTCGAGCCTGCCGCGAGCTCGGGATTACCTCGGTTGCGGTGTATTCGGATGTGGATCGGGCATCGCTGCATGTACGCAAGGCGGATGAGGCCTATCATCTTGGGCCGGCGGCGGCCAAGGAATCGTACCTGAACATCGGGAAAATCTTGGAAGCTGCCAAGCGGAGCGGGGCGGAGGCCATCCATCCCGGGTACGGTTTTTTGTCGGAGAATCCGGAGTTTGCCCGGGCCTGTGCCGACGCGGGCGTGAAGTTTATCGGGCCCACGGCCGACGCGATGGAGAAGATGGGATCCAAGACGCGTGCGCGGCAACGAATGGAAGCAGCAGGCTTGCCGGTGGTGCCGGGGACATCGCGCGGAGTCGAATCGGTCGAAGAAGCGACCAAAGTCGCCGGGAAGATCGGCTATCCGGTGATGCTGAAAGCGGCGGCCGGCGGCGGCGGTAAAGGGATGCGGATGATCCAACGGGCAGAGGAGCTTAAGTCCGCCCTGGAATCGGCGAGCAGCGAAGCGCTGCGGGCCTTTGGCGATGGCGAGATTTACATCGAGAAGGCAATCGTTAATCCGCGGCACATCGAAATGCAGGTGCTGGCGGATGAGCACGGGAATACGGTTTATCTCGGGGAGCGGGAATGCTCGCTGCAGCGGCGGCACCAGAAAGTGCTCGAGGAGGCGCCATCGCCGTTTGTGGATGCGGAGATGCGTCGCCGCATGGGAGAAGTTGCGGTACGGGTCGCGCAAGCTGCCGGATACACGAACGCAGGGACGGTCGAGTTTCTAGTTGACCAGCAAAAGAATTTCTATTTTCTTGAAATGAACACGCGTTTGCAGGTGGAACATCCGGTAACGGAGCTGACCACCGGGCTGGATCTGGTTCATCTGCAAGTGCGGATTGCGGCCGGAGTGAAGCTGCCGTTTAGTCAGGATGAGATTCTCATTCGAGGACATGCCATCGAATGCCGGATTTATGCGGAGGATCCGGACTACAACTACATGCCTAGTCCGGGGAAGATTACGCTGCTATTGGCGCCGTCGGGGCCCGGAATTCGCAGAGATAGCGGCATGTATGAAGGCTGGACGGTGCCCATCGATTATGATCCCCTGCTGGCCAAACTAATCGGCTACGGAACTGACCGGGAGCAGGCGATTTCGCGATTGGTGCGGGCCCTGAATGAGTATTTCGTCGGCGGAATCAAGACGAACATCTCGCTCTTCCGGCGAATCCTGAATGACGAAACCTTCCGTCAAGGCCAGGTGGACACCGGGTATCTGGATCGTCTGCTGAGTACAAAATTGCCTGCTGTCTCGCAGCAAGATGCGCAAATCGCAGCGGTCGCGGCAGGAATGTTCGCTGTACTGGATCCTAGTAATGCCAGCAATGGCTCGGCTCAGAATGGCCATCAGCCGGCTTTATCGGCATGGAAGAAGATGGGAAGAGTTGAGGCAAATCAGTAGGAGTTAGATTGCAGGAGTTAGAAGTTAGATTGCAGAAGCTAAAGGCTAAGAGCTAGAAGCCAGCAGCCAGCCGCCTCTTAATGATCTACGAAGTTATCGTCGATGGGAAGAACTACCGCCTGGAACTGGAGCGGGTGGACGGCCGCTGGGAATGCCGACTGGATGGCAGCAGCATCGCTCTTGATGCGGTGTTGGCGCGGCCGGACGTGCTGTCAATCCTGATTGACGGCAAAGCTTACGAAGTAAAACGGGAGCGCACACCAACCGATATGCATCTCTGGGTTGGCAGCGCGCGGTACGGAGTTGAGTTGCGCGATCCGCGTTCCTGGCGGAGCCGGCGTGGGGCGGCCGGGCAAGAATCCGGTCCCATGAAACTGGTTGCGTCGATGCCGGGAAAAGTGGTCCGCGTCCTGGTTCCTGAAAAAGCTTCGGTCGAGGTTGGCCAGGGTGTTCTGGTGGTGGAAGCGATGAAGATGCAGAACGAGCTGAAATCACCCAAAACCGGGATCGTACAGAGAATCGTCGCCGCCGAAGGCGTTGCGGTGAATGCGGGAGACGTATTGGCGATTGTGGAGTAGGTTAGGGCAAGGCGATACAATGGAATTGAGTTCCTACGTTCCGCTGGGCTGCCGGTTACTTTAGTCTGAAGAGCTCCGGTAAAGACGCCGTCCGTCGGAAACTTGCGGCCTTTTGATGATTTGAGAGAATTTCGTATGCGTGATCGATCACATCCGGCCAAACGCGGCAAAGCCAAGACGCGGGGGGCTCATAAGCGTCGCAAATCGGTTAACGAAGTCGCTGCCGCCGGTGAACGCCTCTATCGGAGATTAGCGCCAAAATACAGCCAGGAATCGGGCAAATACCTGGCGATCGATGTCGACACGAAAAAAGCTTATCTCGCCGCAACCCCTCAAGATGCACTCAAGCTTGCGGAGAACGCGGACCCGAAGGGATCTTTTCACCTGGTAAAAATAGGTTCCGACGGCCTATATCGCGTCGCCAGTTATGGGCAACGCCTCACTCGATAAGAACTCCCGCCCGACTACAACCATCACATTGGTTGGCCCGAAAGGTGAGAGAAATCTGACGGCCATCATCGATACGGGATTCGACGGTTTTCTGTCCGTTCCCTCTGATGAACTGCAAAAAGTCGGATTACCGGGCAGACTTACCGTGACCGGATCTGCAGTGCTGGCCGACAATCGCTCGATACCCGTGCGACTGTGTTTGACCACGACCCGGCTCGACAGAGAAGAACAAGCGGGGATGTGTATCATAGCGCCGCCGAGTGGCGATGCTTTTGTCGGAATGACCTTTTTGCTCGCCTTCCACCGGAAACTGATCGTGGATGTCACAAACGATGTGGTGGAACTGGTTAGGAGCGAGTACATGACGCAGAGCAAGGGGACGGCGTAGCGACCATGATAGGCACTCTTTTTCGCGCAAAGTCGTTGGTCGTTCGCCTACGGCCCGTCGTACCTTCTTCGCCGTTCCATTCCACGGCCAAGAGCCAACGGTCAACGACGGATTTACGGCGTGGCGCCGTTCTGCGAAAGCAGCTTCTCGGCTAAGTAGTTCTCGACCCTCGCCTGATCTCGAAGAACCTCGTAATAGGCGCTTTTGAGCAGTTGTTCGCGACGATCACGGAGTTGCGAGCGAATGGCTTCCTGCACCCGCGGATCGGCGAGTTCGCGTTGTCCCGCGGGCTCCTTGGAAATGAGTTTCACGATACGGAAGCCCACCAACTGGTGCGTCATCGGATTAATGACGGTGATAATCGGGCTATACTGGCCGGGTTTCAACTTCATGACCAGGTCCCGGGTGGCAGGATCGGTGCTTTTCAATGACGATTCGGGGGCAAAACCCAAGTCCCCGCCATTGCCGGAAGTTTCGTTGTCCTCGGAATAATTCGAAGCGAGCGTGGCGAAATCGTCGCCGCTGTCGAGGCGATTCACCAGCATTTGAGCTTTCTTGCGGGCCTCGCCTTCGTTCTGGGCCTTGTCGTTCTTCAAGTTGTGAATCTGCGGATTGGGCGTGGTGGTGACGAAAATCTGCGCCAAGTGATAACGCGGCTCGACCAGGTTGAATTCCGCCTTGTGCTCGTTGTAGTAGCTGCTGATGTCCTGATCGGAAATGTTGATCTTCGACGTGACTTCTTTATTGAGAACCTTATCGACGGTGAGCGATTCCCGCAGATCGTGCCGGAAGTCATTGAGCGACAATTTCTTTTCTTTCAAGCGGGCATCAAATTCTTCTTTGGTGAATGGCGATTTGATTTCGTTAAGTTTGCGGTCCACCTCGTCGTCGGTGGCTAGCAGGCCGAGTTTCTCCGCCCTGTGCATGAGAATTTCGTTGTCGATCAGCTTGCTTAAAATGCTGAGCCGAAGGCTGGTGGCCTGTTCGCCCACGGGTTGTTGATCGGAGCCGGCGGTCTGGTTCTCGTAATATTTTTCCACGTCGGCGCTATAGATTTTGCGTCCATCCACCGAGGCCGCCACGTCGCCGCCGGAGGCGTGGCGCGCACAGCCGATGCCGGCCATCAGCAAGAGCGCGACTGGCAGAGCAAGGCGAAATGAGATTTTCAACTGAGTACCCCTCCGCTCACGAATATCCGGTTCTGCACGGTTGCAGTCAGATTACTTGCTTGCACCCGGGGACGCCGCGGTCGCTGGAGCTGCTGGATGTGCAGGCACAGGGACCCCGGCTTGTTGTAAAGCCTGATCAAGAGCCGTACGCAGGTCGCCGATGGGCAGAGCCCCGTCCATCTCCTGTCCGTTGATAAACAGGGTGGGAGTGGCACTCACGCCGACACTCTCGCCTTCCTTGAGCGATGCCTTGATGGCGTCTTCGTTCTGCGCTTTGATGCAGGACTGCAACTTGGTCTGATCCAGGTTGTGTTTTTGTCCCTGCTCTGTCGCGAGGCGGTCCAAAGCGGCAAACTGTTCCTGTCCTCCCTTTTGAGAACTTACTTCGCGTTGATTAGCATGGATGTAATCGGCGAAGTCCCAGTAAGCGTCGTTGTTTTGCGCCACCAGACAGTTGGCGTCCACCGCTGCGTGTGTGGCCCAGGGGTGAATCTCTGTCAAAGGGAAATCTTTGTACACGAAAGCGACGCGGTCGCCGTATTCCTTCAGCAGCTCAGGAAAGAGTGTCTGGTGCATGCGGGAGCAAAAGGGGCACTGGAAGTCATCGTAATTGACGACCACAACCTTGGCGTCTTTGTTGCCGCGAACCGGCCGGCCGCTTACGTTGATCTTCTTCATGGTTTCCGCATACGGATCCTTGCTGAGGTCCAGCTTGGTGATGCGAATAAGAGTCTTGCCGTCTTTGGCGAGAAGAAAGTCGTAGTTCTGTTTCTTGCCCTCTCTCTCGAGGCCAATCGTGAGTGCGTCGTAATTGGGGAACTCACTAGGGTGCAACGGGCCGACCGTGATTTGCACGTTGGCGGGCAAGGTGTAGTAAGAGCGAACCTCGCGCTCAATGCGCTGGACCTGCTCGGGAGGAGCCGATTGCGCGGAGCAGCCCAGGCAAATCAAGACAAGTACGAACAGAGAACGCCGTAACAACATCAATAGAAACCGCCTGTACATTGGGAATACAAGGATTATCTCATACCGATTCGCGGGCTGCAGATCGAGTGGGGTGATTGGGAAGCGAGCCGAACTCGCGATTTATTGGGTCGCTCAAGAACGCGACACGTCTCGCGGCTCGCCCAGATCCCTCGCTGCGCAAAGACTGCTTGCTCGGGATGACAAATCGTTCTTACGCTTTTCGGGAGAGCTGGTCGGCGGGCAAAAGGGCGTTCATGGAGCCGGAGCGGAAGCCTTCGAGATCGAGAGTGACGAACTTGAAGCCGAGGGCTTTAAAAATGCGGGTAAACTCGCGAGCTACGTTTTGGTTCAGGGCTCGAGGGAATTCCTCGGAAGAGATTTCGATGCGAACGACGTCGCCATGATGGCGCACGCGGAACTGGCGAAAACCGAGATTGCGCAGCGCATCTTCGCCCTGCTCGACTACGCTGAGAGCTTCGCGGGTGACCGGGCGGCCATACTCGATGCGGGAGGAAAGACAGGCCGACGCCGGTTTGTCCCACACACGGAGACCGGCATCACGGGCAAGGTCGCGAATGTCCTGCTTGGTTAGCTTCGCCTCGAGAAGGGGAGCAGCGATTTTATGACGCGCGGCGGCGCGCTGGCCGGGGCGGAAATCGCCCTGGTCATCCAAGTTCACGCCATAGGCGATGGAATCAAAACCGCGCGTACCGGCGAAGTCTTCCATAACGGCAAATAATTCGTCCTTGCAGAAATAACAGCGAGAACCGTCATTGCGGGTGTAGTCGGGTCGATCCAGTTCGTTTGTGACAATGGTCTCGAGCGGGATTTGCTGTTCGTGCGCGAAGGCGATAGCGTCGGCTAAGTGAGCGCGCGAAAGGCTGGGCGAATCGGCAATAATCGCCATCATCTTTGATCCGAGGATCTGCTGAGCAGCCCAGGCCAGGAAAGCCGAATCGACGCCGCCGGAATATGCGACCAGCGTGCTGCCCAGCGAGCCAAGGCATTGGTCCAAAGCAGCCCGTTTTTGGAGGAGGCCGGCGGACAGCGACATGAGGGTATGGTAATCCCGCAGGATGCCTATTGCCAGGGATCAGAAAAGCCGTTCAGGACGGCGCAGGTTGCCGAGAGATCCCAGGTTGGCGAGTGCAAACGTGAAGCGGTACTGATTTTCGTTGCGAACCGAGCCCAGGGCGAATCGCCGGAATTCCAGATTAATGCCGCAACACTGCCAGTTATAGGTGGTTTGCAGGGCGGCGTACTGCAGGAAGTTGAGGTTCGCATCGAAGCCGATATTGCTCGCTGCGCTGAATCCGGGTTTGTTGGTATGCCCGTAACCCGCCAATAACCGAAACTGGTTGAAATGCTGCGCAACGGGAGTCGGATTCTCGAACCCGGCTTCAGGCGGAATGTGCAGCAGGGCATCGCCGCCACCCAAAGTAAATGGGCCTATGTGATAGTTCACCAGAGCCGTGCTGGCGTTCAACTGGCTTTGCTTGAAGTCGTAGTCCACGTCCCACTCGATGTCGGTGTTGGAACTGCTTTGCACGCGCAGGCGGGAGATCAAGGGCGATAAGTGGCGAGGCTGAGACAAGAAACCGATCCCGGTGAGATCGATCGTGCTGGTAAAAAGATTGTTCCTGCCGGGCAGCAGTACCCCGCCGAAGGTGGGATCGAGAAAGTATTTCTGCCGCAGTTCCCAGGTAATCAGTTCGCGGGCGGCCCTGCCACTATCACAAGGCGCCTCGGTGGGCTGGGATTGCCGCACCCACGGCACCGAACTGTGGGGTATCGGGCCGCCAACAAACAGAGCCGGCATGCCGGGCTCCCCACATTTCTGTTTCGGGTGAACCCGTTTGGCATAAATGCGGTTCACGAGCGCGTATTCAACTTCGTTGGTGTTCGTCAGGATGTCGCGCTCATCGAAGCGCAGAATGTTGGCGAAATTGTCCACGCCAGTGACGTAGTTGTATTGCACACGCGGCTCGATCACATGCTTCCATTTACGGCCGAACAAAGGGCGCTCGAAAACCCGGCCGACAGCCGGAGGGCGCAGTTCGACGGAGCCTTCCAAAGCCTTCCGGGTAATCGCTTCCGAAGAAGCGGAACGGGCGCCACTGGTGGACGGGATAAGTTCTTGGGTATAGGTGGTGTCGCGGACAGAAAACGACGGCCGCAGAGACCAACCGGCATAGCGTAAGGGCAGAGAGATCTCGGGATTCAGATCAAGTCTGGCCAATAACGGAGCCGTGCTGAAGCCGGGCTCGCTGCGGGAAAGGCCTTCCAATGCGACATCATAGGACCAATAAAATGGCGTGCTGCCAATTTGTTGGTCCACGCTGTTCGAATCAACACTCGGAGCGTGGAGGATGGTAATAACCTGGCCGGGGACGGTGCTTTCAAAATCCTGGTAGCGCTGCATGGAGAGGTTGTAGAAGTATCCGCGGCTGGTATTGGAGAGGAACGCGTCGGATGTGACTTCCGAATTGACCGCCTGGGTGAAAACCTCGTTGAAGGCAAGGCGGAAAACGAAGGAACTCAGGTAATCAACATCGGCCACGCCCCGGAAATTGTGGCCGAAATCATCCTCGCCGGTAAGCCGTATTTCCTCGCCACCCTGTGTGACGTGAGGGTTTCCGTATCCACGATCGAAGACCTGGAAGTAATTTACGTCGACATAGGATCTCTCGCTGGGGCGGGCGCGAAACTCGCCCTGCGGCGCCCAGCCGCGCTTGGAAAAGTACTCTGCCCCGATGTGGGCGTCCATGCTGCGATTGATCGCCCAAAAGAAGGATTCGCCAAGAATTTCCCCCTTGATTGAGGATGTTCCGATATTCGGGATCAAAAATCCTGTTTGCCGGGGCAGGCGCTGGGCGGGAACCGTGGCAAATGGGAGATAGAGGACAGGGACACCGCGAAGTCCAAACGTAGTGTTATAGACCTTGGCCGTGCCGCCGACATCGACTACAACCCTGTGCGCATTGAACTGCCAGTTAGGATGCGGCAATTCACAGGTGGTCACGGTTCCATCAATGACCTTGTAGTGGTCGGGCGCGGTTTTCTCCAAGACTCTGGCCGAAACGAAAAAAGGATTGGAAGAAGTCAGGATCAGGCGATTGCCGCGGGGATGTGCCCCTATGCTCCCTCTGACGTGCTCAAAGCGGCCGCTTTCACTCTTGATGTTGTAAGCGCCACGATTGGCCTCGATATGTTCATCATTGGGACCGCCGTCCAGGATCACATGGCCTTCGGCGGTCGCATCGCCGGTATCGGAGTTGTAGGTGATTTCGTCCGCATAGAGGACGTAGGTTCCGTATTCGATCTTTGCGTTTCCACTTAGTTTGTAGCTTGAACCCTGATTCTCCTGCTGGAGAGCCGTGATTGTGACTTCTTCCTGTTTAAGGTTCTTAGGAGTGGATAGGTCTTGAGGCGCATTGTGCGGAGAATCGGCGGCAAGCAACTGGCTGGTAACTAACGAGGGGCTGACTAACAGATGACATGCCAACGCCGCCGTGATAAGACATCGAGTGCGGGAACTCATCGCAAGCGCACGAACTCGTCTGTTGCGAACTTCACGCTCAGGTAGGGTGACGTTAGCATGGCAATAGCCTGCGTGGCAAAGCGGCAAGTCCTCTCTCGCTGACATGAAATTGAAATTCCAGCCCGACCCGATCGATGACAATCAGGTTGCAAAGCAAAATCTGGTGGATCCTGAAGCTTACGATGCCAGCGAGGAGCAATTTGCCGCCAGTCTGGAGACGGCCGAGGCACGGCCCAAGTTTGTGCTGGATGAGGGCAACGAGCCGATGGCGAGCAATGTTCAGCAGCCCGTTCGGCCGGAAGCGAGGGTCGATTCCGCAAAAGCCACTAAGGAACAAGCAAACAGCGAGACTTCAGGAAACGAAGCCACAAACGATTCGTGGCGCGACGAAGTGCAGGCAAAGATTAGCCATT
>Ga0335078_10018837_pt1 | contig 10265 bp, 9 predicted proteins | sample Lox_Sample_32_FD_206711 | JGI IMG/M metagenome (GOLD analysis project Ga0335078, IMG submission 206711) | Soil microbial communities from Loxahatchee National Wildlife Refuge, Florida, United States - Lox_Sample_3.2 | ecosystem: Environmental > Terrestrial > Soil > Wetlands | place: USA: Florida...
CTTCGCTGCCTATCGGGAGGCCATGTCGCAGAAGTGGAAGACCATGCAGATTGATGCCGAGACTCCCGATGCCATTACGGGAGTTGGCGATGACGGGCGCTTCGAGCTGCGGCGTAAAGGCGCGACGGTCACCAGCATCGAGGGTTTGCCCCCCGCGGTAAACTAAGCTGATGCTCCGGCGCACCATCCTCGCGATTCTCGCCCTGCTCACGACTTCGGCTGCAGCCTTCGCCGGCACGCTGCCGCGTCCCGCATCCCCGCAATTCGCGATTCATTTGATCAACGGGCAGCAGGTCACGCTGAGCCAGTTTCAAGGGAAGGCGGTGGCGCTGATCTTCATCCTGACTTATTGCCCGCACTGCCAGAAAGCCCTCGACACCCTCGGCAAGGCGCAAACACAGTACGGCGCGCGTGGCTTCCAGGTGCTGGCTTCGGCCATCGAAGAGCATCCGGCGGCTGCCGTCGCCGATTTTTTGAAGCGCTTCCATCCGCCGTTTCCGGTGGGTTACAACGATCGCCTTCCGGTACTGGACTTTCTGCAGCACCCTGCGGCCGCGCGGCTCATCATGCCCCAGTTGGTGTTCATCGATGGACACGGCATGATCCGCGCGCAGTACAGCGGCGACGATCCGTTTTTCCTGGAAGATCAGCAAGAGAAAAACGTGAACGGCAAGATCGAAGAGCTGCTGAAGAAGAAGTAGTTCACGCTCCCCCCAGCACAGCCAGGACACGATCGAGCTGCTCGCGATCTGGTACGCTACCTTGGGCGACCCGGGCGTTTCCGCCGCCGCGGCCACCAGCTTCAGACAGCGCCTTTTGCAGCGCTTGACCGGCGTGGATCCCAGTATCGGCCGAGACGGCGTAGAGAAACGCCGGCGGGTTTTCGACGGCTGCCGCGAAGATCGCCTGGGACTGTTCCGTGAAGCTTTGGGCCAGCGCCCGGAGTTCCTCGATCGATCCGCTCGCGACGCGCCGGACATGGCGCCGCATCCCATCGGGCGCGGCGGGCGTCGACTGGTAGAGTTCCTTGCCCCGGTATCCCGCCAGTTCCAGTTCCATCTTGCGCCGGACTTTGTCAGCGGAGCGCGCGGTCTCCAGCTGCGTCGCCACCAGGGCGGGTACGTCCTCCAGGCTGGCGGAGAATAGTTGCGCGATCTTGGAGAGCGCCTCATAATCGGCGCGCGCGCGGCGCACCGCACGGCCGCCGCATAGAAACTCGACGCGCACCGTTTGCCGCACCTTCTCCAACTTGCGGATCACAATCGGCCCGATTTCGCCCGTCGCACGCACATGCGTACCACCGCACGCGCTGCGGTCCAGGCCTTCGATCACCACGATGCGCAACTCCCCTTCCCGCTGGGAGGCTTTTCGCAGCCCCTGCGCTTCGGCCGCATGCTGAAACTCGATGGCGACGCGGCGGTTTTGGAACACCACCGCGTTGGCCTGCCGCTCGGCTTCCCGAACCATGGCGTCGTCCACCGGAGAGCCTTCCAGATCGATGGTGGAACTATCCGACCCAAGGTGGAAACTCACGGTGGGTAATCCCAGCTCCGCAAAAACCGCGGACAGCAGATGCTGCCCGGTGTGTTGTTGCATGTGGTCGAAGCGCCGGTCCCAATCGACGACGCAATCCACCACTTGGTGGGCCAGGGGGCCAGCCAGCCGGTGCGCAATGCGTTCGTCCTCGTCGATCACCTCGATCACGGCGACGCCTCCAATCGTTCCCGTATCGAATGGCTGGCCGCCGGACGTGGGATAGAAGGCAGTCCGGTCGAGGTACGCCGTGGCGCCCCCGTCTGAGAGAGCAATGACGCGCGCTCCAAACTCGCGCAGGTAACAATCCTGGTAATACAGACGTTCGGTCATGGCGACACCGCTATTGTGGCAGAATGCGCGAACTCGGTACCGCGGTGCTCGTGCCTCAGGTCTTGTGGCGGCCGTTATGCGAATCGATCAGCTCATAGCTGGCCACCAAAATGAATGCGCCGGCGAATACGGGGCTCTCGATATTCTGCGAAAACACCAGTCCGAGGTAAAACAAACCGGCTAAACCGATGGTCGTATCCCAGATGGCTCGCTTTGACATCTAACGGGAAGCTCGCTTTGCCTGCATGATCCGGACGGCGAGCTCTTCGGCTCGCTGCGAACCTACCAGCATCCTGCCGCCATCCAGCAGATCGAGCTCCACTCCCCGAGTGCCGGATGCGATATACGCCATTCCGTGCGGGCCCGAGCGAATCCCATAGCCGCCATAATTGGCGACTGGATCGTACGCAACCGGGCGCGCCAATTCGATCGCGATGAGGGGCACCCGCCGGCTTCGCCACAGACCTCGCAAACCGACCGAAAGCTCCGCGGCGGTCAGGTCGGTAACCAGCCGGACCGTGATCAATCGAATGTACACCGCCAGAAGCAGGACGGTCAGGAAGATGACATCACCATTGCTAATGGGAGGATGTCCCCACGGTTGATGAAATCCGAGTTGGCGGATGGCGATGAAAAGCAATGCCGCGGGAGGCACGGCCAGGATGATTCTGCCATGCCATTGGCGTAGCACTTGTACTTCGTGAAACAACTTTTCTGGCTTCGCGGCCACCAAGTCGCTCCGGCTCACGCGTGCCTGGCTGCCCTGGGCCTTCGGCCATAGACCAGAAGGTAGGCGGCGGGGACGATAAAGATCGTAAGCAGAACCGACGAGGTCAGTCCGCCAATAATCGCCTTGGCCATGGGCGCATACTGCTCGGCGCCAGTTCCCAGCTTCATCGCCATGGGAAGCATTCCGATGATGGTAGCCAGCGAAGTCATCAAAATCGGGCGTAACCGCACCCGGCAAGCGGTGATCACCGCATCCGTCACCGAGAGGCCCTGGTCCTCCAGTTTGTGCGCAAAATCGACAATCAGGATGCTATTGGAATCCGCGATACCGATCAGCATCAGGACACCCATGAGGGACATCACGTTCAAAGTCGCATGAGTAAGCGGGAGAATCAGCAACACGCCCACGAATCCCATGGGGATGGCCAGCATAATAAGAAATGGATCCACAAAAGAGCGAAACTGCGCAATCAGAATCAGATATAGCAGGATTACGGACAAACTCATTCCGATAGCGAAGCTCTTGAATGACTCGTTCATGCTGTTCACCATGCCGCGCAGAGTGACGCGGATATTCTCCGGCAATTTGGCGTCCGTGATGACTCGCTGAACGGCACTGGTCACCCGCCCCAGGTCCTCGCCGGCAGGCGACACAAACACATCGATGATTCGTTGAATCTTGTAATGATCGATTTCGGTCGGGGTCTGGAGTGATTTTAAGCTCACTACCGTGTCCAAGGTGGTCGGTTTCGCCATATTAGGCGCGCGCAGCGGGATGTTACTAAGATCCAGGCGATTGTGAATCGCAGCCTTGCCGCTTTCGGCATACTGCACGGTGAGGTAATAGTCATTGCCCGTCTTGTAGTCCACCCAATAATTAGGTGCGATCATGTAATTCGAGTTCAGCGCCGTAATCACATTGTCGATGATGTCTTTTTGCGAAAGGCCTAACTCACCGGCATGGATTCGATCGACATTGAGCTGGAGGGCCGGATAGTTCATATCCTGTGGAATATAGACTTCGCCCACGCCGGGCAGCCCTTTGATACGCCCTGCCAGATCCTGCGCGGTGGAATAAATCAACGGCAAATTCGAGCTGCTCAACTGCACATCGATGGGAGCGGGCGCTCCCGAGTTGAGGATCGCATCCACCATCGAACCAGTGGAAAAAAACGTACGGATCTCCGGATACTTATTGGCGAGAGCCAATCGGACGCGGTCCATATATTCGAAACTGCTCAACTGATGGGGCTCGTTTAGGGCGACTTGTACGGTAGCGGTGTAGGGACCCGAATTGGTGGTATAGAGAGCCGAGAAATCCGGTACGACACCGATGTTGGAGACGATCATCTTCAAGTCTTTTGGCCCAATGGTCTGCCGGATGACATCTTCCATCTTGGCCGTATATTGATCGGTCAACTCGATGCGGGTGCCCGTCGGCGCCTTGGCGTTAATGGTGAACTGTCCTGCGTCGGTTTGGGGAAAAAACGCGATCCCCAGCAAGGGGTAGATCGCAAAGCTGCCTACGAAAACCGCGGTCAGCGCGACAACCGTCCATCCGGGACGCCTTAATGCGCGTCGCACGGTGACTTCATAAGCATCGAGTAGCTTATGAAACCAGCGGTTAAATCCATGGTTGAATTTGTCGAATACCGAACCACTCGCGTGCGCGTGCTCGCCCGTATGTTCATGTTGAGGAACTTCTTTTAAAAACTTCGAGCAGAATAGCGGGATGACGGTCATGGCAACCACAAACGACGCGAGTAGAGATAGGCAGAAGGCCAGCGCTAAAGCCGAGAATAGAAACTTGCTCACACCAAAAAGGAAGGTGACCGGGAAAAAGTCCACGACATCCACGAGAGTTGCAGCCAGAACCGCCAGATTGACTTCCCTTCCGCCTTCTTCCGCGGCTACCGCAGGGGACGACCCCATTTCCAAATGGCGGTAGATGTTCTCCAGCGAGATGACCGAATTGTCGATGACGCGCGAAAACGCCAGCGCCAGTCCACCCAGGATCATGGTGTTGATGGTACTGCCCAGCAGCGATAGCACCACGAAGGTGGTCAAGGCTGACAGGGGTATGGAGAGCAGCACGGCCGATGTAGCGCGCAGACTCCCCAGGAAGATCAGGATCATGAGGCTGGTCAGGACCAAACCGAGCAGGCCTTCGTGCGCGACGGTCAGCAGCGCTTCCTTCACGTAGACCGACTGATCGAAGACAATGTCAGTCACCAGTTGCTTGGGGACTTCGAACAAGTGTTTGAGTAGCTCGCGCAGGTCGTTGACGACCTGGATGGTGTTAGTATCGCCGCCTTGCTTCGAGACTGAGATATATGAGGATTTCTGTCCGTCCACGCGAACAATGTTGTATTGAATCTGATTGGCATCCTCGGCTTTGCCGATATCGCCGACTGATACCCACTTAGTGCCGACTGTCTTGATCGGCACATCATTCAATTCGCTGACCTTGTCCACCAGGCTGTTGGAGTAGATGTAGTAGTCATAAGGACCCATCTTGACGTCGCCCGCCGGCATAATCAGGTTGGAGTTGTTCACCGCGGAAACCACATCCATGGGATCGAGCTGCCGCGCAAACATCTTGAACGGGTCTACGTAGACCATCACCTGGCGGTACTTGCCACCAAAGGGAGGCGGAATTTCCGCACCGTTCACCACGGCGATCTGGTTGCGAATTGCGAACTGCGCCAAATCGTGGAGTTGTGTCTCGTTGAGGCCCTGGCCCTTTACTGTCACGAGGCACACCGGCAGGCTGGAAGCATCAAACTTCAGCACCACGGGCGGAAGGGTTCCCGGCGGCAAACGCTTGAGGTCCGCCAGCGCTAGGTTCGAGAGCTGCGTCACATCCGCGTCGGCATTGGTCCCGGGCTGAAAGTAGACCTTAATGAGACTCACTCCCAGCATGGAGCGCGATTCCGTATGATCGATGCCGCTTCCCAAAGTGAACCACCGCTCCAGCGGGTTGGTGATATCCGTCTCGATGTCCTGGGGCGGCATGCCGGAGTAGAAAGTCGCCACCACGACTTCGGGCAGGTTAATGGGAGGGAACAGGTCGACGGGCATGCGGAAGAAACTGTTCAGCCCGATGACCAATATGGCGAGGCACAGAACGACGATGAAATAGGGGTTACGAATGGAAAAACGCGGCATACTCTCGGATTCCTATTGTTGGCTGTCGGCGGGCATGTGGACTGCTTCGATCACCTGCGGCCGGACAGATGCGCCGGCTTTCAGGCCGCTGCGGTCGCTAATGACCACGCGGTCTCCCTCACTCAATCCCTGCAATACTTCCGCGTCACTGGACGTCTGCAAACCTAACGTAACTGGCCGTTCTTGTAATCGATTGTCAGAGTCTACCAGGAGCACCGAGGTCTGGCCGCCGGTTTGATTTACTGCCTGGAGCGGGATCACTAAGGCATCGTTCTTTCGGTCCAAAGTCAGAGTTGCTTCGGCGTACACACCGGGAATCAGAATATGGCCAGGATTCGGAACATCTACCTCCGTGTGCATCGTCCTGGTTTCCGTGGTCACATCCGTCGAGAAACGCTTGACCGCCCCCGGAAATACCTTGTCGAGCGATGGCACGCGCACTTGGACGGCATCTCCGACTCGAATGTATTTGATGTACGACTCGGGAACGGGAATGACCAGGCGGAACAAGTCATCCTGCGAAAGCCGGACCAGGGGCAAAGCTTGCGTGCTGGAGCTCGTTCCGGCCTGCATCAGCGTGCCGAGGTTGGCGTAGCGCTGGGTCACCACGCCCTCGAAAGGCGCCGTGATCTTGGAATACTCGAATATGACGCGGTCGTGCTGCAACTTGGCTTTGGCGACATCCAGTTGGCTTTTGGCCGCTTGGAGATTGGACTTGGCGCCTTCCACCTGAGCCTCGGCCGCCAGATCTTTGCCTACTGCATCGTCGATTTCCTGCTGCGCCAAGAGGCCCGGCTGCTTTTCGACCACGCCTTTCATGCGCTCAGCCTGAAGGTGATAGACCTTGTGCTGCTCCTCAATCCGGGTGACTTCATTCTTTCTCTGGTCCACTTGATCGGAAGCGCTTTGAATTGCGGCGGCATCCTGCTGAAGGAGCACTTCCAGCTCCGGAATTTCCAGAATGGCCATCAACTGGTCCTTCTTCACTCGCGTCCCGTAATCCACGAACAGCTGGCGGACGTAACCCGACTCCTTGGCGAATACATCGATCTCCTGGAACGGAACCAGTTCCGAGGAGAGAGTCAGTTGCCGCATAATCGCCTTTCGAGTCACTGGAGTTATCCCGACCGTGGTGAGCGACTCGGTTTGCGTACCAGCCCGCACGTTCTGTGATCTGGAGCATCCGCTGAGAAGTCCCACGAGCAGAAACGCAGCCAGCAACGCCGGGGCCCTGAAATGGGTTAGCGCCCGGCCGCAGCGCCGGCAAAAGACTGGCCCGAAGCAGGAGGACGGTCTGGGTGTCATGTTTCGAATTATCGTTCTGGACTTTTTTGTTCTGCGAGCTTACTCGCCAGCATATCCACGGAGAAGTCCTTGCGTTCACATAGTTCGAATAATTCCCTCTCTTGATCCTGAACTTGCTCCGCCACCGCAGGCAGCTCCCTGGCGATCTGCCGCGGAATCATTTGAACTCCATGTATATCGCCATGCAGAAGGTCTCCCGAGGAAATGCGCAACCCACCCAACTCAATCGGCTGCCCGAATTCGATGATGTGGGCGTAGGCATGTGATACCGAAATACTGCCGGCGAACAACTGAAAACCGAATGGTTCAATGGTCGGTACATCGCGAATAGCGCCATTGGTCACGTACGCTACGCAGCCGAGAGCCCGGCAAATCCGAGCGTGTACTTCGCCAAACATCGCGCCGGTCCCGGGAAAAGGATCCGAATCCTGCAAGACCACAATACGCGGCGGTGGAACCGCGGCCAGGTAACGCCAAAAGTCGACATCTTCGTAATACCAGCCCCCGTCTATCGGCGGCATCGATGAGCGGATGCGGCCGGTTACCGCGTATCCCACTACGGGCGGCAATTTGGGAAATTGGCATCGGGCCGCGCCGACGATAAAGCCCTCGTTGCGCGGCCGCACCTGCAGACGTTCGATGGCATTCGACAAGGTGCAGGTATCAAAGCGCCTCAGCTGTTCCAGGCATTCCGGTGAAAGTACGTAATCAGACATTTCTAAAAGAAGTTGTTTGGAATGCGCAGCTTGGGCGGACGGTTCGCGGCCATAGGAGCCATCTTACCGGCTGAAGCACTTCAGCGGGCATCCCAAAATTGATGGAGTTTTGACCGGAAACCGATGGAGAGAGGTAGCTAACCACGGAACCATCTTACCCGGTTGATTCGGCGCCAAAAATACTCTGATTGCTGGATTGCCCAGCCTTATCGGCCCCGAATAGAATCCGAAGTGACCGCCATTTTCGCCCCACGACCAGGGATTCGAGCGCCATGGGTTCGGTTCGCATTTTAATCGCCGATGATCACGCGTTGATTCGCGGCGGCCTGCGCACTCTTCTGGCGCATGAGCCGGCTTTCGACGTGGTGGCGGAAGCGTCGAACGGCCTGGAAGCCGTCGACGCCGCCCAACGCGAACTGCCGCACGTGGCGATCCTCGATATCGGAATGCCGAACCTTAACGGGATTGAAGCCGCCCGCCGGATCTCTGCAACAGTGCACGACATTCAGATCGTCATGCTGACCGTGTATTCCGACGAGGCCTATCTGGTGAACGCGCTGCGGGTGGGCGCGCGCGGCTATGTGCTCAAGAGTTCGGCCGAATCCGAAATCGTAGACGCAGTCCGAGCGGTCAGCCAGGGTAAGGCCTTCTTCAGTCCAAAGGTGAGCCGCCTTCTGGCGGACGATTACCGGCGGTTCCTGGAACAGCAGCAGGTCGATGACAGCTACGACTCGCTCACCGACCGCGAACGGCAGATTCTTCAACTGCTGGCGGAAGGCCACTCGAATAAGGATGTCGCGACCATTCTGAACCTCAGCCCCACCACCGTGATTTGCCATCGCCAACACATCTTTCAGAAGCTGAATCTGCACAACCTCTCGGACCTCATTCTGTATGCCATTCGGAAGAGTGTCATTTCTGCGTAGCGCCGTCGCGCATTAGAAAGGCACACACTAATGCGCTATCCCAGCTCACGGCCATCCCAATTAGAAGTAGAAATATTACTCGACCAAAACGGCTCGCAAACCTACTCGGCCGAGCGTGGGCCACGCAAGACCGGGACCGTCCTGCTGTTGGGTTTTGGAGTCCTTTTGACTCTGTTACTCCTATGCGGACTGAATGCTTTACATGTGCTTTCGGAGCTCGAAACGAACAACAAAACGATTCTTCGGGATTTCCTTCAGGAACAGCAGCGCCTGGATAAGATTCGCTCCGAAATCTATCTCTCAGGGACTTATTTGCGCGACTATCTGTTGGAACCGGATGCTGAGAAAGCAGAGCAGAACCGCAGCGCTCTGGAGGCTGCCCGCGCGCAGGTCGATTCGATCCTCGCCAATCCGGAAGCCCTGGCGGGCTCCGGAGGAAACGATGAGATGTACAACGCGCTACGACGGGAAATCGCCGATTACTGGCACACGCTCGATCCCGTTCTCTCCTGGAAGCCGGCGCAGCGGCATAGCCAAGGGTACCGGTTTCTTCACGACGAGGTATTCCCGCGCCGCTCCAGCACCCTCAGCATTGCGGACACCATCGCTTCCGTCAACCAGGGACAGTTGCTGAATCGCGACAACCGTTTGCTGTCGCTTTTTTCCAGATTCCGCAACCAACTGATCATCGCGCTGCTGATCATGGTCATTTTCGGTTTGGTACAGGCATCCGGAGCAACGATTCACTTGCTCACCTTGGCTCGAACCAATGTCCGGCATTTGAACGCTGTGATCGAAGCGCGCCAGGAACTGCGGAATCTCTCGGCTAAGTTGGTTACGACCCAGGAGAACGAACGCAAGAATCTGTCGCGCGAACTTCACGATGCCGTCGGGCAGTCTTTGTCCGCCGTACAATTCGAGCTTCACGACTTGGCCATGGTGTTGCCGCAAGAGCAATTCCGCAGCCGCGTGGACCGTATTCGCGAATTAGTGGAAAGCTCGTTAGCGATGATCCGCAATATGGCCAGACTTCTCCGGCCGGCGATGTTGGACGATCTTGGGCTGGCGAGTGCTCTCGAATGGCAAGCTCGCGAGATTTCCCGATCCACGGGCCTTCATATCAACGTGGAATCTTCCGGACTGACTGCGGACGTGCCAGACGAACACAAGACTTGTGTGTTTCGAGTTGTGCAGGAAGCCTTAAACAATGTCTGCCGGCACGCCAACGCCGAGTCGGTTGAGATCACCGTCGGAAACTCAGGAGCGTGGCTGACTGTAACCATTCAAGACAACGGACGTGGTTTTCGTCCTGGTCGAAACAAGGGTCTCGGCATGATCGGAATGCACGAGAGAGTCGAAAGTCTGGGCGGGGTTCTTCGGGTGCACTCCGAACCTGGCAAGGGAACCACGATCGAGGCGCTCCTCCCATTTCCCGAGCGCATCGCTGCGAACCCCGCGCCGCTGAGCAGCGGCGCCCTATCGGGCTCTCATCGACCCGCTCGATAAAGGTGGCGGCGGGGTGCCGGAGTCAGCGGCGTGCGTCCAGGTGATGGTA
>Ga0335078_10018838_pt1 | contig 10264 bp, 8 predicted proteins | sample Lox_Sample_32_FD_206711 | JGI IMG/M metagenome (GOLD analysis project Ga0335078, IMG submission 206711) | Soil microbial communities from Loxahatchee National Wildlife Refuge, Florida, United States - Lox_Sample_3.2 | ecosystem: Environmental > Terrestrial > Soil > Wetlands | place: USA: Florida...
CAATGCCGGCGTGGTCAGCGCCAGCCGCGCCGTCGACCTGGCCGAACAGGAATGGCGGCGCATTCTGTCGACTAATCTCGATGCGGTGTTTCTGTGCGCGCAGGAGGCGGCGCGCCGCATGCTCGCGGCCGGCAAGAAGGGCGCCATCGTCAACATCGCCTCCGTGCTCGGCTTCGGCGTCGACAAGGGCGTCATCGCCTATGCCACCGCCAAAGCCGGCGTCATCCAGCTCACCAAGGCGCTGGCGCTCGAACTGGCGTTCAAGGGCATCCGGGTCAACGCCATCGCGCCGGGCTGGATCGTCACCGAGCTCAACCGCGATTATCTGCAAAGCGAGCGCGGCGCCGCGCTCAAGCGGGAAATCCCCATCGGGCGCTTCGGCGAGGAGCGCGATCTCGACGGCCCCTTGCTGCTGCTCGTCTCCGATGCCGGCCGCTTTATCACCGGCGCCACCATCGTCGCCGACGGCGGCCAGATGATCGCGCTGCGCGGCTAAATCGATGACATCACAGCAGATCGTTATCGTACTGGCCGGCGCCTTGGCCGGCGGCATCGTCAACGGGCTGACCGGCTTCGGCACGGCGCTCACGGTGCTCGGTATCTGGCTCTATGCGATCCCGCCGACGGTGGCGGCAACGCTGGTGATTTTGTGCTCCTGCATTTCGCAATTGCAGACCCTGCCGATGATCTGGCGCGCCATCCGTTGGCATCATGCCTTGGCGTTCGTCGTGCCCGGCCTGCTCGGCGTGCCGATCGGGACGCTGCTGTTGCCGCATATCGACCCGCGCCTGTTCAAGATCGGCATCGGCGTTTTTCTGATCGCTTACACAAGCTATGTGCTGGCCCGGCGGGTCGAGTTGAAAAGCCCGTGGGGCGGCATTGCCGCCGATTGCGTCGTCGGCTTTGCCGGCGGCATTCTCGGCGGACTGGCCGGCTTGTCGGGCGTGCTGCTGGTGGTGTGGACCGACATTCGCGGCTGGTCCAAGGAGCATCGCCGCGGCGTTATTCAGATTTTCAACATGGCGATCCTGGCGCTCGCCTTGGTATCGCACGTGGTTTCGGGCCTGTTGACGCGCCAGGTGACGCTGGCTGCGGCCGTCGCCTTGCCGGGCACAATCGGCGGCGCCTGGCTCGGCGGTTTCATCTATCGGCGCATTGCCGACCGCAGCTATTCGCGCGTGATCATGACGCTGTTGTTCATCTCCGGCGTCATTCTGATCGTCACCAGCCGGTGACGACAAAGCGAACCGCTCAACGGCCGGGTCGAGCGGTGGTGCCTTGCACCGTGGTGCCGGTGCCGAATTGCGTCCCTTGGGTGATGATCTGCCCGGCATCGTTGAAGCCGGTATCGGTCGGCAGCCAGGTGGTGTTGGGGCAATTCGTGCTCTGGGTGCCGAGAAGGCCGCATTCGCCGATCGTGACGGTATGCAGGCCCGGCACGCCGCCGTTCTGGCCCGGCTTGCTCGTCAGCAGCGCCAATAAGCGGTCGATTTCGGCTACGGTCACCCGGACCGGCTGGCCCGGCGGCGTGGTCCAGCTCAGGATGGTCACTTCGTAGCCGGCGCGGCTCAAAATCATCGTGCCGCCGGCATTATGGACCGTGCCAATGCCGAATAGGTCGAAGACATGAACGCCGGTCCGGTCGATGACGATCATGAAGGTTCCGCCGCGGATGCCGACTGCGGCGGCCGGCGTTACGATCGAGGCCTCGCCGGCGTGACTGAGCGCGCCGCCGACGAAGCGCAGCGCGCCTTGCGTGAGCGACGCCAGCATGTGGCCTTTGCCGGAATTCGGGTCGTACACGAATTCGTTGATGACGATGTTGGTATTGGGTGCGATGCTCAGCGTGCTTTTGTCGAGGAACGCAAGCTGGGCCGTTCCGCTGGACGTGGTGTGGATGCGCTCCTTGTGAATGATGCGTGCGCCGACGGTCAACGGCGCGGTCGCGCCGCCGGGCGGCGTGCTCTCCGACAGCGGATTGACCGCCGTGGCGGTGCCCACCTGCTGCTGCGCCAAGGCCGGCGCGGCGATCAGCACGGCGGCCAGTACGAAGATGATCCTGCGACGCTTCATGGGGGCCTCAAGCGATATCAAAACTTGAAAGTCGGTCCGGCGGAAACCGCAAGATTGTGCATCGTGAATGCCGCCACATTGGATCGGTCGGCGCGGTATTGCACCAGCGTCGCCAGCACCACCTGCCGCCACAGCGGGATCTCCAGCCCGAGGCCGGCGCGCCACTCGGTGGTGCGCGGCGTGGTGTTCGGATCGATGGTGGGATCGGGCGCGGCATAGAGCCAGCGGCTGACGCCGAACGAGGGAATGAGCGTCCACATCCGGCCGTCGCCGGGAAACGAGAAATTCCACGGCAGCCACAAGTCGGCGGCATAGACGTCATAACTGTAAGGATTGTAGTTGTCGCTGGCGTGGCCGAAGCCAAGCCGCGTTTGAAAACCCCAGCTTGATGCGATCGGTCCGGAGGCCTGCAATCCGTAGGTCGATAGCGTTCCGCTAAAGCCGCTGGCGAGCGGATAGAAACTCGAACTGCGAAAGCTCTGCTGCACGATTTCGACATAGGGGTCGAGCGCGAGGTTGCCGACATTGGTGTGCACGGTGAGGCCGCCGCCGACCCCGCCGTAATACGGCGTGTCCGCCAGCAAGGCGCCGGTGGCGATCACATAAGGCTTGATCGACAAGCTGGTCTTCGGATCGCCGGTCGGGATGCCGAAGCGCGGGCCGGCGCGGAATTCCACCAGCCCGATATCGAATTGATGCAGCCGGAACTCCTGCGCGTCGTAACCGACGGCGGACGCCTCGAACGTGTCGGCGTTCTGGGTCTCGAAATCGTGGACGTAATTGACCGCGAAAGCGCCAAACCAGTTCCAATCGCTCTGCGAGAAAAACCGGTTATCGAAAGCGTGGCCCGACGCCAACACGGTCTGCGCCCCGGGTCCGCTGCCCGGGTTGCTCTGATAAGCGAGGCCGCTCTGCACATAGCCGGTGAACTGATCGACCTGCCGTTTCTTGTCGACGATGGCGAGCAGGTCTGCCGCGCGCGCCTCGATGTCCGGCGTAACATCCGGCATCTGCAGCGCCGATCGAAGATAGCTGCCCGCCATGTCGTAGGAGCCCAGCCGGAAATACAGCACGCCAAGCTCGAAGCGCACGCGCGACAGCTTCGGATTGTAGAACAAGAGCTGTTCGTAGGTGCCGATGGCGGATTCGATGTCGTCGGCGGAGGCGTTTGCCGCATATTGCAGCGTATTGGTGAGATCGGACGGCCGCGCCAGGATGCCCTGATAGAGCGGGCCGACAGTGCCGGCAAAATCGGACGGCGTTTGCGCGGCTGCGGAGTCCGGCAACAGGGCAAGCAGCATTACCGGTGCAAGCGCACCCGCACATCGCCGCCACAATGCGCGCCGCGTCTGTATCAAAGCGTCTCCGTTGGCCTAACGGTCGCTCAGCTGTGAATCGCGAATCCTGTCGACGGTATTATCTTCCGCAATCGCCGATCAGCATACCGCAATCTCGTGCGTCTCGTCCATCAGATCGGGCGCCGCGGCATTGCCTTGGGAAGTTGCGATCTTGACGTTATGGTGGTGTATCGCATGCCAGGTTTGCATGTGCCGCGGGGAATTTGAGACATGACGCGATTGGAACCAGTCGATCGGGTGGAAATACACGTTCTGGTCGATAACGCGACCGACAGTCTTTCCAGCAATCCCGCCAATGTCGAAACCGAGTTCTCCTATCTGCAGCGCAAGGGGGCGCGCTTTCTGTCCGGTCAGTGCATCTGCTGCGCCAGCCACGGTCTGTCCTGCCTGATCACCGCGCAGCGCGGCGACACGCAGCACACGCTATTGTTCGATACCGGACCCGAAGCGGATACCTTCGAGCGCAACACCCAGCGCCTCGGCCTCGATCTGGGCGTCGTCGAGGCGATCGTTCTGTCCCACGGCCATTGGGATCATGCCGGCGGCATGCTGCGCGCCGTCGATATGATCCGCGCCAACGGCAATAACCGCGACCTGCCGTTCTATGGGCATCCGGACATGTTTCGCCTGCGCGGGCGAAAAATGTCCGACGGCGGCATGATGCCGATGGTGGGCGTTCCCAGCGTCGCCGAGCTTGCGGCGCACGGCGCACGCGTGGTGGCGGTGCGGGAGCCGGCGGTCTTTCTCGACAACATGTTCTGCGTCGGCGGCGAAATTCCACGGGTGACGCCGTTCGAGCAGGGTCTGCCGAATCATTATGCCAAGATCGAAGACAACTGGGAGCCGGACCCCTGGCTGATCGACGAGCGCTGGCTCGCCGTCAACGTGGCCGGCAAGGGCCTCATCGTCTTCACCGCCTGTTCGCATGCCGGCGTGGTCAACGTGCTCAAGCACGCGCAGGCGATGTACGGCGACGTGCCGCTCTACGCGGTGCTCGGCGGCTTCCATCTCTCCGGCGAAACCGAGAAGATCATCCCCGAAACGGTCGAGGCGCTGGGCCAGTTCGGTCTGACCGCGATCGCCGCCGGGCATTGCACCGGCTGGCGCGCGATGGCGGCGCTGGTCGCCGCCTTCGGCGACAAGACGATCACGCCGACCGCGGTCGGCAAGCGCTTCGTTTATTAGAGCAACCGGTCGGCCGCGCTCCGCTGCACTTGCAGAGGGAAACTGCAGCGGGCTCTTAAACCGTCCCGGGGCGAGACCGCGCGCCGAAAGTGCCGTGCGCACGAAGCCCCGATGTGAACGTCGGCATGGCAAATAAACGCAGGTCGTAAGGGTTTCTACCGAGGCAATATGCCATAACCCTATGCATCGGCTTTCACCGAAAATTTATTGCCGCGACTTCTTATTCCTTGCTGCGTCATGGAATGACTGAGCGCCAGGCGCGATAGTCAATATGTGCACACGGCCGGACCCAAGGACGGTTGTGCCGTGGCGAACGCTGCCCGAGCTCTCCTTGCGGAGGCTTGAATGCCATATAACATGACGAACGAGCATCCGGTTTTCTTGTCGACCGCGCCGATTCTGAAAAAAGATCGGCAGCGCGCATGTGTGGTCATCGTCCTCTCGTTGTTGATCTTCCTTGCGCTGGCGCCATTCGCGTCAATGCCGATGCCACACGTATTGGCGTTTGTGCCGATCTACGAGACGGCAATTCCTTTCGGCGACCTGATAACCGCCGCGATACTGCTTATTCAATTCAACGTCTTGCGATCGCGCGCGATTTTGGCGCTCGCATGCGGCTACCTGTTCACGGCGCTCATGGCGGTAGCGCACGCGCTCACTTTTCCCGGCCTGTTTTCGCCGACCGGGCTGCTCGGCGCGGGAGCGCAGACGACCGCATGGCTCTACGTGTTCTGGCACGGCGGTTTTCCGCTCGCCGTGATCTGTTATGCCTTGCTGAAAAACGGCGACGTCCAACGCCCGCCGGGAAAATCCGATACCGCGGTATTGCCGTTGAGCGCCGGCGTGGTGATCGGCGCGGTGATCGGCTTGACGACGCTTGCGACGGCCGGCGAGGCGCTGCTGCCCGAGGTTTTGACAGCCGGCCATAACGGCATTGGCTTGGTAGTTGCCATCGTCAGCGACCTGACGCTGACGCTCGTTGCGCTTGCGCTTCTGTGGCGCTGTGCACCCCATGCCGTGCTCGATCTGTGGCTGATGGTCGTCATGTGCGCATGGCTGTTCGACGTCGCGCTCAGTGCGCTCCTCAATCATCAACGCTTCGATCTCGGCTTCTATGCCGGCCGTGCCTACGGCCTGCTCGCCGCGACTTTCGTTCTCCTGATCCTTCTGCTCGAAACGGGCTGGCTTTACGCTCGACTGGCGCGATTGCTTGAGGTCGAGCACAAGGGGCGCAGACGCGAGGCGGAGAAGCGGCAGCACGTCGAGGCAGCTTTGGCGGAGCATGAGGATCGCGAACGACTGTTCATCGCCGCGGTAGAGTCGTCGCAGGATGCGATCGTCACCAAGGCGCTCGACGGCACGATCACCGGCTGGAATCCGGCGGCGGAACGGCTGTTCGGATATGTCGCCGCAGACGTCGTCGGCAAGAGCATCGACATCATAGTGCCGGAGGAGCGCCGCAGCGAATTGCACGACATTCTCGCCCGAATTGGACGCGGTTGCCGCATAGAGCAGCACGAGACCGTGCGCGTGTGCAAGGACGGCAAGCATATTGAAGTGTCATTGAGCATATCGCCGATCAGGCTGCCGTCCGGAGAGATCGTCGGGGCGTGCAAAATCGCCCGGGATATAACCGAGAAAAAGCGCATCCAGCGCATGAAGGACGAATTTATCGCCACCGTAAGCCATGAACTGCGGACGCCGGTGACCACGATTGCGGGCCCGCTCGGCCTGCTGGTGGGCGGCGCCGCCGGCGAAATGCCGGACAAGGTCAAGCGCCTGGTCACCATGGCGCACGGCAACTGCGCCCGGTTGACGCGGCTGGTCAGCGACATGCTCGATCTGGAAAGGATCGAGTCCGGAGGCATGCCATTCGATTTCAGGTCAATACGGATAAAGAAAATCGTCGAGCAGGCGATCGAGCTCAATCTGGCATTGGCGGAAAAGTTCGGGGTACAGGTCCGGCTCGACGCCAACGCCGTCGATGCCACCGTTCACAGCGACCGGGAACGGCTGATGCAGGTCCTCGCTAATCTTTTGTCCAACGCGGTCAAGTTCTCTCCGCGCGGCAGCGAAGCGGTGGTGTCGATTGAGGTGCTGGACAAAGACGTCAGGATCGCCGTGCGCGATCGTGGGCCGGGCATTCCCAAGGATTTCAAGACCCTCATCTTCAATAAATTCGCGCAAGTCGATGCCACTGACGCGCGGCAAAAGGGCGGCACCGGGCTCGGCCTGAGTATTGTCAAGCAGACCATGGTCCGGCTGGGCGGCAAGATCGACCACATTGCCGCGCCCTCGGGCGGCACCATCTTTCACGTCGACGTGCCGCGCTGCGACGGCGAGGAAACAGCCGGACAAGTCGCCGAATCATCGCGCGGTGTCGCGTAGCCCGGCGCCGATCGCGTCGTCGCCGGCTCAGCCGGCCTTCGAGCGTTCGCGCACGAGATTGATGATGGCGGAAAAATCCATGCCGCCATGGCCGGCCTCGGCGAATTGCTCGTAGAGCTCGGCGGCGTGCGCGCCGAGCGCCGCCTTCACCTTGACCGAAGCCGCGGCGTCGCGGGCAAGCTTGAGATCCTTGAGCATCAGGGCCGCGGCAAAGCCGGGCTTATAGCCGTGGTTCGCCGGCGACGCCGGCACCGGTCCGGGCACCGGGCAGTAGCTGGTCAGCGCCCAGCATTGGCCCGACGACGACGCGGCGACGTCGAACAGCGCCTGATGCGACAGGCCGAGCTTCTCGCCCATGACGAAGGCTTCGCCGACGGCAATCATCGACGCCGCGAGAATCATATTGTTGCAGATTTTCGCCACCTGGCCGTTGCCGGCTTCGCCGCAATGGACGATGCGCTTACCCATGCGCTCGAGGATCGGCTTGCCGCGCGCGAAGGCGTGCTCGCTGCCGCCGACCATGAAAGTCAGCGTCGCCGCTTTGGCGCCGCCGACGCCGCCCGACACCGGGGCGTCGAGCGTGGCGATGCCGCGCGCCGCCGCCAGCGCATGCGCCTTGCGCGCGCTAGCCACGTCGATGGTCGAGCAGTCGACGAACAGCGCGCCTTGCCGGGCCCGCGGCACGATGTCGTTCCACACCGACAAGACATGCTCGCCGGCCGGCAGCATGGTGATAACGACATCGGCGTCCTCGACCGTGCTCCTGGCATCGGCGACGATCTGCACGCCGTCGCGGGCGGCGGTGTCGCGCAACGCCGGCACCAGGTCGAAGCCGCGTACCTGCTCGCCCGACTTCACCAGATTGGCGGCCATCGGCGCGCCCATATTGCCGAGACCGATGAAACCGATTGCCGGCATGTGCCGTCCTCCCGTTCAATTTTCGAAATTCAGCTCCAGCTCGCCCACGGACTTAAAATGCCGCTCGACGATCTGGGGCGTAACGTCTTCAAGCCGATCCGGCCGCCAGGCCGGCTTGCGGTCCTTGTCGACGATCGCGGCGCGAATGCCTTCGATGAAATCATGTCCGGCGGCGCACGCAAGCGAAATACGGTAATCCTGCCGGAAGCATTGCTCAACACGCTCGAATGCCGCCGCCTCGCGCAGATTGCGCAGCGTGATCTTCAGCGAAGTCGGCGAAGCCTTGCGCATAGCATCGAGCGCGTCGGCCGCGCCGTCGGCGCGGCAGGAGGATAAGGCCTCGACAATCTCTTCGACTGTTTCGTGGCCGAAGCAGCGTTCGATCCAGTCTCGCGCTTTCAGCAATTGTCCGCGGCTCGGAGACGCCTGGAGCGTGCGCAGTGCCGCCCAGGCGCCCTTGTGGTCACGGCAATCGGCCAGTACCGCAGAAATCTCGTCCAGCCGCCAAGCCGGCACCGGGCTGTTTGCCAAGCCGCAAAGCACGGCATCCTGCTCGTTGAGGCGGCTCCCTGTCAGCGCGACATAGGTGCCCAATTCCCAAGGAGCGCGCGCCAGCAGGAAAGACACGCCAACGTCTGGAAAATATCCGATGCCGACCTCGGGCATGGCGATGGCGGAGCGCTCCGTGACGACGCGATACGCGGCATGGGCCGAAAGCCCGACGCCGCCGCCCATCACCAGTCCGTCCATGACGGCGATCACCGGCTTGCGATAGCGCGCGATCAGGACGTCGAGCTTGTACTCGTTCGCCCAAAAGCGCGCCGGCAGCGGGTCGCCGGATTTGGCCGCGTCATACAGCGCGCGAATGTCGCCGCCGGCGCAGAGTCCGCGCTCGCCCGCGCCGTCGATCAGCACGGCGCCCACGGCGGGGTCCTCGGCCCAGTCGCGCAGCCGTGCCGTCATCGTTGCGACCATGTCGAGGGTGATGGCGTTGAGCGCTTGCGGCCGGTTCAGGGTCAGGCGCCGCAGCGAGCCGAGCGCGCGAACGATCACGTCGCCGTTTTGCAGAACGACTTCGCTCATCTTGCAGAACCGCTCCGCTTATCGGCCGACAAGCTGTCTTGCCACGATGAGCCGCATGATCTCGTTGGTGCCCTCGAGAATCTGATGCACGCGCAGATCGCGCACGATCTTCTCGATGCCGTAGTCGGACAGATAGCCGTAGCCGCCATGCAGTTGCAGCGCGGCATTGGCGACGTCGAAACAGGTATCGGTGACGAAGCGTTTGGCCATCGCCGACAGCCGCATGGCGTCCGGCTCGTTGCGGTCGAGCGCCGCGGCAGCGCGCCACAGCAAGGCGCGCGAGGCTTCAAGTCCGGTCGCCATGTCGGCGAGACGGAATTGCAGCGCCTGGAACTCGTCGAGCCGTTTGCCGAAGGCCTTGCGCTCCTTCATGTAGGCGAGCGCCTTTTCCAGCGCGCATTGCGCGCCGCCGAGCGAGCACGCCGCGATATTGAGCCGGCCGCCGTCGAGCCCGGCCATCGCGATCTTGAAGCCGGCGCCTTCGTCGCCGAGCCGGTGATCGGCGGGAACGCGAACGTTCTGAAACGTCACCGCGCGGGTCGGCTGGGCGTTCCAGCCCATCTTGCGTTCATTGGCGCCGAACGAAATGCCGGCGGTGTCGCCCGGCACCAGAAAGGCCGAGATGCCCGAGGGGCCGCCGCCGCCCGTTCGCGCCATCACCAGATAGAGATCGCCGGCGCCCGCGCCGGAAATGAACTGCTTTTGCCCGTCGAGCACATAAGCATCGCCGTCGCGGGCGGCGCGGGTCGTCAGCGCCGCCGCGTCCGAACCGGCGCCAGGCTCGGTCAGGCAATAGCTCGCTAACAGCTCCATCGTGCACAATTTCGGCAGCCAGCGCCGGCGCTGCGGCTGCGAGCCGAAGGCATCGATCAGCCAGGCCGTCATGTTGTGGATGGAAAGATACGCCGCCACCGTCGGACAACCGGTCGCCAGCGCCTCGAAGATCACGGTGCCGGTCAGCCGGGAGAGGCCGGAGCCGCCGGCATCTTCGGCGACGAACGCGCCGGCCATGCCGAGCGCCGCCGCTTTGCGCATCTCTGCGACGGGAAAATGTTTCGTCTCGTCCCAGGCGACGGCGTTCGGCGCAAAGTGCTCGTCGGCAAAAGCGCGCGCCATGTCGCGCATCGCGATCTGGTCGGCGTCGAGCGAAAACGGCGCAGCACCCGGCGATGAATCGAGCATGAAGCCTAAGCCTTATGGCCAGCGATTTCGCGCATTGTCGCATTGTCGTCTCGGCGCAGCAATGCGCCGGTCGCCCG
>Ga0335078_10018839_pt1 | contig 10264 bp, 5 predicted proteins | sample Lox_Sample_32_FD_206711 | JGI IMG/M metagenome (GOLD analysis project Ga0335078, IMG submission 206711) | Soil microbial communities from Loxahatchee National Wildlife Refuge, Florida, United States - Lox_Sample_3.2 | ecosystem: Environmental > Terrestrial > Soil > Wetlands | place: USA: Florida...
TCCACAGCTTCGTCTTCGGCAGGCCGCCGGACTGCTTCATGACCCGGAACGCCACAGCCGAAAAAGATCGCTTTCCATCTCGGGGCCGTATCCCCGCAACACGGAAGTGCCAACCGCCGGTATTGCGCAACGCGCGTTTGTCCCGGTTCAGTCGAACTCTCTCCATCCGGTGCAACGGCGAGGTTCAATCTCTCGGAGTCGTTTTGGAGGCGCTGTTCGGAATTGAGGTGTGCAGAGATTGGTCGATGGATGATCGCCGCAAGACCTGCTTCAACGTACGGAACTCCGCCTGTGATGGATCAGAAATGATTTGCCAAACGCCGGTCTTCAGTTGAGCGCAAAGAATTGCCGAACCATACGTAGCTTCAATATCTTAGCGCGGAGTTGCCTCCACGCTTCTTTTCTATTTCTTGCGATGTCGCGCTCGGAGGCCAATTACCGCGGCGACCTGTTCATGAGCCTGATCCACACCGGTGAGCTTGCCGGTGCCAATCCGTTCGATTACCTCACCCAGTTACAGCGGCACGCCAGCGAGCTGGCGACGAATCCGTCGGCATGGATGCCCTGGAACTTCCTCGAACAAACTCAGCCCGGCCACACTCATTAGATTGCGGCCACTCCCCGCTCTCCTGCGGAAATGCCCACAAAACGCCAGGTCGTGCCGTCTATTTCCCGGAAGGTTTTTGGCCACCCCCAACGGGTGGGCCTTTACGCTCGCGTCTCCACGCACGATCAACAGACTCTGCCTTTGCAAATCCACGCCATGCGCGACTTCGCCGCCAAGCGAAACTGGACCATCGCTGCGCAGATTCAAGAGGTCGGCTCCGGCGCGGGACAACGTGAACTACGCGCCACTCTGATCGCCGCCGCTCAAAGACGCGAAATCGATGTCGTGCTGGTGTAGCGTCTGGATCGCTGGGGCCGGTCCGCCGCGGACCTGGTTTCGACATTACAGGAGCTTCAACATCTCGGAGTCGGTTTTGTGTCGCTAACGGAAGCGCTCGATCTGACCACCCCCGCGGGCCGCGCGATGGCCGGACTGCTCGCCGTGTTCGCGGAGTTCGAACGCGAGATCCTGCAGGAGTGTGTCCGCGCCGGGTTGGCGCACGCACGCCAACAGGGCAAACGGCTCGGCCGCCCACCATCGGTGGTTCACAAAGCCATCGAAGCCCGAAAGCTGTACCAGCAAGGCGGCAGCAAATCCGAGATCGCACGCACGCTCGAAATAAGCCGAACCTCCGTCCGCCGCCTGCTGGCTCAAACGAAATCCTGATTCAGACGAGCTTACGCAGGCTTACCGGAAGGACACTATCTATCGCACTCGTCGCAGTTTCAGGGGGCTACGAACTGCTCAGCGACCGCGAGAGGGAAATCGTTGCTGGCCGAAGGGCAATCTCTGAAGGACATCGCTACGCGCTTGAAGTTGAGTGTCAAAACGGTGGATGCCCACAAGTACAAGATCATGCGCAAGCTTGACCTGCACGAGCGCACCGAATTAGTCCGCTATGCCATTCGCAAAGGCCTGATCGAAACCTAACGGGGAATGACGGAGCGGACCGTTCGTAAGAACACCATTCCGGTTCGTCACCGGCGCCATCAGGCCACAACTCATCCGGAGCTATTGCCAAACACGGGCTAGACGCCCTATCCGCTCCTTTTCGTGGAGTAACATATAGTATCCGTGCGGGCATCAGCCGCCGGAGCCGCGGCAGGCGGGTCCAAAAGAATGCTGGCCCCGATTGGGAAATATAAAGTTGAAAAGATCTTAGGCGAAGGCGGATTCGGCGTCGTCTATCTCGCTCTGGATCCGGACATGGGCCAGCGGATAGCCATCAAAAAACTCCGCGCGGCCGGTGACCCCGATCTGCTCAAACGCTTTCAAATGGAGATTCGCACCACCGCGAGTCTCCGTCACAAGAACATCGTCACCATTCATGCCAGCGGCGAAGATGCGGGCGATCCCTATCTCGTGATGGAGTTCCTGGAGGGTAGCACGCTCAAGCAAATCATTCGCGAGCGGCGCGCCCTCACTCTGCTGGAGAAGGTCCGCATCATGACGCAAGTCGCGGAGGGACTGGCGTACGCGCATTCCAAAGGCGTGGTCCACCGTGATGTCAAACCCGAAAACATCATGCTCTTGCCGGATGACACGGTCAAGATCATGGATTTCGGTATCGCCTTGGGGCCGAACCGCTACACGGCCGTTACGCAGACGGGCGGCATTATCGGAACGCCCCCTTACTTCGCCCCGGAGCAGCTCGAAGGCCACAAAGCAACCGAGCAGACGGATATCTTCTCCTATGGAGATGTCTACTATGAGCTGCTGACCTGTAATCATCCGTTCGAGCAGTCGAAAGGCGACTGGAGAGCCCTGCAACTGGCCATCCTCACAATAGAACCCCAGTCGATTGGTGAGTTGGTTCCGGGTTGCCCGGAGGCGCTGGAGTTGCTGGTGCACCGCACGCTCGCCAAATCGCCGGAATTCCGCTATCAGAAGTTCGAGGAGGTGCAACTCGATAACGAGGCGATTTTAGTTGACCTGCGGCATGAGGGCGCGGCTGCCATCCTCCGGGAAGTGCGGCCGCTCATCGAGTCGGGCCACCTCCAGACGGCGCAGGTCCGCATCAATAAGGCCTACCAACTGGAGCCCGGGAATCGCGAGGTGCGGCGGCTGCGCGAAGAGATCAACCTGCGGATCCAGCACGAACAGGTGCAGACCCGAGTGGACGGATTGCTCAAAGACGCTGCCACGCAAATGGCCGAACGGCGCTTCGGCGAGGCAGTGCAAAACCTGGAGTCAGCCCATAAACTGGACAGCACCAACGTCCTGATTGGAGCGCGGCTCGAAGAGGCTCGCTCGCGCCTGGAGAACTCCAACCAGGCCAACCGTCTCATTTCCGAAGGTCGCCTCAACCAGCAAAAAGGGATGCTCGACGAAGCTTTGCGGCTTTTCGAATCGGCGCTCGTCGTCGATCCGGATCACACCGAAGCCCGGCGGCTGGTCGCGCGCGTAGCGGGCGAGTTAGAGCGGCGCCGGCGGCACGAACACATGCAACAGGCCCTGCGCACGGCGCGGGAGCACCTGACGGCGAAACGGTTCGGCGCTGCGCTGGATATCGTGCGCGACATCGAACGGGAGCAGCCCGACGCTACCTGGTTGGCCGACCTGCGCGCCGAGATCCAGCACGCACAGGCGGAAGAAGAACGTCGCGTGCGCGAGGAGCGATTCGAGCGCGCGCTGGGCCAGGCCCGCTTAGCGATCGAGGCCGATGATCTGGAGCGCGCGCGTCCGCTGGTGGACCAACTCTTCGCCGAGTTCTCGGGTGATCCCCGGGCAACCGAGGCGCTGCGGACCTTGCAGCAACAGCTCCAAGCCCAGGTCCGTGCCAGGGAGATCGCGCATTACCAGAATTTGGCCGGCGGTCTGTTACGCGATAAATCCGCCCAGGCGGCTCTGGCTCTGCTGGCCGACGCGCTTGCCAAGTTTCCCGATGACGCGGGCTTGCAGCGCCTGAACCAGACGGCTCTGGACTTGTTTCGAGAGCAACAACGGGGCGAAGCCATTGCGGCCGTGATCAAAGAAGCTACTACCAAACGGAAAGCCGGCGACCTCGAGGGCGCGCTCCAGACGGTTTTGGAGGCTCGGCGAAGGCTTGGGGAAGACGCTGCGTTTGTCGGGCTAATGCGCCACCTCCATGAGGAGATGGAGCGGCAGCGGTACCGCTCGGGACTCGAACGCCTGCTCCGCGATGGACGCCAGTTGATGGCTGCCGGCCGGTTCGCGGAAGCGGTTACCCAAATTCAAAACGCCCAGGAATTCGCCGCCGAGGCCGAAGTGCGCGCTCTCTTGGAAGCGGCGCGCGCGTCTGCCGCCATCGAGCAGGAGAGGCGCGCTGTTGCGGAGGCTTTGGCGGCGGCCGAAAACCTGGAGTCCCGCGCATTGTGGAGCCAAGCCCTGGAAAGGGTAGAACGGGCGCTTGGCAACTATCCCCACAACACGAGCCTGGCGCAGGCGGCGGCACGGCTGCGGCAGCAAGTGGAAGCGGAGCGTCGGCGGGCTGCGATGGAAGAACACCGCGCGGCGATACAGTTGGAAATCGAGCGTGGCGATTGGTCGCGTGCCTCCGCGGCGTTGGAGCGTGCCCGCTCCGAATTCCCCGGCGAGCGCGCGTTTGATGATCTGGCCAGTCAAGTACAGGCCGGCGAATTCGATGCAGCGCTGGTGGACCTCGAGGCGCGCGTCCGCCAGAATCTGGCCGCCAACCAACTTGACCAGGCTGAGCAAGAATTGAACGCCACCCGCACAATGTACCGGGGTGATCAACGCTGGGACTTTCTGTTACAGGAAGTCGCCCGCCGCAAGGAATACGAGACTGTGCTGCTCGAAGCCGAGCGGCAACGGGATGCCCGGAGGTACTCGGAAGCCGAGCGGATGCTGACGGAAATCATCCAGCAGGGAACTCCGGATCAACGGGCCGATCACATGCGCGACGCGATTCGCGCGCAACGATCGGAGACGCAGCGTCAGGCGGAGATTGCCAGGATTGCCGAGAAGATTCGCGAAGAGCTGAACCGCGACAACCCCGGCCAGGCTGCTGGGGAATTGGCCGCGGCGCGTTCCCGATATCCCGGCGAGGATGTTTGGAATGAGTTGCAGGCCGGCGTGGATGCGCGGCAGCAGGTCATTCAGCGACAGGCCGATGTGGCCACGGCCGAACGGGACATTCGGCAATTGCTCGGCCGTAACGAGGTGCAGCAGGCCGCATTGGTCTTGCAATCGGCTCGCACGAAGTATCCCGGTGAGACGGCGTGGGCGATCCTGGAGGCCGAAATCGCAGGGCGTCGCAAGGAAGTCGAGCGGCAACACGAAATCGCCGCGATCGAGGCCAATGTTCGCGAAGATCTAGACCGCGAGATTAGCGGCATACGCTTAGCCGAGCGGGAGGCGCCCGCCGGGACGTATCCTATCGCGCGCGTCTGGGATGCGCTGCGCCGAGTCAGCACGCGTTTGGACCAGGCCCGCACAAAATACCCGCAGGAATCCGTTTGGGAGAACCTCGCAGCCGATCTCGCGGGACGGCAGGACCGGCTGGAGCGAGAGATTGCGGCGGCCGTTCGATCCGGATCAGGGCCGCTCGCACTCGATTGGAATGCGCGACAGTTGGAGGCGGCCCGCACGCGCTATCCGGGCGAACCATTTTGGACAACGCTGGAGTCGGAAATCGGCGCTCTCCGCGAAAATCTCCGGCTTGCATCCATCGGTGACTTCGAGGCGCAAGTCGGTGACTGTCTCCAACGCAACGACTTCGAGAGCGCACGGAAACAGCTCGACACGGCGCGGCAAAGACATCCTGGCGAGCGACGTTGGGAGGATTGGCAACGCGAAATCGAAGCCCGCCGGACGCAATGGAGACGGCAGGAGGAATTGGCCGCCGCTCAGAAGAGCATTCGCCAGCAATTGGAGCGCGTCGATCAGATCCCGCAACAGCGGGATTGCCGCAACCCGATCGAGCTGCAATGGGAGGCGTTCCAGAAGGCCGCGGTGGTCCTTTCCGAGGCTCGCGCGAAATATCCGGACGAAATCACGCTTTCCACGCTCCAAGCGGAGATCGATGCGCGACGTTCGCGTTGGCAAAATGAAGTCTCGCAAAGCGTCACGATCGCCATTGCAGACCACCCCGGTCGTGAGATCGTTAAGTCGCTGGGGCCGCAGATCGACGCACTGCTGAGGAAAGATCCTCACGAACCGCTGTGGGCGAGCCTGAAAGGCGAGATAGATGCTCTCGAAGCCGTCCTCAACCGGAACGACGCCGTCTCCGCCGCCGGCGAACGCGTGCGCCAGTGCCTGAGGAGGAACGACGCACGCCAAGCGGGTGCCGAGCTCGATGCGGCACGGTCGACGTATGCGAATGAGCCTCTCTGGGAAACCCTCGACGCGGAGATCGCAACGGCCACGGCGTTGGAGAACCAGCGGCGCCGTCAGGCGCGCGATCGGGATCGGGAACGGCTGTCCGCAATCCGCCGGCAAATGGAAGCCGAAACCCGCCGCCGAAAACGCAAAGAGCTTACTCGCGAGGCGCAGGGCGTCGCCGCGCTCTACCAGGATGATCCGGAGATCGCGTCCATGGCGGCCGCCATCGACGCGCTGGTGGAAACGCCCCGGGTGGAGACGCCGCGGGTGGAAACGCCGCGCGAAGAGCCCCCTCCCACGCGGACGCTGCCTTCCAGGAAGTGGATCGCAGGCGGGGCGGTGGCGGCAGTAGTGGCCGCTCTGGTGATCATCGGAGTCATCCGGAAGCCGTCCGGACCGGCCCTGCCCCCAACATCCGCCACGGTTTCGGTCGAGATCCGTACTGATCCGCCGGGCGCGTCCGTGCGGGTGGCGGATCGTACCTGCGTTACTCCCAATTGCCACGTGGACCTCAAGCCGGGCAACTATCCGATCGAGGCACGACTCGATGGCTACGAAACCAGGCAACAGACCGTAACCGTGAATCCCGCAAGCCGGGTCGTGGATTGGACCTTACAGCCGGTGCGGGTGCCACCGCCTCCCGCCGGAGCCGGAATCGGCACCCTGATCGTCCGAACGGGCGTGCCCGACGCTCTGATCTACGTTGACAACGTTCCGCAGCCCACCCGCACCGACCAATCCGGAGAGGTCACTTTGTCGATGGTAGCCAAAGCTCACCAGGTGCGCGTGGAGCGAAATCAGTACCAGCAGGTCCCTGCCCGGCAAATCCGCATCGCCGCTGGCGCGCAGCAAACTCTCGTGTTCCGCATGCTTCCTGAGAACGCACGGCTGGAATTGATCGGCGCGCCGGCCAATCTCGAATTGCGCGTGGACGGCAAACCATCCGCGTTTCCCGCCGCAGTGCCGCCAGGTGAGCATACTTTGCAGGTTTCGCCAGGGACTCTGCAACCACCTCAAGGATCGGCCAGTTCTTCACTGAGCCAGCGGTTCGAGCCCGGTCAGACGGTGTCCTTAGTGTGGAAAGCTCCGGGGCCCGCGGTCCCGCCGCCGGTAACACCGCCCTCCCCGCCTACCTCCGTTCCACCAACATTGGCTGGAGGAACCAAGGGTGTCACGCCGGAGGAGACCCCGGAAGACCGCGACTGGGCGAAGACTCTCGAGAACCTGGATTTGACGCACTTGCGCGAATTCCGCGGCAAGTACAGCGCGGGCCGGCACACGAAAGACGCGGACAATGCCATAAATCGTCTGGATGAGTCGGCCTGGTCTAAAGCCAACAAGGAGAATGCTCCATCGCTGGAGGCGTATCTCTCGGATTTCCCCACCGGCTCGCATGCCGCGGAGGCGGCCTCGCGAGCGGACGAGCTCCTTTGGAAGGCCGTTGACCAGGCCCAGATCGACCAGGTCCGCCGGTTCGCCAAAGAACATCCCACCAGCCCCCATTTTCGAGAAGCCCAGCGGATCGTGGATCGTTTCGACGAGCGGCAGGACGTATATCGGGGAGAGATCAACGGGGCAATCGCGCGGCTGAATCAGGCCATCGCCAAAAAGCCGGTCAAGGAAAGCGATTTCAAGCTGATTTGGACAGGCAATGACCCCAGCAAGAAAAGACTTCTGGACGCTTTGCAAAGGGCGGGGCAACAGTTCACCTTCATGGTGCAGGAGCCCCCGAACGTCCGAAGCGACACCATTGCCACGGTGCGGTGCAGCATGACGAACACCCTGGCCGAACCGGCTCAAAGCGTGGTCATCACGCTGAACAAGGTGAACGGCGTCTGGATGATCGTAGCGGTTCGCAACCCCGAATAGAGTTCCAGCTAAAAGCTGTACCCGACACCGGCCATCGGTGTGAAGCGAGCGGTAAGCCCGTTGTTATCGATTCGAATCAGGGCATCGAAATAAGCTATCAGGTTGCCCGCCAGGCGCGCCTTATATCCGAGTGACGCGTTGTACTGGCCGTACGAAACTCTCCCCGCGGTTATCAAACCAGTGACGGACGGAACAACAGCGGGCGCCGGCGGAGGGCTTCCGGGCGAAGGACCGGTTCCATTTGGACCGGTAGGCAACGAGAGGTTGTTCAGGGTTAGAGTGGTCGTGTTCTGAATTCCATGGATCCAGCCGATCTGGTTGCCTAAGATATCGGCAACGATGGTATTCCTGTTTCCGAGAGCGATTTCGGCGCCGCCGTCCCAGGAGAAAACATCGGGGAGGTCGGCCTTGGAAAACGTGAACGGTGCGCCAATGATCCCCGCCGATGACAACGCGGTGCCCTGCACCTGCCCGGCCAGAATGCTTTGCCCGGCGAACTGCCATCCGGCATCCAGGTGCGGCGAAAGCACGACGCCGTTGCTGAACGGCTTGGTATAAAACGAAAGCGCTGCGAAAGGTTTTACGCTTGTGGTACCCACGCCGAGATAGTTGTCGACATCGCCTGTGGGGAAACGGACGTCGGCTCCGATTCCGAGGACCGTGTGGGCTGTTCTCAAGACGGTCCCCTTGGCGCGGACCAGCAAGTCGCCAAAGCCGGTCTTGCCGTAGCTGGCCTGACCGATTATCGGTTCAAGCAAGGTCGGAGTTCCGGCAGTGAAGGTGTTCGCGCACCAGCAGGTCGGGTTGCCAAACCCGTTTCCGGCGTAGATGACCCCGCCGTAGGTCCGGGCGGCCACCGAAGAGTGCACGACGGGCAGTCCGACGGATATGTCAAACCGGTCGGTCACTCCATAGGTGAGAAACGTAATATCCTGCGCAAGCCTCACATCCATGCCCACCCTGGCGATGGCCGGCGCGGTGGTCAGCGGTGTGCTACCAGCGCTAAGCGCAGTGGACTGGCCGCCGTTATAGAAAACGCTGAGCGCATTGAGAGAAGTCCCGTTGTACTGGGTAAAGTGGAAATCCTGGTTCGAGAAACCAATGTAGAACTTGCCCTTGCCGATGGTCTCGGCCCGCTCGGTGAAGATCGGTCCGAGTGTGCTGCTTTCCCCTAAAATCAGCCCGGTCTGCGGATCTTTCCTAAAAATGACGCCGGATGCCGGTGAAGCCAAAGGAACGATCGACAGGGCGGTGGCAATGCTTCCGTTCAATGCCCCGATCAGACTGGCAAAACTTTGGTTTACGGTGTAGTTCCCGGCCGTACCAATCGTATTCGCCACGGCCGCGCACGAGGCGTCGCAAGCACCGCCATTCAGAAACGTGCCGAGCGCAGCCAAATCGGTCGTCTGCTTCGTTTCGCTGAAAATGCCGGGGAATGCCGGCGACGATCCTCCACCGTTGTTCGCGGTGGTGGTGGCGGAATAAAGCAGGACTTGCGAGACATTCGGGGGGCTTTGTGCCTGCCCGAGGATGGACACGAAAAGGAACGCGGCGAATAAACCACAAATTCTTGCACTCATCATCACCCCTCGAAAGGCCCAAAGGTAAGAAGCTTACCAATGTTTGCAAATCGGCGCAACGATCCGAAGTTACGGAGGTGAAGAAAGATGCAAATTGACCCACATCTGAGCGCGTCCGTTAATCCAACATGCCCGCCGGGATTCTCTTGGCTCCGCCCAGAGATTTCTTAGTCCTTGGGCAGCGTGAAATAGAAAACGGCGCCGTGGCCAAGAGCCGATTCCACCCAGATACGGCCTTGGTGTCGGCTCACGATCTTGCGGCAAATGGCCAAGCCCATACCGCTGCCGGATTGTCTATCTCGCGGCTGAAGGCATCTGAAGATTCCGAAGACCTTCTCCGCGTATTGCGGCTCGATCCCGATGCCATTGTCCTTGACCGAAAAGAGCCACTCACCGCCACTGCAATCTGCGGAAACGTGGATAAGCGGAGGCTCCTCGCCCCGATATTTCATCGAATTCACCAGCAGGTTCTGAAATAAGCGCGTCAGCTGGATCGGGTCGCCAAACAGCGTCGGCAGGGAATCGTGCCGTATGACCGCCTGGCTTTCCTGGATCAGGGAATGCAGGTTGCGGATCGCGTCCTCCAGGGCCTCCTCGCAACTCATCTTCGTGAAGAAATCGGAGCCGCGCGAATCCACCTGCGAAAAGTCCAATAGGTCATGGATCAGCTTCTCCATGCGTTGAGCGCTCTCGCACATGAAACCAATGAACTGATCGGCGTCGCCTTCCAGCTTTCCCTGGTACCGTCTCGCCAATAATTGGGCGTAGATCGACACATTGCGCAGGGGCTCCTGCAAGTCGTGGCTGGCGACGTAGGCAAACTGCTGGAGCTCCTCATTGGAACGGAGCAAAGCCTCGGTTCGCTCCAGCACGCGCTCCTCGAGGGTCGCGTTGAGTTGCTGAA
>Ga0335078_10018840_pt1 | contig 10263 bp, 8 predicted proteins | sample Lox_Sample_32_FD_206711 | JGI IMG/M metagenome (GOLD analysis project Ga0335078, IMG submission 206711) | Soil microbial communities from Loxahatchee National Wildlife Refuge, Florida, United States - Lox_Sample_3.2 | ecosystem: Environmental > Terrestrial > Soil > Wetlands | place: USA: Florida...
CGTGCCCGACCGGCGGCCCGGTGACTGCATAGTGGGCGTCGACGAAAGCCCGGGCGCTTGGCACCCCAAGCTCCGCGAGGATCTGGGCCGGGAGTTCCTGATCGCCGAGCGCGATCAGCAGATGCTCGGTACTCGGCCCGCAAACGCCCCGCGCCGCGGCGGCGGTGACCGCCCGGCGCAGCACCTCCTCGCCGGCGGGCGACCGCCGGGGCCGGAGCTCCAGCTTGCCGCCGAAGCCGTTGATCCGCAGGATCACGTCGTGGATCGCACGGGCCGCTATGCCCTGGCGGGCGAGCAGGCTCTCCACGTTCCCGTAGCGGGCGGCCGCGAGCAGCAGGTGCTCGGGCTCGACCGTGGGATGACTCAGCATGCGAGCCTCGTCAGCGGCCAGCAAGATCGCGTTGTATGCCTGGTCGGTAAACCAGCCCAGCACGTCCGCCGGCCAGGCGACCGCGGCGGCGGGATCTCCACCGGCGTCGCCACCGCCACCACCTGGGGCCGCAAGCGCCCGGCGGGCTTCGGTGTACTTCTCACCGGTCTGTGCCATCCGCGACCGGACCGCACGCTTTGACCGCCTGTTCGCAGTCATGTCAGCCCCAGCTCTGGCCAGACCCCACGCGCCCGGCCATGCCCGGAGATGACCCGCCCGAGACGACGTCCCTTGCCCTGTCATCGCCGGCTCGCGCGTGGGCCGAGCACCGGCTGAGAGGATGCGCGTGGGCAGCAGCGCAAACCGAACGTACGCCCGCCCGGACCCGCTGTCCAGCCAGCCGGACGCAGCACCGGCGTTGGGCGAGGATTCCGCGCGGACGCAGCGCGCTGCACGGCCAGGGTGGACTGTCCGCGCCGGGGCACCAGAACCGTCGGGGACGGCCAGCGGGACCAACGGCCCTGCTGGGACAGGGTGATGGGCTCTAATCTCGGTGAGATGACCGCGCCTGATGCCCGCTATATGCGCGGGGGCGACGCGTTCGCCTGGTATATGGAGCGCGATCCTGCCCTTCGGTCAACGGTGGTCGCCGTTTTCTGGCTTGACCGCGCGCCCGGCTGGGACGTTCTGTCCGCGCGCATCGACCGGATGGCGCGGCTGATTCCCGGGCTGCGTCAGTGCGTGGTGCCATCCCCGTTCCGTCTTGCTCCTCCCCGGTGGGCCTACGATCCGCAGTTCGACCTGACCTGGCATCTGCGCCGGGCCGTCGCTGCCACGGCCGAGGTGCCGGAGGCGGTGCTCGCCGTTGCCCGCCGTTCGGCGATGGATGCCTTTGACCGGGACCGCCCGCTGTGGGAACTCACCCTGGTGGAAGGAGCCGAGGGGGGCCCGGCCGCGCTCGTTTTCAAGGTTCACCACTCACTGTCCGATGGCGTGGGCGGAATGCGGATGCTGGCGGCCCTGCTGGACCCGCAGCGTGAGCCGCCGGACCCGGGTCCGATGCCACCGGCGCCACCAGGCGAGACCCTGGGCCTGGGTGCGCTGGTCACTGGCGCGGCTGGGGTGCTGGCCGGGCGCACCGTGCGGCTGGGCTGGCTGGCGGCGAAAGAAACCATCCCGGTACTGGTGCGGTACGCAAGCGACCCGGCCGGTGGGATCGGTGGTGCCGCCGCGATGGCCCGCTCGGTCTACCGGACGGCCGCGCCGCTGCCCAGCAGCAAATCTGCGCTCATGCGGGAACGGGGAATGACCCGCCGTCTGGCCGTGTGGGAGGTCTCACTGGAGGCGCTGTCAAGGGCGGCGAAAACCGCCGGCGGGACGGTCAACGACGCCTACCTGGCGGCCGTGACCGGGGGCCTGCGCCGGTATCACCAGCGCCACGGCGCCGTCGTGGAGTCGCTGCGGGCTGTCATGCCGATCAGCCTGCGGGCCAGAGAGGAGATGGGCTGGGGCAACAGGATCACCTTGCAGCGGGTGACCGTCCCCGTGGCCGAACCGGATCCGGTCACCCGGATGCGCATGCTGCACCGCGTCACCGAAGCGGCTCGCCGTGAGCCGTCGCTCGGGGTCACCGACACCATCGCCGAGGGGCTGAGCCTGCTGCCCGCCGGCTACGTGGGCGGGGTGCTCAAGCGCGTCGACTTCCTGGCCAGCAACGTGCCGGGCATCCCGGTGCCGGTCTATCTCGCGGGCAGCGAGATCACCGGCATCTTTGCGTTCGGGCCCACCATCGGGTCGGCCCTCAACATCACCCTCCTCTCCTACCGCGGCACCTGCGATATCGCCGTCAACATCGACATCGCGGCGGTGCCAGACCCCGAGGTCCTGCTCGGGTGTCTCCGCGACAGCTTCGATGAGATCGTGCGCCTGGGCGCTGCCGTTCCCCGAACGGGTCGCTCGCGGTAGTGCGGTAGTGGCGATGCCACCGTGCCGGGCCAGGGTATCGGCCAGGGATGTCACGGGCGCGGCGACCCGCCCGGCAGGCGAGCATGGGCCAGTACCCGGAGCTGACCCCGTCGCTGACCCAGAACCTAACTGGCCGGTCGAGCCGACCGGTCCACCCGTCCGTCGTCCCGCACTCTAGACAGGTGGCGACCATGTCCGGCGAAACCGAAATCCGTCCATTCCGGGTCGACATGCCCGAAGAAGCGATCACCGAGCTCCGGCGGCGCATCGGTGCGACGCGCTGGCCGCCCAGGGAGCTGGTTGCCGACCGTTCGCAGGGCGTGCAGCTGGCGACGAACCAGGAGCTGGCCCGCTACTGGATGTCCGATTACGACTGGCGCGCGTGCGAGGCGAGGCTGAACGCGCTGCCGCAGTTCAAGACCGAGATCGACGGGGTGGATATCCACTTCATCCACGTCAGGTCCCCACACCCGGACGCGCTGCCGCTGATCATCACGCACGGCTGGCCCGGCTCGATCATCGAGATGCTCGGGGTCATCGGGCCGCTGAGCGACCCGGTGGCGCACGGCGGCTCGGCCACGGACGCGTTCGACCTGGTCGTCCCGTCGCTGCCCGGTTACGGCTTCTCGGGTGGGCCGGCCGAGGTCGGCTGGAACGTCGGCCGCTTCGCGCAGGCCTGGGCGGAGCTGATGCGCCGTCTCGGCTACCCCCGCTACGTCGCCCAGGGCGGCGACGTAGGCGCCGCGGTCACCGACGCGATGGGGCGCCAGGCTCCCGAGGGGCTGGTCGGCATCCATACGAACTTGCTGGCACCGGCGCTGGGTGGCGGCCCCATGCCGTCGGACACCGAGGAGGAACGCGCGGCGCTGGAGCAGACCAAGACATTCCGGGCGAGCGGCTTCGGCTACTTCCTGGAGCAGGCCACGCGGCCGCAGACGATCGGCTACGCCCTCCTGGATTCACCCCTCGCCCTGGCGGCCTGGATGCTCGACCACGACACCGACGCCTACGAGAAGATCACCCGCGCTTTCGTCAACGGGCAGCCGTCCGGGGGCCTCACCCGGGACCACATCCTCGATAACGTCACCGTGTACTGGCTGACCGGCACCGGGGCCACGGCGGCCCGGTCGTACTGGGAGAATGGGCGAGCCCAGGCCCTCGCGGCCGGGGGGACGCCCCCGCCGGTCAGGCTCCCTGTCGGCTTCACCACGTTCCCGGGCGAGATCTTCCGGGCCCCGCGCAGCTGGGTCGAGCAGTACTACCCGACGCTCAGCTACTTCAATGTGGCCGAGCGGGGCGGGCACTTCGCCGCCTGGGAGGAGCCTGAGCTGTTCTCCGGGGAGGTCCGGGCGGCGTTCCGGCCGCTGCGCTGACGTCAGCCCGCCGCCCGTCAGTGCGGCAGCGGCCCGCCTGCGATCGCGATCAGCACACCGACCGCGCCCGCCGCCAGCAGGGTGAGGACGACGCCGCGGCGCAGCAGCAGGAGCAGGATCAGCCCGCCGGCCAGGACGGCGTACTGCCAGGGCTGGCTGAGGGCGCGGGCGAGCGGGAGGGCAGAACCGAAGATGGCCCCGATGGCGGCGGGACCAGCCCCATCCAGGAACGCCCGGGCGCGGCGGTCGGCGCGGACCTGGTCGAACCGCTGCCCGCCGAGCAGTATGAACGCGAACGAGGGACTGAACGCGACGGCCGAGGCGAGGATCCCGCCGGCCAGGCCGGCGGCGGCGTAGCCGACGACGGCGACCGTCTGGACCACCGGGCCGGGGGTGATCTGGCCCAGGGCGACCGCGTTGAGGAACTGGGCGCCGGTCATCCAGTGGTAGTGGCTGACCGCATCGGACTGCATCAGCGGGATGATGACGAACCCCCCGCCGTAGGACAGCGCGCCGACCTTGAACGCGACCCACGCCACCGAGAGCAGCACCCCGCTGGTGAGCGCCCCGGCCGCCAGGACGGGCGCCGCCATCAGGCCGTGCGTCCCATCCTTATTCCGGCGGTTCCCGGCGAGACCCCGGCGGGTCCCGGCCCGCTGCGTCGCGAGCTCGATCAGGCCACAGCCCAGCAGCACCAGCACCAGCCACGGGCCGAGGGTGGCCGCGGCGGCGGCGCCCGCGGCGAGGTAACCCGCCCAGCGCACCGCGTTCTTGCGGCGCTGCCAGCTAGCTCCGGTCAGGCTGCTGGCGGCCTGGATGGCCACGGCGGGGACGGCTGCGCCTGCCCCGGCGCCCGCGCCCAGCACCCACGATGGCGGGGACGTGCTCAGGAACAGCGCGGCCAGCGCCAGGATGACGATCAGGCCGGGGATGATGAATGCGGCGCCGCCGACCAGTGCGCCCCGGCGGCCGCGCAACCGCCACGCGCAGAAAATCGCCAGCTGCGTGGAGGCGGGACCGGGCAGCAGGTTGCACGCGGCAATCGCATCCTCGAAGTCCTGTGCGGCCAGCCAGCCGCGCCGCTCCACACACAGCTCCCGCAGCAGCTTGATGTGGGTGGGCGGCCCGCCGAACCCGATGCAGCCGATGCGGCCCCACTCCCGCAAGATCGTGGCCAGCGGCACGTGCCCCGCGGTGGTCATGGGCTGCCCGCAGACCTGCCCGCAGTCCTGGCCGCGGGCGCCGCGGCGAGGGCGCCCAGCAGAAAGCCGATGCGCGTCTGCAGCTCGGCGGCCAGGCCTTGGAAGGCGGGGTACGTGTCGTCGTCGGTCCCGCCTGCCGCAGCTGGATCGGGAATGCTCCAGTGCACCTGCTCGGCGGGGCCCGGGAACTCGGGGCACACCTCACGCACCCGGTCGCACAGCGTGATGACGTAGTCGAAGCGCTGGTCCGCGAGGTCACTCAGCTGCTGCGGCGGCCGCCCCGCCACGTCGATCCCATGGTCCCGGAGGACCCGCACCGCGTTCGGGTGCAGTGGCTTGGCCCGGCTGCCCGCGCTGGCCACCTCGATCCGGGGCGCCCGCTGCCGCAGCAGCGCCTCGGCCACCGGTGAGCGGGCACTGTTGCCGGTACACAGGAACAGCACCCGGCAGCTGCGGGCCGGCCCGGCGGCTGGGGCCGCGGCGAGCCGCAACCCCGGGTGCAACGCCAGCCCGGCGGCCGTCAGCGCACCCGCACAGCTCGCCAGGTCCAGGTGATAGTAGGCGTCCCGGGCGTCGAACGTGCTGCGCCGGGCGCCCACCAGCCCGGCCGTCCGCAGCCTGCCCAGATGGTAGGAGACCAGGTTCTGCGGCTGACCCAGCAACCGCGCGAGCTCGCGCACCCGCCGGTCGCTGTACGCCAGCTCACCCATCAGCTGCCAGCGCACCGGATGCCCGGCCAGCCGCACGAACGACGGCGGCACGGGAAGAGCCCAGGACGCCACGCCAGCAAGATACATCAATACAATTTGATGGACTACCCCACCCGGCGCCTCTCGCAGCCTGCCCGCAGCCTCCCCGGGTGGGACATACTGCCGGTATGGGTGATCGCAACGTGCTGGGCGGGGAACTGGAGCCATGCGGCACCGACCCGGTCACCGGCTTCTACCGGGACGGGTGCTGCAGTACCGGGCCGGAGGACCTGGGCAGCCACACCATCTGCGCCGTGATGACCGCGGAGTTCCTGGAGCATCAGCGGCGCATCGGCAACGACCTGACCACGCCGGTGCCGCAGTTCCGGTTCCCCGGGCTGGTGCCCGGCGACCGCTGGTGCGTGACCGCGCGGAACTGGCTGCGGGCGCATCAGGAAGGCGCCGCCGCGCATGTGGTCCTGGCCTCGACGCACGAGGCAGCCCTGCGGATCGTCCCCCTGGCCGTACTCCAGGAGCATGCCGTGGACGTCCCCGCTGACCCGGGCGCGCTCGACATCTGAGGTCGCCGGCCCCGCCTCCCGCCCCGGCCGGCCAGGCCGGTCCCACCGGGACGGCAGGTCACAGGGACGTGAGGAAATCGATGAGCCCGGGGAAGTAATGCGCGGGGTCGTCGAATTGGGCCAGGTGGCTGCCGTTGGGGCAATGCAGGTAGCGGCCCTGCGGCAGCTGCCCCGCCATCCAGCGCATATGCCCGGGGTCCATCGTGTCGTGGGCCGCACCGATGACCAGGGCCGGCACGTCGATCCGCGGCAGATCCGCGGAGCGGTCCCAGTCCTCCAGCGTGCCGCTCAGCCCGAGTTCGCTGGGTCCTTGCATCGGCACGTAGATCGCCGGGTTGATGTGACCCAGCGACCGGGTGACCGGGTCGGGCCAGGCGCCGAGCGGCAGGCGGCAGACGTGCTGGGCGTAGTGGTGCTCCATGAGCAGCTGCTCGTAGCGGGGGTCGCTGGTCATGCCCTCGGCCTCGAACTGCCTGATCTGCGCCAGCGCCGCCTGGTCCATCGCGGGCATCAGGACGTCGCTGGCGTAGGCGTTGTACAGCCGGGCGCTGGACATCATGTTGGAGATCACCAGCCCCTTGAGGTGCTGCTGATGGGTAAGGGCGTACTCCATGGCGAGCAGCCCGCCCCATGACTGCCCCAGCAGCACGAAGTTGCCTCGATCGAGGCCCAGGGCCAGGCGGACCTGCTCGACCTCGTCGACGAAACGCGGGAGCTGCCACAAGGACGGGTCGCCGGGCTGGTCGCTGCGGAAGGATCCCAGCTGGTCGTAGTAGTAGTACTCCAGGCCGGCCCGCGGGAACCAGACGTCGAAGCACTCGTAGAGCTCGCCGGTGGCCCCGGGCCCGCCATGCAGCAACAGCACCTTGACACCGGGGTTGGCGCCGACCCGTTTGGTCCACACGCGGAACTCGCCGGCCGGGGTGGCGACCGGGATCATCCGGGACCCACCGGAGACAACATCCCGCGGGTCCCAGCCAGCCACGTCGAAGTAGGAGGCAGCCGCATCGTCCATGGCCACAACCTAGCGGGCACTGGCCCGGGCCACCCGGTCAGCGGGCAGGCCACGTCGGGCGGCGCCGGATGACCGCGCTGGGCGGCTGGCCAAGGCGGGCCGGCTGCCGAGGCCGGACAGGTTTACCCGCCCAGACCGCTGGTAACGTCCCCAAGATGCCAGTGCAGGCGTGGGTCGGGCTGGTACTTGCTTTCGCCTCAGCGCTGGTCACCAACATCGCCTACTCGTTCGAGCACGACGCCGCGGCGGCGCTGCCGCCGCTTTCCCCGCGCCGCCCGTTCCACTCCGTCCGCTACCTGCTGCATGATCCCCGGTGGCTGAAGGCGTTCGGGACCGAGACGGCAGGCTGGCTCATGTACGTGGCGGCGCTGCGGCTCGCCCCGCTGGCCCTGGTGCAGTCGATCGTCGCGTCAGGTGTCGCCGTGCTGGCGTTCGTGACCGCCCGCGGGCATCCCGGCCGGCTCGGCCGGCGCGAGCAGTTCGCCGTGGTGCTCGCGCTCGCCGGGCTGGTGCTGCTGGGTCTGTCCCTGGTGGGCAAGGACGCCAACGACCACCATCCGCCCGCGCTGGGCATCGTGGTGTGGCTGGCGGCGTGCGGCGGGGCAGCAGCCTTCCTGATCCTCATCCCCACCCGCTTCGGCCGGGCCGCCTCGCTCGGCCTGGCCACCGGCCTGCTCTTCGCCATCGGCGACATCTCCGCGAAACTCATCGGCTACGGCGGGGCGTGGCTCATCGCGCTCGTCTCGCTGATCATCGGCTATGGCCTGGGCACCAGCGTGCTGCAGTCGGCGTACCAGAAAGGCGACGCGCTGACCGCGGCGGGCACGGCCACGATGGTGACCAACGCGGTGCCGATCGTCGCCGGGTTCGTGCTGTTCGGCGAGACGCTGCCGCACGGTATCCGGGCTGCCGCCCAGATCGCCGCGTTCGCCTGCCTGATCGCCAGCGCGGTCTTCCTGGGCCGCCAGGACGCGCCCAGCGCCAGCAGCGAGGCCGGGCAACCGGTCGCGGCCGGGCAACCGGCTCAGTCCCACCCCGAGCCGGGCGACGAGCGGTGACTTTCCCCCGGCCGCGCGGTCGGTTATACCAGGCGGGCACGGGAAGATCCGGCCGCCCGCTGGCGAACCGAAAGTGTCGTACCCCCGTGATGCAGTCATGGGGAACGCCGTCGAGGAGGCCACGATGCGGCCAGGGAATCACCAGCTCAGCATCAGCGCCGTCCGCGCCGACGCCCTGTTCGTGTCGGCGCTGCAGCGGTCTGACGAACCTACCTCCAGGCAGGTCCGGCAGGCCGTCGCCACGGCCGTCTGCGCGTACGGCGGCCAGGGCTGCGCGGAACGCGTGGCTCAGGAGTTTGGCGAGCACCCAGAGGTAGCCGGGCCGCGGATGCGCTGGGCCTGCCAGCTGGCGGGTGCGGCGTTCGGCAGCCCAGGAGCCAGGCCAGCGCCTGCTGGACCGCTCCGGGATCACCCGATGACCCACGCCGGCCGCGCGGCATGACCTACGCGTCAGCCGCGGAAAAAATCTCTGGCCAAGCCGCGCAGCACGGAATACCGTTGAGACGCTCAACTGTTTAGCGACTAAAGAGCAGCGATCCGGCCCGCGGATGCTGGCCGGCCGTCCCGCAGGTGCGTGGCAGGACCGGCCCGCTGCGCTGGCGCTGACCGGGCCGGCCACCCCGCGGGGGCGTGGCAGGACCGGCAGCTGGACGGGCCCGCCCTGGCGCCACCGGAGCGGCAACTGGAAGGAGGCGGTGATGGCCTGGTGTCCGGACGGAAACCAGCTGGATCAGGAGATCTTCGATGTCATGGCCGAGTTCCTGAGCCAGCTGCTGCAGCGCGGGGACAGGCTCGCCGAGGAGCTGGGCGTGCCGCTGTTCTGTCTCAAGGCGCTGCACCGGCTGGGCGCCCCGCTGACCATGAGCGAGCTGGGCAAGCAGCTGCACTGCGACCGGTCCTTCGTCACCATGATCGCGGACGCGCTGGAGGACCGGGGGCTGGCCCGGCGCGAGCCAAGCCCGGCGGACCGCCGGCTCAAGAACCTGGTGCTCACTGCTCAGGGCATGGAGCTGAAGAGGCGGCTGGAGACAGCGCTGCTGGCCCAGATGCCGTGGTCGTGTGCCCTGGACGTAACCGAACGGACGGCTCTGCTGGAGCTGATCCGGAAAATGACCGCAGCCGCGGCGGCCACGGCCACTCCCCTGGCCGGGGCCGATGGCACCGAGGAGGTGGGCACACCGGAAAACGCAGCTTCGCCGGCCGCGACCTGAGCCGGGAAGCGACCCCAACTGGCTGGAGCCGCAGGCCCCGGCCGCACCAGAGGCCAGTGGTGATCCGCCGCCAGGGCTGCCCGCGGATCACGAGAGTCCATACCTGATCAATCCATCGATAACCCGCAGCGGAACCTCATTGGGCCGCGGCGCAGGATTCGTGCGCCCAAAAGGGGATTTAGGAGATTACTTTGTCCACGGCGCAATCGGTAACCGGGCGGGCGCGGGCACGCGACACCACCGCCGGGGACGGCCCCCGCCGTCTCGGCCTGGCGCTGTTCGTCATCGCTACCGCTCAGCTCATGGTCGTGCTCGACGCGGCCATCGTAAACGTGGCCCTGCCGCACATCCAGCGGGCACTGGGCTTCACCGGCAACGGGCTGGAATGGGTGGTGACCGCCTACGCGGTCACGTTTGGCGGGCTGCTGCTGCTCGGCGGCCGGTCCGGCGACCTGCTCGGCCGGCGCAGAATTTTCATTGCCGGGCTGCTGCTGTTCTCGGCCGCATCCCTGCTGGGCGGCTTCGCCACCTCTCAGGAGTGGCTGCTGGCCGCGCGCGCGGTGCAGGGCGTGGGCGGCGCGATGGTCGCGCCCACCGCGCTGGCGCTGATCACCACGACGTTCCCGGAAGGCCCGCCGCGCAACCGGGCCATGGGGGTGTACGCCGCGATGAGCGGCGGCGGGGCCGCGGTCGGCCTGGTGGCTGGTGGCCTGCTCACCACGTACCTGTCCTGGCGCTGGGTGCTGTTCGTGAACGTGCCCATCGGGATCCTGGTCGCCATGGCCGCCCCGTACGTGCT
>Ga0335078_10018841_pt1 | contig 10263 bp, 8 predicted proteins | sample Lox_Sample_32_FD_206711 | JGI IMG/M metagenome (GOLD analysis project Ga0335078, IMG submission 206711) | Soil microbial communities from Loxahatchee National Wildlife Refuge, Florida, United States - Lox_Sample_3.2 | ecosystem: Environmental > Terrestrial > Soil > Wetlands | place: USA: Florida...
GCCTGATCGCGCGCGGCGCCGAGCGGCTGCTCCGGCTCGAGGAGGTCGAAGCCTTGCTGTCATCGCCGGCGCTCGTCGTCGACGCGTGCCGCCATGTCGTGCGGCATGCCGGCACGGTGGTCTCGCTGGCGACGCGCCCGGTCCTGTTCGCGGTGGCCCGCGCGCTGGCCGAAGCCTGGCCCGGCGACGTGTCGCGCCGCGCGCTGGTCGCGCGCGCCTTCCGCGCGAAGCAGGTCGACGAGTCGCACCGCGCCCGGTTGCGCGTCGAAGTCGGGCGGCTGCGCAGGGTACTGCGAAGCCTGGCGGACGTGAGCGCCACGCCGCAGGGCTTCGCGCTGGCGCCGCGCCGCGCGCGCGCGATCGTCGTGCTGGCGCCGCCGGTCGACGCGCCGCACGCGGCGGTGCTCGCTTTCCTGGCCGACGGCGAGTCGTGGTCGAGCTCGGCGCTGGCGATCGCGTTCGGCGCCAGCCCGCGCACCGTGCAACGGGCGCTCGACGCCCTGGCGACCGCCGGCAAGGTGCAGTCGTTCGGGCGCGGGCGCGCGCGCCGATGGATGATGCCGCCCGTGCCCGGATTCCCGACGACCTTGTTACTCCCCGGTCCCCTGCCGAGCGATTAGCATGCGGCCATGACCCTTGACGAAGGCAGAACCATGAAACGCGCAGCCGCCGAAATCCTCCGCGAGTACGGACCCTTTGCGGGCATCGACAACGTGCATGGCGTCACGTTCGACGGCCGGCACGTCTGGTTCGCGTCGGGCGACAAGCTGAACGCCCTCGATCCGACGAGCGGCAAGACGGTGCGCGCGATCGACGTCGCCGCGCACGCCGGCACCGCCTTCGACGGCAAGCACCTGTTTCAGATCGCCGAGGATCGCATCCAGAAGCTCGATCCGAAAACCGGCCGCGTGCTCGCGACCATCCCGGCGCCCGGCGGCGGCGGCGACTCGGGCCTCGCGTGGGCCGAAGGCACGCTGTGGGTCGGACAGCATCGCGGCCGCAAGATCCATCAGATCGATCCCGACACCGGGGCGATCCTGCGCACCATCGAGTCCAACCGCGTGGTCACCGGGGTCACCTGGACCGACGGCGAGCTCTGGCACGGCACCTGGGAAGGCGACGCGAGCGACGTGCGGCGCGTCGATCCGCAAACCGGCGAGGTCCTGGAGCGGCTCGAGATGCCGCCCGGCGTCGGCGTATCGGGCCTCGAGTCCGACGGCGGCGATCGGTTCTTCTGCGGTGGCGGCAGCGGCGGCAAGGTGCGCGCCGTCCACCGGCCTCGGCGCACCGCCACCGCCGGCCGCGCCTAGGAGGAAACCGTCATGACGCTTCCTTATCGCTGGGTGATCGTCGCCGTCGGCGGCTTCATGGGCTGTGTCGCGATCGGCGCGATCTTCTCGCTGCCGGTGTTCCTGCAGCCGATGTCGGTCGCGACGGGCTGGTCGCGCACGAGCATCTCGCTGGCGATGACGCTCGATTTCATCACGATGGGCATCGCCGCGTTCGGCTGGGGCATGATGCTGGACCGGTTCGGCCCCCGGCCGGTGCTGCTGGCCGGCAGCGCCATCCTCGGCCTCGGGCTGGTGCTGGCCAGCCGGGCGACCTCGGTCGAGGCGTTCCAGCTGCGCTATGGCGTTCTGGTCGGGGCGGGCGGCGGCGCAATTTTCGCGCCCCTGATGGCGACCGTCACGGGCTGGTTCGACCGCCATCGCAGCCTGGCGGTCTCGCTGGTCTCGGCCGGCATGGGCGTGGCGCCCATGACGGTGGCGCCGATCGCGGCGCGGCTCGTCACAATCTACGACTGGCGTTTCTCCCAGCTCCTGATCGGCCTCGCCGTCTGGGCGCTGCTGCTGCCGGCGGCGCTCCTGGTGCGCCGCGCGCCGGTCGCCGGCGGCGATGCCGCGCAGAGTCGTGCGGCCGCGCCGGCCATGACCGTGCGGGCGGCGCTGACCTCGCCGCCCTTCATCGCGCTGGCCGCCACCTATTTCCTGTGCTGCGCGACCCATTCCGGGCCGCTGTTCCACACCGTGAGCTATGCGATCTCCTGCGGTCTGTCGGTCACCACGGCGGTCTCGATCTACAGCGTCGAGGGGCTTGCCGGCCTGGCGGGGCGGATCGCGTTCGGCTTGCTGGGCGATCGGTTCGGCGCCAGCCGCACGTTCGTCTTCGGGCTGCTGCTGCAGGCGACCGCGGCCGGCGGCTATTACTTCGCGCACGAGCAGGCCGCGTTCTATGCCGTGGCGGTCGTCTTCGGGTTCGCGTATGCGGGCGTGATGCCGCTCTACGCCGTGCTGATGCGCGAGAATTTTCCGCCGTCGATCATCGGGACGGTGGTCGGCGCCGGGTCGATGGCGTCGAGCCTCGGCATGGCGCTGGGGCCGCTGGGTGGCGGCTTGATCCTCGACGCGTACGGCGCCTACGGACGGCTCTATATCGCCACCTTCCTGATCGGGCTCACCGCCGCCGCCGTCATGTTCGTCTTCGGGCCGGCGCGGCCGCGGGCGGCCTCGATCGGCGGCGGCGACATCACGCTCTGAGCCATCAAGGCGTGGCGGCCGCCCTTCAGACGTCGCCCACCGGCGCCAGGGGAAGCGTGAAGCTGAAGATCGTGCCGCCGTCGGTGTGCGGCTCCGCCCGGATGGCGCCGCCATGCGCCAACACGATCGACCGGCAGATCGACAGCCCGATGCCCATGCCCGTGCTCTTGGTGCTCACGAACGGTTTGAAGAGCCGCTGCGCGACCTCCGCCGGAAGGCCCGGTCCGGTGTCGCGAACCGACACCTCGGCGAACGCGTCATCGACCTGCCGCGTGCTCAGGGTGAGTCGGCGTTGCTCGGTGCCGTCCATGGCCTCGACGGCGTTGCGCATCAGGTTGACGACCACTTGTTGAATCGGGGTCCGATCGATCAGCACCGGAGGAATGCCGGGCGCCAGCTCGAGGATCAGATCCACCGCCACGAGCTTCGATCCGACGAGAGCGAGCGTGCTGGCTTCCTCGACCGCGTGATTGACGTCTTGGGTCGAGCGTTCGGTTTCGCCCTTCTCGATGAAGCTCCGCATGCGATTGACGATCTGGCCGGCGCGCGCGATCTGACTCGCCGCCTTGTCCAGCGCAGCCAGCGTTCGCTCGCGCGGCACACCGCTCGTCGTCGCCAGCCGGCGGCCGGCACCGATGTAGTTGCCCGCCGCCGTGAGCGGTTGAGTGAGCTCGTGCGCCAGGGCCGAGGCGAGTTGCCCCATCGCGCTCACCCGCGCGACGTGAAGCAATTCCGCCTCCAACTCCTTGAGGCGCTGCGCCGCACCTTGCTGTCGGGTGATGTCGCGGGCGAAGCCGATGAACAGGCGGCGGCCGGCAACCGATACGTCGTCCACCGTCAGCGCCATGGCAAAGGTGCCGCCGTCCTTGCGCTGCCCGTCGACCACGCGCTCGACGCCGATGATGTGGCGCCGGCCGGTGTCGCGATAGCGCGCGAGGTAGCCGTCGTGCCGCTCTCGGTAGGGCGGCGGCATCAGCATGTCGACGTTGCGCCCGATCAGCTCGCCGGCGGCGTAGCCGAACAGGGTTTCGCAGGCGCGATTGACCGACTCGATGATGCCGGCGTCGTCGATCACGAGGATGCCATCCGGGCTCGCGTCGAGAACGCTGCCCAGCCGCGCCTCGCTGCGCCGCAAATCGTCCTCGGCGCGCCGCCGCGCGTCGATGTCCTCCACCACGGCGAGCAGGTAGGGGCCGGAGGACGGCGGGTCGTCGACCAGCGAGCAGGTCACGCGCGTCCAGATCGCCGCGCCGCTCTTGTGAAGCTGGCGCTTGTCGATCGCATAGCTTCGATCGACCCGCGACAGCAGCCGCTCGACCAGGTCGATTTCCTGCGCGAGGTCATCCGGATGGGTGATGTCAGCGACGCTCAGCGCGAGCAGCTCGCCGTCCTGATAGCCGAGCAGATCGCATAGCTTGCGGTTGACAGCGAGGATCGTACCGTCGAGCGCGACCTGCTGGATGCCGACGGCGCTCAGATCGAACAGGGCACGGAACTTCGCCGCATCGTCGCCGCGCGCATCGGTCACCCTGGCCTCACGACCGGTCGCCTGCCGTGCAAGCGCGACCGGCCCCGCGTCATGCGGTTCGGCGACTTGCCGGCTTCTCTCCGCGCAGCGCCGCCTGACTCTGCTGACCGAGCGCCAGCATCTGGTCTTGGTAGCCCTTCATCTCGGCTGTCAGGTGATCGATTGTGCTCCGCCACCAGCGTTGCTGGATCTCGGCGACTTCGCCCGGGTTTTTGCAGCCGGCCAGCTTCGTCCAGGCGTCGAGGTTGGTCTGGACTTGCTCGGCGCGGTTCTCGACCCAGCGCTCCGCCATCGCCTGCGACGCGGTCGAGAGCTCTTGGCACCTTTCGAGCCACTTGTCCGGCAGCGTCGTCAGGAATAACGACGAACCGTCGCCATCCGTCTGGGATGCCATGATGCGCTCCTTGAAATGATGCGCGATGCTAGGTCAATACAAATGGCCGTTCCCAGCACAAAGCGCATGAAGTTTGATCCGGATCAAAGCCCTGCTCATGACAAATGTTGCGTCCCGGTCGGTGAAAGGTAGTATCGGCCGACTCGAATTCTCGTAGCTCTATCTGTCTACACATTGATTTCACTGTCATCCGACCAGGGGTCGACCAAGGAGCCGGCTCATGCCGCGGAGCACCGGGCGAGGCGCCCACGACGAGCGCCTGCCGCCCATGGACATCAAAGCCGTGCCGATGACGGCCAACGGAATCCGCGCATCGTTGCTGACCGATGCCGAGCGGCGCGAGCTTGTCGCCATCGCCGTGCCGGTGGGCGTGCGCGCCGGCGCCACCCTCTACCGGCAAGGCGACCGGGCGGATGCCGTCTATGGCCTGGCTCAGGGTGTGGTGAAGGCACTGCGCCGAACCGGTGCAAGCAAGCGGACGGTCGCCGCCTTCCTGTTTCCGCACGACCTGATCGGCCTGTCGGAGGCCGGGCGCTACGTGAATTCCGTGGTGGCCGTCACGCCCGCGACGCTGTACCGCATGCCGGTTACGGCGCTCGAGCGGATGCTCCGGCACAACGCTGAGCTCGAATACCACTTTCTATGCAAGGTCTGTCACGAGCTGCGCGAGGCGCAACGTCACGCCGTCGTGCTCGGTCGCAAGTCCGCGGTGACGCGGGTGGCCATGTTCCTCGCCATGCTCGAACGGCGCGAGCACGCCAACGCCGGCGGGATCCACCTCGCCATGACCCGGTCCGACGTGGCCGGCTATGTCGCGCTCTCGCTCGAGTCGGTCAGCCGTACGTTCCGCGCGCTCGAACGCGACGGCATCATCGCGGTCCGCGACCGGCACCATGTCCGCGTCCTCGATCGCAAGCGGTTCGATCGCCTGGTGTCGGGCGCGTGATCGCGCGCCCGGATCAGGTCGCGCCACGGCCCCGAATGTGGCATAGAATCACGGCGAAAGATGGCCCATAGGTCGACAACCCCAGCGGAGCGGTCGGCTCGGATCAAGCGCGGCATCCGGCGTGCCAAGCTGGCCGGTGTGGTTGTCGGCGCCAACGGACGTCGGCTGGGCGCCTTGCACCACGCCGACGCCACCGAGCGGGCGCTGCGCTGCTGGGAGATCGTCGTGGAATTCCGCCAGAGCGGCGCGACCTACCGCGGCATGGTCGACACCCTGAACCGGCGGCAGGAGCCGACCCCCACCGGCGCCGGCCGTTGGCACGTCAAGACGGTACAGCGGCTCGTCGAGCGCGTGCGCGACGCCGATCCGCTGCTGCGGCGGAGCGCTCTCGCGCTTGCCGAAGCGCGCACGCGGCGCACCGCCCTGCAGGCATCGATGCGGCGCGCTAAGGAGCTCGGGGCGGCATCGATCGAGACCGTTCGCGCCGTTCTGGCTCAGGCCCGACCCGTTGGTAGGATCGATCCCGCGAGGTGATCCGGCGTGGCCAAGCGGAGCCCTAAGCGGCCCGTCAAACATCAGCCGAAGCCGGCGCCCCGGCCGAGAGCGCGCGCACCAGCCACGGGGCCACGGCCGGACGAGCCGGCGGCGCCCAACGAGCTCCGCCTGATCGTCGGCATCGGCGCTTCGGCGGGCGGCTTCGAGGCGTTCCGACAGTTCCTGGCGCATTTCCCGGCGCAAACCGGCATGGCGCTGGTCTACGTCCAGCATCTCGATCCGGCGCGCAAGAGCCTGCTGGTCGAGCTGCTCGGCCGCCTGACCGACATCCCGGTACTGGCGGCCGAGGACGGCGCAGCGCTCGCGCCCGATCGGGTCTACGTGATCCCGCCGGATGCGACGTTGACGGTCGCGAACGGCGCGCTCCATCTCGCCGTGCCAGCGCCGGCGCGCGAGTTCCGCCGGCCGATCGACAGCTTCCTGACCAGCCTGGCCGAGGATCAGGGCGAGCTCGCGGTCGGCGTCATCCTGTCGGGTGGCGGCAGCGACGGCACCAAGGGCGTGCGCGCCATCAAGGAGAATGGCGGCCTGACCCTGGCGCAGGCCTCGGACGACGATCATGCGATGACGGGCATGCCGGGCAGCGCGGCGGCGACCGGTCAGGTCGACTTCGTGCTGCCGGTCGAGGCGATGCCGGCCAAGCTGATCGAGTACCGTCGCCACCTGATCGCGGTGCGGGCCGAGAAAGGGTCCGACGGCACGCGTCAGGACGCGGCGAAGCATCTGACGCGCATCTTCCACATGTTGCGCCAGGCGGTCGGCCACGACTTCAGCCACTACAAGGAGAAGACCCTGGTGCGGCGCATCCAACGCCGCATGCAGGTGCTGCAGATCGGCGACGCGCCCGCCTACATCGAGCATCTGCAGAAGCAGCCGAACGAGCTGCAGCTGCTGTTCCAGGAGCTGCTGATCGGCGTCACCCGGTTCTTCCGCGACGACGAGGCGTTCGCCGCGCTCGAGCACGACGTGATCGCCAAAGTCGTCGAGAAGAAGACGGGCGCCGACGCGGCGATCCGCGTCTGGGTTCCCGGTTGCGCGACCGGCGAGGAGGCCTATTCGATCGCGATCCTGATCAAGGAGGCGACGATCAAGCGCCGGATCTCGCCGACCGTCCAGATCTTCGGCACCGACATCGACGATGAGGCGATCCAGGCGGCGCGCAGCGCGCGCTACCGCCTGGCCCAGGTCGCGGGCGTCGCGCCGGCGCGCCTCAGGCGCTGGTTCACGAGCGATGGCGACAGCTATTCCCCGATCCGCGAAATCCGCGAGATGTGCATCTTCGCGACCCACAGCGTGATCAAGTACCCGCCGTTCTCCCGGCTCGACCTGGTCTCCTGCCGCAACCTGCTGATCTATCTCGACACCGACCTGCAGGAGCGCCTCGTGCGCGTGTTCCACTACGCGCTCAGCCCCGGCGGGTTCCTGTTCCTCGGCATGTCGGAGGGCGTGGGCCGGCACAACCAGCTGTTCACCGTCGCCGACAAGGGCCACCGCATCTTCCTGCGGCGCGAGACCGCCAGCGCGCTGGCCGATCTGCCACTCGGCACGCGGGCGGAGGCGGCCGTGCCGAGCGTGTCGACCGGCCGGACCGTGACCACGCCCGAGGACGCGGTCGAGCGCGGCGCCCGCCGCGTGATGGAGCGGCACACGCCGGCTTACGTCGTGGTCGACCGCAACAGCGAGATCCTGCGCTTCGCGGGCCAGACCGGGCGCTATCTCGGGCCGTCGCCCGGCGCCGCCAGCCTCAACCTGTACGGCCTGCTGCAGCGCCCGCTGCGGCCGGTGGTCCGCACGACCCTTCAGGAGGCGCTCGCCACGGGGCGTACGGTCGTCCACGAAGGCGTCGCGGTCGAGCTCGACGGCAGCCGCCAACAGATCGACGTGATCGTCGAGCCGCTGCCCGAGCCGCACGACGCCGGCATGTACATCGTCGCGTTCCGCGAGCGCCCGCAGACCGCCCTTCGTGCCGCCGCGCGGGGCAAGCGCGCCGGCGCGACACCGAGCCAGGCCGCCGAGCTCGAGGCGGATCTGGCCGCGACGCGCGCCCGGCTGCAGGCGACCATCCACGAGCTCGAGACCGCCAACGAGGAGATGAAATCGGCCAACGAGGGGTACCAGTCGGTCAACGAGGAGCTGCAATCGGCCAACGAGGAGCTCGAGACCTCGAAGGAGGAGCTGCAGTCGGTCAACGAGGAACTTCAGACCGTCAACACCGAGCTCAGCAACAAGAACGACGTGCTGGACCGCGCCAACTCCGACCTGCGCAACCTGCTCGACTCGACCGACATCGCCACGATCTTCCTCGACTCGAGCCTGTGCGTAACCAGCTTCACGCCGGCGGCGACCGACCTGTTCCCGCTGCGCGACAGCGACCGCGGCCGTCCGATCACCGAGATCGTCGGACGGCTGAACTACGCCGATCTCAAGACCGACGTCGCGCGCGTGCTGCGCACGCTCGCCGGCGTGGACCGCGAGGTCGGCATCCCGGAGGATCGCTCGACCTTCATCATGCGCGTGCGCCCCTACCGCACGGTCGACAACGTGATCGACGGCGTCGTCGTCACCTTCGTCGACATCACGGAGCAGAAGCGCCGCGAGCATGAGTTGGAACGCCTCGCCGCGATCGTCGAGTCGTCGCTCGACGCCATCGTCGGCCACGAGTTCGACGGCGTGATCACGACCTGGAACGCCGGCGCCGAGGCCATGCTCGGCTACGCCGCCGCCGAGATGCGCGGCAAACCCATCGCGCAGCTCATGCCCGAGGACAAGCACGCCGAGGTCGCGGGCGTGATCGAGGCGCTGCGGCGGGGCGAGCGCATCCGCCACGTCGAGGCCGACTGGATCCGCAAGGACGGCACGTCGGTGCGGGTGTCCGCCAACGTCTATCCGGTGACGATCGAGGGCAAGATCGTCGCGATCTCGTGGCTCGGGCGGGCCGCCGGCGGGCGCGACGCCTTGGCGGACGCCGCGAACTGACGCGATCCGACGGCGGCGCGTCGCGGGGATGACGCCCGACGCCGCTCAGTGGACCAGCAGCGCCGGGATCTTGGCGTGGTGGAGCACGTGGTTGGTGACGCCGCCGAGCACCGCCTGGCGGAACCGGCTGTGCGTGAAGGCGCCGGTCACCAGCAAGCTCGCGCCCTCGCGGCGCGCGGTGTCCAGGAGATCGGCGCCGACCGCCGCCGCCGGGCTGGCGCCCGTGACGGCGCGCGCGGTCAGGCCGCGCCAGGCGAGGTTGTCGATCACCTCGTCGGGATCGTGCGCGGGCCGGCCGCTCTCGGCGCGGGTGAACACCAGGATCTCCTCGCACGCCGCCAACAGATCGAGCGCGCCGACCACGGCGCGGTTGGCCTCGCGGCTGCCGTTCCAGGCGACCAGCGCGGTCTTGAACGGCCGCTCGGGCAGCGCCGCCGGGCAGACCAGCACGGGACGGCCGGCACCGAACAGCGAGCCCTCGATGGTCGACTTCTCGAGCGGCAACTGGCGCTCGTGCAGCCCGGTCTCGACGATCAGGTCGGCGAGGCTGCCGAAGCGCGCGATCACCTGATCGGGCGCGCCGACGGCGTCGTGCCATTCGGCCGACACGCCGCCGCTGCCGCTCGGCCGATCGAGCACGGGCACGCCGTTGCCGAGGCACCATGCGTCGAACAGCCCGCGGGCGCGCTCGGCGCTCGCGGCGCTCTCCTCGTCGAGGCCGGCGACGATGCGCTCGATCGAGAACGTGTCGGCGTCCGGCGAGAAGCGCAGGCTCTCGCGCACGTCCTGACGCACGAACAGCGCGCTGAGATGCGCGTCGGCCAAGCGCCCGACCGCGAGCGCGAGATCGAGCGTCGCGTGATCGCTGTTCATCGCGTTGGTCAGCACGAGGATCGATTTGACGGCCATGGCGGCACCCCGCTCAGTGAACCAGCAGCGCGGGGATCTTGGCGTGATAGAGCACGTGGCTCGTGACGCCGCCGAGAACCATCTGGCGGAAGCGGCCGTGGGTGTAAGCGCCGGTCACCAGGAGGCTCGCGCCCTCCCGTCGGGCGGTGTCCAGGAGGTCGACGCCGATCGCGGCCGACGGATTGGCGCCCATGACCGTGCGCGCCGTGATGCCGTGCCAGCCTAGATAGGCGATGATCTCGTCCGGATCGCTCGACGGACGGCCGGTCTCGGCGCGGCAGAACACACGGATGTCCTCGCACGCCCGCAGCACGTCGAGCGCGCCGACCACCGCGCGATTGGCCTCGCGGCTGCCGTTCCAGGCGATCAGCGCGGTCTTGAAGGGCCGTTCGGGCAACGCGGCCGGGCACACCAGCAC
>Ga0335078_10018842_pt1 | contig 10262 bp, 8 predicted proteins | sample Lox_Sample_32_FD_206711 | JGI IMG/M metagenome (GOLD analysis project Ga0335078, IMG submission 206711) | Soil microbial communities from Loxahatchee National Wildlife Refuge, Florida, United States - Lox_Sample_3.2 | ecosystem: Environmental > Terrestrial > Soil > Wetlands | place: USA: Florida...
ATTCTGGAACTTACCATGCCGGTTCCCACCCCGGGGCGCGAGGGGGCAGCCCCGTCGCTGGTCCTTCAGGAGCTCTCCACACAGGCGGACCTCTCGGCGTCCGCCGGAGTCCCTCCCGCAGACGAGCAGCACGGCGTAAGGCAGGCCTTCCGCGCATTCCGCCATCGCAATTTCCGGCTGTTCGCGGCGGGGCAGATCGTGTCGCTGGTCGGCACATGGATGCAGAACGTGGCGCAGGCCTGGCTGGTCTACCGCCTGACGCACTCGGAATTGTTGTTGGGAATGGCCTGGTTTTGCACCCAAATCCCAGTCTTTGCCTTTGGCGCGTTGGGCGGTCTGGCGGCGGACCGGTATTCGCGGCACCGGCTGGTCGTGGTGACCCAGATCCTCTCCATGTGCCAGGCGCTGGCGCTGGCGGCGCTCACCCTCAGCGGCAGAGTGCAGGTCTGGCACATCCTCGCGTTGGCCGTAGTGCTGGGAACGATCAACGCGTTCGACATGCCGGGCCGCCAGTCGCTGATCATCCAGATGACCAGCAAAGACGACCTGCTGCATGCCATCTCGCTCAATTCGGCGATCTTCAACGGCGCGCGCGTCGTGGGACCCGCCGTCGCGGGACTGCTGGTGGCGGCCTTTGGTGAAGGAGTCTGCTTCCTGCTGAACGGCGTCAGTTTCCTGGCCGTAATCGGCTGCCTGCTGGCAATGCGGCTGCCGAAGTTCATCCGACGCGTGCAGGATTCGCCCTGGGCGCACCTGGCTGCGGGCTTTAGGTACGTCCACGGCCACCGCGCCGTGCGCACGTTGCTGGGCATGATGGCCGCCGGCACCATCGCGGGCATGCCGGCGGTGGTCCTAATGCCTTTCTTCGCCGACGCCATCTTCCACCGCGGCTCGCGCGGTATGGGCGTTCTTATGGGTGCGATGGGCGCGGGCGCCGTAGCGGGCACGCTGGCGCTGGCGTGGCGGGCGCGCGTATCCACGTTGCCCCGCGTCATCTTCTGGAGCGCGCTGCTGCTGGGCGCCAGTTTCTGCTTCTTCGCGTGGTCGAATATGTTCTACCTCTCCCTGGCGACTATGCCGCTGATCGGATTTAGTGTGATGCGCCAGATGGCCGCGGCCAATACTCTGATTCAGACGTTGATTCCCGACGAATTCCGCGGGCGGACCATGGCGTTCTATACCATGACAGTGGTCGGTCTGGGCCCCTTCGGCAGCCTGGCGGCCGGAGTGCTGGCGCGCGCCTGGGGCGCCCGCTTGACAGTGGCGGCCGGCGGTGTGTTGGCCATGACCGCCGCCTGTATCTTCAGGATGAAGTGGAACGTATTTCGGGAGGTGAGGTAGCATGACAAACCGCGTGAAGGCCCTGCTCCTCGCGCTCCTGCTGGTGGCGGTCGCGGCGGCGCAGTCCGGCGTAGACGTCGGCCAGGCCCGCGAAATCTTCAGCGAGATCAACGGCATCCTGCAGGACCTGCATGACATCACCGGATTCAAAATCAAGCATCGCGTGCCGGCCGAGATCATCAGCCGCGACAAGGTGAAGGATTTCCTCGAACAACGGATGAAGGAAGCCACCTCGCCCGAAGAAATCCGGGCTGAAGAGTTGACGCTCAAGAAGTTCGGACTGGTGCCGCAGGATTTCGACCTGGCTAAGAACACGGTCGATCTACTCACTGAACAGGCCGCCGCGTTTTACGACTTCCATCGCAAGCGCCTGTTCATCACCGATTGGACGCCCTCGGCCACGCGCGAGCCCGCCCTGGTGCACGAGCTCGGGCATGCGCTGGCCGACCAGAACGTGAACCTGGAGAAGTTCGTCAAGCAGGGACAGAAAAGCGACGATGGATCGCTGGCGCGGTTGGCGGTCATGGAGGGACAGGCCTCCTGGCTGATGGCCGAGTACCTGGCGCGCAAGGCGGGTCAGTCGCTGGAGACCTCGCCGGCCCTGCTGGATACCATGGCGCATTCGATCGAAGCCGGCGCCAGCGAGTTCCCGGTTTTCGCCAGCGAGCCGTTGTATCTGCGGGAGACGCTCGTATTTCCGTACAGCCAAGGCATGCTGTTTCAGAATGCGGTGTACCAACGCATGAAGCAGAAAGTGTTCGAGGAAGTATTCCGCAGGCCGCCTGTCTCCACCCAGCAAATCCTGCACCCGGACACGTATTTCTCGGGCTTGGAGCCTGCCCGTCCCGAGTTGCCGCAGCTCGCGGATGCCCGCGGATACAAGCGCATTGCGGAAGGCACGGTCGGTGAATTGGATCACTCGGTCCTGTTGGAGCAGTATGCCGGCCGCGAGGAGTCCAAGGCACTCTCGCCGCACTGGCGGGGCGGCGCATACGCACTGCTGGAACGTCGCTCGCCGGAGAGGGTGGTCTTTCTGTATGCCGTCGAGTGGGACGATGCGGCGTCCGCCGCGCGCTATTTCAAGCTATACCGCCAGGTGCTGGAAAAGAAGTGGAAGCACTTTGCGAGTGAATCCGAAAGCGGCACGATGCTCTCTGGCGCCGGCGATGACGGCCACTTCCTGGTGCAGTTGACAGGCAACGTGGTGGCCAGCCTGGAAGGCGCGGAAAACCCCGTGGCGCCCGTGCGCTAAACTGTTGACGTATGCGGGATTGTGGGGTGCTCTGTACACTGGCTGGGATCTGCCTGGCCGCCACTGTGGCGAGTGCCGCGGACGTGCCGCGTCCTTCCCCGGATTTCGTGATCGGCATGAATGACGGCCAACCAATCAAGCTAAGCCAGTACAAGGGCAAGGTGTGCGCGGTGGCGTTCATCCTCACGACTTGCCCGCATTGCCAGAAGACTATCGGGTATCTTTCCGAGATGCAGAAAGAGTACGGTCCGCGCGGTTTTCAAGTGGTGGCCAGCGCCGTGGATAGCATGGGGAAGATGAATGTGCCGGATTTCATCAGGCGTTTTCAGCCTCCCTTCCCGGTGGGTTTCAACAATCAGAACGACGTGGACGGATACCTGCAACATCCGGTGATTTACCGCCTGCTAGTGCCGCAACTCGTGTTCATCGACCGCCACGGAACCATCCGGGCGCAGTATGCGGGCGACGACAAATTCTTCGTCGAAGAGCAGGACAAGCACATCCGGGAACAGATCGAGGCATTGCTGAAGGACGCACCGGCGGCCGCCCACAAGAAGCGCGCGGCTGCGCCTGCGGCGAAGAAAGCGTCGTGATCACCGTTTGACGAATTGGTGATGCAATGGCTGCATGGTGAGCAACGGGCGAGGCTCAGTATGACCGGGGACGGGTAGCGGGCGAGGCGGCAGTGACCGGCGCGTCCACGTACTCGATCCAGCCGTCCATCATTTCCATTTCGCTGGCTTCGCCCCAGCGCACCACCTTCGCCGGGTCGGGGTTTAGCGGATTGTTCGGCGAGTTGTCGAAGTGGGAGACGATGGCCAGCCGCGTGCCCTTCGGTATGAATTTCGGTTCTTCCATCCGGTAAGTGATCTGCCAGTGGAAATTGTAGTGCGGCACCAGCAGGAGTGTCTCCTTGCGGCCGTCCGGATAAGTTGCTTCGAAGCGCGCGTCTTTGCCGCGCAGGTGCATGTGCGGTGTCAGGCTGGTCAGGTACATGTCCTGTTTGAAGGTGTGACACTCGGTGACTTCCACGTTCGGATCGCCGGCTGGAATGCGGAAGAAGTAGTTCGATAAGTCCACGCGCTTGGCGACTTGTTTGGGCGGCTCTCTGGCAAAGACCAGGCCCACGGATGTCGTGTCGGTTTCCGGCTTCCTGGTCGCCTTGGAATAGTGGATTTGGAAACCGAAGCTGGAGCCGGCGGGAATCTTGCGCGCGGTTCCCTGGGGATAGACGTCCGGCCCTCTTCCGGGAAGGTAGGAAGCGATCAGGCCCCAGCTCCCAAAGTCTTCGTCGCGCGGCTTGCCGCCCGGCCAATAGGAATTGTCGTCGACGATGCAGCCGTCATCGATCACCGGCGCCTCGTCGCGCATCCATGACAGCTTTCCTTCGTGGACCTTGAGCCAGTCCGCATAGGCCGACTGCGGATCCGCCGGTTCCTTCCCGGTGCTGGAGGACTTGGGTTTCTGCGGCGCGTTGACGAAAACATGCGCGTGATGGACGATTCGGCGATTGCCCGGACGTAACTCGGCCGCGACCACCCATTTGTCTTCAGTGAAGTTAGTAGGTACGGTGAAGTACTCGTATTCGTCGGGTCCATCGGGCGTCAGAGAATGTGGCGGAATCGATATGATCACGTCCGGCTGGCCAATCCGCCAATCAGTCGAGAATACCGGCGCCGCGGGCCGCCGCTGCGGGTCGCCCTCAGGCGAGCCTTGATCGACCCAGGCCTTGATGGTGGCGATTTCGGCGTCGCTGAGGCTCCAATCGTTGGACCATTTGCCGTAGCGGGGATCGGCCTTCCACGGCGGCATCTGCCGGGTCAGAACCGCTTCGCGAATGGCGGCGGCCCAGGGACGCGTCTGCCGATATGTCAGCAGCGGCATGGGGGCGATGTCATCCGGGTGATGGCACGTGGCGCAATGTTTGTACAGGATGGGTGCCACGTCGGCGCTATACGTCATTTGGCCCCAGAGCAGTGGTGACGCGGCGGGGAACAGAGCGACAAAGGCCAAGGCCGACAGCTTCACGAATCGCCTCCGAGTTGGTAGGCACGGGCAGATTCGAACTGCCGACCTGTCGCTTAGGAGGCGACCGCTCTATCCATCTGAGCTACGTGCCCGCAATGCAATCATTATAGCGCTTCAGGCCTTTCCGGCCGATGTCGGTGCGATAGTGCATGCCGTCGAAATGGATCAGCCGCAACGCGGCATACGCATTGTCGATCGCAACCGAAAGGTCTATGCCGGAAGCTGTGACACCGAGGACGCGGCCACCGGCGGTTTCGAGTCCCGCGCACCCTTGACGCGTGCCCGCGTGGAAGACGGTGGCGCCCGCGGCTTCAGCGGCTTCGATTCCATGGATGGGCTTCCCGGTGGCGAACGCACCGGGATAGCCGCCGGATGCCATCACCACACAGACAGACGGTCCGGGTTGCCATTCGATGTGCGTGGCAGGCAGCGCGCCGCGGGCGGCGGCCAGCAGCAATGGTGCCAGGTCGGTCCGCATGCGGTGCATGATGGGCTGTGTTTCCGGGTCACCCAGGCGAACATTGAACTCCAGCACCTTGGGGCCCGCGGTGGTCATCATCAATCCCGCATAGAGGAAACCGGTGAAGCCGGTAGCTTCGATAGTGGGGCGGATGATGCGATCCAGGATCGTGCGGCTCTCTGCCGCAGTGAGGATGCGCGAATCGCAGTAGGCGCCCATCCCGCCCGTGTTGGGCCCCGCGTCGCCATTGAAGACCGCTTTGTGATCCTGCGTGGGTTCTAGCGGAACCACGTTGCGGCCGTCGCTGAGGACGATGTAACTGACCTCTTCGCCGGCCAGGAACTCTTCGATCACGAAGGGAGGTTTCAGCGATGCAAGCGCGGCTTCCGCCATGACGCGATCTTCGGCGACGACCACGCCTTTGCCGGCGGCGAGGCTGTCCTGTTTGATCACGAGCGGGTAGCTGAAGCGATCGAGTGCGCGGCGCGCTTCGGCGGCGTTCGGGGCCGCTGCGAAGGCGGCGGTGGGAATGTCCCTTTGCTGGAGAAAGTTCTTTGCAAATACTTTGCTACCCTCGAGCTGCGCGGCTGCAGCGGCCGGGCCGAAGATGGCACGGCCGCGCGCGCGAAAGGCGTCGACGACGCCGGCCACCAACGGCGCTTCTGGGCCGACCACCGTCAGCTCGGCGTTCACCGATTCGGCGACGGCCAGGTAAGCGCCCGGCGACCCGTCGCCCGAGGGTAGACACGCGGCAATGCGCGCGATACCCGGATTGCCTGGTGTCGCGAAGACCCGCTCCACTTCCGGGCTCTTTGCGAGACGCCATGCCAACGCATGCTCGCGTCCGCCACCGCCGACGATCAAGACCTTCATGCCGATACAATGATAACAATGCACGAGACGTACGACATTGTCGTAATCGGGGCGGGACATGCGGGATGCGAGGCGGCGCGGGCGTGCGCGCGCATGGGGATGCGGACGGCGATGGTCACGATGAATCTGGACCTGATCGCGCAGATGTCGTGCAACCCCGCGATTGGAGGAATTGCCAAGGGGCACCTGGTGCGTGAGATCGACGCACTGGGCGGGGTGATGGGCGAGGTCACCGATGCGGTCGGCATTCAGTTCCGGCTGCTCAACACCAGCCGCGGTCCGGCGGTGTGGTCGCCGCGCGCGCAGTGCGACAAAAAGATGTACCGGGCGCGCATGCGCGAAGTGCTGGAGCGCGAGCCGAACCTGCGCATCAAGCAGGCCGAGGTCGCGGCGCTAGAGATCGTAGGCGAGTCCGAGCGCCGGGCCACCGGCGTCCGGCTGCGTGACGGCCGCAGCATCCGCGCGGGCGCGATCATCGTCACCACCGGAACGTTTTTGAACGGCTTGGCGCACGTGGGCGAGATGCAGTATAGCTGCGGACGCAATGGCGAAGCGCCCTCGCAGCTTCTGGGGGAGCAGTTGCGGACGTTGGGGCTGCAATGGACCCGCCTGAAAACGGGAACGCCGCCCCGGCTGGACGGCCGTAGCATCGACTGGAGCCGGTTCGAGCCGCAGGCGGGCGATGCGGAGCCCACACCGTTTTCGTTTCTAACCGGGCGGATCGACCGCCCCCAGGTGCAGTGCCACATCGCGTACACCACCGAAGAGACGCATCGGATCCTGCGAGAGGCCATCCCAAGGTCGCCGCTCTATAGCGGGCAAATCGAGGGCGTGGGGCCGCGGTATTGCCCGTCAATCGAGGACAAGGTGGTGAAGTTCCCCGACAAGCTGCGGCACCAGATCTTCCTGGAGCCGGAGGGCCTGGACACGAACGAGGTGTATGTAAATGGGATGTCCACTAGTATGCCGATCGATGTGCAGGTGGCCATGGTAGCCTCAGTGCCGGGGTTGGAGGGCGCGGAGATGATCCGGCCAGGTTACGCGATTGAATATGACGCGATCGATCCGCGGGAACTGAGGCAAACGCTGGAGGTGAAGTCGATTCGGAGCTTGTATCTGGCCGGGCAAATCAATGGCACGTCCGGGTACGAAGAGGCAGGATGCCAGGGTTTGGTGGCGGGTATCAATGCGGCGTGTTTGCTGCAGGGCAAGCCGTCCGTTGTGATCGCGCGCACTGAGGGATACACCGGCATCCTGGTGGACGATCTTATTACGAAAGGCATCGACGAGCCGTATCGCATGTTCACGTCACGAGCAGAGTTCCGGTTGCACTTGCGCATCGACAATGCCGATGAGCGGCTGACGCCGGTTGGCCGGCGCGTGGGCTTGGTCACGGATGAGCGGTGGGAGTTGTTCTCGCGCAAGACGCGTCAGAAGGAGCGGGTGGTTGCGGCGCTGGGGCAGCATCGGAATGGGCAGTGGCTCAAACGGCCCGAGGCTATGATCGGCGAGATCGGCGGGTGGGTGCGAGAGATTCTCGGTGAGGAGCCCGCGCGCGGTCTGCTCACCACCGTCGAAACCGAGATCAAGTACAACGGTTATATCGCGCAACAGGAGCGGCAGATCGAGCGCCTCAAAGATGCTGAGCGGCGGCCTATTCCAGCAGCGTTTGGATTCGGCGGAATACCGGGGTTGTCTCGCGAGATTCGCGAGAAGCTCGAGCGAGTTCATCCGGAGACCTTGGGTCAGGCGGCACGGATTCCAGGGGTCACTCCGGCGGCCATTGCAATTCTGGATGTTTACCTGAGCTTGGGGCATGTTCGCTGAAGTCCTGGGCGCGAAGCTGGCCGGCATCTGCGAGCTGTCTGAGGCGCAGGTCGCGCGGCTGAAGTTGCACTATGAGTTGCTCATGCGCTGGAACAAAGTGCTGAGCCTTACCAGTCTGCGAACACTTGAGGAGGCGGTGGAGCGGCATTATTGCGAGGCCGCATTCGCGGCGTCTCATCTGCCGGAGGGCCCGGCCGCAATCGCAGACGTCGGGTCGGGGGCGGGCTTCCCGGGTATCCCTATCGCAATCATGCGGCAGGACTGCTCGGTAGCGCTGATTGAGTCGAACCGCCGAAAAGCGGTATTCCTTAAGGAGGCCTCGCGAGGTCTGGCGAATGTGCGCGTGATCGCAGAACGGGCGGAAGATGTGGCGGAGTGCTTCGACTGGGTTGTCTCGCGCGCGGTGCGATACTGCGATATCGCTGGGGCCCTAAAGAAGTTGGGCCGGAATGCCGAACTATTGACTGGGGAAGTGCAGGCTGCAGAGCTGGTTGGGTTCGAATGGCAGGAACCGATCCGGCTTCCTTGGGGCGAACGGAGATACCTGTGGATCGGAAGGAGTGATGTTTCACGTGAAACGCCGGCTCAGACGTGTTCCACGTGAAACAACTCGCACTCCAAAGGCCCATATTCCGATTGGACAATGTTCCGCCGCGGATCAATCGTGGTAGCATGACCGCTTGGGCAAGATCCTCGCCATCACCAACCAGAAGGGCGGCGTCGGCAAGACGACCACTGCCATTAACGTGGCTGCCGCCTTGGCCGCAAACGACCTCCGCATCCTGGTGATCGACTCCGACCCCCAGGGTAATGCTACGACGGGCATGGGGGCCACAAAGGATCCCGACCGCCCCAGCTTGTACCAAGTCTTATTGGGTGGAGCAGAGATCGCCGACTCGGTGCTCCACACCGGATTCGAAGGACTGGACTTGGTTCCCGGCGACAAGAACCTGGTAGGTGCCAATCTCGAATTGGTGGATACGCCGCGCCGGGAATTCCGCCTCCACGACAAGATCAGTGCGGTTCGTGTGCAATACGACTTCATTCTGATCGACTGCCCACCGGCGCTCGATCTGCTGACCCTGAACGCCCTGATTGCCGCTGATTCTGTCCTCGTCCCTATTCAGTGCGAGTTCTTCGCTCTGGAGGGCATCTCTGAACTGATGGATACAATCCAACGCATTCGCGATTCCTTTGAGCATCCCCTGGAAATCGAGGGAATCCTCCTTACCATGTTCGACGACCGCACGAACCTCACTCGACAGGTAGCCAACGACCTCAGAGACTTCTTCGGCGCAAAGGTCTTCCAGACGGTTATCCCCCGCAGCATTCGCCTGGCTGAGGCTCCCAGCCATGGGCAGACCATCCTGGCCTACGATGTACGCTCGCGGGGTGCCGAGAGCTACATTCGTCTAGCGAAGGAGATCCTGGAGAATGAGCAAAAACGTGGACAATCCGCGCAGGGCGCTCGGTAAGGGGCTGAGCGCGCTGCTGCCGACCCGGCCCACGGCACAGCCTCCGGTTGAACCTCCGCATCTCGGGGAAGAGGTCGCGCAGCTTCCTATCGAGCTGATCGAACCCAACCCATTGCAACCCCGGCGCGTCTTCCAGCACGATCGCATTGAGGAACTGGCGCAGTCCATCCGAGCCAACGGAATCATACAACCGCTCGTTGTACGTCGACGGGCCGAACGATACCAACTCGTTGCGGGCGAACGCCGGTGGCGCGCCGCCAAGATCGCAGGCATCGCCAGGGTACCAGCGGTTATCCAAGACATCCCCGACGAGCGCCTGCTGGAGATCACCCTAATCGAGAACATCCAGCGCGAGGATCTGAATGCGATCGAAACTGCGCAAGCATTCGACCGGCTCTGCCGCGAACTGCAATTGAATCACGAAGAGATAGGCAGGAGAACCGGCAAGGACCGATCCACCATCGCAAACCTGATCCGGCTGCTGCAGCTTCCGCCGGACATACAGCAACTGATCGCTGAGCGCAGACTTTCCATTGGCCACGCACGATGCTTGCTAACCTTGCCGACCGCCGAACTGCAGAGGGAGGTTGCCGAGAAGTCCGTGGCGCAAGGGTGGTCGGTGCGTCAGGTCGAGCGCCTGACCCAGAAAATGATGGAAGACCGCAAGCCCAAGGCGGTCGACGAGGTACAATCCGATCCCAACGTGAAGGCCGCCATTGAGGAACTGGAGAGAGTGCTCGGAACCAAAGTGCGAATTATCGAGCGGGCCCGCCAGAAAGGGCGCATCGAGATCGAGTATTACTCTGCGGAAGACCTGGATCGAATCTACGCAGCGATTGTAGGCGAATCAATCTAACTACTTTAGAATCTCTAATATAGAAGCTAGCTCAGTGCGGATCCCTGCCAGCGGATCGGGCGCGAACAGGTCGCCTTGCTTACGGTCGGACGGCTTGGGTCTGCCCGCTTTGGAGTCGTTGTGCAGGGACTGGCGGGCCCCTTCGATTGA
>Ga0335078_10018844_pt1 | contig 10262 bp, 5 predicted proteins | sample Lox_Sample_32_FD_206711 | JGI IMG/M metagenome (GOLD analysis project Ga0335078, IMG submission 206711) | Soil microbial communities from Loxahatchee National Wildlife Refuge, Florida, United States - Lox_Sample_3.2 | ecosystem: Environmental > Terrestrial > Soil > Wetlands | place: USA: Florida...
CGCCAGCCCGTAAGCGCCATAGAACGAGCCGAAGGCGATCTGGTTCGTTCCCACCAGGTCGTCGGAGCGCAAAATCTGCTCGGTATCGGAATAGTAGAACGGGGTGTAGGCTGAGTTATAGCCGGTGGTCCCGGATGGCGGCCCGCCCACGGTAAATCCCTGATAGGTTACGCCGGTGATCGCCTGCGAGGCGCCGTTGCGAGTCAGGGTGCCGCTAAAATACCCGGTGAGGGAGTACCCGCAGGTAATATGCCCACCCTTTCCGCCGCCGGAGCAACTCTCCGCATAGCTGCCGCTGGTGAAGCTGGCCTCGATGGCGGTGGACCCGTCGTTGGAGTTGTACGTGAGATTGCCTCCCGAACAAGTCGTTGGTCCGTTGCCCGGGCAGTACAGCGACAGGGTACCGGCAGGATTGGCGACATTTGAATTGATAGAAACGCCCGCGCCTCCGCTGCCCGATCCACCCGAGTTGGCAAAGGCTCCCCCATCGGCGTGCGCCAACGATGCACCCATCATAAGAATAGCGGCCAGAACTAAGGCGCAATTCAAGTTTCTAATTTGAAACAGATTTGTTGTCCCCATGACAGCCTCCGGCTTCTCTCTGTGAATGTCCACTTACAATGAGATTGGGAATCATACTACCCGTTTTCCGATTCCCGGACTAGTTAACAAAAGTATACCGGTATTTCCCGTTTTTTGGCGCACAGAAGCCAAGATTTTGCGGAACTTAATTGGAAGCCGTGTGAACGTTGAAATTCCCTACACCAGCGGCTGCGTGAGGCGGCACCGCGCGGGAGCGTGTTCTTGGAGACCGAAGTGACACGCCACCCCGGGGCCGTGATTCTGCGGCCCGGACGAACACCGATGCACACAGACAAGAGCGCAGCTCCCCCGCGGGCGCGACTCGGCACGAACCGCCGATTACTGGTCGGCCTCCGTCTTCGGCGCAGGTGTTCCCGGCGGCAGAATCGGGCGCGGGCGTTCGACGCGCCACGTCACGGCGCCCCCCGCTTCGCGCTGCGTATGCGAGACGCGCAGATCGTTATCCACTAAATACTGTAAGTGCACATAGTCGAAAGCCAGGCCGGCGGAAGCCATCAGTTTCATGTAATCGCCGTGCGCGGTCTCATCGGGCGCTTCGGTGTAGCCGGCGTCCCACGTCACGTCGTTGGAGAGCCCGGTGACGCCTCCGCTCGCGGGCGTCGAGGCCCCTGCGCCGCCTTCCCCGCCCTGACCGCCCGCCGCCGCGCCCGCGCCGCCGCCGCGGCCCGCGGAGCCTTTCAGCGACATATAAATGCGGATGCCATCGACAATGGGCTGGAACATATCGCGCGGCTGCCAGCGCTGTCCGAACCGTTCATAGCGGGCGTTCATGCGGTCCTCGAGCGGCAGCAGGCCGGGCACCTTGCGCTCGGCGGCTACAATGCGATCCTGCAAGGCGTAGGCGATCATCTTGCTGTAGGGGTGGGTTTCGTCGCGCACGTAGCCGAGGCTGGTGAACCAGCCGCGCGGAATCCACCATGCACGCCCGGTATTGGCGCCCTGCCGGCTCTGCACCCACGCGGTGTATTCGGAAAACGGCTGCACCCACTCGTGCGAGGGATAGCCGTGGGGATTGAGAAACGCGTCGGGCTGCCACATCTCAATGAGTTGCCGGCGCGTCCGCGATTCGGGATAGACCGGGTCGGTTTCGCCCTGCCCGGTGGAGACATCGGCGCTGAGCGCGCCGTGATAGCCGGGATGGAGCATGTTACCGGGCGTGATTTTGGCGAGATCGACGGAAAGCTGCGCGCCATCGGGATTCGTAATCGGGTGGATAACTACGTTCACCTTCTTGAGTAAGCCGCGTTTGGCGGGGTCGGTGACAAGCTGCTCGGCGAGCTTATCGATGTGGCTGGTGCTGGAGACTTCATTGGCGTGCTGGCGGCCGGAGTACACGATCGATGCTTTGAGGGTAGTCTCCTTGGCCCACGAATGCAGCAGCGAGGGTGAAGGCAGCATGATATCGGCCGCCCAGATGTTCTCGCCCAGATAGCTGCGGCCCATCCAGTAAACACTGACGCCGGGGTAAGTGGCGAGGCGCGCCAGGATAGCGGCGTTCTCGGCGGGGCTGATGGGCTCGTCCCATTGCACGAAGGGCGCGCCCGGTATCGGCTTGACGTCCGTAATCATCGGCCGCGGAGCGGCGGGCGCGGAGATGGCGAAGGTGGCGAATTCGCGCGGCGCCGGTGTTTCGGGGAGCGCGGTGGGCGCGAGCGGCAGATCGAACTCGAAGGCCATCTCGCGCAGGTGCGGATACGCGACCTCGTCGCGATAGATACCCGCGGCGTGCATCTGTTCGAGCCAATGCAGCTCGCCGCGCGCCTGCTCGACGGAGAAGATGCTGCGGTCCACCTGGTCCTGGCCTTCGAGCTTCAGCCACTGGTCGTAATCGTCTTTCGAGAAATCGGCGGGAAAGGACCAGGTGAGGCGCTCGATCCCCTGCTCGCCGGCTTTCACGCGCGCCTCGATCAGCCGCGGCTGCATTTCGCCCGAGAGTGCGGGCAGATTGCGCTCCTGTTGGTGGTGCTTGCCCCGGGAGTCGGTCCAAGAGAGGCGCACCAGCGGATTGGCGGCCGGCTTGCCGTAGAATTCGATGCGCACGTGGCCGTCCTTGCCGTCTTCCGATGCGTGCACAATGGGCAGCACGCGGCCGGTGTAGGTAATCGGGCGGCCGGTGAGCAGGTCGCCCATCATGCTCATGAAGACGTCCGTGGAATAGAGCGTGTCTTCCTGGAGCGCTTCGAGCGAGGAGATGCGCTCGCGGTCGAGATCGAGGCTGTAATCGGGCTCGCTCAGGTGGATATCGAGCTTGATGGTGTCGAACGGCGGCGAAAACTCCGTGCGCAGATCGCCGTGGGCCTGCGCCAGGATGAACTGGTAGACCTTCGGCAGGGTCTGGTTCTGATAGCGGTCCCAGAGCTCTTCGATATCTGTGCGGATGCGCCGGTTGAGCACGGTTTTCCCGCCGGCGTCGAGCCGCACCCAGCCGGTTTCGACCTGCACTTGCTCGTAGCGCGGAATGACGCCGTTGTAGGGCTGCATGACGGTGCTGACGGTGAAATCGCGCGCCAGGATTTCCTTGCCGGCGGTGTCGAGGGCGTGAACGCGATAGGTGGGAGTACTGGTGGTGGGCTCTTCGATCTCGTCAAGGGTGATTTTCTCGAGCGGGAGGTTGAGTTTGCGCGCCAGCATTTCGTCAACCGGGTAAAGCTCCTGCACCCAGCGCGCCGCCGACTGCATGGTGCGGATGTTGGTGGGGTCGACATTCCTGGCGAACTCGATGCGCAGGCTGGCGACGGGCTTGCCGGCGAGCGCGGGCGCGATTTCGTCCATCAGCCAGCTATAGCCCTGCTTGAACGCGCACAGGACTTCGACCGAGGCTTTCGATCCCAGCATCTGCTGCAATTGCGCGGTGAGCTTGCGGCGCTCTTCCGGGCCTTCGCTTACGCGCGCCACGAGCTTGACGTCCTGTCCGGCGGCGATTTTCGGGGCGGCTTCCTTGACAGCATCGAGCAGGCGCTTGCCTTCCCACGGAATCACGATATCCTCGGCGAAAGTCGGCTTGGCTTGCTGGAAGGGCGCGGATTTGTAATGGAGATCGTCACAGCATTTGGTGCCGGCGTGGAGGCTGCCGGTTTCGACGTTGGCGATGTGGAACTGGCGCTTGACGAAATCGGCCAGCGCGGGGTCGGCAACCTCGGTATAGATCTCGGCTTTCACATCTTTGGCGCCCGTGAGGTCGAATTGCCTGGTCCACCGATCAAGGTGATAGAGTGCCGCGGCGGCCTGGCCGGAGGACGAACGGAGGGAGAAGAAACGATGGAGGTCGTAGCGGATTTCTTCCATCGAAAGATACTGCTTGCCCTGCTCCCAGAGATTGGGGAAATGATCGGAGAGCGCCGCGAGGGCAGCCGCGGCGGCCTGATCGTCGCCGCGCGCGAGCACGGCGGGGCGGCGTCCGAACGCCTGGTCGACGACGCGGATTTCGCCTTCGTTCGGCGCGAGATTGGGTTCGTTCGGGCGGAGCTTGCGCTCGGCTTCCTGCGCCAGCGGCGAGTTGCCGGCGATCACGGCGTTGGCGCGAACGTCGCGGGCGGCGGCGGTATCGGCGGGCGAGGCGATGGGAAGCGTGATACCGGTAGTTTCGAGCCCGATGCGCGCCGCGAGGTTGGCCATGGCGACTCCGGCGGCGCCGGCGGGAACGAAGAGATGGCCGTTCGACGATCCAGGCACGGGGATGCGTCCGGAAGCGCCGAAGAGTCCGCGGCTGGTGAAGAGGGTGGCGAGATCGAGACGCGTGGGCGCGGCGTTGGCGGCGTTCTCCGCTGCGGGTGCGGCGGGCGCAGGTGCGTTGGCGGCAGGCGCGCTGGCCTCGGGTTTGGGGTTGGTCGCGGTGAGGTCGCCGGCTACCAGTTGATGGACGGAAGCGAGTTCGGGCTTGGCAATGGCGGCGTCGAGCGCGGCTTGGGTCGGGTTGCCTCTCAGAATGGCACGATGGATCCCAGCCTTGCCGCGCAGGTAGGTGACGCCCACGAGTTCGGCACCAGTGGCGGCGCCGATGGCCGACAGCTTTTCGCCATTCACGCGCCAGATGTACGGCGCCCGCGCGGAATAAGCATCGGCCGCGGCGGTGAGGCCGGCATCGTCACCGGCAATGAGGAGGCCGTCATCCGTCGGAAATATGCCGCCCTCGTCCTTTTCCAGCTTTTCGGGGGAATTGCCGATGACGATGCGCGGTCCGTTGGCCGGTTTGCCGGTGACGACGAGTGGAGGCGTCAGGCCCGTGGCTCCATATGCGAGGCGCGCCGCGATATTGGCGGCGGCTGCGTTCTGCGCAGAGGTGGACGATGCCGGCACCACGACCTTGCCGTTGATACTGTCCGCGATGCCATCGCCGTTGGTATCGACGAGCATCCAGCCGACGGCAAACGGGTCTTCGAGATGATTTACCGCCGGCGCGTTCGGCGCCTGGAAGGCAAAACATCGGGCGAAAAAAAGGACCAGCAAAGGCAGACAGGCACGCGGCATGAGGCCTATTGTATAACTGGTGTCTATGAAACCACTGCCTGCCATTCTTTTCGCCGCGCTCGCCGCGCACGCCGCCGACGTCAACACGTTTTCCATCGTGGGGTACGACCCGGCGAACGGCGATTGGGGCGTCGCCGTGGCGTCGCGCTATTTTTCGGTGGGCGCAGTGGTGCCGTGGGCGGAAGCCGGCGTGGGCTGCATCGCCACGCAGGCCGATGTCAACGTGGGGTACGGGCCGCGCGGGCTGGAACTGCTGCGACAGGGGCTCTCCGCGAAAGACGTGCTGGCGAAATTGCAGGCCGAGGACACATTCCCCGATAAAGAGGGCCGCCAGGTGGCGATTATCGACGGCAAGGGCAATATCGCCACCTTCACCGGTCCGAACGCCCCGAAATGGGCGGGCGACCGGCAGGGAAAAACGTGGTCGGCGCAGGGGAATATTCTGGTGGGCCCGCAGGTGCCCGAAGCGATGGGCCGCGCGTTCGAGGCCACCGATGGCGAACTGGCCGAAAAGCTTTTCGCCGCACTGAAAGCGGGCGACGATGCCGGCGGCGATTCACGCGGCAAGCAATCGGCCTCGATGATCGTGGTGCGCAAGGGAGGCGGGCGGAATTACAACAACGATCGCTATCTTTATTTGAACGTGGACGACAATCCGGCGCCGGTTCCGGAGTTGCGCCGCCTGCTCGATATGAACTTGGGGTACGTGTACCAGGAGAAAGCCGGGCGTCTCAGCGCCGCGGGCAAACCGAAGGACGCGCGCGACGCGGCGGCGAAAGCGGCGCATTACATGCCGACGGCGCAGGCGTACATGAGCCTGGGGATTTCGGATTACAACTTGGGCGACAAGACTGCGGCGGCCGCCGATTTCCGGAAGGCGATCGAGTTGGATGGATCGGTGCGGCAGCGGTTCGAATCGCCATCCGGAAGACTGCGGGCGATCGCCGAGAATAAGGAGTTCGTGAAGCAGGTGCTGCAATAAGAAGGGGATCTCGCAGGGGTTGCGGCCTGGGCAACGGGACGGCGAGCTTCCGGCTCCTCAATTCCATTTCACGCAGAGACGCAGAGTACGCAGCGAAAAACCAGAAAGTCTCTCGCGGAGGGCACAGAGTGCGCAGATGAACAGCGCGGTGTGCCTCCGGGAGGGATTCTCAGACTCCGGATTCGGGATGGCGGCCTGGGCAACGGGACGGCGAACTTCCGGCTGCCGCAATTCCATTTCACGCAGAGACGCAGAGTACGCAGCGAAAAATCAGGGATTGCTGACTCTGCGATCTATGCGGCCCTGCGTGAGATGCTTAAGCTCCGGGCAAAAAACCGCTTTCCCGCAACTTGTATGCCTTCCTTGCGACTGTGCGGCCTGGCGTGAGGAGCTATGATAGGAGCGGGCGCTATGAAGCGCGCGCTGATCCTGCTGGCGGCGATGGCTCGACTTTCGTTTGCCGGCGACGCGAAGGCCGCGGAAGAGGCCCAGACGGCTCTCACGCTGGCGCGCGACGGAAAATACCAACTGGCCATTCCGCATTACCGTGCTGCCATTGCGATTGACCCGCGCCTGCCGGGCATTTTCCTGAATCTCGGCTTAGCCTATTTCAAGCTCGAGCGGTTTTCCGACGCCGCCGCCGCGTTCGAGGAGGCGGTAAAGGCCGATCCCGCGGGCTTTCAACCTCGCGTCCTGCTGGGGATGAGTTACTTCGGCTGCCGGCGATTCAAACAGGCTGCCGCGCACCTGAAGCAAGCCGCGGCGCTCGAGCCCGACAATCTCGAACTGCGTTTCAAGCTGGCGCAGAGCTATCTGTGGTCGAACCAGTATCAGAACGCTATCGACGAATTCCAGGCGCTGCTGGCGCGCGATCCGGAATCGGCGCACGTTCACATGCTGTTGGGCGAGGTGCTCGACGCGGCGAGCCGCACCGACGAGGCGACCGCGGAATTCGAAGCCGCCGTCAGGGCCAAGACTCCCGAGCCGCAGGCGCACTTCGGCCTCGGGTACCTCTATTGGAAGCAGAAGCGCTTCGTCGATGCCGCGGGCGAGTTCCAAACCGAACTGGCCGAACAGCCGCGAGACAGCCAATCGCTGGCGTACCTCGGTGATTGCGAACTGCATGCCGGGGACGAAAAGGCCGCCGCGGAACACCTGGCGAAGGCCTTGCGCGGCGACCCGGCGAGCCGCCTGGCGCATCTCGATCTCGGCATCCTGCTCTCATCGGGCAGCCAGACGGTGGAAGCGGAGAAGCATCTGCGCGAGGCTATCCGGCTCGACCCCGCGAGAACCGAAGCCCATTATCAGCTCGGGCGTCTTCTGCGCGCCAAGGGAAGGGAGCGGGAGGCCGCCGCGGAATTTGCCAAAGTGAAGGAGTTGGCTGCCAAGGAAGAGCCGCCGCCGCCCCTGCTCCAAGTCCCCGGGCGAAGCCAGCCCCAGAAGTAGCGAACCGAACACCGCGTGGCTTGCGACCCGGCCTCGCGCAGTGAGGATTGCTCGAGGCCCCGAAGCGATCGCGATGTAACCCGGGGTTACAATACCGTCTGATGACTCCGCACGAGCGCCAACCCGATCGACTTCCGGCAACCCATGACAGCAACACCAAGGCGGATTCCGCGATAGACGTAAAAGCGAGGCTGGAGGCCGAAAAGCTCCAAATGGAGCTTCAGGAGCTGAAAAGACCCCTCCTGTTCAGACCGGCGTACCTGTCCGCGATTCTGCCAACCTGCATCGGTATCGGAACATTGCTTATCCTCTGGAATAAAGGCTACTTCGATGCACAGAGTGCAGCTCTGACAGCGCAGACGGCCACGCTCGAGCTCAGGAAGGAATCACTCAGGAAGGAAGTAGACGAGTTTACCGCCAGGAGCGCCGCGCTGAACGACAAGATGCAAACTCTCAATGCTCGCGTCGCCGAGACCTCGCAGAGCCTATCCCAAAAAGAGGCGCAATTAGCACAGGTCAACAAGGACTTGGCCGTGGAGCGTCTTGCATCCACTGTCCAGAGCCTGGAGAACGCTTCTGAATCCTTGGATGTTCTCGGGGTCCAGTACAGCGCGTTCAAGGTTGTTAATGACAAGCATCCTGCCAGAGCCGATTTTGAAAAGGATGCCATTGAAAAAATTCGCCGGGCTCTATCTCAAGACGCGGCTACCAAAGAAGCGCAATTGGTGTTTATTCGAGACTTTGCGAACAGCGCCTCGTGTATGCCCGCCTTCGGCGACGTATTGAAGCAACTGTTGGCGAAGTGACCTTCTGCGGGATGATCGGGCGCGAGGCTGCCCGAATCAGCCGCGGAGGATGGCGAAGCCGGGTGCGTCACCAAATCCACGTGGTCGCCACGCGCGGGCGTCCGGCCACACCTTTTACAACCGGCACGCTGAGCACGATTTGCACATTCTTCTTCTGCCAGCCGGCACCCAGGCGTGCCCCGGCCTCCGCGAACTCATCCGGGTTGACCAGGAAATTTCCCGCCGCCAACGTGCCGTGATGGGTGATGCCGGCGGCGATGATCACGGGCCGGTTCGTCCGGGCGTCGAAGAAGCGGGAGATGATGGCGTAATCGGTGGGGCCATCCCACTCGGGCCACGTCCGCGTCAGCTTCCAGTCCATATTATCGGGATGCTGCCGGTCGCGGACCATGTCGATCTCGTTCACGCTGTCCTTGTAGAAGGTGTAACGGAGTTGATCGGCGGCGCGCAACGTCCACTGGTTGTTAAAGGCGCCAATCAGGACGGAAGGGCCGTCGGATAAATCGGCAAAAGATGTCGCCCGTTCGCCGCGGATGCGATCGAGCTTCCCATGCTTCTCGATATAGGATGCCAGGTGCGCCAGGCATACTGCATCGCCGAGGGCGACATACCGGTCGGCCAGAATGAGAAGATCTTTGCGGCTGATGGTATCCTCGCCGCGCCCGGGCGGAGCGCTGACGATCCCCTGAATACGGTCCTGCGCGTATGTCGATCGCAAGTTGAAAACGATGGGCTGGCCGACGCAGAGGAGCACCGACCCCGGAGCGTCCAGCAGCGGCGCCCAGAGTTGCTCCAGGCCGGAGCGTTTATGGCGCTCCACCATCACGAAGGCCGCCACCACGGCCAGAATCGCCACCGCGGCGCAGGCGATCATCAGTCTATGACGCTTCGGGCGTGGCTTGGGGGGCGGGGATCCGGCACCGTTAAACTGGAACTCGACTACATAGGAGCCGGGCAGCAGATCGATATGACTTTCGGCTTCGTGGGTGACGTCCTGATAGTATTGCGCGAGCTTCTTGCGGACTTCCGCCGCTGTGGCGCGCACCACGGGGTCGCGGGCCGTGTCATAGTCGGGCTCCCTGCCGAATACTTCGACGCCGAGCGAGCGCTCCTTCAATCCCAGCGTATCTCCCGCCAGCGTCTGTTCGGTAATGTGGCGGAGCAAACTCTGGCACCGACGGCTTCCGCGAAAAGGTTGGCTGGCCAAAATGCGTTCGAGCAGTGCGTGCACCCGTTCCGCCTGGTCGGGCGGAAGCGGCGTCTCATTTCCATCGGGCCGGTGAGGCATAGACCCCCGTTACACGGATTCTACCATTTAATAGTTTTAAGGTCGTATTATCTTTTTGCCAGCCCGTGCGGAAGGCAGCCGATTTTCCCTCCTTTCGCCGGAGAATCCGTACCGTACACCCGTCACGGCGTACGGTACCTGTCGCGAAGTAGCAGAAACCAATCAGCCTGTTTGTACTTTTCCGTATTGTCCTAGACGGCGGGGCGATTTCGCGACATACTCGGGCGTCGCTTGTTTGGGTGGGAGGTTTATCCTTCCGTCATTGAAAAAACCATTTTTCCAATGCGGAGCAAGTCTTAGCAGGATGACATCCCAGGGGGTTGTATCCCGGCGGTTCGCCCGCCGCGGCGGATCGCCAGAGGCTTACTTCGTGGAGAACAAAAGTCTATGAAGCTATATCGACTCGGTTTCATCTTAACCGGCTGCCTGCTCCTGCTATTGTTTACCGTAACAGCATCGGCGCAGGAAGCCACCATTCTGGGTACGGTTACCGACCCTACCGGCGCCATCGTTCCGGTAGCGCAGGTGACCGTCACCAATATGGACACAGGAGTGGTCCGCAACATCACGGCGGAACAAAACGGGCAATTCGTGGTGCCCGATCTCAATATCGGGCGCTACGTGGTGAAGGTCGCGGCCACGGGATTCAAGGCCGCGGAAAAGCGCGACA
>Ga0335078_10018845_pt1 | contig 10261 bp, 8 predicted proteins | sample Lox_Sample_32_FD_206711 | JGI IMG/M metagenome (GOLD analysis project Ga0335078, IMG submission 206711) | Soil microbial communities from Loxahatchee National Wildlife Refuge, Florida, United States - Lox_Sample_3.2 | ecosystem: Environmental > Terrestrial > Soil > Wetlands | place: USA: Florida...
CCGGCGTGTCGCCGCCCGGCAGCCCTCAGGTGGGGCCAAATCAGAGTGTTACCGCCCCGCCGCGATCACCCCCGGTGGGGCCAAATCAGAGAAGAACAGTGGGGCCACTTCATAGTGCTACGGCCACCGGCCGGGTACAGCGGTTCTTACCGGCTGTGGCCGAACAAGTACGACACCGGCCCCGCGACATCTGCTGACGATTCCTTCAACTACGTGGTGGCCACCGAAGTCCACCTCAGCCAGCCATGCACGCTGAATAACATTTGGTATTACTCGCCAGCAGGAACGGCACAGCTCGCCACCGAGTGCGGGGTATGGAGTATCGGGACCCGTGAACTGGTCACCGAGAACCAGTCACCGTCATGGTCCGGGGCCGCGGGGAGCGGGTGGGTCTCCTGTGCCTTTACCGGAGTTACCCTGTCCGCCGGCAAGTACCGGGTGGCCATCTACAACGGGGCCGCGGCCCCGGACCAATGGTCCCCCAAGCAGCTGAACTACTGGGACACTGGCCCCGGGCAAAACGGAATCACGAACGGCCCGTTGTATGCGCCAGGGCTAGCCGATGCCTCCACAGCTGACATTTACCAGGGATCGGGCCAGGAGCCCGGGCAGTCAGTTTTCGCGGTCGGTCCCCCCAACCAGTACCCCCATCTTTACGTTAACGGGCTGGCTCAGAATTACTGGGTGGACATTGACGTCACTCCGGCAGGTGGATCAACGGCCAGCCCCCCCACCGTCAATTCGGGTGCGTTCCTGACTTTCTTCCCCTGAGACGGGAAGCGGCGATGGCCACGCATGGCCCTGCCGATAGGAGCGCTATGTAACCTGCAGCCCTGCCATGCTGTCACCCCGCGGGCCGCACCCCTTGATGACGGCCGCGCCATCAACTGCTACCCATTCCTAGCCCGCAAGCCTCTGGGCCTGGCCCGAACCGGGTAAGGCCAGGGTGCCCCGCCGATGGTCGCGCGAGGTCAGGCCAGCAGCTTGATCGCGACCGCGAGCGGCGGGGCGATGCGGTCCCGCGCCGACATGGCAACCGTCGGCAGCGGCCACGGGATGGCCAGTTCGGGATCGTCGAAGGCGATCGACACGTCTTCGGCCGGATCATGCGGGCGGTCGATTCGGTAGGAGACGTCCGCGGGGTCGGTGAGGGCCTGAAAGCCGTGCGCGCAGCCGGCCGGCACGTACAGCGAGACCTGCTGTTCGTCACGCAGCTCGAAACTCTCCCAGTTCCGATACGTGGGCGAGCCGGGCCGCAGGTCGACGATGACATCGAAGATCGCGCCGTATGAGCAGCGCACGAGCTTCGCCTCACCGTCCCCGCGCCGGATGTGCAATCCCCGGACCACCCCGCACCTCGACCGCGACAGGCTGTCCTGGGCGAACCCGGCCGGTGCGATGCCCGCCGCGCGCATCACCTCCGCATCAAAGGTCCGGGAGAAGAAGCCGCGCTCGTCCACGTGCGGGGTTGGCTTGAACAACAGCGCTCCGGCGATACCCGGCACGGGGTAGATGTCCACCAGGGTCTCCTTTCCGGCGTCAGCGCATGGCGAACAGGCAAGAAGAGGCTGCGGTCAGAGCAAAACTGATACTAGTTCCGGCTTCATAGAGTGCGTTCGCGAACCGGGTCAGGAACCACCACAGCCTGAGCTGCCTCATCAGCCGGGAAGAGCAGCGCGGACAGTAGGGCGAATTGCTGATCGAACTGCTGCTTCTTTACCGCATTACATTCTCGCAACGAATTCCGCAGCGGCGCGGAACGGCTCTGCAGTTCCATGAACTGCTCAATCAGCCGGTCCACGTCCAGCGAGTCTGCAGGCTGCGAAAAGCCCTGCATGCCCATGTCGGTCATCAGGGCGGCAAACTTCGGCGAATAGCCGAGCGATATGGTCGGTTTGCCGAGTTTCAGCGCACATATGACGTTGTGATACCGCGTGGCGACCACTGCGCCGGCAGGCGCAATGGCCTGCATCAGTTCGGCGAAAGAGGACACCGGCTCGGCGGCCACCCAGTCTGGCGCGAGATCGGGCCGGTAGGCCCGTACGTCTTCCAGAATTTCCAGCACGACGCCGTCGTCCCAGAGGTTGTCCCCGCCGAACAGCCGGACCCGATAGCCACTGTCGATCAGCCACCGGGTGAAACGCTTCATTTTGGCGAGATAAGAGGCGTGAATCTCGGCCGCACGCCGGCGGTCGTCGTTGCCGCCGTAGTAGTCCATGACGCCGACGCCGACGGTCTGCGGGTCGCCAGAGCCGTACGGCGGAACCGGAACGCCGAACGCAAGGTCGGCGTACACAGGGTCGCCAGAGGTGTCGAGCCCCCACTGCCGCACAAGATCGCGCGACTGAGCATCGCGGTAGGAACGATAGAAAGCCAGTCGCGCGGCGGACTTGAAGAGCCACCGCGTGGCCCGCTGCCTGATGGCGCTGGCCCCCACACTGACCAGGGCCACCTTTGTTCCGAACAGCCGGCCGGACGCCGACAGGAGGAACATCGAGTACGGAACACCCCACGGCCGCAGCGGCAGGGCCGCCTCCAGCGTGCCCGCGCCAGGCACGATCACCACATCGTGCCGACGGACCCAGGATGCCGTCCGGAACGCGTCGATGCCCTTGCCCAGGACCTTGAGCGCGACCGCCACCGCACCGGACGTCCGCTCTTCGTACTTCTCGTACCACAGCAGCGGAATGGCATCGATGCCGTGCTTCGCGCGCACGTTCTCCGGTCCGCTCGACATTGCGTCCAGGACGGCGTCCAGATGGCTGGCCCTAAGATACGCGAGCACCGACTCCAGCTGCGCCTCGTTACCGATATTGGCTGAGCCGAGGAGGCCGAACAGTCCAACTCTGGGGGCCGTCACAAGGACCTTCTTTCCTGGCCAGCCACGGTCGCCTCATTCGTGCCGTGGGGATCCGACGTTGGGACACGCGTTGGGCCGAGCGGCCCTAAATGGCGGCCGCGACTAGCAGGACACGCGGCAGCCCATAACAGGACACGCGGCAGCCCAGTCCTGATACATCCGGGACGATCCCTCACGATCAGCAAGCGGTTAGTGACGCAAAAGTTGCCCCCGTCGCATGTGAACCAGGTTGCTCGCATAGGCGTCCCTATGCTCTTACAAGGCCCGAAACGGGCCCACGTGGGGGGAGGATCTTGAGCGCGCAATCTCCAACTCGCTGGCGAGTGCCGGGCGCAAGCCCGTCGCTGAGCCGGAGGAACATAGTCAGGAACGCTATCGGCGTGGCCGCCGCCGGGGCGGCGGGAGGATCCTTACTGACCCAGGTGATGGCCTCCCCGGCGTCTGCCGCAGAGCTGGCTACCACGGTGGAGCCCGGCGCGGTCGCCCCTGCGGTCGTGGCCCTGGCGGATGCGGCGACGATCTCGGTGGACGCCTCCCTGGGCAATGACTTCCGGCTGACCATCGCCGGGAACCGCACCATGGGCAACCCGGCCAACCCCGCCGACGGGCAGAAGGTCACCTTCCAGGTGACGCAGGGTTCGGGCGGCCCGTTCACGCTCACCTGGGGCAGCGGCTACGAGTTCTCCACCGCCCTGCCGCAGCCCACGCTCAGCACGACGGCGGGGCAGACCGACCTGCTCGGCTTCATCTATAACGCGGCCAAGGGCAAGTGGCTGCTGGTCGGCGCGATCACCGGGTTCAGCACCACGGTCGTCACGCCGCCCACGGGCACCTACCGGCTGTTCCCAACGACCAACGGGCCGTCCAGCCCGGTTTCCTACAGCGGGCCGTTCGTCTGCGGTGTCGTTTTCGAGGTCACCAGCGGGGGTTGCTGGCTGGACGGCTACTGGTGGTGGGTGTGCCCGTCCGGGCAGTCCACGGCGGCGCAACAGTTCGCCCTCTGGTGCCTTTACGGCTCCGGCGCCGGGTCGCTCGTCGCTAACAGCACGGTCACGTCCGGCACCCTGACGGCCGGGCAGTGGAATTACGTGAAGCTGCCGTCGCCGGTGCCGCTGGCCTTCGGGGCCACGTATGTGGCCGCGACCGGCTTCACCGGCAATTTCCCTATCACCAACAACCAGTTCGGCAGCGGTGATCCCTACGGCAGCGGAATCGTGAACGGCCCGCTGACCGCCTATTCCGACGCGTCCGGGTCACTCCCGTCGCCGCTCAAGACGGATCAGGCCCTGTTCAGCGTCGCAAGCGCCGATCCGACGACGTCGATGCCGCTCTACGGTTCCAGTAGCTCCAACTTCTGGATGGACGTCCTGGTCGATACGACTCCGCCAGCGGGCACGTCCTACCGGCTGTGGCCGAGCTACCCGACAATACCGGGCCACATCGACTCGGACGCGACTGGCTACACGCTGGCCACGGAGTTTCAGCTATCGAAGTCCTGCACGCTGGACAACATCTGGTACTCCTCCGCCCCCGGCGCGGCCGCGCTGCCCACCAGATGCGCGATCTGGAATGTCAGCTCGCAGAGCGTGGTCTCAGGCACCGACAACAGCTCGCCTGCCTGGTCGGGAGCGGCCGGATCCGGCTGGGTCTCCTGCGCGTACAGCGGCATCACACTCCCCGCGGGGGATTACAAGGTGGCAGTGTTCTACGGCGGCGGGTCGGAGTGGTACCAGGCCACGAACGGCTACTGGGCCACCGGGGGCCCAGGCGCCGGTGGTATCACCGCCGGCCCGGTCTCAGCGCCCGGAACGTCCGCCGCCACGAGTCCCGGCCAGGCCACCTACAACTACGCCTCCTGGGCCTATCCACAGACCTACGCTTCTGCCGGCGATGGCGAGTGCTACTGGGTTGATGTCGAGGTCACGCCGACGAGCTGAGCCGGCTCACGTTCGGCCTGCCGCTAGCTCAGCGAAAGGACTGCGAGGGCAATGCGTTTGTTGAAAGGTTTCGCGGCCGGCTTGGTTGCTGTCGGCCTGGCCAGTTGCAGCGTCGCCGGCTCATCGGAGCCGTCCACCGCAGGCCCAACAGCAACTACCCCCAGGGTAGTGACCAGTACCGCCCCTCCGGCGGCGACGGTCAGCCCGCAGATGCGGGCGGGGGCTCGTGCGGCGGCGGCGAAGTTCTACGGCCTGTACTCGGCAAGCCAGTTCGCCGCCTTCTGGAACCTGCTGTCCCCCACCGCGAAGCGCCAGATCTCCGGACCCGTCTGGGTAAGCGTGCACAAAGCTTGCCCGTCTGCCGGGGCCGGAAAGTCCAGGAAAATCAAGACCGTGACCGTCTTCGGCAACGCGGCCATCGTCACCGAAGCAATCGCGGGAGCATCGCCCGGCACGGCGGAAGACGTATTCAGCTACGTTGACGGCCATTGGAGCTATTCACCTGAAGACTTGAGCATTTACCACCACGGATCTGTTACCGCTGACATCGCCGCCGCGAAGGCGGCGGGTTTCTGCGCCAGCTGGAAAATCTTCTGATCAAATCGGCAGGACCCCCAGTCGGTCCCTGCGAGGGAGAGTGAGGCGCCATGGGCGGGCAGTTCCCGACTCGCCAGCGACGGCCGGGTTCAGGCCAGGAACTGAGCCGGAGGAAGATCTTTAAGGGGGCCGTTGGAGTGGCGGCCGCCGGGGCAGCCGGAGCCGTGCTCACCGACGCGATCTCTCCGGCCTCTGCCGCCGAACAAGCCACCACGGTCGAACCCGGAGCGGTGGCGCCGGCCGTGGTCAACTTGACCGACGCGGCGACGATCGCGGTGGACGCCTCCCTGGGCAACGACTTCCGGGTGACCATCGCCGCGAACCGGACCATGAGCAACCCGGCCAACCCGGTTAACGGGCAGCAGATCATCTTCCAGGTGACGCAGGGTTCCGGCGGGTCTTTCACGCTGAGCTGGGCCAGCGGCTACGCGTTTTCCGCCGACCTGCCGCAGCCCAGCCTGAGCACCACCGCCGGGCAGACGGACCTGCTCGGCTTCATCTATAACGCGGCCAAGGGCACCTGGCTGCTGGCCGCGTTCGTGAACGGATTCAACTGATGGGCACCTACCGGCTGTTCCCGTCCACCGACGGGCCGTCCAGCCCGGTCTCCTACTCGGGCCCCTTCCTGGCTGGGGTCCTGTTCTGCATCACCTCCAACTGCTGGTTCGAGGGTTACTGGTGGTGGGTGTGCCCGTCCGGCCAGTCGACATCGCCACAGAAGTTCGCGCTGTGGCAGGTTTACGGCGGCGCAGAGGGCAACGTGGTGCCCGGCAGCGTGGTCACCTCGGGGCCCCTGACCGCCGAGCAGTGGAACTACATTCCCCTGCCGACCCCGATCCAGCTGAGCATCGGCAACGTGTCCGGAGTCGGCGCCGCCGTCTACGAGGCCGCTACGGGATTTAGCGGTAGTTTTCCGGACACCAACAGCCAGTTCGGGGCGGGTGATCCTTACGCCTCCGGAATCACGAGCGGGCCGCTTTTCGGCTACTCGGACCAGGGCGCCTCGGTGCCGTCTCCGTCCTCGGTCACCGCGTCCCAAGGCGCCTTCGGCACAGCCGGGACCGATCCTTCGGTGAATATGCCGGACCAAGGCTCGAGTTCCTCGAACTTCTGGATAGACCTTCAGATCAGCGACACCGCGCCAGCCGACTACAGCGGGTCCTACCGGCTGTGGCCGAACTACCCGAAGGTCTTCCCTACCCAGCCCACCATCGACACCCAAGCGCAGACCCTGGGCACGCAGTTCACCTTGTCGGAGCCCTGCACCGTCGATAACGTCTGGTTCTACAGCCCTCCGTTCGCCGAGGACCTCCCGGCCAGCACCCAGATCTGGGACGCCACCACTCAGGCCCTGGTCAGCGACACCAACCTGACGGCCTCCTGGTCCGGAGGCGTGGCCAGCGGGTGGGTGGCCAATTCCTACGGCAGCGCGGGCATCGTGCTGCCGGCCGGGAACTACATCGCCACCGTCTATTACGGCGGCGGCAAGGCGTTCTACATGGAGTCGCGGGGTTACTTCGGCTCGTTCCAGGGCAATCCCGGGCCTGCCACCAACGGCATGACCAACGGGCCGCTGTCGTCACCCTCCAACGCCAAAGCGTTCAACCCTCCGGGCGGGAACAGCTGTTACTTCACAGGCGGCGCCAGCCCCACGTATCCCAACGCATGGGACACCCATGACGGCGGGGAGAGCCGCTGGATAGATGTCGAGGTCACCCCGTCAGCGGCGTCGCCGTCCCCGACACCCACGCCGACATCGACATCGCCCGCGGTCACTAATTCCGGCGCTTTCCTCGTGTTTTTCCCGTGAGAAAGGCCCCAACCGTATCACCACCGCCCGTTCAGTGCTCTCATATGAGGGCTCCCTGGCGAGCGAATCAATCAGCCAGCGATGCGAGGTGACACGGTGAAGGTCACAGTGGCCGATCCTGGCCATGTCGGCACGGTGACGGCCGCGCCTGGGCCGCTGCAGGGTTCGTGAGCCGATGACTTCATCCGTCACCGCACTCCGCCGTCACCCGGGCGCAGTAGCGCTGGACCCGGCCGAGGCGCGGGACCGCTCGGTCCGGCGCAGGGTCAATGCCGCGTGGGGGCTGCTGTATTTCAACACCATGACGTTCGTCGCTGGGACATCTGTCCTGCACATACCGTCCAGGTTCGGCAAAGGTATCGCGCAAGGAGCCTTGCCGCTGGCGATTCTGGTGCTGCTGACCGTGAACCCCAAGGTCAAAGTGCGCCCGAACGTGTTCCTCTGCCTCGTGTCGCTGCTTTTCGTGGACGCGGTGATCACCGGCATGCAGGTGCATCACCTCGGTACCGCGTTCCGGACTTTCCGGCTCGCCGAGTTCGCGGCCGCACTCTGGCTGCTGACGCCGTGGTGGGGCCGACGCGACATGCTGCTCATGCGGTGCCATCTTCGCTGGCTCTTCGTAGCGCTCGGCTCGGCGCTCCTCGGCATCCTGATAGCCCCGGGTCACGCCTTCGCTTTTGACGGCAGGCTCGAGGGGGTGATCTGGCCAATGCTCCCCACGCAGCTCGCTCAGTATGCGGGGATCGCGGCCGGGCTGACGGTCGTGCTCTGGCTCGCCCGCCAGCTGAGCGGGCGACTCACCCTGGTCGGCCTGACCGTCGCCGTGGCTGTCCTTCTCCTCACGCACACGAGGACCGCGCTGGTCGGCCTGCTAGCGGGCATCCTGGTCGCCGCCCTGAGCCTCTTCACCGTCAACTCCCGGGTGCGGAAGTTCTTCGCAGCGGGTGCGGTCACCGTGTCGATCGGGGTCGTGACAGTGGCCGGCGTTGTCACCACCTGGCTGGCGCGCGGCGAGAACACACAAGGGCTGACCACCCTGACCGGCCGGACCAACTTCTGGGCACTCGTGCTCAATACGCCGCGCTCCAAATTCCAGGAGATCTTCGGATTCGGCCTGTCCAACGCCAGTATCAATGGCCTGCCGATCGACAGTAACTGGCTGGCCGCCTATATGCAGGAAGGGCTCTTCGGCGTGGTGGTCTGCGCCTTGATGTTGGCGTTCCTGCTCGTGACCGCCTTCTTCCAGCCGCCTGACGTACGGCGCGCACTCGCCCTGTTCATCCTGACGTACTGCCTGCTGGCCTCGTTTACCGAGGACGCCTTCACCGACGCCTCAACGTACCTCCTCGATCTCACCGTGGCCGCGTCGCTCCTTGTGATACCCCCCCTCATGGAGGCCAGGAGGCAGCATGGCGGAGGGTTCGGCAGCCAAGAGAAGAAGGCTGACGTCAGACAGGGTGCGTGATCGCGAAGCGGTAGATCCCGAGCAGTTCCTCAACGCTGCGCTGCGGGTCGAACCGCTCTTCATAGGTCTTGCGCGCCTGGTCACCGTAAACCTCGTACTGCTCGGGGTTCCTCCCGGCATCAGAAATGGCGAGGGCCAGCGCGGCTGGATCGCCGGGGCTGAACAGTACGCCGTCAACTCCCGGTGTGATGAGTTCGGTGAACGACCCATGGCCCGCCGCGATTGGAGCGACGCCCGCAGCCATGGCCTCGACGGCAACGAGGCCGAACGTTTCCTCCCAGACGGATGGCAGCAGGACCGCACGCGCATGCGAGATGAGGTCGGCGCACTGGTGACTGCTGACCGTCCCCTTCATTTCAACTGAGGGCCGTTCCGACGCCCACGCCGCCACCTCGTCCCCGAGAGGCCCTCCTCCCGCAATGACCAGGTTCAGTGTCGGCGCACCGGACTTCCTGCGGTAGCAGTCCCAGCCAGCCATCAGCAGGCGTGCCCCCTTGGCCTCGTCCAGCCGTCCCGCATAGACCACAGTCGGCGTCCGCGCCGTCCGTGGCCTGCTGCGGCGTGGGACGAGGTTGTACCTGACGAATACGCGGTCGGGCGCGGGGTCGAATCCCCCCAGCAGGTCACGCTGTGACGCTGAGATGAATACGTAGGCCGATACCAGCGATCTCCATGCCTGCCGGTGCAGGCCCATGGCCAGCGCCACGGGTGCAGTGGCCGCACGCGATCCCCGGTAGCAACCATGCAGGACCGCCCGGACAGGCAGGCCATGAGCACAATCGTGGCAGACAGCTCCGCTGCGGAAGAACGTGCCGTTGGCGCATGCCAGCCGGTAATTGTGGATGGTGGCCACAACGGGAACCCGAGCATCGCGGCAGGCATAGAGCACAGCCGCACTGAGCAGGGGAAACGTATTATGCACGTGGACGACCTCGGGGCGGTGCTCGCGCAGCACTGTTTTCAGATCACGCGAGGTTTCACGGCTCCAGATCGTCCGGGCCGGAAGCGACGCTTTCTTCGCCACAGGCCATTGCTCGATCTCGTCGCTGCTGCGGCCGAACCGCATGACCTCGTGTCCCAGGGCTGCGAGCGCCTCGCTCTCCTGGTCGACGACACGGTTCTCCCCGCTGGGAGCACCCGAGCGGTAGCGGTTGTGGACAAGCAGGATCCTCATCCTGGCTGGGTCCCCTCACATCACTGGCGCGTCTCCCGCACCCCATCTACTAGAGAACCGGCGGGGCGCCAAGATACCTCTGACCCGAATCCGTGAGTAGGGCGGCGACTCGCCGCTGCAGGTTCCTAAGATCGTGGCTCCCTGCTGGGATAGTAGAGCGTGACAGCGCTGGATCTTCCCGGAAAGCGAGTCATCCAGATGGTGATGACATCAGGTACGCGGGGCCGGACCCGCGGCAAGATACAGGTCGGGGCGGCAGACCCGTCGCTGACGGCGGCGGGCGGGCTGCTAGCTGTCACCGAACTGTGCGGCAAGCTCGGCCTGACCGAGGCACTCGATGAGGCGATGGGGCCGGTCAAGCAGCGCCGGCGCGGGTTCACCGGCGGTCAGGTGCTGACCGGGATGGCCGCGGCGCAGC
>Ga0335078_10018846_pt1 | contig 10261 bp, 9 predicted proteins | sample Lox_Sample_32_FD_206711 | JGI IMG/M metagenome (GOLD analysis project Ga0335078, IMG submission 206711) | Soil microbial communities from Loxahatchee National Wildlife Refuge, Florida, United States - Lox_Sample_3.2 | ecosystem: Environmental > Terrestrial > Soil > Wetlands | place: USA: Florida...
CGGGACCCCTCCCGCCTCGTGCAGGCAGGCGACCGGGTCGTCTTCACCGGAGACATGGACACCAGCAGGACAGAGATCGAAGCACTGGCCACCGCCGCAGGCCTGCGCGTCACCACCTCGGTCAGCCGCAAGACAGCACTTGTCGTGGCCGCCGACCCTTACTCCCAGTCAGGCAAAGCCGCCACCGCACGCACCCTCGGCATCAGGATGATCACCGAGCACGTCTTCCTCGACCTCCTCAACCACACCCGGCCAAAAGCCCCGGCCGCGGCATCAGCCGCTCCATAACAGGCCTCCCAGGGCAACACCCCGAAAAAGGCCATGCCGGCGAGGAAGGGCCGCCGACGCGCGTAACGCCGAATCGGCGCATCCTGTGCTGGCGATCAGCCTATTCCGCGCCAGACGCAGAACGTTCGGTTCAGCGCGTCGGGTGGGCTGCGGCGTCGATGCTGGTGGATCCAGGCGGCCTGGCGGGGCGAGGTGGTGGGCAGCCAGCTGAGCGTGTCGTAAATCAGCGATGCCTCCCCTGGTCCCAGGCACCCCAGGCCTCCAGCTGGCTGGCCGTCAGGCCCTCTGCCCGCGCGGCCGGCCAGCTCGGTAGCCTGCGCGGCCTGTCCCAGCCGGGCGTGGACGCGGCGGTCCGCGCAGCGGTCGATACGCTGGCGGCCGCGGGAGCCGATATCCGCCCGGTGAGCGTCCCCGGCCACGGCTGGTGGACGGCCTCCCGGCCGGGCTGATGATCGTCGGCCCCTGGCACGCCGACGGCCTGTGCCTGCGCGTAGCCCGGGCCTACGAGGCCGCGACGGGCGGCTTCCCGGCCCCGCCGGGCGGAGCGTGACGGCGGCGCAGCACGACGGCCCCCGCGGGGGACGCGAGGGCCGTGGTGCTTTGCGATTTTCCGGCGCTCAGAGGGCCAGCACGGACACTGAGCTCGAGAAATAGTTGGCCACGTAGAGCTTCGTCCCGTCCCGGCTGACCGCCAGGCCCCGGACGGAACTGCCGCCGACGTCGATCCGGTCGGTCACCGTGTAGCTCGCGGTGTCCACCACCGAGATCGCGTTGCCGTTCGGGAAGTGAGCGACGTAGAGCCGCGATCCGTCGGGGCTGACCGCGAGGCCGTAGGGACCCTCGGCGACCGGGATGCGCTGCACGACGATAGCGCCCTGGCCAGGGAGGTCGAGCGCTATCTTGTCGGCGGCGATCACCGAGACGGTGGCGGAGAAGTAGTTGCTGACGTACAGCAGCACGCCGTCGGGCGAGGCGGTCACCGCGACCGGGAAGTCGACGGCCTCGGCCCGGCCGATGTTCTTGACCTGCTCGTCCAGCACGATGAGCGCGTCTTCCAGCGCGGCCGTCGCGTAAAGACGGTCGTAGACGGCGGCCAGGCCGTACGCCTTGGCGCCGATCCCGGTGCCGGTCGCCTTGCCCGACGCCATCTCGATGGTCTGGATAAACTCCGAGTCCGGGTGCGCGACGTGCACGACGCTGTCGTCGGCGGCGGGCGCGACGCCGTAGGCGCCGGGCTCGGAGTGCAGCACGGCCGTGACCGTTTCGGTGGCGGTGTCGATGAGGGAGACCGAGCCGGAGCGGAAGTGCGAGACATACGTCCGCGCGCCGTCCTGGCTCATGGCGATGCTGTGCGGTGTCTCGGGAACAGTGATCGTGGCGAGCAGGGGCCGCGTGCTCGGCGGCGGTGTCCCTGCATCCGTTGTTTCGGCAGTCATGGTGATTCGCCGTCCTCTTTCGTAGTTGTCAGGCCAGGGCGGGCCGGGGCGCCATGTCGGCGAACCTCACGGCCGGCTCGCCCGCGGTGTTGTCGAAGGTAAGGGTGACCTTTTCCCAGACAAATCCCTCGCCCAGGTGCTTGGTCAGGCAGAAGAGCGTCGGCCGCTCGTCTGCGAAGGCGGAACGCTGCAGCGTCATCCCGGGCGGAGGAACTACGCCCCGGGCCGCCAGCTCCGCGTCACTGAGGATCACGCGGCGCACGAAATCGTGCCGTTGCGCCGCCGACAGGCTTGTCATCTCGGCCAGCAGCCCGCGAAAGGGCGCCGTCATGGCGAACGCCTGCAGTTCGTGCAACGTGCGGCGGACTTCCTGGTCGATCAGCTCGCTCGGCGGTGTCATTCTGGAAGCACCTGCAGCTCGTCCGTGAGGGCCTTTGTGCCGACGGAACTGCAGACCAGGATGGTCCCGTTGATGTAACCGGTGGTCGCGCAGATAGTCCAGTCCTTGAACAGTGCGTCCCCGCCTTCGTCGTCGTCGGCCAGGATCACGTCGGGCGGGAGGCCCGGGTCGGCGGGTCCCTCGTCGTGTGGTGCGTCCGTGACGGCGCCGCGCAGCGGCTCACCGGGACGCTCCTCGAAGTAACGCAGGGTCAGGCGGTTCGCGTCAGTTACGGGAAGCCCGCGCCGCTTCAGCTCGTCGACCGTCGCCAGCCGGCGGGCGGTTTCGTCCCGCTGGTCCTCGGGGGCGTCGCTGATCTCCTGCAGAAGATCGAGAAAGGCCGGAGCGGAGGCGAGCTTGCCGAGGGCGTCGAGCTCCGTGGACATCTGCTGCGGATCAGGCCTCAGCTGCCCCGGGACGGGGCCGTTGGTGGGCTGCATTGAAATCGTCCTCCTCGTGTTTGCTGTTTGCTGTGCGGTCAGCTGGCGGGGGTCGCGAAGGTCACCGTGGCCCAAGGGCCCTCGTTTCTGCCCTTCTTGTCGCGGGCCCGGACGCCCGCCGTGTAGGTGGTGTCGGCCTTCAGGTTCTTGCCGTCCCACGTCTGCGGGCTTGCTTCCTTCGGCTCTAGCTGCGGGAAGCCGGGCACCTCGGCCGCGAGCTGCGAGCCGACGCTGAGCGCGATCTCGTAGCTGCCGACCGCCTGGTTCTCGACCGGCACGGCGGGCGCGGACCACGACAGCTGCACGCTGTCCGCGCCGACACTTACCTTTCGCAGGCCGGTGACCGGGCCGAAGGGGCGCGGGCCGGGCAGCATCCCGATGCGGATGACCTTGGCCAAGGCGATGATGTCCTGCCGCTGAGCCTTGCGCACCTCGCCGGGGCAGTCAGGATGATCGCCCCACCCCACACCGCCCATCCCGTGCCAGCCGAAGCCCTCGGTGTCCTTGCTGTCGCTGACCTGCAGCTTGAACCGGCCGACTTCCGGCCGGGACAGCAGTTCCAGGAGCTGGGCCCCGGCGTTGATCTGCGCGCCGGTCAGCGGGTTGCGCGGGTTGCGGTCGTCGGCAAACTCGATGCTGTACCAATACGGGTTCCCGGCCCCCTGAGCCCAGGACTCCCAGCCGTTGACCGGGCCGAACTGGTGGATGTTCCCGTCCTGGTCGACGCCGAAGTGCGCGGATTTCCGCGGCGGCGTCTGGTCATTGAACGTGCTGATGGTTCCGGGCAGGTTGCCCTCCATCGTGTGCATCACCACGCCCTGCACGCCGGCGGGGACGACCATGCCGTCCGGGACGCCGCTCTTGGTCGGGAACGGGGCGTTGTGGGCCACGTTCGCGCCGTGGACGCGGCCGTCGCCGTCGACGGTCAATTTCGCTGGGGTACTCATGTCGGGCCTCCTTCGCTGAATTCGCCTTCGCTGATTTCGAGGTACAGCTCCCGCTCGACTTCGACCTGGACGGTGAAGCCGCGGGAGAAGCTGGGAGAACGGGTGAGCGGGAACGCGATGGTGGCGACCTGGCCGGCCATGAGTCGGCCCGCGGCGGTGTCGTCGCGCCCGGTCTCGGCGCGCTGCGCCGGGTCGAACTGAATGGCCGCCACGTCGTCGCCGAGCGGATGCCCGACCAGGGTGCGCACCGTCCCCGGGACCAGGCGCACGGTCAGCACCTGACCGAAGCTGGGCCAGGCCTGCATCCGGTGGACCAGGTAGACCTGGCTGCCCTGCCCGAAGCACAGGTAACCGAGCCCATAACCCGGCTGGCTGCCGCCGGCTTCACCGCCCCCCCGGGGACCGCGGCCCTGGTCCTGATTAATGCTCATTGGTGCCTCCTCGGCTGACACGAGCACTCTGACGCCCGTGTCTGCTCGTGCACCTTGCGTGAACCTTGCGACCTAGGTCAGCATGGCTATGGAACGGTCGATGATGGATGATCATCGAGGGTGGGCATGGAGTTCCGGTTGCTGGGGGAGATCCAGGTACTGGCCGCTGGCCGGTCCCTCGACCTCGGCGCGCCCCGGCAGCAGGCCGTGCTCGCGGCGCTGGCGGTCGAGCCGGGGCGGCCGGTCTCGATCGAGCTGCTTGTCGACCGGGTCTGGGGCGACGATCCGCCAGCCGAGCCCCGCAACGTCCTTTACTCGCACCTGAGCCGGATCCGCCAGCTGCTCCGGCAGGCGGCCAGCCTGGGCGACGAGGCGGCCGGCAGCCTGGATCGACGGCACGCCGGGTACGTCCTCGACGTTGACCCGGCGCTCGTCGACTCGCACCGCTTCGCGCAGCTGGCCGACCAGGGGCGCGACCCATCGTTCGGGACCGCCGAGCGGGCGAGCGCGCTGGCCGGGGCACTAGCACTGTGGCGCGGTACCCCGCTGACCGGGCTGCCGGGCGACTGGGTGGCGAATGTCCGGGAAGGCTGGCGCCAGCGCCGCCTGGACACCGCCGTCCACTGGGCGCAGGCCGAGCTGCTACTCGGACAGCCCGCGGCGGTGATCGACACCCTGCCCGGCCTGATCGCCGAGCACCCGCTGGCGGAGCCGCTCGAGTGCCTCCTCATGGAGGCGCTGCACGCGACGGGCCGGGACGCGGAGGCCATAGGCCGCTACGCCGCCCTCCGCGAGCGGCTGGCCGAGGCGCTGGGCACCGATCCCGGGCGGCCTCTGCAAGACGTGTACGAGGCAATCCTGCGCGGCGACCTGGGCCCCGCCGCCGCGCCCCCTGCCCCCCCTCCCCCGCCGTTCGCTCCCGTGGCCGTGGTCGTCCCGGCCCAACTGCCGCCCGACGTGCACGGGTTTACCGGGCGCGAGCCGCTGCTGCAGCAGCTGGATGACCTCGCGGAGACCGTGTCCCCTGCCCTGGGCGCGCCCGGCGGGCCGGTAGCGATCGCGGCGATCGACGGGATGGCGGGTATCGGGAAGACGACCCTGGCCGTCCACTGGGGGCACCAGGCAGCGGCCCGGTTCGACGGCGGGCAGCTCTACGTGAACCTGCGAGGCTTCGACCCGAACCGCGCGCCGGTGACGCCGGACGAGGCGGTCCGGGGGTTTCTCGACGCACTCGACGTGCCGCCTGACCGCATCCCGGCCACGCTGGAGGCGCAGGTCGGGCTGTACCGCAGCCTGCTGGCCGGGCGGCGCGTGCTGGTCCTGCTGGACAACGCGAGCGACGCCGGGCAGGTACGTCCGCTGCTACCCGGAGCCCGCGGCTGCATGGCCCTGGTGACCAGCCGGACCCAGCTAGGCGGCCTGGTCACCACGGCCGGCGCGATCCCGCTGACGCTGGACCTGCCTGCGCCGGACGAGGCCCGCCGGCTGCTGGAACGGCGGCTGGGGGCGGCCCGGATGGCGGCCGAGCCGGCCGCAGTAGATGAGATCATCGCGCTGTGCGCCCGGCTGCCGCTGGCGCTGGCCGTCGTTGCTACCCGGGCGGCGACCCAGCCCAGCCTGCCCTTCGTCACCATGGCGGCTGAGCTGCGGGCGGCCCAGGGCGGCCTGTCCGAGTTCACCGATTCCGACCTCGCGAGCGACGTGCGGGCGGTCTTCTCCTGGTCTTACCAGCAGCTCAGCCCGGGCGCGGCCCGGCTTTTCCGGCTGCTCGGGGTACATCCGGGGCCCGATATCAGCGGCCCGGCGGCAGCCAGCCTGGCCGGCCTGGCCGCCACCGCGGCCAGGCCCCTGCTGGACGAGCTGGCCCGGGTCCGCCTGGTGGAGCGGACCGTCGGCCGGTACGCGCTGCACGACCTGCTGCGCGCCTACGCGGGCGAGCTGACCCTGCTGCTCGACCCCGGCGAAGAACGGTCGGCCGCGCAATACCGCACGCTCAGTCACTACGTGCACAGCGCCCACCCGGCCGACCAGCTGCTCAACCCCGACCGCGCGGACCTGCTCTCCCTGCCCCCGGTTCCGTCTGGCGTCAGCCCCGAGCAGGCCGCGGGCCAGCGGCAGGCACTGGCCTGGTTCGCGGCCGAGCACCCGGTACTCCTGGCGCTGATCCGCCGCGCGGACGACGACACGCTAGCCTGGCAGCTCGCCTGGTGCCTGCACCGGTTCTTCAGCTACCAGGGGCACTGGCACGATTCCAGCGAGGTGCTCACCGTCGCCCTGGAGGCCGCGCGGCGGCTGGCCGACCCGGGCAAGGAGGCTTTCGCCCACCAGTTTCTCGGCTGCGCTGACGTCCGGCTGGGCCGCTTCGACGAGGCCGATGCACGGCTGCGCCGGGCCCTGGAGCTCTACCAAGCGGCCGGCGATGCCGTCGGCGAAGGGCATACCCACCGTCACCAGGCCTGGCTGCTGGAGCGGCAGGGCCGCTACCGGGAGGCGGTGGGACACGCGCAGCAGGCCCTCGACCTGTACCGGGCTGCCGGAAACAAGCCAGGGCAGGCCCGGGCCGTCAACGCGATCGGCTGGTTCCAGGCCATGCTCGGCAACTACGAGCAGGCCGTCGCGTTCTGTGAGGAGGCGCTGGACCTGCAGCACGAGCTGAGCGACCGGTTCGGCCAGGCCGAGACGTGGGACAGCCTGGGATACGCCAGCCAGCGGCTCGGCCGGACGGCGGCCGCCATCGCGGCCTACCGCACGGCGGTGGAGCTGTACCGGACCTTCGACGACCGCTACAACGTAGCCGACAGCACGGCGTCGCTCGGCGACGCCCATTACGCGGCGGGTGACCTCAACGCCGCGCGCGCGGCCTGGAGTGCGGCCGCCGACCTGCTCGACCAGCTACGCCACCCGGACGCCAGGAAAGTCCGGGCCAAGATCGCCGGACTCCCGCCGCCCGGCGGCGGTCCCGTCCACCCAGGAGAACAACTCCCCCAGGAGGTTCGCAATGGACAGCGTGAACGTATCGGTCACTGATCAGGAAATCGAGGACCTCGCGACGGCGCTGGACGGAGGCACCCTGCCCGCTGACGGCACCCTGCCCGCCGGCAACCTGCTGCGCTCGCTGGTAGATGCCATCCGCGCAGCGGCTGCTGAGGAGCAGTCGGTCACCGTGACGGTGCAGGTCGTGGAGTCGCTGCAGGGCACCTTCGACAACTCGTTCACGCCAGAGCCCCAGGCAGACGCCGCGGTCGCCGAGTTTCACGCGGCCGCCGGGGGGACCACGGGGAAGCAGGTCAGCGTGCGGTTCATGAAGATCGGCCGCTTAGGCTGAGAATGCGCACCGTCCTGGTCTCGATGCCGTTCATGAGCCCGGATCTCCCGTCGATCCAGCTCGGCCTGCTCAAGGCGATCGGCGAGCAGCAGGGCTTCGAGGTACAGACGCTGCACGCCAACCTGGACTTCGCCGCGCGGATCGGGGCAGGCTACTACCGCACGCTGGCCAACAGCCGCGGGCCGCTGATCGGTGACTGGCTGTTCTCCGTCGCCGCGTTCGGCACCGAGGCCCCCGATCCGGACGGGGGCCTGCTCGACGCCTGCGCCGTCGAGCTGTCCCACCTAGCCGAGCACGGGGCGGAGCACGAGAGTGGTAGCAGGGACGGGCTGCGGCGGATCCGCGACCATGAGGTCCCCGCGCTGCTCGACGCGCTGGTCGGCGGCTATCCGTGGCACGAGGTGCAGGTAGTCGGCTTCACCTGTACGTTCCAGCAGACCGTGGCCTCGGTCGCGCTCGCCCGCAGGCTGAAGCAGCACTACCCGCAGCTGGTGACGGTCTTCGGCGGGGCCAGCTTCGACGGTGAGATGGGCCGCGAGCTCGTCCGTTCCGTCGAGTGCGTCGACCTGTCCGTCAGCGGGGAAGCCGACACGGCCTTCCCAGCCCTGCTCGGAGCCCTAGCCGCCGGGACCGACCCGGCCGCCGTGCCCGGCGTCATCCGCCGTCAGGCCGACGGCCAGCTCGTCGCGACGGCGCCCGCGCCGCCGCGTGACAGCCTCGACGAGCTGCCGGTCCCCGACTACCACGAGTACTTCGAGCGGGCGGGGCAGCTCGGCCTGCTGCCCGCCAGCCCCCGTGACCAGGTGTGGCTCCCCTTCGAGAGCGCCCGCGGGTGCTGGTGGGGCGAGAAGCACCACTGCACCTTTTGCGGCCTCAACGGGACGACGATGCGGTTCCGGGCCAAGTCGCCCCCACGGGTGCTGGCCGAGCTGGCCGAGCTGGCCCGACGGCACCGCAGCTTCCGCTTCGAGGCGGTGGACAACATCCTCGACCCGCGGTACCTGACCGAGCTGTTCCCCGCGCTGGCCGGCCAGGCGGCCGGCTACCAGTTCTTCTACGAGGTCAAGGCCAACCTGACCCGGGACCAGCTGCGCGCGCTGGCCCAGGGCGGGGTGACCCACCTGCAGCCGGGCCTGGAGTCGCTCAGCTCTCAGGTGCTGCGCCTGATGGACAAGGGCGTGCGGGCCGCACAGAACGTGAACCTGCTCCGCTGGGCCCGGTACTACGGCCTCGACGTGGCCTGGAGTGTGCTCTGGGGCTTTCCCGGCGAGACCGCGGACGACTACGCCGGCCAGGCGGCCGCCGCGCCGCACCTGGTGCACCTGCAGCCGCCCGAGGGGTCGGGCCGGATCCGGCTGGAGCGCTTCAGCCCGCTGCACGCCGAGCCGCACAGGTTCGGGGTTAAGTCCTGTGAGCCGGAGCGCAGCTACCGCTACGTGTACCCGGAGCGGCTCGACCTGGACCGGGTTGCCTACTTCTTCGACTACGGGCTGGATGACGCCCTGCCGGAGAGCGCCTACGACCCGCTCCGCACGGCGCTCGGCGCGTGGGGGGAGGCGTGGAACCGGGCGCCGCAGCCGTCCCTGACCTACCGCTCGGCACCGGGGTTCCTGCAGATCTACGACAACCGCTATCCCGAACGAAGCGGGGCTTACACCTTCGAGGGCAGCCTTTCCGAGATCTACCTGGCCTGCTGCGACCGCCCGGTCACTGCGGCCGGGCTGCGGAACCGGCTGCGGCGCCCGCCGCCGGACGGCTTCATCGAGGCGGCACTGGCCGAGTTCCACCGCCGGGGGCTGGTGTTCCGCGACGAGAACCTGACGGTGGCGCTGGCCCTGCCCGCGGTGAGCGGCCGCTAGGGCGCGAGTCCAGGCCGGCGGCGCGAGGACGCGGCATGAGGGGCGGACAGGAATCGGGCGGCCCGCCGTCGGGTCGTCCTCAGGAAGGGAAGACCTCCGATGCTGTTCCTGATCCGCCACCGCTACCCGCGCCTCGGCGCCGTCCTCAGCGGCGGTCTTCTCGTCGTGCTCGCGGAGCATACGCATCAGTACCGGCGCTCCCTCGACATCAGCGAGCGGCTCGGCAACCAGGCCGGCATGGCCACCAGCTACCACCAACTCGCCAACCTAGAAGAAGAGTGTGGCGGACAGGCCGCAACCGCCATCGCATGGCACGTCAACCGAGGATGACTATGTCGGCGCGCTGCGGCAGGCCGGCCTGACCGTCACCGCGATCGGCTACCCGGTGCCCCGCGACCCGTCGGCCTGGTCGACGGACGAGGCCGTGGTGTCGCCCTGCATTGTGCTTACTGCCGTGAAAGCGCAGCCGCGAGCAAGCTCATCCGGCCGGGCGAAATCGCTGTCGTTAGCTCGCAGGCTCATTTCCGCGGAAAAGGCCAGAACGCGTCCCGGGTGAGCCGTCAAGCCGGACGCGCCCCGGAATGCCCGGGTGCCATCGTATTCAGCTGCTTCCGGGCATGGTGATGGCCCAATGCCAGCGGCTTTTAAGCGAAACGGTTGAGGACTGATCCCGTCTTTGGTTGCCCTGTGCAATCGTTCCTGGCTGTGGGCTTGTTGTTCAGGTTTCCTGCGGGACGGGTGAGGCTCCGGCTAGAAGTGTGACTGTCGAGATCCCACTTCTGCAACCGGAGCCTCACGTGTCTTCTTACCCTGTCCCGGATACTGCCGTGCCCGTTTCCGCGGGGATGATCGTCGCGGTGCCCGCGGAGCGGCTGGCGACGCCGCTGAAAAGCGGCAGGGATCTGGGGGACGCGGACCGGTCCGCGCTGGTCATCGGGGGGACGGAGAGGATCCGCACGGGCGGCCTGGTGCTGTTCTGCAAGGTCGTCGCGGTCGCGGAGGCGGTGGTGACCAGGGACGGGCAGGTCCGGGCGGAGGGCCGCCCGTACGATCACGCGACGCTGGGCCCGCTGGAGGACTGGCTGGACGCGCAGGC